>Ga0209052_1000319_pt1 | contig 14674 bp, 10 predicted proteins | sample WorMetHEROISLAND_2_FD_187409 | JGI IMG/M metagenome (GOLD analysis project Ga0209052, IMG submission 187409) | Marine gutless worms symbiont microbial communities from Max Planck institute for Marine Microbiology, Germany - Olavius sp. 4 HERON... | ecosystem: Host-associated > Annelida >...
GTTTTCAAGGGGGTACCCAAATTTGATGCGCTCGTACGGAGGACTCCTTGAACCTAGGGGGTCAAGCCTTACACCGTTGAAATCTACGTTTAATGCCGAACATTTCACACGCAGGTTGTCCTAGTCTATCTTGAATGGTTTCGGTGCATTTCACTCTTAACATGTGTATTGCAGCCTAAAATCGCTAAAAATTAACTAAAAACCCCTATTTTAGAGGTTCAAGGTCGTTCGAGGTCACTGATGTTGGTACCACTGTAAAGCTCGTCGGCAGTTCTTGTTATGATGCGCAGCAAGTCTGTGCCTATCTGCAACCATTCTCGTGCTAGATTAGTCGACAGTAGCAGAAATCGCACGTTTTCAAGGGGTGCCCAAATTTGATGCGCTCGTATGGAGGACTCCTTGAACCTAGGGGGTCAAACCTTACACCGTTGAAATCTACGTTTACTGCCGAACATTTCGTATGTAGGTTGTACTAGTCTATTTTGAATGGTTTAGGCGCAATTCAGTCTTAAAATGTGTATTGCAGCCTAAAATCGCTAAGAAATTCACTAAAAGCCCATATTTTGGGGGTTCAAGGTCGTTCAAGGTCATCGATGTTGGTACAGCTGGAAAGCTCGTCGACAGTGCTTGTTATGATAAGCAACAAGTCTGTGTCTATATGCAACCATTGTCGTGCTAGATTAGTCGACAGTAGCAGAGATCGCACGTTTTCGAGGGGGTACCCAAATTTGATGCGCTCATACGGAGGACTCCTTGAACCTAGTTGGTCAAACCTTACACCGTTGCAATCTACGCCGAACATTTCATATGCAGGTTGTCCTGGTCTATCTTGAATGGTTTCTGCGCAATTCATTCTTAAAATATGTAGTGAAGCTGAAAATCGCTAAAAATTCAGTAAAAACCCCTATTTTGGGGGTTCAAGGTCGTTCAAGGTCATCGATGTTGGTACCACTGGAAAGCTTGTCGACAGTGCTTGCTATGATAAGCAGCAAGTCTGTGTCTATCTGCAACCGTTTTCACGCTAGATGAGCCAATAGTGGTAAAATAACCAATTCTAAGGGGGTACCACTCTTTGATGCCCTTGTTCGAAGGGAATCTCCTACCCCTTTGGCACCAAATTACCTCATAAGAAACTAGAGACTCTGGGCTATGATATGGTGAAGACCCGGAATCTCTATCTGACCTGGCATTGAATCCGTACCGGGTCGTGACGGACGGACAGACAGACAGACAGACAGACAGAATTCCCATAGCTAATACGCGCCTCAGCAGTGCCTGGCGGCACAGCTGTGGCGCGTAAAAAACGACGAAACCCACACTGTCGGTCGCTGCAGCGTGGACAGTAATAATACCGCGGACAGTAATAATTAGAAGCTCATTAGTTTCCACAGCAAGCGTCAATCAAAATAAATGTTCCTGTCGCCGCGGACGCCATAATACACTGTACAGTATGTACAATACACGCACAGAGATGGCAACTTTCACGGAATTCTTTTTGAGTGTGTGTTAACACGTGCAATAGGGCCTATAGCCTAGCTAATAATAACATTACGCCGGTTTTTAAGTATTGGAAGTAGAAAAACTGCGGGCACGTGCAAGAAAAAGTATATAAAGACGTAAATGTGCCGAAAAATTTATAATTTACAGTTAGACTAAATAATCATGATAATATTCAAAACGGAATAACACACACGGCAACGTATAACACACAACAGCGCCGACTGCAGTTGCTATAAATTATATACATACATGTATATACATCATATTGTCAACAGTTTCGTTAATTAAGTTGGTGACACAATAGACTGGGACTCTTGACACTTACGCCTTGACACTTGACGCAACGCCAGTAACTTGCGTATTTGCATATTTCAGCGCCTCAGAAGCCTTCCTTCTAGTAGAAGGCTTCTGAAGTTCTGAGGCCCTGAAATATGCCTAGTAGAAACAATGCACTATGGAGTCTACGGTATTGTAAGGTGTGGAAAACTGTTAGCTGTGCCTAGTGCTAATTAGTTGATTGATTTTGATTGATTTAGTTAGGCGGCGGCCTATTGATTACGGCCAAGATGCGGCGCACTGGGCATTCAAGTTATTCAATTACTAGAGACAGAGGGACCCCAGAGGTGGCTGACAGCGGGGGTCCACCGGCCATGGGCCGGTGGGCCGGTGGGGCCAGTCCGCCACTGTGCGTTGCGTTGAAACGACTCGCGTCACGTGACCATACGTGAAGATACGGAGTAACCCAGTAAAACGTGAGCCCCATATATACTGAAATAATTGTAAAAATAGATCGACGATACAGCTACGACAAAAACTGTAATCCTAATATATAGTTTTTGTCGTACCTGCATCGTTTATCTACTTTCTAAATTCTTTCATCGATATTAACGATAATTCTGCTGTAAGTTAGCAAGTAAGTAAGCATTAGAGATCCCATCACGCACTCCAAGCGCGTCGCTACACTACCTTGTGAAATATGGCCAGCTTTAAAATACGTAAGTGAGGTAGAGCCTATCACGCAATGTAATACGAGCTAACTGCCAGTTTCAGTATTCTAAAGCCGACTGCACGATGTTTCAGTAAGAAAGGCACCCTTTTTGTTTCTTCCATAACTCAGTCGAACAGCAATAAATTTACGGGATTTTTTTAGCAGCTGTAGCCGAAGGGATACTAATTAAAATATCTGAACAAAATTTGGCTGTTGATTAAATATTACTTTGTTATTCGTGAGGTAACCGTGTCGACGTCACGAAATGTGTCGTGACAACAAGCTTGCTCGTCTCAACCGGTGCCGTCAGTATGCTGCGACGCTACAGGATTCGATGGTAAACTTCATCTGCTTCAGTGACGAAAAAAAAGCTGTTCACCGTGTCAGTATTACATTGTAAGCAACCCAGGAGGTATGAAGGCAGGTGTCTCGCGAGCCAGAAACTCAACCATCCCGCGATCTGTGTGTGTTGGAACGTGTAAAAGTCAAGGTATCCTTGCCGGTGCGTGAACGCGATCGTTTTGGGCGTTTCTTTGTGCTGCAACAGACTGAAACTTAACAGTTTGTCATCAGCCAAAGCAGGGTATAGCATTGCGGCAACTGACAACACCGGTTGAGACAAGCTAACTTGATATCACGGCACATTTCACGACGTTACCATTACCTCACGATTAGCAAAGCATGTTTAACGAACAGCCAATTTTTTTACAACATTTTGAATTACATGTAGTAGGCCTATTCTTTCTGACACAGCTGCTAAAAATTTCGTGCAAATTTATCGTCATTCCACAGAGTTGTAAAAGAAAACAAAAAATGCCATTTTTATTCATTTCACGATGCGTTTAAGCGGGGTTTTCATCCAACGCAACGCACGCAACGTAAATAACGTAAGAAACGTAACTGACGGAACTGACGCAATGACGTCATTATTGGATAGGCATACTGCAGGCGGCAGCGGCCAATCACAGCCGCCAGCGACGACGGCGTATGCCGCTGGCTCGCTGCCAAGCTGTGGCAGACACGCCACAAAGTATGAAATTAAATTTGATTTGCATCATTAGTTGCACAACAAGTAAAAAAAGACGATTGATTTTTTTCAATTTTAAACTTTAAACAACGAGTTTAGCTGGAAAGAGGAGAGCTCGGTTCCTGTTGGCTGGAACTTGCGATTCTTACGCTATATAGTTGCGTTCATTGCGTTGTGTGCGTTGCGTTGGATGGAAACCCCGCCTTAGGGTGCGTATAATGCGCCACCTGGCACTAGCTTCTAGACTACTATGCCCTGTATGCTGGACTACTGTCGTTTTCTTTTCCCGGGTTTGTTCTGCGACATTCGCAGCAGCATCTCGGGCGACCGGAAGAGGAAGATGAGCTTGGAGAAGAGCTCTTCCTCGAGACACCATTCCTGGCTCTCGCGACTGACGTAGACGTCCTTGCACAGCGAGATGATGTAGTCGGGGTTCGGCAGTTCCTCGTAGATGATGCGATACGCGCGATCTTCCGTCCACATCCGCAGGAACTTCGCCACGACCAGCACCAGCGACAGGTACAACCCGATGATCCTGCGATGCACAGTTAGAACCGCGTATGATCATACGCGTACCACCCCTACAACTGATTCAGCGGACGCCATCCTGGCAAAATATGTCGCTGCAATTAACATGGACACCTTCGATGCCGATGAACAGCCGAACAGCCGAAAATGTTTGCTCTAAAGATTACTGTGTACTAAGGTCGCTGTTTCGCAGGCCGCTCTGTGTTCTGGATATGTCTGCCCCTGTCGAGTGCGTTTTTTTCTCACGGAGGGCTCATCATGAGGCCAAATCGTGCCAAGACGAGCTGCGCTGTAGTGGGCTAGTGGCAACTGAATGACTGAACTGAACGCTAAGTTACGACTTGTCTCTCGGTAAAGAACCATTAATAGCTTGTAGCGTTTGGGAGCCCTTTTCGTTAAGTTTCACTGTGAATTTGACGGAAACCATATTTAAGGCTTGGCTAATAAATGATGTGATCGATGATTTAATTTTACACGCGTGGAAAGGGCAGTTTGACAGCTTGATTAGGCCTACTTTGTTCTGTGTGCTGTCTTGGTCTTGGTCTTGACGGCTGGTGTCTTGTTAACATCCCTGGTACAAATTTCCATACTGTAGCCTATAGCACGAAGCCCTCACAGTTGAAACTGACAACGATAGTGTATAATGCAACAAAAGAAAGTGTTTGAATGGAAAAAAATAACACTGTGTAACTGACCAAGCGTGTACTTCTAATCAGATCGTCGGTCATTTACGACTGCACAAATTCTCAGCTACAACTTCACATTTTCAAATGAGAACTGCATATTTTGTGTACAACTGCACGTTAGGAAAATCCCAACTCTTGTATAAGTTGCGTTTTTGTCAGCCGAATAACAGACGAACATGATGATGATGTTCATTAGAAACAGCGGCGTCTTGGTTTGAAAAAAATTGGGGGCTCGGCACGGCAGGAAGTTGCAATTTTACGACAGACAGCTGCAAATTTCCGACGGCGGAGATCATGGGCGCTTGAAATTTCCATTTTGTCACTAAATTCCTTCAAATGTCAGATTTACAGCCGCAAATTTTGTATTTATGCAGGAAAAGTTTCTGACAAGAAGAAAATTTCCCGACAGGCTAAAATTTGGGGGTTGCGACCCCCCCCCCACTGGTTACGTCTACGCTGGGCGGGAAAAGACTCGAGTCGATATGCAAGCGAAATCGATTTATTCTGCTGCGACAGCATCACAATCTCATGCACGCTTGTTGGCTTTATGCTATAGTCAAAGACGTATACACGACTACTGCTACTACTACTACTGTTACTACTACTGTTGTAGTAGTAGTAGTTATTGTTGTTGTCGTCATAATCCCATCACTAATGTGCAATACAAACACGTATATAAATAGATACAACGGCCCAGTGGCGGATCCAGACAGACATTCAGCACGGCTATAGTTTGAATACAACATTTATTTTCAGAAACATCACCTCGTCGAACAGAAACTGCCAAAACATGCAGCGATTAGGACGCACAAAGCAATTCCGAATTGTGCCAAAATTGGAGCTATCCCCGGAAGTTCCCCGATTCAGCGGTAAATTCCTTGGTATCACGGTTCACTCCATTCTAGTAACATGTTTCTGGATCCGCCTCTGTAGAACAGCGACAACACAGACTTCATGAGACCGAGACTGCATGACACTTGTACACGGAATACGCACGGCAGAAGCAACTAGCTAATTAATCATCTTTGAACGGTGACGCAGGCTCAAACGGTAACTAATGGGTAAATACACGTTGCAGTTTGATGAATTTAAGGACGAAAATCACAGCGGCCTTTAAGACCGTAGAGATACTGGCGACATCTGGCGAATGACCACTCGTTACAACTAGGTAGTAACGTGATTACCGCTGCTGCTGCTACTGATGATGCGTTAAGGTATCTGCGACAGTTTGCGCAAAAATCATTCTGCAGTGTGCACAATACAAGCGACAACACTGTACAAGAGCACACAGAAAAGCATACATACAATACCCACATGCACAGGGTGCCGCATGAAAAACGAAGGTCACGAATTTACTCTAATCCCATTCCAACTTTGAAATTATCCAGCCATATTCATCCGATGTTTTTCCGACAGACTTTGGATGGTAAAATGACCGGTAAAATGTCTGTGCGGATCGAAGGTTTTAAGAAATTAACTTCAGAGCATGGTTTTTCACAGCAATGAAGATTACAAATAAGTTTCCAGCAGCACCCTGTAGATGCATGAATATACACGTAGACACATAAAATCAGACGACAACAGATGAGATCAAACAGACATCGATGACACTTGGCACGACACTACACAACACTTAGATATGTACACTGCTGGCCTAAAGTGGCCTAAAAACACCACTGGCCCGATGGCCTAAACTTGCCTAAAACACTGGCCTAAAAACTGGCCTCGGTATACGAACCTCGTGGCTGTCACAACACCAACTAAATTAAACTAATCCTCGTTTGAGAAATTGACGCATAAATTTCACTTGCTTATAATTTTTTTCTATTTTAAAAATTTATTATTTTACACATAAATACTGAGAAACATTGGTACTATGCTTACAAGGAAGCATATTCACGGTAAAATGAAACGTGCAAAAATAATTGACGGAAGTACTCAAAAACGACAAAATTGATGGAGACTCATTGAAAGCCATCAGACGTCATGATTCCCGGTTTTGAGAGTTGCAATGCAAAGTTTTTGTTTCTCCAGAAAATAAATTTTACGTGTCAAATAAAAACGTAATCGAGTACCGCAAATAAACGATCGATTCAATCGCCGCACATCACTAGTGATGCAACAATCAATAATCGCTAACAATACATAGAACGACGAATGTCAAACATTCCATGATTCAGTCTTCACTTGACGCAAGGAATATTAAATGTTCCATGACTGAATAATGGAAAAGTCTTTGTTTAAAACACTGCAAACACATTCGCCTTTGATTACACCATGTACACGCCAACTATGACGCATTATTTGCGGACATTATTGACAACAGATATGCATAAATTATCCACAGGCCGATTAAGGCATGTTCAGCATGTTCGGCCAAACAGGGGCCCCGCAGAAAGGAGGCCCCGCAGGCCAAAAAATGTCGGACAGCAGCACAATATCTTCTATTTTCTAACCTATAAAGGTCTCTTTATGGCACGTTGCAACAGTTCGCCTGTTAGCGCACAACATTCTCCAGCTTGGTCGGAATCTGAAATCTACTGGTGAAGTTTTTGTATGTTAATGTTGGAAAATTTTCGTGAGGGCCCCAACATTTTGGCTGAACAGGGTCTAATCGGGTTCAAATCCGGCCCTGGAATTATAAAACTCACAGTTCACTAGACAAAGTGCAAATGTTAATCACTGATAAACAATTCTAGCTTTTTACCATCAATACCTTGCACTCAATGAACAAATAAACAGGACAAAAATTCACTAACAACATTGAATATGACGATAACCACAATGACATTATGCCAGTGAAAATACATGCAACGTCAGTCGATATATACCGGGTGGGCCAAAAAACTGACACCATTTCTCAACTACGTCAATATAATGCCATATAAACTGCATAACTGCATAACACCAGATATTTATACTGTTTGCACAGTTTCAACATTTGCTATTAATTATTCTCAGTTTATATGTGCTCATTTATAGGAAAATATTTTAATCATTCTTTCAGAACCCCTGCAGTGTTTCTCTACACGCAGATTGTGAATCAAACAGCGTTCATCATTCGTTAATGCAGCCATCGTGACGAAATTACAATTTATTTGCATAAAAACAGAACTTGTTGACATCGGCAGACGAAGAACGACGTCACCTAATAAAAATGATACATGAGTAAACGAAAAATGCAAACATGATGCATCTTACAAAAGCAGAAACTCAAATACCGAAAAGTGTAACTTTTATGGCCCACCCCATACAGAGTTAAATAAGAAAACACAAAATACCGTAATACCCTGCCCAGGTCTGACAATGACTTCAAAGTTACTACAGCCACACTGAACAACATACACGGTGGCCCAAAAAAAATTACGAAACACGACAAACTTCAGCAGCAAAAATACAGCGTGAATGACAGAACGTAAAAGCAGCCAAACACAGCAATTGATTAGTTTATACACGCTGCTCAATACATAACTGGTCATGCCTAAAAAAATTCTGTGCTTCTGGCTGCAGTCGGAGGGTAGGGAGGGGGAAATATTTTTTTAAAAATTTTTTATTACATAACGTTTTGTGTAGCATTACATAACAGCTGACAAAAAAAACAAAGTGATACGCTGAATAGCACGCACGACGACTAAAGTAAAAATACTGCAGCATAACAGACTAGACGCAAACAATTTTTGACCAGTAAAACTTCGAAAGCAAACAAAAAACTTTTTCAGCATCCAATAAAAAATTTAGGGATGGACATTTTTTAGGGACAGACGACAACAGGAAGCACAGGAATTTTTTACGCCTCATTTCGGCGACGAGCCTTTTGACTAAGTACTGGCAATTAAAATCACAACAACGAAAAAGATAAAATCTGCAAAAATACGCATAAAAGCAAACCGCCTGGCCGTACATATGGTTACACAACAAATAAACTAGATGGAATGACAAACTGTATATCAATTAGTTATCAAACGCTATACACAGACAAGCTGCGGCAGAAATACATTGTGCTAGGGAATGTTGACCAAATTACTTTCATTGAACACTCAGTGTTGGCCAAGTTAGCAGAGAAGTTTCAAACACAAACCTGTTTGTGGTTGTCCTGCCCCGAAGCACTATAATAACAGATGAAATAACACACAGTATATTTCTATTAATCTGAAGGATGGAGGCTCAGCCAATATCCAAGAACCATAGCGGGGCTGGTTAGGTACCGCAGGGAGGGGTCCGCCCCTGACCTGGTTGCATATGGCTATGGCAACCACAGGGAAGGGGCAACGACCTGACCTAGTCAGGTGTGGGGGCTCCGCCCACTTTTGTCCTACTTTCTTCCATTAATTTGGCCAACACAGCATACGTCAGCGTACATTGACAAATCGGTATCAACAAATATAAAATCGATAAAACATACCTCAGCAGATCATGCTTGCTTGACTCTATGCTAACTGCTAATTGGCTAACAAAAATAGTTCATCGTTTTTAAGATCGGCAACGAATGTCCGACAACATAAAAACGTTAAGAATCGGTAAATAACTACAGTTAAAATAAGCTGTGGTTTGTGTGGCTTCTTATGCAACCAAACACACAAGAACAGATTACAGCTAAGAATTATCACCGCAGCAGCCATTAATCGTAACTAGCATAAATTTCTGCTGTACTAACTAGAATTACTTCAGATCACACTGGATAACGTTTGCATCAAATTATATACACTGCAGTAAGTAAGTAACTGCAAATCAGAAACGATCAATTGTACTACACAAAATAATCACCAACACTAATTGGTTGTAAAGACAGTCACAAGAATAACATGATCACTTTAATTACTATACTGCACGCAATCCAGTAAGGCCGCATCCATTAAGCAAAAAATGTGAGTTTTTCCGAAAACGATCACAAAAAATCACAAAAAAATAATTGGTAGTAAGATAGTCAGTAGAATAAAATTCTGCCCAAAAAGCATTATTCGAGTATTACTGTAAGTAGAATTTTTCTCAAGGCGAAACACGAAAACCTTTCCATTAGCCGACTGCCAACAGCCTGAAAATACAGGCGGTATTAAGTAAGTAACAGGAATGTTGTAAGCAACGAAAACTGCAGCTAAAGACGGAATGGTCGCCGAAGAAATTGCGACTTAAATAATAACGTAACACAACCAATGGTTGAGACACCGGGCTCATATCAAAAAACCATCCAGCGAATTTTACGGGGCAAACCCATCTAAAACTCACTGAAAAACCCACACCAAACGCTATCCAATTGTAGTTTCTTGTTCCACTAATTATGAAATACTGTATCACGGTTAACTTCTTAAAACTTTTAAACCTATGAAGTTGCACACTTTGGACATTTATCAGATGTGGACAGTAACTAGAAGTGTTCAATCTAATAACCAAAACCCACAGAAACCCCAAAACGCATCAAGTTGGGCCTTTTATTACAAAAACGCAGGGTTTAATCCAAATACCCCAAATCCAATAAAACCCGATAGAATCCACTGCATTGGGCTTTTAAAAATACCCGGGTTTTTCAACCCTGACGTAAACGCTCCACAACAATGTCCACGGTTAACGCACAATAAAAACACGGAATAAAAACACGAAAAGTGCCACAGTCAGAAACTGCCACGCAAGCACACAACACAGAACATGTTGACAAAGTAAGTAAGTAAGTCACGGTGCAAATGGCGACATCTGTACACTGGTGCACGCAATTCAACGTGCTCCACAAATAATCTCCTTTTAGATACATCCGCTTTCCCCACATTCCCCACGTTTTTACTTCAGCCACGAAAACTCTTCCGCTTCTCAACGTTCAGAAACACCAGCAGCATATCTAGCACACAGTGCACTGGGCATGAAGACAAAAGAAAGCAGATGGTATCCAGCAACTGCGACAGAAAGTAAAATAGCATTATTTGCAGCTAAGCTGAGTTGAGAAGTTTCAGTCCAGCAATAAGAGCAATGATGTGCTATTTATCTGACTACTACGAACAAGTTCGCGCAACCCTGAAAGAAACCAGTGACTGACATACATAGATGTAGTTAACCGGCCCTCACTACTCACTCACACAGCTCAAAAGCTCAGTTTAGTTTTACTTAATTCAGTTATTAGGATTAAGTTAGCCCGCTTGGAAGGGCCACATCGAAGTGGCCTCCTTGAACAAGAAAACAACACAACACCGAAATAGGGATTGCAATCCCGGGATCATCCTATCAATCCCGGGATTAAGGACTGACGAATTCATACTCCCGGGATCACTTTCGTGAGATTACAGATAAGCCGTCACTGAACCGACATTTTATAGATACAGGAAAGAAAACTGTACAGATGTTAGTATCGACAGGATCCCGGGATCTGGGACTGCAATCCTTACACCGAAATACACGCCACTCACACAGAACTCAACGACCAGTCAAAGTTCCCACGCTTGTCAATCAGATCAATATCTTCCCACGGGTGGTCTCGGAATCAATCAGTCAACCTTCTCCCTGGGTGGTCTCGTCCAGCGGATCATGGTCTCCGGTGACCGGTAGAGGAAGAGTAGTTTTGAGAAGAGCAGCTCTTCGAGGGCCAGCTCTCCGGCCTGGCGGACGAGGTAGATGTCACGGCACAGTCCGTGGACGCGGTCGACGTAGGGCAGTTCAAAGAACATTATGTTCTTGATGCTGCCGACCGTCTGCAGGCGAATGATCCGACCAATGACCAGAATCACCGACACGTACAGGCCAATTATGCTACAAACCACACCCACATAGGCTACAAACCACGCCCACACAGGCCGATGATGCTAGAAACCACACCCACATAGGCTACAAACCTATCATCATTGGCCAATGATGATAAAAAACCACGCCCACATACAACCAAAATTGCTGTCGTTTACGATAATTTATCCATTCAATGTATCACCGACACGTACAGGCCAATTATGCTACAAACCATACCCACATAGGCTACAAACCACGCCCACATAGTCAAATGACACTATAAACCACACCCGCATAGGCCGATGAGACTACAAACCACACCCGCAGCCCGCCCCTATTGCTGTAATCTCTGATAATTAAGTATTCAATATACAATTGACATGTACAGTCCACAAACCACAGCCATGTAGGCCAATTACGCTAGAAACCATGCCCACGTAGGCCAATCATGCTACTAACCACGCCCACATTCGCCAATGACACTACAAACCACGCCCCATAGGCCGATGCTACAAACCACTCCCACATCCCACTAGCACAGCTGCGATAATTTATGCACAGGCCAACTATGCTACAAACCACACCCACAGCCCACAAACTTTGCTGAGAGTTATGATAATTTATGCACAATGTACACAATGTAACGTAAAACACAGTCGTTCCCCAGCCATAAGACTCACAGGGCGGCGCTGATCTCCGTTTCCTTAGCCCTCAGCCAGACACAACATTACACTTCCAGACCATGCATACGGGGCTAGTGCATCATGCAGTGCGACTGTTTATACCCTAGCTTTGCTGGCATTCACTGCGCCTATCGACGGAGGGATGGCCAGGCTGAGTTGACCTGGGTGGCTTGGTTAGATACCCAAGTTGGGCCAAGTCTAACCCATGAATTGCCTGAAAATTTCACCGAAATCCGCCTGTAACGTTTTGTGTAATCATGCTAACAGACAAACCAACGGACAGATAATAAACAAACGCCGGCTATCACATAACCTCCTTGGCGGAAGTAATCATGCGCATCTAACAACTGCAAACTGTAAAGTCATTCATAAACGGCGTGAGCATCTGATATGCACTGTATGGACATAAGTTAACAGAAAAAAATCATGCAGTTACGAAACAGATTATGCGCACAACGAAAAATATAACAAATTTAGACATGCACACAAGATTAGACGAGTCACGCGAAAACATGCAAAGGACATGCAAACATAATTATCTACAGGGTGTAAGAAACGAAACAACATAAGGAAACAAACGAATGACAAGGACCAACGTAATTTGGCAAAAGGCGGAATCACTCTCCTATTTTGTATTTGCCAGGTGGCAGCATAGGACTGACGGTTTGGCTGCAATCTGAATCTGCGATTGCATGTTTTGGCTGGGGGTTCGACCCACAAATCTCCCCTTCCCCTGGGGGTCAGGTATCCCTCTAACACAATGTGTCATTGAATCCACAAGTGTACCTGACAGATCGCATCTAAATCCGTCGAACAGTTTAAGCAGTGGGTAGGAATGTGACAGACAGACGACAGACATACAGACCACGCTACGGTGAAATGTGTAGGAATAGGCGGAATCGCAAGAGCAACTCCGCCTGACAACAGAACAGTTAAGACTGTTAGAGGTAACTAACAAAAGCATGCAACGTGAACAGTGACCAACGTGCAATAAAGCGATGAGCACGCAATGTGACTCGGAAATATCACGACCGTTAGTTCAATGAACACACTAGAATGAACACTAACAACTAAACCATGCTTCTGATGACAGCGTGCCACTAAAAACGAAAAAAAAACTGTTTAGCGTATAAACTCACAACGACTCCTCGGGTGTAGTTTGTCTGTTTCCGTTCTCAGTGACGTCGTGGATTACAAAAGTTGGCGGAGGGCAATTTTTCAACATACAAATTTCCTACACAAAAGAGATTACAGGTGCCCACAATTTCAATTTTATACCTAAATTTCCCCAAAATGGAAGAGATTTTCAGTCCCACATTTTGTATTTTTAGAAGAAAGTTTTCCATCAAAGACAAAATTTTCCGACAGGCAAAAATTGATGTAGGAGGCGTTGCCCCTTTCCACCCGTCACAGCGTCAGTATCCATTTTCATATACTGATCGATCCAATTAGGATCATTTTTGACGCAATGGTCAATTTTATTGCTCTGCATACATTATTGGGCCACTGTGTATGTTCAGCTATGTCCAAACCAAAAGTAGAAAGTGAAAATATGAACATCGTGGTTTTTGGGTGCCACCCTGCACGCTGTCAATACAAGATGCACGCGAAACTGAACGAAGAAGCAAACAACGAATATCAGAACGAGTTATTTACGTAACCCACACACACACGCATGGCACTAAAAACACTGGCAGAATACAAAAATTACGTGATTAGTCTAACAAGAAATTTGAGCCAATGCTCATGAGACGTGCGACAGCATCGGTGCTGCCACCTCGCGAATTTGTGTACATGTTTTGAAGGAAGTACCCAAATTTCATGCCCCCGTACGGAGGATTCCTTGAACCTAGGGCGTCGAAACGTGAGACTCTTAAAGTATACGTTTAATGCTTACAATTTCATAAGCAGGTTGTCTTAGTGCCGGAAATCCAGTGAAATACATCAAAGCCTAAAATTGTGAGCAGCAAGTCTGTGTCTATCTGCAACCTTTCTCACGCTAGACGAGCTAATAGTGGCAAAGTAATGATTTCTTAGGGGGTACCCCTCTTTGATGCCCTCGTTTGCGGGAATCTCCTCACCCAGCGGCACAAAATTTAGTCATAAAAACTAGAGACTCTAGGCTATCATATGGTGAAAACCCGGAGTCTCTATCTTACCTGGGCTTGGATCGGTACTGGGTCGTGACAGACAGACAGACAAAAGACAGAACTATGATACCTAATATGCACCAGACAACGTGGGTGCATTTTTCGCTTTTTTCCTTTTTTTGCTGGGTGACAAAACAGATAGTAGACAAAAACAATTTACGAAGTATCATTCAGATATTTTTTTTAATTTCACACACAAGATAATAAGAAAATGCTATTTAAAACCACAAAGATTATTTATGCAACAAATAAACTAAGTCAGCCAGTAACAAACATCCACCAGAAAAAAAATAAATGTAAATTTGTACATAAACATGAATAAATAACTGAGTTATTAGCTTGGTAAAAGAACTACCATGCAGTTAAGTGTAATAAAATGAATGAGATAAACGTTATAACCAGTGTTTGTT
>Ga0209052_1000321_pt1 | contig 14619 bp, 12 predicted proteins | sample WorMetHEROISLAND_2_FD_187409 | JGI IMG/M metagenome (GOLD analysis project Ga0209052, IMG submission 187409) | Marine gutless worms symbiont microbial communities from Max Planck institute for Marine Microbiology, Germany - Olavius sp. 4 HERON... | ecosystem: Host-associated > Annelida >...
CCTCTGCTTGAATTTGACGGACCCACATTATGCGCGAAGGAAGTTTAGAGGCACCGACACGCCACGTCATCGATTGGAAAAACGCCGATTATTATGATGATGTGAAAATCGAAAAAGCGCTTTTTGACGCTTTTGATATTTGTCATGGATGTCGGCGTTGTTTCAACCTTTGCGATTCCTTTCCGATCTTGTTTGACCTTATCGACGAATCGGAATCCGGTGAACTGGATAGCGTCGATTCTAAGCGATATACGGACGTTGTCGATGCGTGCACTCTTTGCGATATGTGTTTCATGACGAAATGCCCCTATGTGCCGCCCCATGAATTCGACCTTGATTTCCCCCATCTAATGCTACGCGCCAAGGCCAGTGCTTTTAAAAAAGGACAGGTAGGCATGGTCGACAAGGTCATGGCGCAAACCGACTGCAATGGGAAAATGGCGGCAATCGCTGCACCGTTGGTAAATGCTGCGACGAAAAGCGGATCTTTATTACGCCCGTTGGTTGAAGCCGTGAGCGGGATCGATCGTCGGGCGGATCTTCCTGCCTATTCCACGGACCCCTTGGTCGGTTCTGCGACCATCCCGAAGTGTAACGTCCGGGCTCCAGCTTTTGGTCGCAAGGCGGCGCTTTTCGTCACATGTTTTAGCAATTACAACGATCAAAAGGCGGCTAGGGCGGCTTTGACTGTGCTTGCGAAAAATGGTGTTGACCTAAGCTTGGCGCACCCAGGCTGCTGCGGCATGCCGAAGCTTGAGCATGGGGATCTGGAAGGCGTTGCTCGCCAGGCTGTTTACGTTGCGGAAGCTTTTGTTGAAGCGATAGACCAGGGTCGGAGCATCATTGCCATGACACCTTCTTGTGCTCTGATGATGAAGTTTGAATGGCCGTTGTTACTTCCGGACAACCAGGAAGTCGCTCGGCTTGCCGAATCTTGTTACGACCTGAGCGAGTATATCGTCGATATTGCAAAGACGGAAGGGATTGCTGAGGGTTTGAAGCCCTTGGGCGGCGATATTGCCATGCATCTGGCTTGCCATTCCAGGGCTCAGAACATGGGGGCGAAGGCTGCGGAAATGCTTCACTTGATCCCGGAGTCGAAAGTATTGGTTATCGAACGCTGTTCGGGTCATGGCGGGAAATGGGGCTTTTTTAAGCAAAATTATGATACGGCCATGAAGGTCGGAGCTCCTGTTGCGGCGGCGATTACAAAGGCAGCACCCGATTTCACTGTGTCCGAATGCCCTCTGGCAGGACCGCATATCAGGCAAATGCTTGCTGAAGGGAGTGAATCTTCAGTTTCGCAAGCTGTGGGCCACCCGATTGAATTGTTGGCAGAATCATACAATATGGAGTAGTGCAACATGCCCAAGGCCCTTCGTAAAATCGACCGTAGCGACATTCTTCCAATTCCTGAATATAAGGAAAAGCGAGACGAGATAATACGCACCCTCATGGAACACAAAAAACTGCGCCGTCTCAGTATCGGGCCACATGCGTCTATCTATTTTGAAAGCTTCGAGACCATGCATGCCCAGGTTCAGGAGATGCTCTATATTGAAATGGGTGGCGACGCCCAGCTTGTAGATGAACTTGCAGCATATAATCCGATGATCCCCAATGGCTCAGAATTAACAGCAACACTGATGTTCGAAATCGAAGATCCTGTCCAGCGCGATAAACTCTTAAGACAACTTAGCAATATCCAGGACCATGTCTCAATCCAGATCGGGTCCGAGACGATCAAAGCGGTTCCTGAAGGTGATGTTGAGAGGACCCGCGACGATGGCAAGACGTCTTCCGTTCACTTTCTTCATTTTCCCTTTAACGAAGCGCAGATCGCAACTTTCATGGATTTGGCCACTCAGGTCAGTGCGTGCATCACCCACCCGGATTATGGCCATATGGCACTGCTTTCGGAGGCAACCAGAGAGGCCCTTGCAGAGGATTTCCAATAGGCGGCAACCTTAAGCGCTGGACTTTCAACCGCAGTCTTTCCTTATTTCGGGCATCCTGCCAGTCGGGTGCAATCTTCAAAAGTGGTCGTAAAACAAAGCATCGACGATCGATTTCTGGATGAGGCAGGATCAGGCGCTGGTGGTGGCTTGTCTTGCAAAACAAACGATTTGGCCATATCAAGCCGGCGTAATCAATCAGGTCCAGATCCAGCTTTCGCGGACCCCAGCGTTGTTCCCGTCGTCTCCCCAGGGCTTGCTCCAGCTTCTTTAGAGCATCCAGGGTCTCAAGCGGGGAAAGATGGGTTCGTGCAAGAGCGACGGCATTGACATAGTCGCGCTGCCGTGGACCCAGGGCACGGCTTCGGTAGAGCAGAGATGATCGGGTCAGCTCCAGGCCGTAATCGGCAAACAGCCGTAAGGCCATGATGATCTGATCTGCAGGATTGGGCGCTCCTCTCCCCGGGCGATTTGACCCAAGAGCGACAATTATGTTAGCAGACCGTGCTCCTTTACACCCTTTGTAATGTTTTAGTGATTGCGCCATATGCATAATCCCGACCCAGACTGTGCCTTATGCCCGCGCTTGTACGATTTTCGCAAGGCTAATCGACGAATGCATCCGGACTGGTTCAATGCTCCGGTTCCAAGTTTCGGCTCTTCGGAGCCCTGGCTGATGATCATCGGCCTGGCTCCGGGTGTCCGAGGAGCGAACCGGACTGGCCGCCCGTTTACCGGGGATTATGCAGGGGACCTTTTATTTGAGACTTTAGCCAGGTTCGGGCTGGCAAAAGGTGCCTATTGCGCTCGCCCTGATGATGGTCTGACCTTGGTAGGTTGTCGGATCGTCAACGCATTGCGTTGCGTCCCGCCGTTGAACAAGCCACTGCCGAAAGAATTGGCGGCTTGCAGACCTTATTTGATTGCAGAATTGCAGCGCGTCCCAGATGTCCTGATTGCTCTTGGTCGCATTGCTCACGAACAGTTATTGCGCGCTTTCGGTCTGCGCCTTGCGGACTATCCCTTCGTCCATGGCGCCGAACATCGCCTTGGGGATGCAATCATGATAGACAGCTATCACTGCTCTCGTTATAATACAAATACAGGACGCCTGACTGCGGAGATGTTTGCCCAGGTCTTCACTCAAGCGCTGTCTCACCAACCAAAGGTCCATCAAAGATAAGGAAGAGTGTATCATCTATGACAAGCGAAAAGCCCAGCGTTAATCTTCCGCACCTGGTATTCGGAGGCCGCGTGCGTGATACCCAGGGGCTGGAATTTGAGGATTATTCCAAGCTAGACATCGTTGGAATTTTTCCAAATTATGCCAAGGCCGAAGCCGCTTGGCGCTCTTCGGCCCAGCGAACCGTGGATGATGCGAAAATGCGCTATGTCATTGTTCATCTGCACCGCCTTCTTGATCCGTCCGAGAAGAATGGCGACTAGGCGATAGAAGGTTCGGATCTGCGCGAACGAAGGCTGTCAGGCTGGGGCGAATAGTATTTTAAGAAGAGATAGTTAGGCGTAAAGCCGGACAGTTTCGATAAAGTTGCGTACAGAGATGGGCTTGGAGATATAGGCTTTGCACCCACCTTGCAAGATACGCTCTTCATCTTCATGCGTTGCAAATGCCGTCACTGCAACAACAGGAATTTCTGCATAATCGGGATCTTCCTGAAGTTTGCGGGTGACTTCCAGGCCCGATTGTTCGGGAAGCTGAATGTCCATCAAAATCAAATCGGGGCGTTCCGACCGGACCTTGTCCAGGGCAATCTGGCCATCACGGGCGCGGATGGTTTTGTAGGAATGCGCTTCCAAAAGGTCGCAAAACAATTTCATGTTCAATTCGTTATCCTCAACTATGAGGATTTTCTTACTCATCATTTTTTACGCCCGCCGGATACAGTATATTACTTTCATGACATTGAGCCTTAGATATTCCAGGTTAACAAAGAATTACCCCTTGATGGAATTATTGCAACCAGGCGGATGGTGTGATTCTTTTTTAGATATTGTACGTAACGGGGCTTTGTTTTCGGCGTCTTACCGGGCTTTATAAGACCGAATTTATCTGCAGTTGAAACTGGTTTGAAAGATGGGCCAGTTTGGCTACGGTAACGGGGACGCTTTCCCGGATTTTTGTGGCAAGCTTTGTAAGCTGATCCACAATGTCCTGATTGTCATCGACCCAGGACTCAAGCAATTGAGGCAGATCACCGCTTTGATTTTTCGCAATCAGGTTGCGAATTAAATTGATCCGCAGCTCTTCAAATTCATGGCGTGTTGAAGCAAGAAGCATGCGTTCCCAATTGTCTGCGGTCTCGATGGTTGCCGTACATTCACCGATCCAGTCGATATGCAAAGCTTCGCCGATGCGTATATAGGCTTTGATGATGTCGTCGGCTTTGACATTGGGGAGTTCGGTTGCAAGCAGAAGAATTCCGATTGCGCCATCCAAAGCCATCAGACGTGTGAGCGCATCCCTGATTTCAGCTGTCGCGCCCATGGCCTCTAGCTTGCGATTATAGCGTTCAACTTGAGCGAGGGGCTGACCTCTAAGCGTATCAAAGACTCGGTCCTTGATGTCTACCAGGGTAGGGTGGAGACGTTCCACCAGAAGGGACGGTCTCGCATGCGTCACATTGTGGCGCAGCATCTGATCGGTATAGTGTTTCATATAATAAGCGGCTTCATTGTTCAGGCCGTACCAGTTTTTGCTATCGATCTGTCCGCGTTGCGAATCCAGCATAGACCATAGCTTATTATAATCGAAAAGATCGCGAACAGACACGAAGGCACTGGCAATATATTCCGATTGTTGTCCACTGAGCTCTTGTAAATCCATGGCAAAGCAGATTCCACTGCGATTGATCATCTGGTTTGCAAGTTTGGTTGCAATCAGCTCCTTGCGTAGAGGATGGGTTAGGATATTGTCGCGATAAGTTTCCTGAAGCGCATCAGGAAAGGCCTGGATTAGATCAGGGACCAGGTTCGGGTCATCAAGGACTTCCGAAGTTTGCAAAGATTCGCACAGGGTCATTTTCGCATAGGCCAGAAGGATCGAGAGTTCGGGTCGCGTAAAATAGCTCTTCGTTTGTTCGCGTTCAAGCAATTGCGTCTGGTTTGGAAGGCCTTCGATCTGGCGATGGAGAATTTGGGAAATCTCCAAAAACTCCATGCATCGCACCTGCTCGTTAAAGCCTTCTGCCATCTTTGCTTGCGCCATGGATAGAGCTAGGTTTTGGGAGTGATTGTCTTTCAAGACCATATCACAGACATTATCGGACATCTGGATCAGTAGGGCTTCTCGCTGGCTTTCGGTCAGTTTTCCGCTTTGGAGCTGCGGGTTTAGGAGAATTTTGATATTGACTTCATTATCTGAACACTCGACTCCGGCCGAATTGTCGATGAAGTCTGTATTGATTCTGCCGCCGCTTAAGGCGAAAGAGATTCGCGCTGCCTGAGTCAGGCCTAGGTTTGCGCCCTCGCCCACGATTTTTACCCGCAATTCCTCGGCATCGATGCGCACAAGATCATTGACCTTATCGCCGGCGGCGTCATGGCTTTCGGATTCGGCTTTAATATAGGTCCCAATTCCCCCCATCCATAACAGGTCAACCGGAGCACGCAATATGGCCTTGATCAGTTCGTTCGGGGATAGGGAGTCATCATCAATGGCTAACAAGTTTTTCATTTCGGAGCTTATGGGGATTGACTTCAGGCTTCTGGCCCAAACGCCACCACCCTCGGAGATTAGGGATTGATCAAAATCTTCCCAACTCGACCGATCGAGTTGGAACAAACGGTTCCTCTCTTCCCAGGATCTCCCGGTTTCCGGGTTGGGGTCTATGAAAATATGGCGGTGATCGAAGGCTGCACATAAGGCGATGGTCTTAGACTGCAGCATGCCGTTTCCAAAGACATCGCCGGACATGTCGCCTACTCCAATGGCGCGTACGCAGTCGCGTTCCGGGTTCAGGTCCAGTTCCTGAAAATGATGCAAGACGGAAATCCAGGCACCGCGGGCAGTAATGCCCAGTTTTTTATGATCATATCCTTGCGATCCGCCTGATGCGAAGGCGTCTCCCATCCAGAATCCATGATCAGCGCTGATTTCATTGGCGATGTCGGAGAATGTTGCAGTTCCCTTGTCCGCAGCAACCACCAGATAAGGATCATCTCCATCGTGACGAACGACCTCTTCAGGCGGGACGATCGTTCCGTCTGCCAGATTATCTGTCAGGGACAGGATCGATTTGATAAAGATTTTATAGCTCTCAATGCCTTCCTGGATGCGCTCAGGCCCGGAAGGCGGAAGAAGTTTGGGGTAAAAGCCTCCCTTGGCACCGACCGGGACAATGATGGAGTTCTTGACCATCTGGGCTTTCATCAGGTTCAGGATTTCAATCCGATAGTCATCCTTGCGATCAGACCAGCGCAATCCGCCGCGCGCGATCTTGCCGCCACGCAAATGAATGCCTTCAACCCTGTGGGAATAGACGAAAATTTCATAGTAAGGATGGGGCAAGGGCAGATTCGCCAGCGATGGCGCATGAATCTTGAACGCCAGAGCTTTCGTATTTGTTGCGTCATTTTGTTTCTGCCAGACATTCACACGGACGCAGGCTTTCATGAAATCCAGGAATCTGTGTAAGATCCGATCATCATCCAGGCTGATGACATCGACAAGCTTCTTGATAATCGTCGCTTCTGTGCTTTTCTCCTGCTCCGGGTCCGAATGGGTGGGGCAAAAGCGCGCTTGAAAGAAGTTGATCAGGCCACGTGTGATCTCAGGATAGCCTACCAAAGCAGCTTGGACGGTTTCGCTGGTGTAATGTATTCCGATCTGGCGCAGATAACGATAGATTGCGCGCAAAATCATCACCTGATCGCCTGTAAGCTGGGTGGTCAGGATTAGGGTGTTGAAGGAATCATCTTCATTGCTGCCGGTTAGAATGCCTAGAAGTTCCTTCTCCATCATGGGACGCATGGTCGTGAAGTTGATGGAGCATTGCTCTGGGATTTCTAGCAGGAAGTCGTGGATGAACAGGTTTTGCTTGCCAATTACTTCGAAGGCAAATTCTTCGACGACGTGCAGCCCCAGATTTTCAAGGACAGGAACGCATTCCGACAGGGGAATAACCTGTTCTGCAACATAGATCTTTAATCGAACTTCCGTCTTGGCGTCATTGGTTCTTTGGTAGAAGTGGACGTCACGATCATTTGGTCGTTTTAGTGCTGATAGGCGGGTGATGTCATGTGCTGCTTCCTGGGGTAGAAATTTGGTCCGGTAGGAGCGACTGAAGCCGCTTAAGGCAAAATTCTCAATATGCTGACCGGTTTTTGCTTTTTCTTCTTCCAGGGCATTGCGGACCTGCTCATCCCAGTCCAAGGCCAAGAGCTGAAAGTTAGTACTCAGTTCTTTTTCATCCAATTCAGGGGTCTGTCCCGGGACCGTTCCAAAGATATAATGTACCCGGGCGAGAATATCGTCCCTAAGCTCAACATTATACATTGAAAGTCGCCCTTTGCACGCTTTGATGAGCATTTGTGCAAGCTCTTCGCGAAGGTCGGCTCGGTAGAGATCGCGCGGCAGATAGGCAAGCACGGATACGAATCTTCCAAAGGGATCGACTCGAATGAACAGCCGCGGTCGCGGTCGTTCGTGCAGCGATAAAAGGCCCATGGCTATCTTGATCAGGTCTTCGGTCGGGGTCTGGATCAATTCATCGCGAGGGTAGGTTTCCAACTCCTGTTGCAAGGCGTTGCTGGCGTGGCTTTTTAAGGCAAATCCGCTAGCCTCAAGAACTCGGGCAACCTTACGCCGCAGGATTGGGATGTCTCGTGTCTGGGCCGTATAGGCATCGGCGGTAAAAAGGCCGATAATACGGTGTTCGCCGATTACTTGTCCTTGACTATTAAAGCGTTTAACGCTGACATAATCGTAGTGAATGGTCCTGTGAACGGTTGATTTGACATTGGCTTTCGTGATGAGAAGAGGGTCGGGAAGCTTCAGGAAGTGAATAAGCTCTGGTGTAAAAGCTGCAAATCCATCGGCTCCGCGCCAAACAAAGCGGTTGGGGTCGCGCAAGATTCCGTAGCCGGCTTCCAAAACCACTTGTTGGTTATGAAGTTCATCGAAATTACATCCATCTTCAAACTGATAGGAACGATAGCCGAGGAGCGTAAATTTTCCAGATGCTAACCAGTCCAGAAAAGCAATGATTTCATACTGTTCGTGAGGGACGACTGGGGGAGGGCAGTCCCGAAGGTCCTGGGCTGACTTTTCAAGAGCTGCAAGCATGGGTTTCCAGTCTTCTACGCAGGCCCGCACATCGTTTAAAACGTCGTTCAGCTCCTGATACAGTTTCGACTGATCTTCTTCGGATAGGGCTGTGGTCTCAAAATATATATAAGACTCGCGCAACGAACCGACAGCCCGGCTTTCGCGCATCACGGATCCCAACAAGCGCTCCATCTGGCCGTTGTCGTCACGCATTACATCGATAATCGGGTGCAAAACCGTATGAATAATGTGTTTTTCACAAGTCAGGTGGTTCGATATTGAACTCAGCAGAAACGGCATATCATCGTTGATAATCAAGATTCCGGTGCTGGTCTTGCTGGTGACTTTTCCTTCATTCACCCCAAGGGGGATAAATTGAATGATCTGATTATCCGGAAGGCGTATCTGAGATGTTTCATAGGCTTTTTCAGCGATATGGGCGAGATACCCGGAGGAAAGATCTCCGGTTTCTTCCCTCAGGCTATGCTCGTAAAAAATTCGGGTGAATTGCTTTAACTGCTGATCGTCCTTGATGCAGCTTTCAACTTCTTGCTGGATTTGGGAAGGTAGACCCAGAATCTTAGGTTGTGTCATAAGTGCCTCTTAACATCTTACTTCAGGCAAAATTGGGCCATATTTACGAGTCTACCCGTTGTAATTTAAGCGTTTTATAAGGGCTTCAACTGCGCCAGTTGCTTGTCGGTCGTTTTTGCAGCTCCCAGGATCTCTACTTTATTGTCTTCGGTTGATTTTCGAGCGATCAGAACAAACGGGGCTCCATCTTCAATATCGACCTCCATAGTCAGACTGGTGACAGCAGGCGCGTCCATCCAGTTTGGGCAAGCTGCGGGAGGAGCCTCTCCCCGATCCTGCTTGCGACTTGCTCTCTCAGCAGCTACCAGACCTTTCAGGCCGCCTTCAAAATTAGTGATATAGTCTTCGAACTTATCATGGTCGACCTGGTGACGGTCGGCATAGGATAGCGCTGCCGAAAACTCAGCCAGGCGCGTTTTGTCACAGTCTATTCCGAAAACCAGGCGAATTATAAGGCGGTGGGAAAAGGCTTTCGCATTTTTGATGCCGGCTTCTTTGCATAGGCTCATCAGGCCTTCAATATCGTTACGGGTCAAATGAGACAGGCTATAGGTCTGCCCCAGGGCATGGTATAGCGCTGCTCTTGACCGACCTTCGCTCAAAGCAAATTGCTGCGCGGCTTCCCTGGCAAAATTCAGACTGGATTGCAGACTATTGCTTTGATCGCTTAAGCTTGAATCGCTTGATTCCGCACATTCTGTTTGCGGCGGTAAAGCTTGCTGTTTTTCAACTTTTTCTTCCACCTGATCAGGCGTTTCGGGTAGCTCAGGACCTGATTCGATGAAGGAGATTTCATCGCAGGCTCCCAGATCAAGGGCGTCTTCGCCTTCTTTGCCCTTTTTGCTGCTCTTTTCTTCAAAGAAAACTTTGTCGTTGCCAACCTGGTCTGAGGCTTCTTTCCAGCTGATGACACCAAAGATATGATCGATCAAATCATTCTGCTTGGACAAAGGCATCAAAATTCCACGGTAATTGGTTGTGTTTCCACGGTTTGAGATGAATTCTGCTTCAAATCCTATGGGCGCGCGGACCTGCAGAAGTTCGCAGTAATGCGCGACCAGCCGAGAGATCAGGGAGCGTGCCGGAATCGTATCAACGGTCATTAGCGGCATATAATCGTTCTCAAGACCACATTCTTCCCGTAAGGCGTCACCTATAAAGCATACAGCCGGAGAAGTCGGGTCTGCCGAAAAATCCAGGAGGATTGCGTTGTTGGCAAGGTCGCCCAGATCTTCTTGCTTGATATCATCGACCGACGGAAAGGTGCGGCCATTGAGAAGGGACGACCAATGATTATAAGCACGGACATTCATACGTCGTTCAATACCCGATGGCGGCTTTGGCTCAGCCTCTGGCATTGTACCAGTTTCCTGTTGCACATCTTCCTGGTGATCGGTAGAAGAATCGCTGGAGGGAGATGTTGGGTTCAGGGTCGTCATGGAGCACTCCATGTTAAAGCATCTGAAATATAAGAGGAAAGTGATAGCATCTAGGATTCAAATACACTCTGGTTTGTAATATGGCTCTATAGCTTGTACAACGATAGGGTAAAGCCCTTACGAATCGGTAAATATAGGTGTCTAAGACACTTTTTTTCTAAACTCTTTGGCTCGAGTGCCGCGTAAAAAGGCCTGACGTCGGCCTGACGTCAATGACAATCAAAGGGACAATCAAGGGTCAAACTGAAAGGACTTGTCAAATTATGGATTTACATCTTACCGCGATAGCGACGATCATTTGCTTCATTTTATATATGTGGACGGGGATGAAAGCTGTGAAGGCGAGAATGAAGCTGGATATCACATTATTAACAAAGGATAAGCCTGAAGATTATCTGCGCATTGAGCGGGCGCATATCAATACCCTGGAGCAGTTAGTCATCTTTCTGCCGACTCTGTGGCTCTTCGCCATTTATACCAAAGATGGCTATGCAGCGCTTTTGGCTACAATCTGGGTCATTGGTCGGGTCATGTATGTCCTGGGCTATGAGAAAGAAGCTTCCAAGCGTGAGACCGGGTTCAAAATTGCGATGTTACCGACGGCAATCGCTATGTTTATTATTCTGATTCAGGCTATTGGCGCCGCTTTTTAATGCATGACACGCGGGTGTAATCGTGGAGGCGAGTGAGCTTGACCGGCTTTTGCAGATTTTAGCTCGTTTGCCTGGATTGGGACAGCGTTCTGCCAGGCGTATCCTGCTTCACCTGTTAAAACGGCGTGAAAGCTTGTTGAAGCCTCTACAAAGGGCGCTTGCAGCTGTTGATGAATCGCTAGTTGATTGTTCCGTTTGTTTTAATCTGGATACTCAGGATCCTTGTCGGATCTGCTCAGACCCCAAACGCGATTCCTCAGTGATCTGCATTGTGGAAAGCGTGGCGGATCTCTGGGCGATGGAGCGGATGGGCCTGTTTTCCGGAATTTACCATGTTTTGGGGGGGCATCTGTCAGCTCTCGACGGGGTGCGGCCTGAGGATTTGTCGATCGCTCCCTTAATTGCGCGGGCTCGGGGCCTTAAGGGCCAGGGTCCCAAAGATCAGGGTCCCAAAGATAGTCCAGGCCTTCGCGAAGTTATTCTTGCCCTTAATGCAACGCTTGAAGGGCAGATTACAGCACGCTATATCGCAGAGCAGCTTACGGATGACGATATCACCATAAGCCAGCTTGCTCACGGAGTACCCGTTGGTGGGGAGTTGGACTTCCTTGACGATGGAACCTTGGGTCAGGCCCTTCAGGACCGTCGCCCGCTGGAAAACTGATTGCGGTTTCAGATTAGGATACATCGGGTGAGGTCAATTCCCGATCATAATATCCTTGAATCCAAATCCCATGATCGATTATATAATTAGTAATTAGCATTAATAAGTTTATTAATTATATAAAGTTATAATAGTTTTTACATAATGGCCATCTATCGACCCCCATCCCTAACAGATGACGATATGGCTGTTATTGTGATGATTAATGCACAAAGACAAAGGGTTAAGCGTTATATTGAGAATGATCCTCATTATTTGAACGAGATGACCCGTCGCCTTACCAAGGCTCGGGCTATCCTGGAATCGATCAAAATCGCCGGCTATCAGGCGACTATGGAGGATGCACTTGCGGCTATTGATGGCGATGATCCTATGGATGCGCGGGAGGAAGGTTGGCAGGAAGTCTTGGGCTATAGCAAGGCCTTGACCTACATACAGCAATTGGCAGAAGATGGTTGTTGTGATTTCCATCCGCAACTTTTTCGAAGCCTTCACTTTATGATGTCGCACCACAGCCCGGACAGAATGCCTGGCCGGTGGAGGCTTGGAAAGATCCGTATCGCGAACCCGACGACTGCGGATCGGGTCTATGTGAGTCCGGATTTTGAGCAGGTTCCAGCCTTGATTGACGAACTGGTACACGATCTTAATGCTTCTTCGGATCATTCCATTACGGACAGGCCAATCATCGTCAAAGCTGCGATGGCGCATCTCAATCTGATCATGATCCGTCCTTTCAAAGATGCCAATGGCCGTGTGGCGCGCGCTGTGCACAGGATGCTTCTGTCACAGGAGGGAGGCGTCAATCTGCTCTTTTCTTCCATTGAGGAATGGTTGGGTAAAAACAGGCAGGCTTATCATAAGATTCTGGAAATGACCGGACAGCCTTCGGGAAGTCGAGGTTCGGAGGGGCGGTTTTCCTGGAACCCGGCCAATGACACGCACCCTTGGATACGCTTTTGCTTGCGAGGCCACTATCAACAGGCCCTGTTAGCGGTGCAAAGACACGAATGGTACCGGCAACTTTATGAGGAGGTCCGTAAAATTCAATCGGATCATAAATTGCAGGATCGGACATATTTTCCGATGATGGATGCGGCGCTGGGTTTTAGGGTCAGAGCCGGTGGTTACAGGAAAGCGAGCGGTATCTCGGAAGTGGTTACAAGCCGCGATTTGAAAAAAATGTCGGACCTGGGGATCATTACCCCGCACGGTGAGCGAAGGGGTCGGTTTTACACCGGCTCTAAAGCGCTTGTTGAGACGGCGGCGCAGTTAGAACGCGCCGGAGCCGGCGCTGAAGGCGGGCGTGCTGATCCTTATGAGATGGTATGCCGACAGCAGGGGCCAAATTAACTCAATCGCTTAAGCTGTAACCCCCTCTCTGAAAGGCAATCGCTTGGGTTTGCTTGCAAAGTAAGGGAACGCAAGCTAAAAAATGCAAATCAATTGTAATCGGGAAGAACCAACATGACATTGAACCGGGTGCAAAAATCGGCAATGATCGATTGTCAGCTAAAGCTTCAATATGTTACTGATGCGACAGTATTGGAGGCAATGCAGGCTATTCCTCGGGAATTCTTTATATTACCTGAAGTGAAAAAGATCGCATATTGCGATGCACCCATGCCGGTTGCAAGCGACCGGATGATAATGGATCCTGCAACCTTCGCACGGTTGCTAAGCGAAGCTGGGATCAGGCGTTGTGAAACGCTCATGTACGTTGGTGCAACCACGGGTTATGGTGTGGCAGTCTGCGCACAGCTTGCTCGCCAGGTGACTGCGCTTGAGGCCGATCGGGAGTTGGCGGACGAAATGAGAAAGACGTTGATGAATTTAAACCTTGGTAACGTAGAGGTTGTTACCGGCGATCACCGGTCCGGATGGGCGGTATCGGCGCCTTATGATGTCATAATCTGGGAAGGGGCGATTGATCACATCTCCAATTCCTGGAGTGAACAGCTAGCCCCAAAAGGACGCATGGCAGGATTTCTCAATCGGGGAGAGACTATTTCTCAAGCTGTCATTGTTAGGAAGCAGAAGGATTCCCCTGAACTTTCAATAAGCTCTGGGCATATGGATACACGGCTCTTTCCCTTGCCTGGCTTTGAGCCCAAACCCAGTTTTGTTTTTTAAGGCATTATGCGCAATATCCTACCCTTCCTCCTTTTTGCCTTTCTTTCGGTAGCGCCCTTGCAAGCAGAGACGCTCAAGGAAGCTTTGACCATAGCCTATCGCGACAATCCTGAGTTGGAGGCAGCGCGGGCGCAGCTTCGTGCGCTGGATGAAAATATGGCCAAGACCAATGCGTCCTGGATTCCCAGTGTCTCAGGGACTGCGAAAATCGAAAAGTCCTATGACACATCGATCTTATCAATCCAGACTGACTTGCGTACAAGATCACTTGGAGCAAGCGCAGGGGTCAATTCGTTGAATATTTTTTCTCTGATCGGTGATATTCGTAATGTCGCAGCTTTGATCAAGGCCGGGCGGGAACAGTTGCGCGATTCCGAAGCAACCATTTTACTTAATACGGTTCAGGCTTATGTCGGAGTTCTGCGTGATGGACAGGTCTTGAAGCTTCAAGAAAAGCAAGTTGAGGTCCTGACACGTAATCTTGAGCAGGTAAAAGTCCAGTTTGAAGTGGGTGAGTTGACACGCACCGACGTTGCGCAATCTGAAGCGCGAAGGGCAGCAGTCCTTAGCGACGCGATTGCTGCACGGGGAACCCTGAATGTATCGCGGGCGACTTATCGTCGTCTCGTTGGGCACCTGCCGGATAATCTGGAAGATGCTCCTCCTATTCCATCGGTTCCCGAAAATCTCGATGCGGCGAAAAGAAGAGCTATTCATAAGAGCCCGCTTCTACGCGCTGCACATTTTGCAGAACGTGCCGCCCTGCACGAAAGCCAAAGCGCCAAGGCGGATCTTTTGCCAAGCATCACAGCTTACGCCAGCTATAATAAGGTTGAGAGTCGCTATTCGGCGATTCCCGCTTACGATCAAACCAATACCTCCAGGACCCTGGGTG
>Ga0209052_1000322_pt1 | contig 14616 bp, 11 predicted proteins | sample WorMetHEROISLAND_2_FD_187409 | JGI IMG/M metagenome (GOLD analysis project Ga0209052, IMG submission 187409) | Marine gutless worms symbiont microbial communities from Max Planck institute for Marine Microbiology, Germany - Olavius sp. 4 HERON... | ecosystem: Host-associated > Annelida >...
CCCTCTCCCTCTGCACATCCGCTCATCTGACAGTCTTGTCACTTTCCAATCCCGCCTTAAATCTCACCTTTTCTCTTCTGCCTATCACGTCTAGTCACCCACACGCCAGCGCCTCAGATTCGATTTTCGACTTTTGGCGCTATATAAAAATTTGATTGACATTGATTGACATCGTGTGATGGTGCTGGCAGCGTTCAAGGCATGGTTCAGGCGCCAGCGTACAGAGCAAACGTTCAGACAGTGTTGACAGCGGCAGTACAGCAGTCAGCGGCTCAACGGCCAAGCAGCTGAGTGGCAGTTCGTTGAGTGAACTGCAGTTACGTCAGCTGCGCTGTGAGGAGCCGTGGCACGTGGAGTTGAGGATTGCATTCGTCACGCTGTACATGCAGTACTTGCAGCAGCCTGGTGCTGGCTTTCAGCAGATTCAACTTCTCCCCACGACCTCTGACACTTCAACGAGCCACAGGTACGGTTCACTGGCATTTACTGCTTTATGTGTGTTCATGCTTTGTCCAGAGAAAAGGTTTAACACCATAGTTAACACTTTTTCTTAACATAAATACCAAGTTTATTGCAAACATGAACTGACGACTAACTTCAATGCTATCTTTAAGTTTAAGTACCAACGTTTGTGATCATCTACTAGATAAGAAAAAAAGATAATCGGAAACGACAGTGAACACCGAAGTTAATCCGAACATTACCCATGCGTCAGATTAAGAAACGTGAACTCACTAGTTGTATTTTAATTGTTTTTTTTTTGTAAGTCTAGGTTCGGTGTATGCCTGTGATTTCTATGTTTGTTGTTTTTTGGTAACAACCTGATCTGGAATAACTCCAGAAGTGGACCGGTTATACAAAAACTAGAGCAGTGTGGATGTATGTGAATGTAATAGATATGTTTGTTGCATACAGTGGCGGTAGTGCAGAGAAAGCTGGCAGCAGTGGCTGGTACCTGCAGAAGACATTGCCCGGCGGCATTATGCTGATCGAGCTGTGCTTCAGGGAGGTCTTCTTCTGTGTCAGTGTCTATGCGTACGAGTGGCGGCCAATGTCTGACGGCAGAAAGATCAATGCTCAGGTCTGCACAAAGTCGTCATCATTCATTGCAATGTCTCAATACGTTTGACTTTAACTTGAAGCAGTGTCATACTTCTGGAATGTAAATTTCATATTTTTTAATTTAAATTATCTTTTAATTCTTTGATTGGGTGGCAAGAAGGAAATTTGGCATATAAAACTAGTCGTAATAATAGCACAACTTGGTCGAAAGTGGTTTAGGTATTTTATAAGCTACTAGTACAGTGTAGTTGTTGTTTATGTTGTTTATGTAGTTGTTGATTATGAGAATCAGTTTTTGTGTGCTACAAACTTGTTAAGGGTGAACTGTGCATCTGTGAAGCTGTATTTCATGAAACTGACACTATGTTGAACTTTGATTGCTACACATTTTGTGGTCATGTTTCTGATTTAAATTTTAATAATACTTTATCTGTGTTTGTGTATGTCTAGGTTTCTTGCATGCTGAAATCATTTATTGTATTGTATACTTATTCATTTTCTTGAGAATGAACCAGGAGTGGTTAACTGTCGTCACATTTCGTTGGAAATGTTGCAAGTAAATGACATCGGTTTTGTCGTATATTTTCAGCTTGTGACTCTGTTCACGGAGGACACAGACAGAATGAAGGACATCACACATTTGCATTCGTTTGCGTATGACTTTTACCTACGAGAAGTGCAATATTTCCTGAGTGGACGCACATCGGGTCTTGGTCCCGAGTATCACCTCACTGGTTTCCTGCATGACTTTGTTGAGCATTTCTTCACGGAGCCGGTCTTTGCAAGAAACATCATCCATGAAGGTTAGTCCTGTGAACGGTTGTGGTTTGCATTTTTACACCATCCTTGAACGTTGGTCGCATCAACGAAGTTAATCAACGCCGGGCCCGGTTAGTACTTGGATGGGTGACCATCTTCAAAACGGGTAAACAATCTTTGTATGTAACCAGCCACCCAGGCCAACTCAGCCTGGCCATCCCTCCGTGGGTAGGCAAAATGAGTACTGGCGATGATTACGGCCATCGCCAGTGAAGAAACGGCGAGTTCTGCGTAACAGTAGGCCCTGTTACCAGGACTGCTGACATACTGACCCAGTCCGTTATCTGGAGGACTCGGGCTGTATGCTAGCTTAATTGGGTTTAACCCTCGCCGGCTCAAAGTGCTGAAAAGGGGATGAGCTCCCATGCAATGGACCTAGCTGTCTATACGAAGTCTTTTTCTTCTTCTTCTTTGAATGTGTGTGCCATTTTTATACGTGTAATAATTTGAATTTAATTATGTGTATTGTTCGACTTAGTATTGCACAGTGAAAAATTGTGCAATCTCTTCCGTTCTTCTGTGTTTGTCGTTTTGAGTGAAAGTTTTCCCATAGTAAGTCAGTGAGTAAGCAGATGTAGTTGTAACCGGCCGAATCAGACGAAGTCAAAGCACCGCAGTCTCAGTCGAACAGAAACATCTTCAACAATGGCACAATAGCTCTGAACCACTGAAGTTCTACCAGCACATTATACCACAGCCGTAGTCCAGCAACAGTGAAGCTTCTGTCACCTATCATCTTGTTTTGAAGTTTTCTGTGCATTGTATATGACCAAACAGGAGTACGTATTGTTTTGTTTCAGTGCTGTTCTTACTACCGTATATTTACATTAGTTTTCTTTTTTGATCATTGTGTGTCGTTATTTGTTATTATACTATTAATTTAGAAATTAAAAATTTGGACGTCATCAAACTGATTGAAGTAGGACGTTGTTGAACGTGCAGTAGACTGAAGTTATGCATTTTGTTGTTTCGTGAATAGACGTGATCAGCATACCTTGTGGTGGCATATCTGGACAGCAGTTGTTTGAATACATGCGCAATCATGACAGAGGATACGGCATGCGGACAATATATATGGCATCAAGTGTCTTTGACATTACACCAGAAAGTCAGGTGACCGTGGACTTGTAAGATATTCTGTTGTGTCTCACCTTGAGATACACTTCACTTTTTATTACTTTTGATATCTTTATTTTCTATACCGATCGACGACATTCAACTTGACCTGTGTATGCTGATGTCATTAGGGATTGTTTTTAGTATGTAAACGTATGTGTTTATTTTTTTCTTCATCTTTTGTCAGTGTGTATTTTTTCATCTTGAATTTTTGCTTGTACAGTATGCTGTTCACAAATTCATTCATTTATTCACTCATTCATAGCTGGCAGTTTGACGTACTTCACATAATACCGATTGTTGGCTTGTGTAATCAGCAAATGTACTCGCTCTACTGTTGTATCATTTACACCATTAGATTGTTAGACTTTGGTCTTCCATGCTACACAAACCTATGGAGATTGGGTCTTGCCACAACGGCTGTCACAACTGCTGACTGTCAGCTATATGTCCTTCAACAAAACGTCAGTTAATGTCCATGCATTTCAGTATTGTGGTAACTAACAAGCTGATCGCAAGATATTGATGAAAATGCCACAATTTACAGCATAAGCTTGTTGATTTTTCGGAGTAAATAGTGGTGGACACTTAGTGTTCAACTGCTGACTAGTTCACGAGTTAAATACTACTGCAGAGAAATAGTTGACTTGTGGATTGCTTAGGAGAGGGAGCAGTTTGCACTGGTCTTTCCACCGACTCAAGTAAAGACGACACTGGCATCGGATGAAGTCGCCGGTGAGCACGTCTCTGCTGATAACTATGAGGTTGGTCTCGTGGTGACGACATGTGGCAGAGCGATGGCTTCAGACGCTGACCTGCAGCAGCTGCATCTGCGGTTCTGGGTCATCCTCACAAACCAGCGAGAGTTATTCCCACGACTGACGCTGGACAGCAAGCACCGACTGATATCACGAGCTACGCCACAGACACGTCTGTATTGGTCATGTTACTGTATTTATGCATGCAAAAGACAAAATGTTAAACGTTGTCTATAGCTCCTAATGGTAACCCATCTCAGACCTACGGAGCATCACCTGCCATATGGAATCACACAGTGTTACCTGCCATCCGACACAGGTGAACTCGCTCCGCCTTAACCCCAGCCAGACAGGCCGGTACTTGAGTTACCTACCCCGGAGGGATGGAAGGCTGAGTTGACCTTGATGTTGGTTGTACTGAGATGGTTTACCTGTCTGCAGACAGTCACCCATTTAGGTAGTAACCACTTGATAGCGACGCTACCAGGTGTCGAACCCATGAACTCTCGATCGTAAGTCCAACGTCATAACCGTTACGCCACCAAACCACCAAAGACGTGAGATTTAGGTCGATTTATTTGGTCCATCCAAAACAAAATTTATCACCAAATAGTGCCAAATATAGTTTCACTTTCAAGAGACTGGTTTTTATTAGCACTGGCATTATGACATTGGGAGAAATTATGAGAACTTAATAGTTATTTATAGCTGCAATATTTATCGTACAGTTAAAAAAATAATAAAAAAATTTTGCGCTTCTGGTTTCCATCTGTCTCTAATGAAACCTGCATCCCTAAAATTTTTATTGGACTCAAATATTTTTGCAGTTTTTAGTTTGCTTTCAAAGTTCTACTGAAAAAAAGCTGTTTGCATTTAGTCTGTTAGGCTACAGTATCTTTACTTTCATTCTTACGGGTACTATTCAGTGTGTCAATTTGTTTTTTTATGAGCTGTTGTGTAATATTACATGAAATAAAACTAAATTTTTTTCCATCCCCCATCCCTACTTTTTCACCAGCGGCAACCGGAAGCACAGAATTCCTGTTAGGCCTAGTTAACTTTACAAAAATCATTGCTTATTTAATCATTAACTTTTCTTAACTGCTTAAAACTTAACAGTGTTATTTGTTGAAGACAATGCACATTTATGTTTAACCACTTTATAACATATTCAGCTAACAGCGGTCACAGATGCACTGAGACGTAGTTAATGTTCGTTTTATCCAGACTTATAAAACTACTAAATGTTCACGTTCTGATGAGAAAGTGATTATCATTTTTTGATGTCTGTCGTCCTATCTGCTACCATATAATGCTTTCTTTGTGACATGATCTGAGTTGAAAATTAAATATAATGATTAAAATTTTATTCACCTTAAAAATTTAGTGATTAATCGTTAATTTGCGCAGTTGTGATATGAGCGTGATGATGGTGTCTGTATGTTAAGTGTGTAAATGTGTGTCGTTGCAGTAATGCGAGTTGGTTCCCGTGGTAAAGCGCAGTTGACAAGTCCGTCAGTTCAACGTATACGCAAAGTGTCGACACCGTCGACGCATTCACTGATGCAAGCGCTGCTGCTCAATGAAGTCAAACTAGCTCGGTGCGCTGCAATCTGTTCTCTTCGGTGTTGTGGTCTTAAGTTTTAGACGAGTTCTAAGACAGTCCGAGTCTGATGTCAAGAAAGTCTCATCTTGATCTCGTCGTAGAACGAATGTTGTTAAACTTGTGTCATTGCTTCGGATTTGCTTGAGTGACATTTAACAGCGATAGGCAGTGTTGTGTGCTGCTGTGATATTAGCAGTTCATCACTTTAGTTAATAACTTTACGTAGTATGTAGTCAACTACAAAAAATACAAAAATTAGGCAACTGCTTTTTATTGACAGTTTTGTGTCACATTACTTGTCTTATTTAGCTTTCATTTTTCATGTTTATTATGTAATTAACAATCATGTCAAACGCGTAATTAGAACATTTGCAAGCAAGAACATCAAAACTTCCACAACGGAAGAACTAGCTACAAAAAATACAAGTGCATATAACCATAGTGTGAAATATAGACAGTCTTGAGGCGCCTCAAGGACAAAAAATAGTCTTGGTCTTGAAAATAAGCTTTGTTTACGTCACTAATTACAGAAAGGTTTTTTGGTGCTGATTTGTGATGACTGTTGATTTGTGTCGTTGCTAGAGAGAAGATAACTGCGATAGTGACGAGCACGCAGACCTTATGCCTTCGAGACATTCTCTGGAATCGACTTTTGTGGAGCGAAGACGAGGCAAGGCGGAGAAGGCGGACTGGAGATGAGGATTTCCGCGATCCAGTCAGTACAGATCACTTTCACTGCTATCAGATTTGATCCCCAATATCCATCAAGTCTATGCCTTGGAGTGTTTAACTCAAAATTATGTGGTTTAAACACGTTGAGTCATTCACTGTAACAGTGAAGAATTGCAGTTAGTTTAGTGTGTGCAGTTTTACTGCACTATTTCTGTCTGATCTGCTGTTATTATAACACACATTGTTCACGGTGTATGTCATGTATCGGGCTTACAGGGATAATGCATTTATCTGGAGTCCTGCACATGGAAATTAGTTTACAGTATGCATAATTCCAAATTCGACCAAAAATGACTTTTCTAAGATGTGAATTATATTAAGACATTGAGGACTAAGCAGGCCCGGGTAATTTGATAGCTCACTTGGCCTCAGTGTCCAGTATCCAATAGCCTGGATGCATACTTTGTTATTCTTGCTATGTACTAGTAGCTGGTGTGGGTTAATGCCTTCGTGTGATCAGACAGACCATATTTTGTATGTTATCAATGAACACAGACAGTGTATAGCGGACTAGTACTAATGACTGTTTTCAGCTGTCGTTGAGGCTGACTTACGCCGAGTTCTGCGACCTTCTGCACCATGTAACAAAAGTCGACGTCTGTGAAATTGATCCTGGCCTTCGTCGCCTTGTCTCCATTCCTGCCAACCAGTTTCCCGGACTCATTCGCTGTCTTGTCAATCGGTTTCCAGACCAACACCGCGTCTTTATTGGTCCCGACAGGAACACTGGGCCAGTACACTACTTGGTACGAATCTACTTGTAAACAGTGTGAGCTCGGATACAAAACTTCTGTTGTAGCTTCACGTGTTGCAGAACACATAAGCATTGTTTGTTAGTTTTTATTCTGTCTGCATTTTAAGCGTTCAGCTGCTGTGATGTACTTGAAGTGTCCCCACATAAGCTGTTAATTTTATACAAAACCTGATAACAGAAAAAATATATGAACTATTAAGTGATGAAAAACGTTATATTCATATTTTATCTACTATTGTGGTCACAGTGCTGCTTAGTGATTCGTACTTGCAAAATAAAATAATGGAAGCATACAATTTACTCCTTAAATATCAAATTTTTACATTTACTATGCATAAATGAAGCATGCTAATCCCATGGATTCTATTATGTCCATTATTCAGTATTCTGTATATTGGTTTAGCGTATGCTTTCAGCTATCATTCTTTAAACTACTATCGTTTAGTCCTTGTTTTATCCTCGTTTGTATGTTTGTTGCCCTACCACCATTGTTTCTACATTTGACATTGCCAATATGTAGCAGTGTAAAGAGAAGAATGTTTGTTGTAGGCTCTGCTGAACATGAATTACGTTGATGTTTTTGAACTGCTGCGTGTAGATACAGAAAACAACAGTGTTGTAAGTTCACATACTGTTTGCTTACTTTTTGGCATTATAACAGTGAGTGAGTGAGTAAGGTTTAACGTCCCGCTCGACACATTATACGTCATTTCGGAGACGGTCGTCCGGGCAATCACTTGCACTGGTACGGACAACAAAATTAGCAGCAAAATCAATCAAACCAACACAAAAAAAATCTCAAAATGCAATAATAATATACAACCTACATACACGTGCACACAAACGTAATACTAACTAACAAGAGACGCATACACACGCAACCTAACTATACCAATACAAAACTAAAAGCCTGGTTTAGGCATGTCATACACCATCCGGCCAGGAAAGGGAGTGGGCCTATTCTACATCCCCGGACCCACACGGGATAACATTATAACAGTGTTGTGAGTTCATTCTAAGTCTATAGCCAGTCGTTCGTTCTCTGCAGAGATTTTGTCCATAGAGGGATCCGGTTTCCAGCATGATGACTAATGTGCAGTTTGTGATGAATGTTTGCAGGAGGTGTTTGTTGTTTTTCATGATGAAGAGATACGCAGGAAGATGAGTGCTAATTCACTCGAGATACCGGTGGAGGTTATTCACCGACATATCGAGGAATTCATCAATTCTTGTCTCTATTACATGTGGACTAGTTTAATAGTGTGAACTAACAGATATAAAATTCAGTTTTACTAACACAGTTCTGCATAATGTTACTGCGGTCGTACCGATGGAGATCACGATGCTAATGCTACATGTTATTTGAGCAAGTGTGTCCTATACACGTGCACAACCGCCACAACCGGAAGTCAGCGTGCATGAGCAGTGGCGTAAACATACAAGGTGCATAGGGTGCGTACGCACCGGGTGCATACATGCAACCCCTGTCAGGAAAATACAGAACTTTTTTGTACCGGATTTCTAAAAAGGCATACATACTGGTCAATTGATTCTCAACAAAAATGTAAAATTGGTGACCAGATGTCAGATTTTTAGGCTAAAATGCACCAAATTCCCTTTCCGCTTGGGTTTCACCCCAGACCCCACTGGGGAAGCTTACAGCGCTCTCGGCTCTCCCAGACCCCTTAGCTGCATTTGAGGGGGCCTACTTCAAAGGGGAAGGAGGGGGAAAGGAAGAAGAAAGGGAAAGGGAAGGGGAGGAGGGAAAGGGAAAGGAAAAGAATAAGGGAGCGGAAAGGAAGGGAAGGGAGGCAGGGGAAAACGATCTTACGCACCCTCTGTTACAAATTCCTGGCTACGCCACTGTGCATGGGCCAGACCAAAACAAAATTATGCTAAATCATTAATGATACAAACAACAGACCCAAACTCCACGTAATACTCGATCTTCATCTGTTGTCACTCTTGCTCGTCCACCAACTCGCTCCTCCTTAAAAATTACCAGTCGTTCCTTTCGCTACGCATCGCCCTACCTCTGGAATCAACTTCCTCACTCACTTCGTCAACCACGTCTTGATCTGCCTCTTCCTGATTCATCTCTACTCCACAATCATCTCACCTCCCGAGTGTCATCATCACCCCGTCATTCTTCCATTCCAAACTCAAAACTTTCCTATTTCTCAAATCCGACCCTCCATAGACATCTGGCACCTCTTCGGACTGATTTCAAGGATACCCGGACTGCATTACGGCTTTTTTCTGTTTCAGTTTTTTTCTAGTTTTCAGTTAGCATTATTTCCTTCCATTTAAGTTTTTCTGTCCTAGGTCTCAGATCCCTCTCATAACCGTCTGTTTCTTGATTTTTTATTTTTTTTTTGCTTTTTTAGTTCCATTTAAAACATTTTTTAGTTTTCTTTTAGCTCATGTGCTAGATTAAACTGGCAGCTTGCCTGTCAGTTTTTCAGTGCAAATAATATATCGTATCGTATCGTAACAAACGTTATGTTGTATTAGACATTTAACCAAGCTCATTGGCCTGATCCTGCACGAAATTGGAGGTATGCGCAGATATATGCGCCACTTAAGAGACCAACTAGTAAGCCTATGATCACAGATCTAACATACAATCGCTAAGCCAATGATGGTGATGCTGCGTGCATATAGTTAAGCAATAAACATATAATTTGCAGGGCATATAATTTTGTATATCACATTGGCCCACTGACTGGTGGCTGTGCTGCACTTATGTACAGTACATGTTCATGGTGCTGACGGTGTAAATATGCTGTTGTATACAACGATATGTGATGTCTTCTAACAGTGTTGAAGTTTTAAGCTAATTCCCGATCTTGCCGTTACTAAGATCTCTCACCAAAGTAATCATTGTAACTGGCCTTCTACATAAATTAGTTAGATGAATCATTGTAGTTTGCTATTTTATGGCTGAAGTGTTTGGTGCTAGTTGAAGTTAGAACTCTGTCAAGTAGCCCTGTGTGCCAAAATGAAGGTTCAAAGCCAAGTTGGATAAATAGCACATTGATGAGTGTTTTTTTGGCTAAACTTTACTAGCATTGTTGTTTGCTGCAGCTTCACCCTGCTTGTACTGGTCATAATTTCCCGGACCTTTCTAACACAGCATTATGACCGATGCTTCTTGTTGTATTTATTATCTTGCAAATACAGAACGGACAGTTATATTGGCAGTGGTGATACAGTCTGTGATATATGAACTGATGTGCCATATAACAGTATTGTTATGAAAGCTTTGTGGACTTAATAACTTTTAACATTGCAAAGCGGAAATCATGAAAAATGACGAGCCCCATAATATGGGACTGAAGTTCATCCCTCGATACCGTTTTCATACGTAGCATACAACATGACCAGTGAAGTTCATCAAAAAAACCGACCCAAACTAATTTAGATATAGTTATCTGTCAGCTCCCATTGCAAATGGTGGAGAGAACTGATGTAAAAACAGAAAGTAATGGCACAGTGAACATCTGCAGGTGAACAATGCTGTAAGCACCACACTCACGCAATGCACAATCACTTAGAAAGCAGTTGAGAATGTCAGTCTGTGTGCGTGCAGAGCAGAAGAACAGCTGCGGCCTGGGTTGCATAAGTTGCTGTTAATCTACAGCAGTGGCAGATGGCATCGTCATGTCATGAATTGCTTCGACGACTTCATAATCTTTTGCTTTTTCCTTTGCTTCAAGAACAATGCCAGAATACGTTTGAGATTCACTACAAATAGACAAAACACACCGAGATATCAGTATGCATTATAATTACACACCAGCGCAATAGAGATGCTTCATGATATTGCGCTATATAAATTCAATATTCACATTCACATATTCACATTCACCAACAAGAAATCTGAGCTAATGCTCAGGGGATGTGCAACAGCATCACTTTAATTTCACTCAGGTTGTCTTGGTCTATCTCCAGTAATTTCGGCAAAAACCCACTCTTGAAATGTGCATCACAGCCTGAAATCGCGAAAAATTCACTAAAACTCTGCTATTTTTCGATGTTAGATTTGGTCAAAGTCATCGATGTTGGTACCGCGGGAAAGGTCATCAGCAGTGCCTGTTATGATAAGCAGCTAGTCTGTGTCTATCTACAACCGTTCTCATGCTGGATAGATTAATCAACAATAGCAGAAATCACGCGTTTTGAAGGGGGTACCCAAATTTGATGCCCTCCTATGGAGTGCCCTCCTATGGAGGACTCCTTAAACCTAGGGGGTCAAAACTTACACTGTAAAATCTACGTGTAAAGCTGAAAATTTCATACGCAGATTGTCTTGGGTCTCCAGTGATTTCGGTGCAGTTCACTCTTGAAATGTGTGTGGCAGCCTGAAATCGCGAAACCCCCTTATTATGCAATAATTTACGTAAATTTACGTTATACAATGTACACTACTGGTCGACAAATTGTTATCATAATAACAAGTAAAACTACCTCGAAAGCTGGTCTCTCTGAAGTCAGGTATGTGATAATGTAATGTTGATACGAGCCTGAATTCAATACTTTGCGGTGAAGGCATACTGCAGCACACAGTTCATTGGTTACCTATTTAATCATCAGCAAACGATATTAAACAAATAACTTTTGACACAAGAGAAAACCAAACGACAATGTTAAATAAGTAAGAGCCTAGTTTTGGTGATTCTATTAACAAGATAATGTTCAAGTTAACTTTTTTCCACACGTGTATTAAATACCGTAATGCGATCGAACTGCTTAAAAAATCTTTTCTTCTGTATGACACGGAAGCTACGTTCCAAATTTGATGAAAATCAGTCCATAAATAAGAGTATATAATAAAAAAACTTGTCCACAGATGCTGGACAGTTACATGATTTTATATTTTGTCCAATGCAATGCATCACATTGGACAGACAATAACATGATAAATCACAATAATAGTAATAGCAGTGATGATTTCTAACATGCCATAACAGCCATAACATGATGCAAATCATTACAAGGGTGCAATACTTTAGGACAAAACTGAGAAACACACACAATCACCATATAAAATTTTAATAATAATAATTTTAATAATAATAATAATAATTTTTCAGCGCATTTCAGTTGTCGTGCAACGGTTTAATGGAGTTTTGTTGCACGACAGTTTTTGTGTTCAGGACCAACCGGACTGACGGTCATTCCAACTTGATTTAGTCTTAGTCAATTTTTAGGCTCCCTTGGGAACGGAGTACCAAGGGTTAAAAAAAAAAATAATAATAATAAGCATCAAGCAAATTTACCAAATTCAAACCCATCAGCTGGAAGTCTCAAATTTCATATGAAGCTGAATCGGTTAGCCATTTAGTGCTGTTCACTACGATAGGCAAAGCCAGCAGTTATCGTTAAGCTAGCAAACTGGAAAAAAAATTTCAAAACAAAAAAAAACATTTTCTGGGTATATAAGCGCCAAGTATTCCGGTAGAAATACCAACATAATTCATGCATATTTTGTGAACAAAAAATACGACACAAACTTACTAGTTGAATTTCTTCCACATGGCATACCAATCGACATCTTTAAGTGATTTTGCCTTGGCAGCAATCAAACTGTTAAAACATATGAAGACAAAACAATTTCATCCCAAAAACACACGTTTAGTTTTTTTAACCAGCCCATTTTTTGAATATTCCGCAAAGCAAATAACACACATGCCGAGGCATCTTGTCTACACTATCTGCTACTGAGAAACGGTCAAAGGAAATAGTCAAGTAACTGTGGTCTTCAAATCCTTTTGAATATTATTCTGTGCAAACTGAAACTTAAAAAAGTCTTTTATCCTGTTCTCCGTTAACAATATTACTAACAACGTTTTGTGTGACATTTTATGTTTCAATTTAATAGGATTGTATTGCATTGTTAAATGACTTTACATTCAGTATGCATGTATTGTATTGTTGCAATCCAGCCTTCTGGCCGCAACACACAATGTTTGATGTTCATTCATTCATTCATTCATGTGCTTTCTAACACCAAAAATTACCACTAAAATTATCATTTATCATCCAAACACCTCTGACATTATAATGAAACAAAAAATAATATTTTATACATTTATTCAAATGTTTATATATTAGTTATTACTATAACATTATTTAAGTATTATCCATACTACAAACTTGCATGAAATTACTGAATGTCATTCAACAGCAAAACGAGATTCATTTCTCTGTTCTCTGCTAGGCCGTAACAAAATCAACGAACTGTCTGTTACACTGACGAGACTTGTCAATATACTTACTCGTTAGTCAGTTGAATTTTGTCTTCCAGAGGAAATTCAACTCGTGAGAAGTCATCCGTTTGACACAGCCTGTTACATATCATATGCACTCAACTAAAACTAAAAAACCTAAATTTATTTGACACTTGTACAATGAAATGACAAAATCACAGACACTACTGTAACCACATCAATATTAAAGCTACAAATCTACACTAAGTATTCATTTCACACATTAGATACAAAGGAAAATCCACTCGGAAAATAAATGCTGTTGCATCAATCCCAAAGTTTCTCCGTAGTACAGCATATGTCCCATTCCATTCACAAAGTAATTACATCTGCACAACAAACGATCTACACATACATTCATTGTTCATCATCCAATAACAGTTATTCACTAATTACTGTCAATTATAATTTTTTCCAAAGTACTGTAGCAGTACCAGCAGTGGACAAGATATCTCTTATAAACACAGTGGCTATGCTAAAAAAGAAATAACTGGATCTACAGCCTATTATCTACGGCCATAAAAAATATTATACCACCTTCTGCTAAACAACAGGGCAAGATATCTCTGCCTTGTTGATGATGCTGTGCTGTGCCTCAGGATTTAATGTACTACAGAAACTGGATAACGAAATGACCATAAGACAGCTGATGTGCTAACTGACAGACCATTTCACTCGGCATTGGGCCCATGTCCGTGTTACAACATGAGTAGAAACTTGTGTCCACGGAAGATGCTGAAATGATTTGAGCGAAGAACGACTTTCACCAATGAACTGTCGGACACCTTCCTGCAACCTCCACTGCTCATCCTCGGACCACGGCTCGTGTGTAACTGGCGAGCAACAAACCATACAGCACAGTGATCCCTTCAGGCCTCAGTATCACACACTCGCCAATAACAGCAGTGCAAATATTATATATAAAAAAACTGCAAACAATTTATCTAATGTTGCATAAGCGACGATATGAAACAGCAAAAATCAAAAAGTATAAGCATGAACTTATGCACTAGCTTAGACATTTATATCTGGCTACTGAGGACAGATTAAATGTATAAGGTAATACATTAGCACTAGCACTCAACCCACTGACGTAGTCCTCAAGACCATGCTCTTGGTCTCAGGGGGCCTCGAGGGCAAAAAAATAGTCTTGGTCTTGAAAAAAGTCTAGGTCTTGAGAAAAAAGGTCTTGGTCCTTGGTCTTGACAAAAAAGTCTCGGTCTTGGAAATTTCAAGACTTTTTGCTAACAATTACCATTTAATGTTTCAAGAGCATTTAACTAGTTACAGAGTCAGATAATAATTATGTTATTACGGTTACCATCGACTGGCATCGAGTAGCATGCATTGCACACTTTGTCACATCTAATTATATATTCTTTGACAAAAGTTGTTAATCAGTGAGTGGCATTAATTAGGGATACCGGTTTATAGCGAACATGCGATCGCAGCATATTTTGCATATTTCGCAAAAATGCGCATATCGCATGTTTTCCC
>Ga0209052_1000324_pt1 | contig 14561 bp, 4 predicted proteins | sample WorMetHEROISLAND_2_FD_187409 | JGI IMG/M metagenome (GOLD analysis project Ga0209052, IMG submission 187409) | Marine gutless worms symbiont microbial communities from Max Planck institute for Marine Microbiology, Germany - Olavius sp. 4 HERON... | ecosystem: Host-associated > Annelida >...
TGAGATGAGCCTGGTGAGATTGAGAGCTATCTGGATAACTAACCACCCTCCTTCAGTGCTTTGACACTGTTGGTTGGGTCATCTGACCTGTAAAAACATCGTCTCCGAAATGACCTAAACTGTGTTGAGTGGGACGTTAAACCTTGCACAACCAACCAACCGTAAGCACCTACGCGCAAGTATATGATACAACGCTGGCCTAGAGGTAGGTCCTACATGTAAGTATGGATAACTTTAAAAATAGGTTACGAAATTGCCATATTACGTTATTATTATAATTTGAACATTGTTGATATATGATTTGTAATTGAAGCTTTTTTTCTTTTAATCACTCTGGTCTACTTTGCTGAGTTGCTCACTGATTTCAGTTATATGAACTTCACTGTAGGCCTAAGCAAGCTGTCATCAAAAAGCAAAAGATTAACCATTAAAAGGTCAAACAAGAGAGTGGAAGCGAGGCCCCTTGCAAGCTGTCGTACCCTATTCGCCAATTTCGCCTAACGTCATTTCAGTTGCTATGTAAAACAAATCAAGTAGGCCTGTGGAAAGTATTTCTTGGGCATAGATATGTCGATGACGTACAGGATAACGTAAGTTACTGACGCATTTAATGGCCGTTTCGATTCAAGTGTAACTAAGAACCGGTTTGACTGTTAAGTCATCTCGTAACAATCAGTGTGTGAACTAGAAAGACTGTCGGCCCAGTGCCGACATTTTGTGCGGCCGTCCACCTGTAGCTATGTATACACTGGTCTTGCGCAACTATAACCTTAATCCTAACCGTGACCTTGGACCTGCTGAGCTGAAAGTTGACACACCGGTTACTCCTGCCCTGAGGAACGTTCAGGCCATTTTGTTTACTGCACTTTTCTGTTTTCGAGTTAGCAGCCCGCACGGGACCGTCGCTCGGGCAAGACCCGTATTGCGGCCCATTAGGAATTCAGGACAGCCGCACAATAATGGCGCGCGTGTGATCATCATGTGATGCCTGTTCCCCAGTCCGTTTCACTTCCGGTATACTTGGGATACAACAGTATGACGAAGCCAGACGCTGTCATGAGAACGAGTAGAATCCAGAAGCACAGTCGGTCGAGGATGCGAGCCAGCTCGCGCCACTCCGCCGCGTATTGTTCACCCAGTTCGTCGTCGTCGTCGTTGTTGTCGTAGTTGTCGTCGTCGTCGTTGTCGTAGTGGTCGTTGTCGTCGTTGTTGTGGTCGTCGTTGTCGTTGTTGTCGTCGTCGTCGCTGTCGTCGTTGTCGTTGTCGTTGTCGTCGATTAGTGGTCGTCGTCGTCGCGGTTGTCGTCGTCGTCGTCGTTGTTGTTGTCGCTGTCGTCGATGTCGTAGTGGTCGTCGTCGTTGTCGTGGTTGTCGTCGTCGTTGTTGTTGTCGCTGTCGTCGTTGTCGTTGTTGTCGTCGTGGTTGTCGTCTTTGTCGGCGTCGTCGTCGTCGCAGCGAGATGACGTAGCCTGTGGACTCACGTCGACGCGGACGTCAGACTCGTCGGTGGAAGCTGACGCGCTGCTTGTCCTATGGACGCCCAGTGCCGCTGGCGGTGACGTAAGTGTCCAGGACGTCGCGTGGTGGTCGTCGCCTGGCCCAACGTCTTGCATGTTGACCAGTCCGGCGTCGTACGTGTTAGCGTCCGCAGGGTCAGGGACCGTGCTGACGACGATGAGCGGGTTACGAGCTGTATGCTGGACATCATTCAACTCACTTCGAGATGTTCGCCGGTTCCGCTAAAAAGCACAATAACGCAACCGCAAACTCTGATGGGTCTCGGCAGACAATCACGCATTGCTTGACCTTTGTTACATTCGTACTTTTCTCTCTGTTTCATTGCAGTTAGCTGGCGTTGACTTTACACAGTTTTTACTCTTCGTGCGCTACGTTCCTATAGCGCAGCGAAGTGGAGTATATGACATCAGTATAGCGAATATTGACGACCGACCAACGACCGACCTCATTTCGTGGAAAAGTTCAAACGGCCATATCTCAGAAATCCGTTATACAATTTACTTTATGTTTTGTTCTGGGGCAGAGGTTTCGGGGTCGGCGAATCGAATGGCGCTGTTAGGTTCTCGTTGCGAGTTTTGTTATCGGTGGATAATTCGCAATGCACAAAGACAGTATGTTAGTGACTAGCTAAAATATTTTGTTACTTTTATATCAGTTATTATTAGCATTATTTTCGCACTAAATGGCCTTTTTATGTGCTGGTGAGATTTTGAGAAACTACTCACTCACTCACGTGGCCGACTACAGCTGAATTACCCACGCAGCATGGCTGATCATCACTTACGCACGATACGTTTTCACTAGCGGCGTAGCCTATTTACAAGAAATCTGAGCTAATGCTCATGAGACGCGCGACAGCATTAGTTTAATTTCGTACGCAGGTTGTCTTGATCTATCTCCAGTATATTTCAGCGAACATTCACTCTAAGTATGCATCGCAGCCTAAAATAGCGAAAAAGTCACTTGAAACCCATATTTTTGGGCTTCAAGGTCGTTCAAGGTCAACGAAGTTGGTAACCCCGGAAAGCTCGCCAGCAGTGCTTGTTATGATAAGCAGCAAGTCTGTGTCTATCTGCAATCGTTCTCGTGCTAGAATAGTCGACAGTAGCAGAAATCGAACGTTTTCAAGGGGGTACCCAAATTTGATGCACTCGTACGGAGGACTCCTTGAACCTAGGGGGTCGAAACTTGCACTGTTAAAATCTACGTTTAATGCTGAACATTTCGTTTGCAGGTTGTCCTGGTCTATCTCCAGTGATTTCCGCGAAGTTCAGTCTTGAAATGTGTGCAACAGCCTCAAATGGCGAAAAAAAATTCACTAAAAACCCCTATTTTGGAGTTCAAGGTCGTTAAAGGTCATCGATGTTTGGTACCCCGGAAAGCTCGTCGGCAGTGCCTGTTATGATATGCAGCAAGTCTGTGTCTATCTGCAACCGTTGTCGTGCTAGATTAGTCGACAGTAGCAGAAATCGCACGTTTCAAGGAGGTACCCAAATTTGATGCCCTCATACGGAGGACTCCTTGAACCTATAGAGGGTCGAAGCTTGCACTGTAAAAATTTACGTTTAATGCCGAACATTTCATATGCAGGTTGTCCTGGTCTATCTTGAATGGTTTCGGCGCAATTCAGTCTTAAATATGTACTGCAACCTGAAATCGCTAAAAACTCACTAAAAACCCCTATTTTGGGGGTTCAAGGTCGTTCCAAGTCATCGATGTTGGTACCACCGTAAAGCTCGTCAGCAGTGCTTGTTATGATAGGCAGCAAGTCTGTGTCTATCTGCAACCGTTCTCACGCTAGACGAGCCAATAGTGGTAAAATTAGGATTTATTAGGGGGTACCCCACTTTGGTGCCTCGTTCGAGGGGAATCATCTCCTAACCCATCGGCACCAAATTACCTCATAAGAAACTAGAAACTCTAGGCTATCATGCGGTGAAAACCCGGAGTCTCTATCTGACCTGGGCTTGATTCGGTACCGGTTCGTGACACCAGGACGGACGGACGGACGGACAGACGGACAGAATTCCCATAGCTAATACGCGCTCCCAGCAGTACCTGCCGATCCAAAGAACGGGGTTTAGGGGGACTGGGCGACTTTGTTCCCTCAGAAGCTGAAACCGTTTTGTAAGCTGATACGCACATTTTGATGTTTCGTCACGCAAAAGTGTGGAAGTTGTCAGTCAGCGCTGTGGAGGCCACGCCACTGCTTCACACATCCACACTGCAAGCACAGTAAAGGTCAAGCATATGGTCAGGGTTAGGGTTGCGCAGCGTATAGCTTGGAGGACGGCCGCATAACATGTCGACACTGGGTCTGGCACTGGGCACTGTTAATGTCGTATTATCGTGACGTCGGCACTTGCCTGGGGTATTCGCAGCAGATGTCGGCAGCAGTCGCAGAGTCGTTGTGTGGTCGTCGACTCGGAGCGATGTAACTGGCCGACGGACGGTGACTTGGGCGTTGGTAGAGGCAGAGGTTGTACAGGTGATACAGGTGGTAGAGATGGTAGAAGTGGTAGAAATGGTAGACCTGGTGCAGGTGGTAGAGGCAGAGTAAAGTTGTTGGCTCGCCGGTTGTAGACGTAGTAGAGGTGGTACCGGTGGTACAGTACAGGTGGTAAAGATGGCAAAGATGGTAGAGTAGACATGGTGGTAGAGGCAGAGTGAAGCTGTTGGCTCGCCGGTGGTAGACGTGGTAGAGATAGTACACGTAGTGGTACAGGTGTTAGAGATGGTACACGTGGTGGTGGAAATGGTACAGGTGGTACAGGTGGTAGAGGTGGCAGTCATGGTAGAGATGGTAGAGGTGGTGGTGGTAGAGGCAGAGTGAAGCTGTTAGCTCGCCGGCTGCTGAACGACAGGCGTGGTGTAAGTAGAGGTGATCTCTGTCCCGTCGACATCGACCGCTGACTCGGCCGGTCTGGTTCTACCAACTCACAGCCCTACGGTGTACAACACAATCCAGTATCCACACGTTCTTCAGCCCTCAATCAATCGAATCAAAACACATTTATACAGCGCCATATGTCGCGAACGAATCAGAGGCGAATCAAGTCTGTTAGGTACGGTTATAGGTTATACGCTATGTCTCAAAAACGGATCCCCAACATTATCGATCGTAACTTAAAGAACGATTAACGGATTTTAATTATTTGGTACAAATATTCCTGACTCAGCTGTTCATCAAACGATCTTTCACGTTCCCGCCTCACCTAACGTCATTTATGCCAAAGTTGAACGCTTGACTCCTTTAAATATCGGCATTCAGCCACCAAGTTACTTCTGATGAAGAGTTCGATGGCAAAAGTAACGAAGCAAAAGTCACTTGACTCTAAAACGTGACTTCGTTACAGGTAAAAAGTATCCTCTGCTGTGAGTGCTTCGCTACATGACAACGTAATGAAAATTGTACTAAAGTAACGTAACATTTACTTCGTTACTCGGAAATGTCGCGTTCTTATAACCGGGGTTTAGTCTAATGCGCTACACCCAAACTTTCGTCACCTCCATCATGTCACATGACAATAACCGAAACATTTTCGGAAGAGAATTAGACTTCGCATGAATCGATGACATATTGGTCCTTGGCGGATAATCTGCTTATCCGTGCGTGGCTTGCTCTGATTCGTTTGATTGATGCGTTATGCGGGGACCGCGTCTTCACACGTTACCTTTTATCTTTCAAATGGCGACAACGATGGACACTTGCATAATATACAAACAAGAGTTTGGCTCAATGGTCTAGTGGTTAGCGCACATGGAATTCGAGCTCGGGGACCCGGGTTCGAATCCCGGGTCGCGCCACTATTCCATTGGGTAGCAACCTTAGGCAAGTTGTTTACACACATTGCCTGCCTAGTTTCTCAGCTCCAAGAAACTGGGGCACAAAAGGGAGTTTTCGGCGCCTAAGTGGTTATGGTTATTAAGTGCGCTAGATTAAGCTAAGCTGTAAGCTAAGCTTTAGAGCGCACTATAATATAACCTAACTTTATTTAACTTTATTTATTTAAAGAACTAACTGTTACACGCTCATCGTTGATTAAGCACTCAGCAGTATACACAACAAACAGGCACGCCATGAGTTCAGTTGTCGTCCGTGTAGCAAAAAACTTCTACTCCTGCCAAAACACGCATTTCTTCATGACTGGATAAACTGTTCGATGCTTTTTTCACCGAACATGCAAATCGTTTGATTTCGATCGCATTCGATTCATCGCACCGTTTATCGTGGAGCGCACCACAGAGAAGCTCGACCTCCACTACTACGATTTGTTGTGGACAAAAAGTCGTACAACAAGCTGTAAAATGTTGACTATTATGCCAAAGTGTTGTGTATTTGTTGCACAACTTGTTAAAGTGGTTAAAGTGAGGTCGGGGGCTAGGAGCTGACTACAAATTCACAACAAATAAAAGTACGTGGAGATTGGGTTCTTTTAACGCCTTTGTGTTCTTCACATCTGTCATTGCGCCTAAGTCGGAAGAGTAGGAATACTTTTCGTTCATCGGACTCTAATTTGCTGTCTGTCGCTCGTGTCCGCACAGTCATGTTTCGGTTCTCGCAGTTTTACTGTAGCCGCTCCTCCCATCCCATCTTTTGTAGGACATTCGCAATTCCCTTTCTACATGCTGTTTTCGTCGCCGACTTAAAACTTTCTTCTACAGCCTAGCTTTTAGGCCATCTTAACTTCTTAAGCCCCCATCCTACCCCTGTGCCTCAGATTCGGCGAGATTCCCGTCGACATTGTGCGGTGTAAAAATTTACTTACTTCAGTTCAGTTCAGTAGGATACTTTGTGTTTGCCCAATTCTAATAACAAAGCTATCACGAACGTGCTAGTTCACGCCATGTCCTCCCTCTCTAAACAGTTCAGTTTTTGGATGGCGACAGAAGCAGGATGATGACGATGAGTCACGAACGGCTGTTAGTAGCGAATTCCAGGCTGTGGGACCGGACGCTTACTTACTTAGAAGTTATCCGAATTCCGGCATAGCAGAAGTTAAAGTAAAGTCCTTCCCGAGCCATATGGCCCATAAGGCAGCGCTTATCCCCGTTTCCTTAGCCCACAGCCAGACACCAGTTTACACTGCGAGATCACGGATACGGGGCTAGTGCATCGCGCGGTGTACCTGTTGACGTCCAAGCATTCGCTCGTGCCTATGCACCCACAGAGGGATGGCCAGGCTGAGTTGACCTAAGTATACCCCGAGATGGTTTACCCGCATGCCGATCGACTGTTATACCCATCCAAGTACTAACCGGGTCCGGCGTTGATTAGTTCGTTGATGCGACCAACGACGTTGCCAACTAAGTCAAACTGTCACCATATAATAAACTTCTCATATGGTAGCGCGTGTGTCTGCTATGATGTATGCAAACCAGTGGTCGGTCAGAGTCTGCCGTTTGACTATAGCACGTGATAGTCACACGGCCGTCCGTGGCCGTACGTACGTACACTGCGGGCTAAATTAATTAACGCGCAGCCAGCGTGATAATTCAATTTATCACTGGACGCCGCGCGCCCGGTCCTGTGGTGCCGCAGTCGCTTAATTGCGCCGTGACGTCATCAATCCTCGACCAGGCAGCCTATCTCGTCCATATCCGGGCCGGCTAGCCGTCTAGCTCCCGCACGTGCGATTGCCAGTTCCACAGCTCGAACTACCGAGTACCGACACGCTTGTCGACACGTTCCGGAGGTCTTTGGGGCCACCCTGAAGGCGCCTGACGTTCGAGAGATAAGGAGCTCAGTAATTATTGTTTATTATTTTTTCCATCGGTGCTACGTTATGGCGCAGAGAGCTGCAGGGGAGATGCCCGTGACACCACAGCAGCAGACGCAAGAATGTTCGCACGGAATTACCTAGACTTAGACTTAGTTTCTGCCGTTCCGTGCGGAACATTCGTTGACGGCACGTCTCCAGCTAGCACAAATTTTTTAGTGATTTTTGCGCCGGATGTACACCCACATGATCTGATTCACAGACGCATAGCATCAGCGTTGACTGTTGCGCTATATCAATTCAGCGCAATAGCAGGGCTGCTGTTTTACAACCTGGAGCACACTAACCGAACCTCCAGAGCACTGCACGGGCATAAATTAATCAACCATGTCGTTGCATCATTGCTAGTCTTCACTGCAGCCTTCTGTAGTTACCAGCTACAGCAACAGAACCGTAAAGGAGGAAAAGAACCGACCGTTGTTCTCTCGAGGCATGACAAGAGATGCTGATGCTGCAGCTGGAACATGTCGTCCTGTACGGTGGAGTCTGGGGACCCGGGTACCCACTGAAGACCTGCCTCGAGTGCGGCCTGTCGCTGCTGGTTCTTGCGCTTGCGTTCCAAGTACGCGCTCGACGTCAGCTGCTGCGTGATTCGGATCTGCGCCAGACGAGATTTCTACACCGAACACATCAGCATAACTCAGCCAGAAACCAACTACGAACTACTACTAGCAGTGGACAATGGTACTCACCGCATAGAACGGCCCGGGAACGTATCAATAAACTCTGCGAGTCAAACAAACACGACACACATTGACATTAAACGCTTGTCCATATCTTTAGCAGATATTGCTCCATTTTTCAAAATTATTTCCCTGGCAAGACTCCACTAGTTCTGATGGGAACTTTACTGACCATTTTGCTGCAAATTGTCTGCCGAGTCTGTCGTTGAAAGACTTTTGTGAATCGGTCAATATCTGGCGCCGCAAACCAGCAAAACTAAGCCAATATAATGCAAAACACCAGATATTTATTTATAGGCTACTGTCTGAACGCTTTTTGCTATTAATTATTCACAGTTTAGATATGCTCATAATTCTTTCGGAACCCAGTGTTTCTGCACCCGCAGATTGTGAGTCAAACAGCGCTCATCGTTAGTTAATCCAAACATCGTGACGAAATTACAATTTATTCGCATTAAAAAACGGAACTTGTTTACATCGGCAGACGAAGAACTACGTGATAATGACGTTATTTAACGATAATGATAGTCTAAACAAAAATTACAAATATAATGCATTTAACAAGAGAGTACCAAAAAGGTGTCACTGTTTGGCCCACCCTGTATATTCGACTGTTGTACAGTTTGTTTAGTGACTGGTGGCAGAAAAACAGCGAGTTGATTCCGGAGCTAATCAGTTCAGTTAATCGAAAAATCAGCTGCGTCCATTGAACGAAGCTAATCGTGTGTTGTGTTGTGTTCGTCCATCCACGCCAACAGACACCGCCTTGTTCATTAAAACGTCTCCGCGGCAGTGATTAGTCCTTGAAGACTAGTGGAAGACGCCTGGAAATCAGTGGCGTAATCTTGCTTGAATTTTTGCATGTTTAGAGTTTCGTTTTAACTGTAACGTACGCGACAAAATTACTACGAATTACTATTGTAAAAAACGCAAAGGCCTCCTGGAGCCATGAAGCCCACAGGTCGGCGCTGATCTCCATTTCCTTGGCCCCCAGCCAGACACCAATTTACATTGCGAGACTACGCATAGAGGACTACTCATTGCACTTACCCACGGAGAGATGGCCAGGCTGAGTTGGCCTCGGTGGTTGGTTAACTACCGAGATGGTTAACCCGCCTGCCGACGGTCACCCATCCAACTACTAACCGGGCCCGGCGTTGATTAACTTCGTTGATGCGACCAACGACGTTACCAGCTAAGCCAAACCGCCACTTTAATTGTAACTTTATTGTTATTATTATTGTAACTTTGTAATTTTCTCCGCTACAGAAACTATTGTGAAATAAAATTACAAACAACCGTGGACAAAGACAAAAGTAAGTAAGTAGTAAGTAGTCAACATTCATAGCGCGCCATATGTCAAAACTAGTTTGAATCGTACAAATGACATAGTAAGTAAGCAAATAAAACTGCGAGCCTTCGTTTTACATCAATTTTAGTAAAATACCGGGGGACGCGTCGCCCCGGGGAAAACCGGGAAACCAATGGCGTCGTGGCAGGAGGCAGGGGGCAGTTGCCCCCGCCTTAATTTTAGCCTGACAGAAACATTTTTTCCAACATTTTGTTCTGGAAATCCCCCTCTTTGGCGGCTTTTTGGGAAGGGGAAAATGTTGGCGCAAAAACAAAATTTTGAGGACACATAATCTCCTCTGTCGGAAATTTGCAGATGTCTGTCGGGGAATTGGAACTTCCTGCCCCTGCTACTTTTTGCCCAAGACGCCGCTGGGGACGGCTTCCTACCGCGCGGTTGCCCACCGCCTTACAGCGCTGCTACGCGGTCGATATAAGACAAGTGAAGCGTGTAATTCAGCGTCCAGGACAGTCCATGCAGCTCTCGTACCGAGAATAAAAACACCGGTACCTAATCATTTATCCCTGCTCTCGTAGTCTCGTACTAATACTGTCGGACGTCGGACATTGGACCGGCTAGCGGGACGCAAATAGTTGACCGTCAACTGCGATCAGCAACGTTAACTGCCGAGCGATGACTTGTCGCTAGATTCTACATCTTAAGTCATCGCTCCAGCCTGCCCATACATACTCCACTTAGTTCTATTTGTTGTGGATCTGCTGTACAACACGCTGTACGACAAGCTATGCCGCAAATTCACGACAAGTCGTTATAGTCCACGGATGTCGAAGGTCTACGACGACAAATCCAAAGCATCGCGACATGTTGCAGATAGTTGCACGACGATAACGAAACCACAGATCCACCTAACTGTACACTGTGTCTCAAAAAACAAGACACTTGATTTTTTTATCATAACTTTGGCAAATATGAACCGATTTTCAAAATTATTTCACTGCCATATTCGTAAGAAAATTCGCTAAATATTCTACCATAAAGATATCCACAACACCTTAATTATGTTGCCACACTACCGTGGTTAATTCGAAAAAAGCAAAATGATCTTGAATCAATAACATTCAGTAAAACATTTTGTCAGATTCTGGTCCTTCTCACATGTTATCGTCAAATGGATGCCAAAATTTGCTTATGTATTAACTCTACAAATTGGTGTACCAAAAGCGACTTCGTGACATCACCGAACTGAAGGAGCGTCTGATCGACGTGTGGTGTGGACTGCAGCAGTCTGTCGTGGATGAAGCCATCGATGAATGGCGCAAGCGTTTGCAAGCGTGTGTTCATGTCAAAGGATGACATTTCGAGCACTTAATTTAGATTTGATGTACACTTCATGCCTAGGTGTGGGCTTTATCATTGACTGCATTAGCTATACATTGACTGTTTTATGCTTCCATCCACGAGTTTCGCCGAGTTTGTCCTCGTTGATGACTTCTGACTATTGTTGGACGTTTACCACGGTAGTGTGGCAACATAATTAAGGTGTTGTGGATACCTTTATGGCAGATATTTAGATAATTTTCTTACGAAGATGGCTGTGAAAGAATTTAGAAAATTGGTTCATATTTGCCAAAGTTATGATAAAAAATCAGGTGTCTTGTTTTTTTTGAGACAGTGTATATACAACAGCTATAGCTGGGCAACTAGTTTACATTCGCCATCGCCATTAAATGCTGTATTTCAAACATGACGATTTTAATCTAAGCCTAGCTTACTGAGATCGGAATACGTAGTTACGGCATGTTATGGATTTAATATATACGACCTCACTTTTGACCGCAACTACCCAGCTATAAACTGGGCTAGGTCAAAGAAGTGTAAGTCATTGAGTAGGTGAGAACAATTTCATTGTCTGATCCTGGCGTAGAAAGTTTAAGAACAGCCAGACAAAATAGGGCGAGATCGGAACCTTAGTTATACCAAGAAGGCCGGGGCTAGTGCCCTAGTTTTGAAAGCGCATGCCCATCGTCCCCATATCTTCTTTCAGTGTGTTTCTTTGGTCTTCCGATTTTCCTCCTGCCATCCTCTGGTCTCCATTCTACGGTTAGGCATTACTGGCATTACTAAGCCCGAATTAAGCTCCACTGTCCCAAGCATGGTACAATAGTGAGGATCGTGACTCATGGTGGTGCGAAACGGTTATACTCGATGTACATAATGTAATAATGAAATTGTGACATCATATACGATTCAAAAAATCTTCTTAGCAATGATTGTCGCATTTACGCTGAAGAATAACGGTATTTTCACTGTGCGATTTTTCCTCCGTGTGTTCGTTATAGGTTTATTGTTGCTAGTTAGGCCAGCGTCGTTCACCTTCTAGCAATATTACATCTGCACAACGATGGGTCTGGGTAAGGGCAGAAAACGGGCCGTCCACATGTTATTAAATAACGCCAAAAAATGCCATTTTAACCACGCCTTCTTCCCCACAAAACGCTATATAACACTATTGCAGACCCGCTTAAAATTGCATAACACTGGCCTGACCACTCCTCCGTAAGCCGATACATGCCACAAAAGCACTGGCTGACGAACAGTATGCACACAATGCAAGTAAATCTGTTTAAACTATGCATGCGAAAACTGAATACAGCAAAACAAATTGCAAGAATGAGAACAGTTCCCGTCCCTCTTCAACCAATGAAGGTAACAATGAAGTACCACAACAGTCATTAATCCCACGGCAAATTGCAGGAATCACAGTCTTGAACAGTTGGCGGGTCTTCGTTGTATAACATTAAACACAGGCCCCAAATATAACGTATGCGTATAACAAACGTTCAACCCCCTCCTGTGCATTATATAACCTGGACGGCCCCAAAGTAATCGTAATCGTCGGCGTCTGATAAAAAGTGTAGACCGTAGGTACTGCTGTATGGGGAATGCGAGAAGGGCACCGAGATAACCACGATCCGGGCTGAATAAACGATGCGGCCCGGCTAGGCTGTAGCAATAGCAACATCACAAGATTGAATGAGTCGACTCGGCTGCAATCTACATTAGCTTAATGACATGACGGCCAGTGGGACAGACAGTCGGCGGACCGGCGGCCTAGCTCCCATGCTGACCATCACATCACAACAGTGCGTCCAGCCAACCCAGCCATGCAGTACTGGACGGCACGCGTTGTACGATAGGCCGAGTGTCAAATGGGTACCCGGTGCATTCTCGCACCGCAGATAAATACTCCAAGAACTCGAAGCAACGGGAAAAAAATTCTGTTTCGGAACGATGCCAATCGCAATGCCGCGGAGATTCTTCTCCGACGTCGGTAATAGAAAATGGCGAGTGGCGACGCCGAAGAACTTTGCCTGTTACAGTGATATTTCCACAACGTCGCGAACGGTGTAGCAATTATTGTAAGACTAATAATAACACTTCCATAGTTCTCCAGCCTTGAGTATTGTTCTCACTGTGTCGTATCAACGTTTCAAATTGAGTACAATATTTACCTTAGTTTGTGTCGCTGTTTTACAGGGCGTCAGCATATGCAGATGCCCTGTCTTAGCTATGACAGAAGTATCTGTACGTCTGTCACAATAAGCCTGCCTTCTAACTTATCATTATAAACCGAAATTAACGTCAAAGATTGTGCACATTATTATGGCTATCATGAGTGGTTTGATTGACTTTGCTGTTCTTTTTTGTTGTCCGTACCTATGCAAGTAATTGTTTTCCTGAAAATAAAAGTGGCTTACTAATTGTTCGTGTGACACGGTGCAGTTAGTTTCATAAGCCGATAGTCAGATGTGGAAATTTGATTTTAAACAAGGACAGAAGTAATTTGGCAAAAAGCGGAATCACTCCAGCAAGTCCACGAAACTACTCATTTGTATTCGCCATGTGGCAGCAGCAATTTGCAATTGCATGTTTGGCCAAATCTTCCCTTCCCCTGGGGGTCCCACAATGTGTCATTGGATTCCACAAGTGTACCTGCCAAATGGCATCTAAATCCGTCGGACAGTTTCATCAGGGTGCACGAGTTTGACAGACGAACAGACAGACAGACAGACCATACATGCTATGGAGAAATGTGTAGGAATGGGCGGAATTGTTCGCTCTGCAAGGACGACTCCGCCTAAAAATGATAATAGAAATACACCTGATGGAATGTCAGCGAAACGGCTCGGCTGAATCAAACTCGGCTATTAAATAGGGATACCGGTTTATAGCGATCATGCGATCGCAGCATATTTCGCATATTTTGCAAAAATGCGCATATCGCATATTTTCCCGCATATAATGGCATTTTCAAAATTTCGAATATTTAGTTATGCATTTAGAATATTTATTTATGCATAAATTTGCAAAAAAAATTCGCATATAATCGCATATTTCCGCATATGCGATCGCATTTTTCAGCATTTCTGCGCATTTGGTCCAACGTAAACACGCGCACGCGTCATTTACGCCACATATTTCCGTAATGCCACATATATTCAGCATATATGCAGCATATACGCCACATATTTTAGCGCATATTTCGCCAAATTTCGCATATTTTCCCCGCATATTTTGCACCAAAACGGCCCGCATATTTTAAGAAAAATTTCCGCTATAATCCGGTATCCCTAATCAGTAGAACTGCTGTAATGATGAGTGCCTTGATGGCGTAATGGTAACCTGCCGGACTTACGGTCAAGAGGTCGTGGATTCCATTCCCGGTCAGGTCGCTATCACATGGCTGGTAGGCCTGCTTCTCAAACTCCGTATATAACCAACCACCAAGAACTTAAATTAGTTTTTCATCCCTCCGGGATAGGTAAATCAATTCCCGGCCTGTCTGGTTGTGGTTAAGGTGGGGCGCGTTCACCTGTGTCAGGTGGCAAGTAACACTGCGTGATCCCATTATGACAGGTGACGCAACGTAGCCTTGAGAGGGTTTCCTATGAAGAGCTATAGACTCATTCGACCTTCCTCCTTTAACAAGTGGTGATTTATGTCCGTTGTATGACAACTCGGTTGTCGAAGTGTGTGCACCGATGCATCGTAATTTGTGTAATTTTATTTACCCTGTGTAGTATAAAGACTGTTTTTAGCTTTTCAGCTTTTAACTTCTTTTTAATATAATTACTTAGCCTACTTAATATAATCGTAATATGTTTTAGTCATAGCATATGTAACGGCGAATGCGTTTGACATTTGTTGCAATAAAGAAATGAATGAATGAATGATGAATGACTTGCAATTCTTCACTATTGTCAATGAT
>Ga0209052_1000325_pt1 | contig 14536 bp, 14 predicted proteins | sample WorMetHEROISLAND_2_FD_187409 | JGI IMG/M metagenome (GOLD analysis project Ga0209052, IMG submission 187409) | Marine gutless worms symbiont microbial communities from Max Planck institute for Marine Microbiology, Germany - Olavius sp. 4 HERON... | ecosystem: Host-associated > Annelida >...
CCCTGTCAACGCTTCAGCCATGGCATTGCTGCCACCGCCGCATGACTCGGGGCCGGTGTGGTTCGCTAAACCTTCACCGTATGGCTCTTTCATCCACTGCACCTTGCCGGTTTTAACCGGCGCTCTCGGGACATCCTATATCGCGGCTGTCCCGGTTCTCTCCTGTGCCTGTTTCGAGGCATGCATTTCGGATATCAAATGGCTCGAATTTCTTATTCCGTTAGAAAATTTTACTTTCAATGAATAAAAATCAGACAATAGGGTCATATCGGACAACGTTTTTTCTTGTTCAATTGAAGAGACTTTTCCATTAGATAGGAATCCATTTTTTGATAGAATAGATGTGAGCCATTCGGGCGTTGCCTGCTTTTTTTCAAAGCTAAATTTACTCATTTTTCTGTTTCCTTTATCAGGGTGAATTTGGTTGAAATCAGTTGAGAACCGGATCAAATAAATGCGTCACCTTGCAAGGCGGCCTGTTAATAATTACTATATGAGACTATTTAGCGACAAGAGGCCCGCAACTATAGAAGCGGTTTCAAAATCCCATCTAATCCGCCTACGGCGGATTGCCACGCAAAGCCTGATTCAACGTCGATCTAAATGCTTAAAGGTGTATCAGGAGTTTCTTCGAAATGCTCATCCGCCTCAGGCGGACTGCGCTTTCTCATCAACCCACGCCTTGAGGCATACATTAATCTATGAAAATAGACATGTCATCCCGCTATACGGGGTCTTTGGGCGTGATCTGAGGCTTGTCCGCCGAAGGCGTGGTTATGAAACCACTTCTAAGAACCTATCTGCCGAAGACCGAAAAAATGAAGCCGGGCACTTTTCCCCTGGTGAAGAGAGCGAAAATACAGCATGGAGGCATAGATGAACCGAGAAGACAATATAGACAGGATCAGGGACATGTTACTGCAAGGAGAGGCTCCGCCCTGGAAAGCAGAGGAAATTGCGAAGAAGCAGGGCTTTGCGGTCCCGGAAAACATCGTCATTGGGACGCTGGCCCGACGGGCCTTTGTCGAGCAGAAAAGCGGCCACGCCTTTGACCATATCGTCATGCCGCAAAAACCCTACCACATTGCCTATCGCTGTCCGCAGGACGGCACCCACTGGACCTTGGCCGCCGAAGACCGCTACAATCGCTGCGGGTTGTGTGACACCACCCTTCAAATGCTTGATGAAAATAAACGCTACCAGCCGCTGGTCAATAATTACATCGGCGGTGTTGAAGACTATTACAGTTATGCAGGCGAAGTATCGGTCAGCGGCGATGTCAAGAAAACATTTCAAAACATCCTGTGTTGGGGCCCCGGCGTCGGTCTTCTGGGAATCAGCGTTGGCTGTTTCAAGCTCAACAAATACGGCCCGATAGAGATCAAGGCTTCGAATTGGGCCATTGCCGCCCGCAACCTGGCCTTTGTATTTGATTCAGAAGAGGAGCGCGAAAAGGCCAAAAACTTAATCAAAGAAAAACTGCCCCGGATTATCCCGGCGATCACCCGCTATCAGCTTGCCGACTGGCAGGGAGAGGTTGACGATGTGGATTTTCTTTACAAACAGCACCACGGGGATCGAATCCTGCACTGTTGTTTTTACACGCGGTTCGAAAATCACCGCGGCCACGGCCAGACGTCTCACAGCGTCGGTATGGCCAAGAATATGATCGACGATTTCTTGAAACAGGCCAACATCGCCTGCCGCGTATCGGTGGTCGCAATGGGAAGAGACGGCGACCTCAAACCTTCTCCGCGCAACAGGCGGGGACGCTATGTGTCCGCGCAGCAGAGGATGCCGGTCAAAGATTATGAGAAAAATATCGGTCGCCCGATCGATGATCTGCTTACCTACATTGAGCTCGATCGTCAGGGGGTTCTGGAGGAAATCGGCTGGCCGGCCTACACCGGTATGGGCGGGGAGATCATCCCGGCTTTTTACCGCACCATGAAAAACAACCCCCGGCCGGATTTGGTTTCGAGCCTGCAGAAGCTTTATGTCGAAACCCGCGGTGACGAGCTGGTCTTCGGTGTCGAATTACCCAACGTCGAGGTCGGCATTACGTCGAGCGCCGAAGGCATTATTTCCCCGATGGCCAGAGAAGCGCTCAAAATTGCCGGGATTCGAAGCGCCAAAGAGTATGCGGCGGCGATGGCGGCCATAACCCTGGCCGGAGAATTCAACTTCACCACTTTGCACATCCAGGAAAAAATGTATACAGGGAGATAAATGCCTGTTGTCGAAAAGAGCACGTCTTATCGGGCCGATGATCTGGAAATCCCATGCTTTTTCTGCGCTCCGGCAGGTGAAGGCCCGTATCCTGCCGTGATCGTCCTGCATGGCAGTGACGGTTTCAAACCCAATCACGCCCAAATTGCCCGCAGCCTTGCCCGGGAAGGATTTGTTGCCATCGCCCCCACCTGGTTTGGCGGCAAATCCCCACGGTCGCATTGGGACGGATTGCACCCCGTCGATATAACGGCGGGATTTGCCTGGCTGGAGCGCCAGCCGGCGGTGGCGGCGCAAAGGGTGGGCATGATCGGTTTCAGCCGCGGCGGAGGGCTGGCCCTGACTGTGGGCGCATTGATGCCGCAGACCCAAGCGATTGTGAGCTATTTTGGTCTGACAAGCTGGCCGGGCGGACTGGAGGAGTTTCCGCACTTAGCGTTGAACGCCTCTGATCCCTATGATTTCGTGCGTCAAATAAGCTGCCCGATTCTCTCGTTTCATGGTGAAAAGGATACGGTTGTGTCAATGGAAGATACCCTCAACCTCGATACCGCCTGCCGAAAGTATGGTGTCCGGCACAATTATGTCATCTATCCGGGGGTGAACCACTCATTTGTCTGGCCGGGAGACAAATATCACCGGCATGCCCATGAAGATTCATGGCAAAAGACCGTCAGTTTCCTGAAAAAGCATTTATTCTGAAATCCTGCAAGCCTGAATTAGCGGGCCGTGCGTGCAGTACATTTCAAAGAAATCCACCCTGCAGCGTTAATCAATAAAATCGTTGCAAATCGCGCTTAGCGGGACAACGCTGTATTTGGGCGTTGGATGGGTTTTTGAGACCGCTTCTAGTGTTGTGTCCCAGAAATATTTTATAAAATTCCAACGGGTTTTTTAGTCCGTCAGTGTACTTGATTTTAACAAATTCCAAGCACCAAATAACAAACAATATCCAAATTCCAATTTCCAATGACCCAAACTTTTGGCTTTGGTCGCGGGCTCCGGAGCCTGACTGAATTGATCCCATGTATCCCATGCATCCTTTTTCTCTGATTCACTGTTTTCTTAGGATCGGTTTCGAATTTGAAGATTGTGATTTGGAATTTATTTGTAATTTGAGTATTGTGATTTGGGATTTAAGAAATTGAATTCGGGAATTGGAAAGACTTAACAATCCATTCGAGTTTTGAAAATTACTTGTAGGACACGATACTATTCTGATCCTTCGATATTCCCGTTAATGGGCAACAGCGGTTTGTAAAGCAATATCGATATCACTCCGGCCAGGTACATGATCAACCCGAACAGCCCGGAAGTTGCAAACATGGAACTGTAGAAATCTCCCATTTCATCCTGCAGCAGCAGGGCAATCGTCATGGCCAGCGCGCTGTTGCGCAGGCCGGTCTCAAGCGAGATAGCCCGGGTCTGGTAGTTGTCGATCCGCAGCAGCTTGGAAAAGAAAATACCGCCAAGCATACCCAGCATGGTCAGGGAGAAAATGGTCGTATAGAATTTAAATCCATAACGGGCGGTGTCGGCAAAGGCATGCAGGTTGCTCAAAACACCGGCGATGATCAGAAATAGCAGGGCCACGATCCCGAGGGCCGAAAAAAGCGGGGTGGCTTTTTCCGCAAAGATCTGCCATTTGCCCCGGATCGCCATACCGACCATCAGGGGAATAATCACCAGTATTAAAATGGTCTGAACAACGATCTTTACCGGTATGGTGATTTCAGGCATATCAGCGCAGTACAGGGCCAGCAGCAGCGGTGTGAAGACAATGGACATGACCGTGGAAAAAGAGGTCAGCGAGATGGAAAGGGCCAGATCACCTTTGGCGTAATAGGTCATCAGGTTCGAGGTGACCCCGCCGGGAATCGCCGTAATCAGGATCATTCCCACGAAGATAAAGGGGTATTGCTCGTAGAAGCCCAGCAGATGCCCCAGGCCCATGGCCAGAAAGGGCATAAGGCCGAACTGCAGTATCTCCCCGAGGATGATTCCGCGCGGTTTTATGAAAACCAGGGCGAACTCTTTGAGGGTCAGGGTCATGCCCATTCCGACCATGACAAAAAACAGCATCAAAATGATACTGATCTTGAACAGGCGGTCGAGTTTCAACTGCTTGGGTCTGGTGTTGAGCCGGGCGAATTGATAGGCTTGACCATCGACCGCCGCTTGAATGGTTTTAACGTTGAAAACCATTTTGTTACCCGAAATTCCGTCCAGGCCGGCATACGGTGAATCCGCGTCGTCCGCCTGTGCTGAAGGAACGGCAGGCAGGGACAGGATATAGAGTTCTCCGTTCAATTTGCGCAAAAGATAGATCCGGGCTTCACTCCCGGCGGCCGTTGAACGAAAGCTTTTCAGAATCCTCAGGTTCCCAACGAATTCCGTCTCTGCGGCCCGGTCCCAGTCCATATTTTTCGAATGGTTGTTCAGCCTGTCAAACAGAGAGCTGTCACCCCTGGCGATGGCAATCCCGGAAAGCTTTCGGTAAAGGGCCTCGTTGGCCCCATCATTCGCCCAACTCGCCGCAGGCAGCGAAAACGCTAAAATCATAAAGCAGACAACAATCCATCGAACCGGTTGGAAACTGTATTGTGGTAGCATTTTCTTTATTCCTCAGCCCCCTGACATTCTATTGATTTTTGTAAGATCCAGGGCCGCTTTGAGACCCTTCTCGCGGATGACTTTTAGTTTTAGGCGGATTTCGTTAAGCTTCCCCGAATCAATTATGCTTCAATTTCCTGATAAGCGCCATGAAATCTTGAAGCACTTCTGGAATTCTTCTGTCTTTATGCCAAATCATGACAACCGATGTCTCTAAATCTCTGATCCAATTTAATTCAACAAGCTGTCCATTATGGATTTCTTTTTGAGTAGATTTTTCTGGAAGAATAGCTATCCCGATCCCATTAACGGCACATCTTTTAATTGCCTCGACACTTGTAGATTCAATTATTGAAGGGGGTACCGTAATATCCGTGTTTACCAGCTGCCTGAAAAGTAAACCATCGCCGCAACCTGCTTTGGGTAAGAATACCGTTTGAGAATGCAGATCTGTTGTATCGACAATTTTTTTGTCGGCTAATGAATTGTCAGGGCTCGAGACAACGACGAGCCTTTGCGTTAATATTTTTTCCGAGTTTAAATTTATGGAGTCAACGGTTTCAGAAAAGATAAATGCCAAATCCACAGCCTGTGTTCGCAGCTCATTTTCGAGACCGCTTTGGGAGCAGTTGCTGATATCAAAATTAACGGTTGGATAAGAGATCAAAAAATCTTGTATCAGATTTGGGAAATAGTTGGCGGCAATTGCTTCTGGAACCATTAATCTGATGGTTCCAGCCGGATTCTTTTTCTTTGAAATGTCAGCAAGCGCCTCCTCCTCAATCGAGAGCAGTTTATTAGCATATATTAACATTTTTTCTCCGGCCTCTGTTAATACGACCCTCTTTTTAATTCTCTTAAACAAAAGCTCTCCTATTTCCTCTTCAAGAGATTTGATTTGGGCTGAAATCGTTGATTGTGCGCAATTCAAGACTTTAGCAGCCTTGTTAAAGTTTAAGAATACCCCCACCGTTCTGAATGTTTTGAGTTTGTATAAATCCATTGGACCCTCTTTCAATCGGAAATTTCGATTAAGTTTATCAAAAACTATCGTTGGACACAAGGATTGCATGTTTGATAACGGTTTCATGAGGTGAGAATAGTTTGTTTAATTGATTACTTAGATCGTAGTTGCCGATGGGGTTTTAAATGATTGATATTTCGCTTCAAATATGGGGAGGTCTGTTTTATCTTCTGAATAAAGTATTTTTTTCACAAGCTGAAAGAAGCAAAACCATAAGTGGCAGAAAAATTTGGCGCATCCGATCATGGATAGTTTATTTGTCGGGACTTCCTGCTTGGGTGGCCGTTTTCATATCAGAACACAATTGGATAGCAGCCGGTGTGGAATCCGGTGGAGCGCCGGCCATGCTCTTAGGCTTAATCATCGCGTGGAGAGGCCGTGGCACGGAGCCGAAATGGTTGGATAGCATAGCAAAATTGTCTGTTTTGCTTGGAATTGGCTTAAGTATACATGAATTTGGTGGAATCAAGAACCTAAGCCAATTTCTCGAATTAGGAATTGCGGCGGGGTTTCTAATGGGAACTTACATGATGGCAAAGGATAACGCACAAGGGTATCTTTGGCTGATGCTGGGAAATGTGAGCTGCGCGTCACTTATGGGAATTCAAGGCTTTTTCATACTTATGACGCAGCAAATGGTTTCTCTTGCCTTTGTAACCGATGCATTGTTGACCCGCAGAAAGAAACGTATCAGTGAATCAAGCGCTTTAGGAACTGATGCACCAGCAGGCTGAGTGAGCACTACGACCATTGGTTCTTGGGCCGGTGATCTCAATTAGGCAGCGGCAGCATGGAAAGATTGCATAGGGGAACTTTAAAGATTCGGAAGGCACGTTCTTCCGATCTCCCGATAATGCAGGAAATTGCATGACATACTATTGATAGGTGCTATCGATCTTTTCTTGGCAGTGAAGGCGTTGATTGGTTCATCAACAGCAGCGAGTCGGACAAGGAGCTGCCGAAGCCCATTGGCAATCGTGACGTTGTAATAACAGATAACGCCATCGTTGCTTTTTGAATATATTTCTGACGAACGGCTATCTAGAAAAATAGAACCCGCATGCTCATTTTGGAGGGGCGGTACACCCGGGGTTCAAAAGTGCGAACCTCTTTAATTTCAAATATTTTGGATAGTTGCGGGTCGATGGAAGGGGCGTTGTGTTCCGGGTTCAAAAATTTGAACTTTTCCACATATTGATAAATTGCTTTAAAAACAATGGGTTTATCAAAATTTCCCGTCAAAGGGTTAAAGATTGTGAACCTCAGAGCCCTGTTGCCCGGTAGCAGAGCCGGTTGTGGCGCGAACGCGTTTTTGTTAAATAATTTTTTATCTTACTGAAATCTAAGTAAATAATTAAGCATATAAATTTTTTTTTGCTTTTGATTTGATATTGGCAAAGGATTTGCAATATCCATAGTCAGCCTAATAATAAACCCTAACAATTTCTTCATCTGTTCTCCTCCTTAACGGCCGACTGGCAAAACCCAGTCGGTTGTTTTTTTTGGGAACATCTTTTCTCGCTCGCGACCCCGGCCGACGACTTGATCCAATCTACCGGGGGCATCTAGTCGTGCTGATCTTGGCGCCAGTTCTAATTGTCAAAATTCGGTTGGCTTGGCAATCACCTTCTGCAAGAACCTCCCGGCTGCACTTACCCTCTGAACTTATATATCTGGAGTTGACATCGCACTGTGAAAAGGGGAATATTTTCCATCGAATGTTAATGCCAGGCAGAAGAAGACTCGCATGACAGTCTATTGCTGTCATCACATGAGGGGAAGCACAATCCGGAGGACATAAGTCATGAGCACGAACATTGCGAAGCCTGCCAGAGTGGCGATCATCGGTGCCAGCGGAACATACGGTAAGGGAATCCTTGCCCGGGCCGAGGAGATCGGTGCTGAGGCAGTCGTGATCACTCGGTCGCCCCACAAATTTACAAACGTAAAGCCGACGACTACGGTGGTCGAGGTACAATTGGCTGAAGAGGAGCGGTTGAAGGAGGCGTTTGTGGGCTGCGATGGCATCATCTCGGCGCTCGGTGACGATAGAAAAAAGCGCCCCAAAACGCACAACCTCCCGCACGTCTGGAACGCCATGAAGGCTGCCGGGGTGACAAAGTATATCGGCATGGGCTCTGGAGCGATGATGATGCCGGGCGAAAAGCCCGGGGGTTTCCAGCGCACGGTGCACCCCCTGCTCAGCGTTCTGAAGTTCTTTGGGGTCGATTTGCTGGAACAAAACGAGTGGGAACGCGACAGTCTCCTCGAGGCTGAGAACGGCACGGATGGTATCACCTGGGTTCTCACGAGACCTGTGAGGCCGACGAAGACGCCTTTTGTCGGCGCCTACGTGCATAAGGATAAGCGCGGCCCCATGAACTGTTCAATCTACGACCACGGCGACTTTTGCTTGTACTGCGTGGCGTCCAGCGATTGGGATAGCCTTGCGCCGCACGTGAGTTCCGGGCCGCAGCCAAAGGATAAGTAGGATCCCGTAAATCGTTATTTTCGCGAACAGTCGCGACAAATCTCATTTGGAACCTGCCGGATGACAACATCTTGAATCCGGCGGGTACTCCCCGAACAGGTAGTGATATAGATTTTTGCCTTGGCCCCGCGCCGGGGTTTTTTATTGCCAAATTTGAAAATCTGCAATATGGCTGAAATTGTCTTGGTCTCGATTTAGCTGTAATTTCCTCGTGAAAGCCAGCTACAATTTGTTGCGCCGCCTTCGTGAGTTACTTGATATTAAGGAGATAAGATGGAAACTAATGTCAAGTCATTCTTCCAAAGTTTTAGCAAAATCCCGGAAGGTAAATTTCCTCCAGAGTATTATACCCCTCGATTGCTCCGCGCTGTGGTTTTCGGCAACTATGCCCATTCACTTGGTATAATAACACATGGCCTGTTTATAATAATTTTTACCTTGATGGGAGTTCGGGCATTAGCCCTTTTTAACATTTTTAGTGTGATACTGTGGTCTACGGGCCTAATTCTTCACAGAAGAGGATATATCACACCGGGTTACCTGCTTATCACTGTTGTAACTATTGCTCATGCTGCTGTGTGCGTCGTCGTTGTCGGCTGGGATACTGGATTTCAATACCTTGTTTTAGTCCAGCCCGTGTGCGTCTTTGTTTTACACTGGCGCACGGCCAGAAAGGCTTGTGTGGCACTGGTATACTGCATCGCTTATATTGCGATGAACTATTATGCCAATGTATCAATTCCTGTTGTAGAACTCAGCCGGATATACATTGCTGTTTTAAATTACGGTAATATTATTGTGATCTGCTTAATTTTGACCTCTTTAGGATATATATATACCCGATCAGCCATCACGGCAGAAGAAAAACTCGACCAAGAGCACCAAAAGACCAACGCTGCCCTGATAGAACGTAACCGGGCTTTAAAGCTTCTTAACCAGGAGCTCGCCGAAGCGGCAGACTATGTGAGAACCATTTTGCCCAAGCCTATTACAGGAGGCCCCATTCGAACGGATTGGCGATTTATTCCGTCGACATCTTTGGGAGGGGATGCATTTGGTTACCATATGGTTGATAACGATCATTTTGCAATTTACTTGATTGATGTCAGTGGTCACGGTGTCGGGGCGGCTTTACTATCGGTCTCGGTTATGAATGTGCTGCGTTCTCAGTCATTGCCCAATACGGATTTCATAGACCCTGAACAAGTATTAGAGGCGTTGAACATTGCCTTTCCAGGAGAAGAGAATAACGATATGTTCTTTACCATATGGTATGGTGTCTATAATAAGCGCACTCGCGCGCTAACCTACGCGAGTGGTGGTCATCCTCCGGCCATTTTATTCGGCCGGACTCCGCAAGGCGATTACCGGGCTACCCAACTTAGGACCCCAAATTATGTTATTGGGGGCATGTCAGATGGAACCTACCGGAAAAAAGAATGCCTGGTTGGTGAAGGAAACACCCTATATATTTATTCAGATGGGGTGTATGAAATTGAAAAAACAGATGGATCTATGTGGCGATTTGATGAATTTGCGGATTTTATGAGCAATGTTAAGGCAGAAGGTCAGTCAATTTTAGACCGTTTATATAACCATGCAAAAATCTTAGGAAACTCAGATACTTTCGAGGATGATTTTACGATAGTCGAAGTGGCTTTCGGATGATATCCGGATCCGTATCTTCGTTTCTTATACCGTAAAATCTATTGAAATTTAAAAGGGGCGTAACATGTCGGAACAAATGCTTGCACCGGAAGATCAAATGATGCAGTGGATTACCTCCAAATGGATAACCAGACCGATTCACGTTATTTTAGAGCTTGGCATCGCCGATCTTTTGCGCGACGGCCCGTTAAGTATTGATCGTCTTGCGGAAAAAACCGACACACACGGCCCCACTCTTTATCGACTCCTCAGGGCGCTTTCATCCGTTGGTATTTTCGTTGAGACAGACGATCGGGTGTTCGATTTGACACCACTAGCCCGGTGTCTGCTTGCCGATGCCATGCACCCCCTGGCTCAGATGTTTCTTTCCGACTGGCATGACAAGGCGTGGAGCGGTTTGAATTACACTGTCCGGACAGGAAAACCGGGCTTTGATCACGCTTTCGGCAAGCCGGCTTTTGAATGGATGGAAGAAAATCCTGAAAAACGCGCCATATTGGATCAAGGACAGGGACTAAAGGCCAAAGGATTTGCCGAGTCGGTATTGGAAATTTGTGATTTCTCTGATTTTGATTCAATCTGTGATGTAGGAGGCGGCCAGGGTACCTTTTTAATACAGCTGTTGGCCAATTATCCGCATATCAAGGGATATATAGCAGACTTGCCGGGGGCAGCCAATTCTGCGAAAAAAGCGCTTGTTAGAGCCGGTCTAAACGATCGCTGTAAAGCAATCCCCTATGACTTTCTCAAGGAGGCACCTCCTGCATGCGATGCATATTTCTTAGTGAATGTACTGCACGATTGGGAAGACGAAATTTGTTGTCGGATTCTTGAAAACATTTCTCAGTCCATGAATGCCGATTCAAGGCTGTGGGTTTTAGAATACCTATTGGAACCGGGGTCCGGCTTTTCCGTGGCAAAATTGCTCGATATAGAGGTTCTTGTCATGGGTGGTGGCCGCGAAAGGTCAATTGGTGAATTCACAGCCCTTTTAGGTTCTGTTGGGCTGGTAGTATCGAGAGTCATTCCAACAAACCGTGGCCCTGCTTTGATGGAGTGCCTTTTAGAATAGTTATTGATGTATGAAGATGGAAAAACACCGCAAGTTACAAGCCAATGACCAACCAGTGACCTGCCGCCTGCAATCATAACCCACCAAATTGGGCGGGCAATGTCCTTTGCATCCTTCATATTGATTCGGATGTCTTACTTCGGCAGCCCCACAGGCTGCATGCCGACAGCAGCCGCGTATCGCCTCACGGCGCTGCCCAAGGCCTTGCAATCCGCTGGATCCACACGCTTTTCGGCATCCTCGCCTTCAAACCGGTATGACAGAACGTGCAGTTGGCGGGATTTTCTATCGGCTTTTAGATCGACCCTTGCCACCAGTTTTTCTCCGGCCAGTACCGGCAGGCAGTAATAACCATAAACACGCTGCCGGGCAGGTTTAAAAATCTCCAGCACCTGGTGGAAACCAAACAAACTGTCCACCCGCGCGCGATCCCACAGCACCGGATCGAAGGGGGACAGGAGAAGCCCCCGGTCTTTGCGCGGGCGCACCCTTGCAAGGCGATCGGCCATTTCAAGATCCTGCGGGCGAACCCAGCCGGGAGTGCGTCTGCCTGTATCGTCCACCAGGCAGCAGGCAACGACGGCCCCTTTTTGCGTTAGCCGCGCCAATGCCGCCCGAATATATTCGCCCAGGTTGCGCAAGCGCCAGGTTTGAGTGAGGGTTCCGGTGGCAGCCCACCCATGCCCCTGCAGTCCGAGCAGCAGCAGGCGCTCCAGCGCTTCGTCCCGGGCCAGTGCACACTCACGCCAGCGCTTGGGTATCACGCGCTCGGTCAGGTCGTAGACGCGCTGAAAATTTGCGCGCTCGCGGATGGCCAGAACACCTGCCGACCACAGGGCGGTGGCCATCTGTTTGGCGATCTTGAGGTCCCACCATCCGCGACTGCCGCGACCTTCCAGATCGAGGGAGCGCAGGGGGCCCTCCTCCCGGATGCGCCGGGTCAAGTCTTCGGCCATGCGGGGATGCTGCCCGATCAGATCCCCCCACCAGGGATGCTGCTGATAATCCTCCCGGCGAAAGGCAAACACCGGGTACAGTTCGATCGGAAGCCAGCAGACCTCGTGCCCCCAGTATTCGAACAGCGGCTCGCCGGGTTGCAGCAAACTTTCCGCCAGCGCCGGATCAAACCCTTCCAGGCGAGACATCAGCACAATGGCATGGCTGCGGGCACCGGCCACAGCCACCGTGTCCAGCTGCAGATAACCGAAACGATGGATCACGCCATGGGCAGCCCGCCGCGCCCGCCGGGTCAAACCTTTCGCCCACCGCGGCATCCCGCTCCATTCGGGTTTGAGCAGACCGGCCCGCACCAATGCCAGCCGCCGGGCCTGTTTCAAATTAATAGTTTCCATAGCGCCTTCTTGTGCTAAAGCAGCCGGCCTGTCAATGAAATCTGAGCGATCCGCTTGAATAATACATGAATCATTCTGCTATTGTTTGTAATCCTCAATAAGCGTGGACTATTGGCAATATTGCTTGTAGCGCATTAAACAGAACGGCTAAGCCTGCAGCGTTCCTTTTTTCCGTATTCTCCAAAGCGTATTCGTGCTTATGCCCAGTTTTTTTGCTGCGATGGTTTTATTGTTACTACATTGCTGTAAAGCATAGTTTATGATTTTAAGTTTATGAGATTCAATATATTCGTTTAGCGTACGAATTTGGCCTTCATTTTTGCTCGAATTAGTTTGAACGAAAAGGGGCCGACTATCATCTTGTGGAGCTAATGCATTGTTTTCGGGCTGAATTGGATCTTTATACTCTTCGAACACCTCCATAAATAAACGCTCATCGTATTTCTTTTTGCCCAAAAGAATGAGATAACTTTCCATGAGAGCGTTTAGTTCCCTTACATTGCCCGGCCACCAATAGGATTGCATCACTGTCAACATTTTAGGGGTGACAGTAGACAAGGATTTTCTAAATCTTGTTAATAGTGGTGTCAATAATTCCGGGATGTCTTGGATACGACGCCGCAAGGGTGGAATGCTGAGCCTTAGGACCGCTAATCTGTAATAAAGGTCTTTTCTGAATCGTCCGGCCCGCACCTCCTCACGAAGATCCCGGTGAGTGGAGCTAATTATGCGTACATCTACGGGGACAATTTTGTCTCCTCCAACACGAATAACCTCCTTGCTTTCTAAAACTCTTAAAAGTCGTACTTGAAGATTAGAAGAGATATCACCTATTTCATCGAGAAATATCGTTCCATGGTTAGCCAACTCAAATAGACCAATTTTTCCTCCTTTTTTGGCTCCGGTAAAGGCTCCTTCCTCATACCCGAAAAGTTCGCTTTCCAACAATGTTTCAGAAAGTGCAGCGCAGTTAACAGCCACAAACGGAGCCAATTTCCGCTGACTAGCATTGTGAAGCGCGTGGCTGAGGAATTCCTTGCCGGTACCTGTTTCACCGTAAACCAAAACGGATGCCTCAGTTTCTGCAAACCTTTTTGCCTTAGTGATCACCTTTCGCATATCTGAATCAACCGCCACGATATGTTTCATTTGGTGTTTGGCGATAAATCCTTTCTTGTATATACGCGCTCGCAATTTCCTATCCATACCATGAATGACGCTGCCTTCCTTCAATAAACTCACAGCGCCTCGAACCCGGTCGTTTATCATGATGGGCAGTGAGTTGACGACAATGTCGCTGTCTTTGAAATTGATGATTTCATCAGCCTTTTTTACCCTTGACTTGAGAACATCCATGAGGCCGAGTGAATCAGCGAAATCGGAAACGGGTTTCCCCAGGCGCGTGTTGAGGTTCATTCCAAGCATCATCTCGGCAGGTTTGTTGTAGGAATTCAAATAACCGGAGGCATCCACACAAATCATACCATCATCCATAATGTTTAGTATTGTTTGCAGCCGTTCATGGTGTTCCATTTCCATGCGCCGTACAGCAGCTAAAGTGCGGGCCTGTTTGATGGCCTCCTGAATCATCTGTTTTCCCGGTTCGATAATTACCGCCTTGACATTGAGCCGATCTGCGATTTTAAAGCTTACCCCTCCACCGACAATAACATTAATCCCTTTATCGATGGCTTTTTCAATACCCGCTTGTAGTTCTCTTTGATTGTTGAAAACAATCTCTTGAACATCTATCCTCAGCATATCCCGGATAGTCTCGAATCCCTCTCGTCCTTCAGAGAGACTCGTCATGCCGATTTTATCACCCATTTTTTTTGCTTTGAGCAACGCGGTAACAATATCCAACATATTCAAGGGTATGACCACTACCGGCTGGCCGATGTGCTTGGCAATCCTTGCGCCGGTGCCGCTATGGACAATAATCACTTCATATCCGTCTTTAACGGTTTGTTGCTGGAATCGACATTTTTAGAGCGCCAGCGATAATGAATGCTTCTTATTTCATGAATGGAATTTTACTCACGCTCAGCCGGTGATCTTGGCCTGATGGTATGCTAAATTCTTCTCCT
>Ga0209052_1000326_pt1 | contig 14503 bp, 9 predicted proteins | sample WorMetHEROISLAND_2_FD_187409 | JGI IMG/M metagenome (GOLD analysis project Ga0209052, IMG submission 187409) | Marine gutless worms symbiont microbial communities from Max Planck institute for Marine Microbiology, Germany - Olavius sp. 4 HERON... | ecosystem: Host-associated > Annelida >...
GTTCTGTCATCGGACTTGTTTTTTTAAATCACCAGTCTTTAAAAGTTGGCGTAGTAGTTTGTTTTAGTCTCTTTTAGTTTTGGTGATTGTGTTATGATTGTGTTTTTCTGTGTTCATGGGCTTCGAGCCTGCTACTGAAGATTAAATTAATTATAATAGCTTGTAAATGCAGAAAGAAGAAAAAGACCATGTGTAAAATGTTCCCAAATATATCTTAATATTTTACACATATGGTAACAAATCCTTCCAATTTTTTCTTCGGTCTTTAATAATTGCAACTGTATAAGCATAAACTTACAACAACAACAACAACAACAACAACAACACACCAAATTACAGCCTTTATTTGCTAATTTGCTGACGTTTCTTCAACCGCGGTTGCCTTCCTCGGAATGATTTCTGCTTACCGCTAGATGTCACTGCGATGAACACATTATCACAGATATGATGAAGTTGGTAGGACGCCTCGTCTTGGTTCATCGACTTGTCTTGTTCCTTTCTGACGTGTGTCGCTTCACTGATCCACCGTTGGTCCACTCTGTTGCTTTCTCTGTCAATCACCTTGGCACGGTCCCAGTCTATGACATGGTTCAGAGAGATACGTGGTCTGTGACTGCTGACTTGTTTTGCTGTGTTGCTGCGCATTTTTGTAAGTAATTTTTATTTCACGCAATGTAACAAAAGAATACGCAGCATTTGAATGAAACACGATCCAAAATAATGTTGAGCAAGAAGCAATCTAGATTAAAAAGTTTACATCCTAATAATTGATCCTTTATGAAGATTGCGCTTACAACTGGGTATCTGAATATCATGTCCCTGTTTTTAAGTTTATTACACACTTGTAAATAGATTTTTTTATGAAATTATTTCGAACAAGTTGTCTTCTCTGTCTATCACCTTGGAACGGTCCATGCCGAGCATAGGCCGTGTGCTTAGCTAGCTTTCTTAAGTCAATGAGCCCGTCGGTGGAATGGATAGACGCATGGCCACGGCGATGACAGAGCAACGGTTGTTCGGAAGGCTGATCACTATGAGACATTGTTATTGTCGGTGCTTGTCGTGTAGGTCAGTCGTTGTCAGCGGCTATGCGTGAGTCGTTGTCGGCTGATGTCATACCGAGCGTGTTGAATGCCGCTCATCTGAGCGCACTCGACAGACGTGTCAGGATCATTGCTTTGTTGCTGTACGACTGTCTGCAGCGTGACACGACCAGTGACTTCCGACAAGTCGTTGTCGACGATGGCTTCTGATCTTTCCGTCGCTATGTTGATTCCGTATTTGATTCATCGTATTTTCACGTATATTATTATGCGCAGCGGCTTCAATCCAAATGTATTTCTTTTTTGGGGGGGGCGGCAAATGGTGAGGGGCGAATTCTATCTGGGGACGAAATTTTATCCGGAGGCAAATCGACAGGGACTCACTCATATTTCGCCTCGGTATTTTTTTTATTGGGGGTGGGCTATCGAGGGCCCCCTTTCCTACCCGGGATCGACGCCACTGATTATGCGGCCGTCCTAATAGGCCGCATTGTGGGTTTACCCGTCCGTCCGTCCGTCCGTCCGTCCGTCTGTCTGTCTGTATGTCTGTCTCGTGCGGGCTCGTAACTCAAATACAAAATGTGTACAAAAACCAGAATTGTTGTGAAGGTTCCTCAGGACAAGAGCAACATTCGTGCCAATTGTCAGTTCAAAAGGTCGAAGGTGAGAAGATTGCGCAGCTCTAGGCGGACTACGTTCATCATGCTAAAATATTATGACGGCGTGGAAAAAGCAGCTCGTTGAAAGTTTACACACACACACACACACTGCCTAAATACAGCGGCGTGACCAGAATTTGTCTTGTGGGGGGTTCACTCCTGAGGTTCGAAGGACCGAAATTCGAGGCCGGAGGCCGAGAGTGGGGGAAGGGTTCTTGGGAAGGGGCAGTGAGCCCCCTCCCCACCAGCCAGGGGTCTATGGAAGCGATGTAAGCTCCACCAGCATAGTTCTGGGCGAAGCCCCGACCGCAAATGCATTATGGACGCATTCATAGCCCATAAAACGCGTCTAGTGGCTGCAAATTGTGTTTAATTCCCGCAAAACACTACGCACATGTAGCTACCGCTAGAGACATTGTCATAAGCCGTGACCCAAGTTATCTTGTGGGGTGCAACTGCACCCGCTGGCACCCGCTGCACCCCCCCCCCGTCTACGCCACTGCCTAAATTAGTGTCAGATAATGTTGCATACCGGTAAGTGTTATTGAATTATGTTGAATATATTGCTTGTCATATCGCTCTGTTTAGTGTGGTGTCGCTCGTTTCTAGGCACATTGTATAATATGCTGGACTTCTAGTCATAGTCGCCATGACGACAGTAACTATGACAACAGACTGAGTCGCCCGTAGAGCTGTGCGGAGTACTCGAGTTACTCGAGTTCGAAAAATACGAAAAGAAAAACACCCAATATATAGTCAGAAGCACAAATGCAGAAATTACCGAATAAAATGCGTAATAAATTGTAAAAACTACTGAAACTGTCCAAGGTGCATAATGACATATGTATAATGTACTATACTGGAAGTTTATAACAATTTTACTTACTTACACTAAACGAGTACAACTCGCAGTGTAATACTCGAGTCGAGTAATAAATTACTCGGCTAGCGCAGCCATAGTTGCCTAGTCACAAGTGAGGGTACACTTCTCGCATTTTGCGTGTATGTAATGGTTTACGCGTCGCAGTTAGCCGAGAGAAGTAACGTAATTCAGCAAAGGGTGAACGACTGCATAAAACGTATTTCGGTTAATTTGTAAAATATATTTTAATGCGTCGTATGTGATAATCAGGGTCTTCTTAGCTGCGTTCATACTGCATACAAGGTGGGGCATAAAAACGGGGCCACTTTGTTTGACGGCTTGTAACTTCGTAACTATTGATCAGATCGGCACCAAGTTTGACACAAATCAACGTTACTTCATTCCTAACATTAATTCGTAATTTGTTTGAAATGGTTGTGCATAATTTGCGTTATCTTTGCTGCATTGTCTTACAGCGAGATTGTTCAAGTGTTCATTTTGCGTTATAACAATGATGTGCAATTATGTATAGCGGTTTATTTGCTCGCATTTTAAACTTTTAGTAATTTGCGAATCTCATCATTCCGTGTTTGCGCATCACTAATGTGTTTATGGGAGCGTTTTGTAGTGTCTGTCGTTTGCGACTTACTTCCATGGCAAGAATGTCTTCAGTTTCGTGTCTTATCACGACGAGGTCGTCCTAATAGGCTGCATTACGGGTCTCGTCCGTCCGTCCTAACTCGAAAACAAAAATGCGTCGATTAACCAGAATTGGTGTGAACGTACCCTAGGTCAGGAGTAACCAATGTGTCAATTTTCAGCTCAAAGGTAAAAGGTCAAGGTCATCCGACGTCAAAAACCGCCAGAAAATGACACACATCGGCTTAGTTACGCCTGGCGGTTCACGCGCGGTGGGTGGCTTCAGCGCTCACTGCACACTAGGCGCAGTGCAATATGCGCGCAGGACCCTCGGCAACTAGACGGACGGTCGCGTACGTGTTTCACTATAACCCGGTAATGATATATGTCTCTGTCTGGTCGTTAATGCGGTGTTATTATTTGCTATTAGTAAATATAGTACGTATTTTGTCGACGGGTGTTTGAACTGCTAAATACCGATATTTGTTAAATATTTTACATTCGAATTATATGAGCTGGTCGAAACCGAGGATAAGATCGACAATGCCTACCGCTAACAGCTAAATAACTACACAATAGGAATAACTGGAAGCGATCATAGATCTCAAACCTCCGTCGAGAATAGTGCTGCCACCTGACGAACACAACGGACTCAACACAGCCGCATATTTATTAAGGGAAACTTATTAAGCTTAACTAAACTCCTATATATGCAACGGGATAAGAAAATGAAAGACAGGAGACGAAAAATGACGAAAGGGCAGCAAAGGCTGGGATGCACCAAATTTTCTTGCTTTCACGCCACAAGTGATGCCAAAGTAGCCTACATGCATTTCCATGACGAGGCTATGCTCTAACTCTCAAGATTAACACATTCGGAAACAAAAAGACTGAGAAGACATGAGACACGGAGTGAGAAAATTCTTTCATATGTCAGACAGCTAGCGTTTGCAGTGGTCACAGTTTGAAGTTATGTAATTAGCTTATGAATGTGAATGCGAAGACGTTTTTCTTTACTAGCGGGATATAGCTAATGTGCGAAACAACAGTTATAGCTGACAGCATATAATTCAACGTCGACCAGTTATCATTTGTCAAATGACAGTCAGTCGTTTTCTTGAAACTGCTAAGATATTACTATTTTAAGGACTTCTCATCCCCTTAATAGCTACTGCCTAGTTCAATGGTTGTAGACCTAATATGAAACGCAAGCATCAGTGTGTATAGTAATGTTTTATGTTACCGGTACTGAATGCGCCAGCAGCAGCGACGGCAGAGTAATAATATTTAGCGAAACTGTACAATAATTTTACAACGCAACAAACAACAATCATATGACACAACGATGAAACAATATTTATCAGTTCTCGAAACAACAACGGCCACTCGACGCTGCACGTAAAATGAACGATTTGCATCGCAGGTAGACCCCACGCAGATCTTTTGACATTTTCGGCTTGTCCAAAATTTTCGGCTGCTTTTCGGCTAAGCTGAAAAATCGTGACTGACAAAGAAATTTTGGAGTGACCCGAAAGTTGTAGCAGTTTCCAAATGTGTTGCTAAAACAATATCTTGAAGTTTGAACCCACAGGTCATACTGCTTGCTATGCAACGTTCTACTGTCGTGTGTTCCAGCAATCACAGAGAATATTACCAGTATCAAAAGTGTTTGGAAAATCCAAACTATACTGAACTACTCAATGCAAAGTTCAAAGTTCATTTACAGTTTACAGTGGTATCATTCGAACATTAAGGCGGCTAAACCGGCCTTTTCTGACTGGTTTTTCGGCTAGCCGTAAATTTTTTTCGGCGGTTTTACGGCTACTGCTGAACAATTCGGTTCGGCGGCCAAACTCGGCGGCTTGGGGTCTAACTGTAGGTCAGCCTGGATGAGTGACGAACTTTATCACAAAGATAATACGCTGCCCAGCCGCTGCGGCAAGGCTGTGGTTACCGGGAATGCCCCTGCACCAAACAAATTGTGGACGTACGCCACAGCGCAATGGGCTCCTTTTAAAACGTGGGCACGTATTTGGTTCATTTTGCGTCTGCTAAAGCAAAATTAATACGTCATTTTATACCAAAGTGATGACTTGTTTTGCTTTTTAGATTACATCATCGGAGTTTCTTTAAACAACCGCTAATATAACCGACATGATGCTAAGGTACAAATATAATTTATCCATTGTTGGAAGACGACAATATTCTGGAGTGCGAATCACGTTTAGCCAATGACCATGATTCAACCAGCTCCAAAAGTTGGGACCACAATAAGTACGATCCAAAGTAATGAGTTTGCTAGCCCTGAAGGCTATGCATGTGATAACTGAGGGGTGGCCAAAATGTGCGGGTTGACACCCACGACAACTGCCACAAAGCTACCTAGTAATGCGTGTGATGAAGCGATCGGTTAAACGAATTACAATACAGAACAACTGTTCGCAGCGCTCTCCAGTCTAGAGAACACTGTATAAAATATCTGGAAAAAAACATAGAAAACGCGAAAATGAGATTTTAAGATAGACGCGTATAAAGTATCGATAAAATTAAATTAACACGATAGTTCTGGCAACCAATCAGTTATGGTAACAACACACTGTATACTTTATGGCACCGTGTTCTTGTAGAAGAAAAATCTTTATTTAGTAAACATGGGAGCAGAATATACATTATAATTCACAAGGGGCGGCTTGTCGGAATTATTGAAACAATTACAGGTCAGCTCATCTTTCAACGTGAGCCAACACACTCCCAACATACTGTGTGCTTATAGGCCAACTTAGCCTTCTACCCTCAGTGGACGGAAAATAAGTAGTAGCTTATGGGCAATGAGTGAAGGCCTGATGTGGCTGATTGGGGCTGTGGTATGTCTGCTGGCTGCATCGCGGGTCCAGTTGTTCGGTTGTGCGAGAAATAGATGGCCGCATAATGCGTTGCGGTATCACAAGCTCATGCCAATCAGCTGCTTCCACCTCCGAGACTCCAAAGCGCTTCTGACTATATCAAGTACCGTACCTTTCCGTCACTATAAAAGAAAGGCATGTCCAAAAATACAACAGGACATATTTCGTCACCCGAACACAATACGTCAGAACGCCAACAAGCGAAGATGCCGACCCAGTTCCGCCATGATATGCGGCCGTCCGCCTACAGCTATATGTACTCAGCCACTGCACTGCGCGACATTAACCCTAACCATAAACCTGAGCCTAACTTTTGACCTTTTGAACTAAAATGGCACATCGGTTATCATGAAGGAACGTTCCTGGATAACGTTCACACCAATTTTGCTTTATCAACTTTTTCTACGCCTTTTTGTTTTCGAGTTATGAGCCCGTACGGGCACAGACGGAGAGACGGACAGACTATGGACTATGGCAAGACCCGTAATGCGGCCTATTAGGACGACCGCGCAACAAGCGTAAGCGTCGAAATGCGAAGTCTAGAAATGATCAGAGGTTAAGTTGGCGAGACCGACATAATAGACGAAAATAACGAAAACCCGAATGCTTAAACGCCGTCTATGCGATCGACGAAACAGTAAACTGAAAACAGTGAACACGAATTGGGAAAAAAAGTTCGATCGTCGCCGCTCTAACCCGCCACCCCTCACACTTGGACCAGTCCTGCCAGTGGCGTATTTAGGGGGCCCTTGTCCATGCTCCCCCTTTGAAAATTAAAAAAAACTCTTAACGAAAAGAGAAAAATTAATCACAAGAGGAGTAGGCCAGGCCTCGGGAATGCGGAATAGACACAGAACGCCTAAATCACCGCGCGATGAACATACCAATCAGCAACATTCGTTTTGAGATTTGCGAAAGTAGCAGTCTATTTCGCTTTATGAGACAGTATCCGAATACGCTACGCAATCTGCAGTTTCGCTCCGATCAAGCAATTTTAAGCGCAAATAACGTTTGAACACTGTTAAAAAAGTACATCTTAAATGCAGACCTGCTCGCCCTTTGCATGCTACTAATATTGGCGCATAGCACGGCTGTGTGAGGCCCTGTTTCAGTTTCAACAGGGAGACAGAGACTGAGAGCAAGGGCAGGTTTTAGGGGGGGGGGGACTCACCTCCCCACCAGCTAGGAGGACCTGGGGATCGCTGTAAGCTCCCTATGGGTCGTCAACAGTTTTGGTGCTTTGTGTAACTTTTCAGGTGACCTCTCGTGCTATGGCAAATCGTGTCGGCACAACGTATATGCACTTTATTGCTAGTTTTTCAGCTATTACTCTTTTACCTTATTTTTTGTATCGCCCTCCTCAGGGCCCTCGATTAGGAGCTCGGGGGCTCAAGTTCATTGAACCCTGGGCCCTGCTGTCTACGCCACTAGCGACTGAGTGCTACAGTAACCGCAGGGTCTCGAGCATGGCGTGCTCGATCGTATGTCGGACGTCGGAAGACATCGGGGACGACCTGGTCACCCCCGACGATACTGCAGTGATGCCACCAGCAGCCCAGAGTCCCTCATCGTCATCGTCATCTATGCAGAAGTCTTCCTCGTCGTACTGGCCCAACAACATCATCCCTCGAGCCTCTAGGCTTATATCTACAGCTGCCGCCGTGTCTGATGACGCAGTTATTACGTCATCACGTGACGTCATCGTCTCGTTAAAATCGATTAAGTCGGGCGCTATAGGTTCGGATTCAGGTTGCGCAATTTCTGCCGGTTCGCCGACGTCATCTACTGGGTCGCTTACGACGTCAGCTGCAGCGGCAGAATCCATACCAACGTCCATAGCAACGTCGGTAACGTCCCTAACGACGGATGGCGGCGGTTGTTGATGCTCGTTGCTAGGCAACTCGAGGGCGGCGTAGTTGGGCGTAGGCGGCTGTACGATGACTGACAGGTCCGTGGTGTCCGGGGTGACGAGGGGCGTGGTCGGCCAGGTGACCGCCATGGCTCCGCTCTGATTGGACACCGGCTGAGGCGGCGGCGTGACGTCACCGTGCTGATCTCGCGAGACCACAAGCGAGATCTCGCCACGGATGCCAGTAAGTAACGCGACGGCTTGATCGTGCGGAGCCACCGTTATGTCAATGCCGTTCACCTACATGCGACAAGAACAAGCCAGGGCATCATTCGTGTCAGTCACACATAGCGGTCGGTCAACAAACAGGCTTCCTTATTCCACCGTCGCACTCTAAAAAATCTCACCAGTTTGCTTTTAAGATTTAAGCGTACCATTCGGCATTAAAACGTTGTCTCAAGTGTTTTCAGTGTTTTAGTGTTTAGTGTGGCCTTGTTCTTACCGTCTTACTGCGTGTCTTAGAGTTGTGTGTTCCGACAATCAAGACATCATCTCCGGTCGACATTCAGCAACTACGTGGCTGTTCCGATGGTGAAGTGCTCAGCCCATGCGGTTTCCGTTCCTATTCAGTGTTCGGATCGGTCTAATGTCCGGAACAACTTGCCCCCCGACTATCTCACAGATCTAACGTTGACACTTTAAACAAACACTATTTGAAACTTTCGTGCTTCTCTATTAACTACGACACTGCAGCGCGTTAGAAACTGTTGGTGCCTCGGAGCTATGCACATTAATTCTTGTATTGTACTGTATTGTACTATCAATCATATGAATCAATCACACAGATGTCAGCGATGATGTACAATGAATGATGATAGTCAGCATTACCGAGATGAGTTTGTCTCCAACGCGCAGTCGTCCGTCACGGTCGGCCGCTCCGCACTCCGTGATGCGTGATATGTAGATCGACTTCACACAACACACGATCACACAGTCACGATCAGTCAGTGAGTCATGCATTCAGTCATCCATTCAAGGTTTAATAAAACAACCGCGGTCATACAATAACATGAATTAAGAAAATTGTTAACAAAGACTGTGGTTATGATTACACAGCTTCTCGTGATAAAGTGCGTCTGTCTTTGAGGTCTTTGTGCGATCAGGAAGTTAGAAGTTGTGGCTTCGTTCACGAGAAGTCTGTAGTTAGTGCCCAGTGCTTGCTGGCCGGCGCTCAGAAGCAAGGAACCGATGTAGCAGGTGCTGGCTTTTGCCGGTGATCTGTGCCGACAGTTTGCAGTCGGCGTCGTCACAGATACTGGCGAACGTTGCTCAACTGTTAGGTCGGTAACCCAGTTTTGCAAACCTTCGTATAGTAAGTAAGTAAGTAAGTAACAAGGACGATTATAGTGTCCGAAGCAACGAGCGTCACTGCGCAGGCACTGTACAATCACACGGGGTCGGGATATGATATGTCAAACAGATGTGTCTGTATAAACGCCTCCAAGCGATTTCTGTCGTCTGCAGAGGCAAATCCCCACCAAGTTGGAGATGCATAATTCATCCGGTTAATGATTATCGCCTGGAACACTTCATGTAAGCCACGTTTTACTCACAAGTTCGATATACGATAAGCCATGTCCGAGACGAGTCTTACGAGGCAATCAACTCAACTGATACAGACTGCCAACCAAACTCACGACAACCAATATGAAATACATGCAAACACTAACCATCCAATAATAATTCAATTCGGCCAAAGTTAAGAAAAAAAAGGAAAAACCTAATTTTGCACAAGGCAGCATCGCAGCAAACATGTTATTTTGGGGGAAGGGAAAGTCTGATGGGGTCGGCGATAGACAGTGCCCCTGTCTAACAGAACCATAACCGCGATTATACCGTTATAGCTCGTCCACACTGTCTACATCTGGAGCTCCACATGTAGAATGTCTACATTAGACAGTGTGGACGAGCCATTAGACAGGCGCGCTGTCTACAGTAAGCATTCTGTCATGTGTAATAGTGTGACCACAATTTACCATGCAAATTTTGATTCGGGGTTTCCACCGCCAAATCTCCCTTTTTGTGGGACCGCAGCCTCTGACTAATGCAGCGCTAGTTGAGGCCACGCAGTGCGCTGTCAAACGGCATCTCGTTTTGTCCAGTGGCTTTAGCAGGGCGCAGACAACATCTGTCGCAATAGCCGGCGTCTCTGAGTGCCGCCTAAACACTCAGCGACGGCGTGCAGGTAACGTGGCTAAGCGTGTGACCTGGTCATTGCCTCGGTACGGCGTTGAGCCATGACCGCCGGCGATTGTGAAGCCAAGCCCGTTCTCATCTCGTTCCAGCGTCACGAGGATCGCCTGCAACCAACAACACACACGTCGTCGGCCAATTACCAGCGTCTGAATCACAGCATCATCAGCATCACCGTCGTCGTCGTCATCGTCGTCATTAGCGAATAGAAAGCGATTAATTCCCACCTCTATAAACTAGAGATACTGAGATGCTCTACCGTTTGCAGACGGCTACGGCTCTCTGGACTATTCACGGATTTTCCTTCCTTGAGGCTTTTTTCATTTCAGTTATTTTGTTTCGTTTCAGTTCTCGTTATTGTCTTTACTTTAGTTTGTTTTTGATCTGGTCCATAACCTGTTTCTTGACATATTTTTGATTTTCTACAAACCAGTACCTGTTCCATTTCTCCCATTACAGTTGCTTTTGAACAAGTTTTAGTTCTTCTAGTTTGCGTGTTAGATTAAACTGGCAGATTGCAAAACTCGTATCGTATCATATCACAGATCAAGTACTAAGCATATCGACACACCTATGGCGCGTCATCAGCTGCGTTAATAGTAATAATAATAATAATAATAAGGTCCAACGTCCAGTAATTTGGTTGATCAAGACCAACGCTTCACCGGCTAAGGCGACGCCTTCATGTGGGACGGCATTGAAACTAAACTAAAACAAAATCCTAGGCGATTTTGTTTGTTTAATTGCTTTGCATTATATTTATCGCACACATAGGCGTTGAACACATGCCGAGCCTAAAGCTAAGACGTGGCTACACGTGAACTGAAATATTTTTGCAAATGTTTCGTGTGGCACGCAACCGAAGTCTCAAAGCAAGCGGTGACTAAGACGGAACCTCGTTGTCGGTGAGAGCAACGACCTCACGGCTGACGAACAGACAGACGCTGGTGCCGGCGTCCTTGAGCAAACCAACCACTGACTGGTGATCCATACCAGCTACACTCCTACCGTTCACCTGGTAGAACACAGCATACGGTATACATATACACACAACGGTTCACATTACTGCTAATAATAAATAATAACAAGCTTTCAGATGAGGCGGTTCGTGCGGCAGTTCCTGTTCGTTTGGGCTGCAGTGTCAGTGTTTCTCAGTTGTCGACGTGGAGTCCTTGTTCTTCACGCTGAAGGGCTTCACAGCCTGGTTTGTAAACAGGCGCCTGGCCAGCCAGACGTCGAGACACCACGCCATCAACGATGCCATCGCTCGAGTTCTCACTTCAGCCGGAGTCCCAGTCACCAAGGAGCCAGTCGGCCGGACGAGACTGGATGGCAAACAACCAGACGGGTTGTCATTGACTCCTTGGCAGGGAGGAAAACCACTGACATGGGACGTGACTGTCGTCAACACGCTGGTAGACTCACATCTGCAGACTGCATACCTCAGCGCATGAACCCGCCCGGGGACACTGTTACACTGGCCGCTTCGTGGAAGGAATCCAGATACTCTCACCAACTCTCTCTGGCGCTCTCAACAACAGTCATGTCTTCCAGCCAGTTGCATTGGAAACCTTGGCAGCAATGGAGTCCTCCACCTTGGATTGTCTTTCGGCCTTGGGTCGACGTTTTGACTGATACATCTGGCGATCCACGTGAGTCGATCGTTCCTATTCGAGCGACTGTCAGTTATTGTCGACGACAAAAAAATTGACGAATACGAGAACGTTGTCTTCGAAGCACTGGATCAAGTCAATATGTCAAGAAAAAGAATGGCGTTTATATTAAATGTCTACAAAATTTTTCTTTATTTTTTCCATAGAACACGTTTTGACGTTTAAAAAATTCGTAACGTTTAATACAATACATCTATGGTTCCTGTTAACCAACGGCGATAAAACACTAAAGAAAAGTGGAACACAGATCAAAGATTATAGCGAAGCCAACATGATGACCATTTTAGCAGTTTGAACGTCAATCAGGCATATGCAGCTATCATTATTATAGGATTAAGTCGCGCTGTAACTGCATTACAAGAAAGAATGTCGGCGCTGAGTGCCGACACAATATGCGGTCGTCCGTCAGCTGCCAAGCGTCTCAGGCGCTGACAGTAAATGAGGTTACCACACAGGACGTGATTATGTGACATGTGCGAACAGTTTCTTAAGGTTTTTTTGACGTACGGTGACTGCGACTTCCCACGCTCCAAAGCTTGAGTTGACAATTGGTACACCACTTACTGCAGTCCTAGGAAAAGTTCAAACCAATTTTGTTTTTCTTTCTACGACTTTTTGTTTCTCGAGTTAGAAGCCCATACGAGACAAACAGACGAACAGACAGACAGAGAGACAGACAGTCACTCAGAGACGGACGGACGGACGGGCAAGAAGCGTAATGCGGCCTACGTGACGGCGTATAGTAAGAGTGTGAATGAGTACGAATGAGTCCAACGCACCGACAGCAGTCGATCTCCGGCGCGCAGTCCAGCCAGAGATGACGGACCGTCGTCAGCAACACGAGTTATGAAGATACCCTGAACACAACCGGCGACAGTATAGTAATAACAACACGCACGACACTAATAACTTGCTTTCATACAACGGCGCACTTTGAGCCAGTGATACTATTACTTTTGCAATACGGTGACAGACGCGAGCCGATTTAAAACCATAATTCCGTCCGTGTTCCATTCTCAGCTCTCCCGATGTAGCCAGAACTTGAACAGATCGGCCAGTACAGACCTGAAGTTCAAACAGTCTCCTTGACTAGTACGTCTTGTTCATAAAGACAGACCGACGTGTATGACCACAACCAACCATGAGACAAAGATGACGCGAGCCGGTCAGCCTGAACGCGAACTGGTCGCTGAAGTCGAGCGACTGGTACGGTTGAAACAGAGCTGAGTAAATAAACATCCGGACGACAAACAGCTCTAACGACCGCGACAGGACCGGGGTGATCGATATTGACCGGAAGTCGCTCGGGTGCACTGAATTCATTCGGTATCGGCGTTACGGTTTTCCACTGACGCGGCACGACGCCCGATGCCAGTGATTGATGGAAGAGACGAGCGAGCGGGGCGGCGAAGACAGGTGCGCCGAGTCGCAGGAACCAGGCCGGTACCTGGTCAATCCCAGTCGCTGTCGGCCGCAGCGTGTCGAGCATTCGAAACACGTCCATTCCGAAATAAGGCGCCGATCATCAGGTGCCGTCAGCTACAATCTGGGTGCTCGATAATCGTTGTCAGTTGAGATGGCTGCGTAATGTGCATTGAATGTTTGCGCAGTGAGTCCGTCGACGTGTTCGTCGGGGCGATTCGCCTTCCCTTTAATAACTTCGCGCACTTTCGCCCAAGCGTCCTTGGCGTTCATCCTGGTGTCGACCTTCCGCAGCCACCTCGAGCTGGCGCGTGATGATGGTGCGAATGCAATCGCACCGGCCTCTTCAGTCCGTCCGGCACGCATTAGGTTGTTCTTGCGTCGTAGCAGCGTCTTGAGCGCCTTGGCCGGCGGCGTGACGTAGGGCGGGTCAGACGACGTCACCGTAATCTCGCGCTCCGGGTAGAACCTATCCAGTAGGCCGGTCATGACGCCGTACATGGTATCGAAGTTCGACTGAGCACTTTTGTTTTCGTCGAGCTCAACGCACAGCGTAGACGCATACTCGAGAAATCTGGCATGTTGCGCCGGTGACCGTCGCCTGAACAGACGCCGGTATACTCGCTTGTTCAGCAGCTGTATCTGCGCCTGACCTTGGCAGGCGATGACGGCCTTGTGGTCACTCTTGGCCGTGGGTTCCAGGACTCTGACGGTGGTGTAGCAAGGATTGTTGTTGACGTACACTCTGTCGAGAGTGTTGGCCCCACGGGTAGGTCGGTCTAAAATGGACACGTGTCGCTAGTTCCGTGTCGTCGAGCGTGTTGAAATCGCCGGCCAGTACGATCGTTGTCGACAGACACGCCACAGTCTCTGCGTTGACGCTGGCCTCGATATAGTCGAGCAGCGCCGCCGGCTGGTACTGCGCGGTTTCGGCGAGTGACAGAGAGTGCGCCAACAAACACGCTGTGCTTCTGGGTTTGAACACGCACCCACAGCAGCTCAAACTGCGCCGAGTCGCTTGGACAGGTCCATACATCGGCTGACAGTCTCTCGTTCACATACACCGCAACCCCGCCTCCGCGACGACCGACCCGGTCACGACGAAACAACGCGTAGCCGTCGATGGTGAACTGATGATCGGCGTGTTTCTTCTTGAGATGCGTCTCGGTGATGACAGCGACGTGACGTCAGCCTTATACC
>Ga0209052_1000327_pt1 | contig 14491 bp, 9 predicted proteins | sample WorMetHEROISLAND_2_FD_187409 | JGI IMG/M metagenome (GOLD analysis project Ga0209052, IMG submission 187409) | Marine gutless worms symbiont microbial communities from Max Planck institute for Marine Microbiology, Germany - Olavius sp. 4 HERON... | ecosystem: Host-associated > Annelida >...
CAAATGACGTCACTGATCACGCCGACCAATGGGGACGCAGCCGTGATCATAGGCAATCGGCGGTGCGATCACGAATTCGTGATCATAGCACCGGTCTTCACAATATTCAGTGATGTCAATTTTTCACCAAAATTTTCTAAAACATCCTTTTGAGAATTTCAAAAATTTATAGACGTTTAACTTGACGTTTTACTGGCCATTTCTAGGTTCCGGCATGCACTGTTGCGTACTCAAAAAATTGTTCGTAGCTTATCTAATTTCAATCAGTTTAAAGCATTTATGATTATTATTTGGGCTTTGCTATTAAGCTTATGTTATATGAATAATAAAATTGGTCTATTTTCACAGATGATGTCGGTTAACCAAACTGAGTCACAAACTGATTTTATCATTTTTTGTAACTTTATACGACATTGGCTTCATGATGACACTTCACGTTGGGATAGGATATATGTTTGCGTATCCCAATGTCATAGGGAATTGAGGACCCACGCATGACATATGACCTCCATGCGAGCAGTCCCGGCTAGAATCCGAGGATATGTTTATGCTTGAGTTTGTACGGGGTCCTCGGCTGCAGGCATTGGCATGATTGCCAAACAAGCATGTCTGTCTGTGTATGTATGTGTATGAGTAGAAGTTGGAAGGACAGTGCCAGAGTCTGAGAACAGATGATGGAGCCTGCACCCAGTGCTCAGATTGTGGGACAGGAGTTTGTCAAGCAGTATTACACAATGCTGAATGCTGCTCCCGAACATCTGCACAGGTAGCCTCACCGACCAACGTCCACTTCTGACATACTGCTACTACTTAGACTGCTGCTACTGCTAATTTCCATTTTTGTTTAAATTTATCCAGCCAATTTGTTTAGAGTTACTCCAGGACAGGCCATCGGTGAACTTTTGGTAATTGTAGTAAGACTAAGGCATGAAGTAAAATATTTGGATCACAACCAAAATCTATTCAATTGTTGTTTTGTAATGCTCTACCCCTTCATAATATTTCGTAAAAATCTATGACATCTTTTTAGCAATTTTGCGGACAGGCAGACAGATAAACAGAATCAGATACTGGTAAAACCATTACAGGTAAAGTCTTCCTTCATTGTAGGTAATTTTGACTAAGCGAGCAAGTGAATACTGTCAAGAATGTCGAGTGGTGTGTGTCACGTATGCAGGACATTTTTGAGTTGTAGTTATAATGTGACTGCATACAGTGTTTGTCCGTGTTCGTGCTGCAGGTTCTATAGCAACAATTCCAACTTTGTTCATGGCAGCATGGATGGACGTCCTGATGAACAGCAGACTGTCACTGGCCAGGCTGTTAGTATATCTCTCTCTGTGTGCATGTTATTTTTCCGGTGCTGTACGCTTGTTCATTGCTGATCAGTTGGACTTCCGTAGCCTATTTGGACGTGGAAAGTTAGCATCCTGTGATAAGAACTATTGTTGGTTTATCATACAGCATTATGTTTTTGACCCTATTTCCTGCAATTTGTAAACCAAAATTGCCTATAACATATTGCCAACTACTTTATTATGTACACTAGAAGGCCACTTACCTTTCTCGTCTACGTTCTTCATCCAGTCCAGCCAAACTACAAAGCGATACATATCAGGAAGGAACAAGACTGTTGATGAACCGAAATGAGGGTCCTAGCAACTTCCTCACATCTATTACTACTTAATATCTGCCACAGCGACACCTGGTGGCAGTCGTTCCGATGAAGGCAGCAGCGGTTGCCGAAACGTCAACACTAACTAATAAACTATGTACTTTGGTGAATTTATATACTTAATTACTTATTATACTACTAGCTTTCCTGATAATACAAACAAGTTTGACTGAGTATGTGTGTGCTGACTGCACAGGAAATCCACAAGAAGATCATGTCACTGAACTTCAGTAACTGTCATGCAAGAATCTGTCAGGTGGACTGCCAGTCAAGTGTTGCTGGATCGGTTGTCGTACAGGTAAACACCTGGTGACACTCATTCAATTCATTTACCTGTACTATATATCCAACTGCAGTATCAGTGGAATCCACAGCACTGTGTGTTCATAGTTACTGAATTATTACTTCATACTGATATTGTAGATGGTTATTGGTTAGAGTTAGCATTAGGTCATTCACCTGCACCTGCATTTCCAGTAGCCACATCAGACAAATCATTAAATTGTACTTACTGACTTGCTTGATATTCGGACGTTGTAAATCTTTAGTGTTTTTGCATTTAACTTCAATATCTTTAGTACTAGCAGTTAATTCTGCCTTATGTTATCTCGTGCTTATTATTACTTTATTGGGACTGTGGAGAACTGACTGCTCATTTTTATGTGTTCGTTGGCACTTGCTCATTTGCTGAGCTGTTGATAATGAAGCACTGGTCATTGAAACTGAAAGTGAAACTAGATGTGTGTGTGTGTGTTTTCCATGAGTGCAGGTGATTGGTGAGCTGTCTAACAACGGTCAGCCAATGCGCAAGTTCGTCCAGTCGTTCGTCCTTGCTCCGCAGTCGGCTAAGAAGTACTACGTTCACATTGATATCTTCCGCTACCAGGACATCTACCCTCTGACTACTGAGCCGCAGTCCGACCAACAGCCTCATGACCATTCTGTTGAAGGTAACAGCCGTCAGTCATTAATGTCCATTGATTTCTGAGCTGGGCTTTGACAGCTCTTTCTGGTGTACAGTTTATTTTATTTCCAACAGTTGTGTAATGGAATATAATCTCATCTCATTTTTGGGGGTTTGGTTGTTTAGTATTTACAACTGATTATCCTGTAGTTTTACCTTGTAATCACATTTGGTTTTTATTTAACCAGCCCATTTCTCTGAAATTACAGCCGGTTCAGTTTCCCTTATCTGCGTTTCATTGCATAGTATCGATTTTATGCAGTGCCAGTTTTGTTAAGTAATCAGTTACTATATTGGCATGAAATGGCCTCTTGGGTGCTGATGCACCATTATGAAACTACTTGCTGAATTCGTGCAGCTTTCTTCCAAGTTTTATCATTGTTTGATTATTACAGCTTGTGATGGTGTTTGAGACTGACTGCTGTGTACTGCACAGAGCTGGAACTGAAGGATGCAGCTGCTGCAGCTGGTATTCAAGTGATAACCACTGATAATGCCGAGGAGACACAGCACAGCACCGAGATCACTGAACAACCGACACAAGACTCGGCTGCTACCGATGGGTAATAACAATTGCATGCACTTCCGAGATGCGTTTCTTAGCTAGATCTGTAATGAAGTTGAAATTTATTATGTGGCCATATTTGTAGGCCACAGTATGGGTTTTGTTTGTCCGTCTCAAAAACAAAAAGTGCAGGAAAACCAAAACTGACGTGAACATTCCCCAGGGCAGGAGTAACTGGTGTGCCAATTTTCAGTTCAAACGGTCACGGCTAGGGTTGAGCAGTGCAATGTATAGCCAGGCGGGCAATGGGTGACTTCACTTTTTGACTTAGCCTTTCGCTGAGCCAGTTCGCTGAGCGAAACCTAAACCTGAATGCTGAAGTACCTACTTAGACCAGAGTTCAACTATGGTATGTACTTAGACCATACTTTTGGACTTAGACTTTCGCTCGGCAGAATCGCTTTTTGGCTTAAGTAGATACTTAGACCGAACTTTTGGTCGGCGAATTGGCTCAGCGAAAGTTAAGTCAAAAAGCGAAGTCACCAAATGTCTTTGCTTGTCTAGTTATGTACTGGCTTAATTGTTTGAATTTTTGTGGAGTCTTGATTGGTGCAGTTATTTGCAATATAGAATAAACATTGCTGGTGCTGAGAGCTAAGTTTGCCAACCTTTGTGTTGAGGGGGCATTCTGCTAACACTGTGCTGTGAGTATCATATATGAAAGTTACATGGCATGATCTTGTTGCGGCGAGGTGTGGTGGTAATGAGTTACTCTATGCCAGGCGGCCCAGGCCCAGTTAGTACCTGGATGGGTAACTATCTGCAGCAGGCAAACGATTTTGTTGTATAACCAGCCACCCAGGTTAACTCAGCTTGGCCATCCCTCTGTGGTAGGTGCAGGGAGTAGCAGTGAAAGCTGGGACGTGAACAGGCACTCGGCACGATGCACTAGCCCCGTATCCGTAGTCATGCAGTGTAAACTGGTGTCTGGCTGGGGCTAAGAAACAGAGATTAGCACCACCCTGTGGGTCTGGTGGCTATATGATGTGACAGATATGTTGTTAGTGGTTAGCTGTTGCTGTGCTGCAGAACTAACGGTGAGCTGGCGGGTGAAATGATGCCGGCGCAGGAGTCGGCTGATGCCGAGACAGATGCAGCAGCAGCAGGTGATGGTGACGAGCAGCGTGATGACGTCGTCAAGGCAACTACTGAGATGACAGCGACACAGGATGACAACAACACGACTACTGCTGATGACAACATGGCTCTCGATGGTGACTTAGCTGGTGAACAGCCGGAACGAAATGATCAGACAGCTGAAGAGGAAACCCACGCAGCACCTGGTAACACTTTGTCCAGTTGTTGATGTCGTTGTATATGCTAATGTCGTTGTTAATTTTTACTGTTGTCATTGTTGTCTGATGACACAAGTGTGACTAATTAGTTAATTAATTACCAGTGTTTGACATCACACACGTACGCTCGGTCTTTGTTTGTCATTCATTCTGTTTATGGGTGTCTTCTTGATGTCACGGATGAATCAGGAGTGTAATATGCTGTTCTGCCGGCCACTCAAATACATTGCCGGCCACTCAAATACATTGCCGTTGTCAAACCGTGCATGGAAAGTTAGTGCTGCAGAAGCCACTGACTCGTTTGCTGTGTCGTAATCATACTCATGACACATCCGGTTGTTTCTGCTAGCCAAGCCGCTGACGTGGGCAGCTATGGCCAGTCGTAATGCTGCTGGCTCGTCAACTGTTCTGTCCAGTGCTTCTAACACAGGCTCGGCTCCGCGTCAACAAACTCTGTCAGATACCAAGGCTACTACCGAAGTCAACCAGACACCAAAGACTGCCTGGTAATCAACTCGTTTCTTCTTTTGCCTTGGCTGTAATCTCGTTTAGTTGTCACCTTTAGCTTTTGTTTTGACGAGTTTGTTTTAGTTTTCGTAAAATAGCTGTTAATTACAGCATGGGCTTGTCACATGATAGGGAATATTTGTTCAGTTTCAAAAACTGATACGGGTAATGTCGTAATGCACTTTTTGATGTTACGCATATTTTTCCGTCTAAAGAAGTGATTACGGAAGGATTGCCGGTGCATGATTTGTACTTGTTGGGTTTGCGTGTAATGTCCAGTTGTTGATGTGGTTGCTGTCAGGTCACCGTCAGGATCTGATGATCGCAATGTGAATGGCGGAGGTGGTGGTGTGATGGTGAATGGAGCCAATAAGGATGATACTCCGCGTCTGTCCACATCGGCCATCAACTACCCTGACAACCAGCAAGTGTTTGTAGGCAACCTGCCACAGCACCTCGCGGACCACGATCTCATCGAGTTCTTTGAACGTGAGTCGAGATTCTAGAACCAACTCTTAACTAACTGCCGAGTCCTGCATAGTCAGCCAGCTCTTGCTACTTCTTTGTCTAACAATAGCAAGCCTCCCGCTGTATAAAAGAATTTTCACAAGACCAAAAACTCTCAAAATTCAGGACATTTTCCAATTCCCTCCTGTATTGGTAAAAGGTCATAAGTGTGTCTACTAGAAACCAAGATAGTTGATATCAGTTGATGGAATCTTTCTGGTATTCGTTACTGCATAATACAGTTTGAAGATTTGCCAACACTGATGCAGAACAGTATTCGATGTGTTGTATTCGCCGATAAGGCTTTGTTTGAGGCTTTGTGTACCGTGTAAACTCGGCTGTGCAACTGAAGTGATTTCTGTTCAACACAATGTGTGGTATTCTGCAGAGTTTGGCAAAGTGTTGGACTTCAGAATTAATCGGAAGACTGGAACACCGCAGGCTGGAAACAACGTTGGACAGAAGGTTGTTATGTCGACACTGGTTGCATAGTTGCTGAACCTAATTACGGTAGTGTCTATAGATGGAGGCTTTTTCGAGAGATTTCATTTCTCTCGCAGGCAGGTGACAGTATTAAACTAAACCTTTGTATTCTTTCGCATAAGGAGATTGTTTCGGGGTGTTGCTGAGTGTCCATGTCCATGTGTACTGGACTTTTGTAAGAGTCTTGGTGAGCTTTACAGCATAGTGTAAACGGCCTGGTCATTGTGTGCGTCATGTCATGTAACATGCATTTCATTTGTGTTCTTCATTCTGGAACTTGACGCTACAGTAACTAGGGTGTTGCTTCTATCAACAGTTGAATTCTCCGTAGTTTACTTTTCATAAAATAGGTTAGTTTATGTGCAGATATTTTGTATGACACATTGATTCCATGTTGGCTGTTGTTGTCAGTGGTAGTTATATCAAGTTGTGTCTGTATCATGCAGAACTTTGGGTTCATGGTATTTGAAAGCCCCGACACCGTGCAGAAAGTTCTGGCAGAGCGCGTGAGTATAATATTCCTCCATCTCTCCTACTCTCATCTTGGCATGGCTTAGGACTGTCTTCTCGGCATGGCTTGTCTCAGGGCAATAATGCAGTCAATCCTGCTTTCACACAGACTCATGTTCAACATTGTGCAATTGTGCATTTTACCCTTTGTTGATTTCACACTGTTGATTGGGCAACGCAAAGTGCATGTGGCCTGTAAAGAATGCTGCTTCAGCTATTTGGTCACGGTTTAACGTCATGTATTGGCATGCATTGCATCTGGACTACATTAGTTATTGATTACACGGAAGCAGCATTATAGGATACTACATGCTTCAAAGTAGGCTACAAAAAAACGAAGTAAAAGTAGAATATGGAGTAATCGAGGCAGCCACCCACGTACAGTAAGGCTAAATATGGCTGCTTCGTGTACCTTGTAAATCGTGTAGACGTGAGGTTCACTGGGACTTTGTATAACGGGCGACTTCACTTTTTGACTTAGACGTAAGTCAGTTCACTTCGGCGGTCTAAGTACCTACTCAGACCAGAGTTCAACTTCACTTTTTGGCTTAAGTAGGTACTTATGTCGACTTGACTTAAGTCAAGTCGACTGAGCTTAAGTCAAAAGGTGAAGTCGCCCAATGTCATCTTTTGGTGTCTGCATTAGGAAGCGTCTGTAGTATGACGTTATTTTACCTTAGTTGATTGAGTGGTATGCTCAACAGAACCGTCGGTCGTTTTGTTTGCGTTTGTCAGCCGATCTTCCTGAGAAAGCTTCGGCTGAACATAGAAGAGAAGAAGCCGAGGGATCAGTTGGCGGCAGCACGACTGAGCTCGTTGCGTGGCGGCGGCGCAAGCCGACGAGGTGGCTACGGACGCGGCGTCGACATCCGCACCAACCTAACCGACAAGACGCGGACATATTAGTAGGTAGAAAGAAGACATTACGAGATGACTGAAGCACCTACGACCATTCACTTCAGCCAGAGTCTGATGCCAGCAAGCAACCAGCCGGTCGCCTGGCTGGCAATGGTATTCACGCTGCGAAGCAATCTTTGCCACAGCTTCATTGCTGCTGATCGCTAGCTACTTTGTACCCAGTGGCGTCGTTGCAGGGGATTATTCTCCCCTCCCCCAGCAGTTTGTCAGAAAAATTGTCGGGAAATTTTTCAAAAGTACGCAATTTGTGGCTGAAGATGCCATTTGGGCGGAAATTAGGGGCAAAAATTGAACGTTTGGGCAGTCACATAATGTCGGAAATTGGCGGCTGTCTGTCCGAAATCGCAACCACTTGCCCCCCCCCCATTTTAACCCACGACGCTGCTGCTGATACCGCTAGACCTATCCACCACATCTACATCTTCGTTCCACTTGCATACTTCTGCAGCAGTTATGAACGATGCCGATAATGTGATGCGCTCTGTCCTCTATTTCTGTAATCGCCAGTTTGACAGTGAGAGCTCTCCGTACGCCAACTACCCTACTCCATGATGCACTGTCGTTCGTTACTGCCGCTACAGTTGTTTTATTTTGTAGAATTTTGTTAATTTAACTCGTCAGGTATCAACTGTATATGCTGTACCGTATGTGATTGATTATGTTTGATAAGCATTCTTGTCAGCAAAGGAAAGAAACTCGCTTCGAAAACATTTGCTTTGTGTCAGTTTTGAGTGCCTACACAATGAGTGAGGTCAAGTTTCGCTGATCTAAGACTGTGTTAGACCCACAACGTTTGCTGATACAACAAATTCGGTCTTGACTTTGGTCTTAGACTAAAGCCTCACCAAAAGCTGACCTTACCCAATGACGTTTCAATGCATATTGTTCCACAATTTCTAAAATTTAACACCGAACAGTTTCTGTAGAATCATAGCAGTTTGTTCTGTGATTTTTTTTATCCAGACACTAGACCAGGGTTCAAACATCTGGATACCCAAAACCAGTTGATTTTATTGAGTAAGCCCATCCAAAGATTTAGTTTCTATGAATTTGCAAACTTTGGGGAATTTCACATTTGTCTGATGTGGACAGTATCCAGGAATGAAAACGTCAAACCCATGAAAACCACAAAACCCACCTGCAAAATTATAAACTAAAAATGACAATAACGTACACTGTGTTGAGATAGCAAATCAACATACAGAATGGATGAAGGTATAGCAGCCGTAATTAAAGTAAAGTAAAGACAACGTACAATCTTCTTAACATTGATGACACAAACCCACAGGTTTACTAGGGCTGTAAAATGTTTGCGGCAAAAACTTAAAAAATTTGCGGCGTTGTGTGTGTTTCCTAGTATCACTCATCAATCAGGTATGTGGTCTTGACGCTAGAGATGGGAATGGGAATACGATCAGACATTGGATGGGAATAAGACTCATTGCCAATGGAAATGAAAAACGTTGTTCAGGCACGATACACTGTAGATGACTTGGGCTATTTACTACTTTTGTTAACTGGATGGATATGCTTCATTAGTAATCTGTTTATTAGGGCTGCGGAAGTTAACGATTAATTGACCTGTAAAAAAGTTGCCTGGATACTGCGACAAGCCTAGTGGTCTACGTTTGCAGGACTGGAACTGCAAGCTAATGTGTAATCCATTATTATTTCAGTTTCCAAAATTTAATGGGAAAATGACAGAAACTGGCTAACATGATGCCCTAAAACACCATTTGTGATGCATCATATTTTGTGGTGCTTACTGGTTTTCACCGTACGTCTCAGCCAAGGTCTCGAGAGCTGCAACGTCTCGGAGCTATGCATCTCGGGTCTTGCCTCGGTCTCGGCTTAAAAGGTCTCGTGCACATCCCTGTAATCACTTGATAACATGCACAATAAAGTGGAAATCGATCACTCACGTGTATCAAACAGCTAGTGTTTTATGACTGTTCGAGGTCAAAAGATCAATCATCAAGGTCACAATGTAACGGAATGCGTCTCCATTAAAAACGTCAGAACTTGGCAACGGATGCTCAATCAACTGAAAATTTAGTCACAAAAATTGTCTCCGGCATAGCTAACAAAAACCAAAGTTCACCTAACACAGACGTGTCAGTCAATTCCACTAAGTTGGCAACTGCAAGATTCACGCACTTGTGCACACAGTCAGTTTTGAAAATCAGATCACCTAAACTGGAAATAGATAGCAGATTTCTGGCAGGACAATGTATATAAAATAGTAAAACCGTTTTCACATTGGCAATATACTTCATTTTCATAGATAATTGGGGTTGAATTGAACAGCAACATGAGAATTGTAACCGGAAGTTAGACAATTGCCTTTTCTGGGCACATGCAGCAAACTTGCCAAAACCATGATGATTCGTGGCACGATTCAAACATCCACGGCATGTGCACAAATTCGTGAAATTCGCGATTGCTGCGAAAATTTACAGCCTTGACCATTACACAAACCACGACACAGTCACGGTGAGATACTATGTAGATGTGTGTAACTACTAAAAAGTCACATCCACAACACTAAACCACTGGCAATAAATCAGCACGTAATCAGCACATCAATCCATTTTAGTTGCTTAACAGCTAATAATTCAGTTGAAAGAGCACTGAATGACGCAGTCAGAGTAAACGTTGTGATGTCAACGGTCAATTGTTCACTGCAGACAGCTTGGTGACAATTCACGTCATGATAATACGACGACTTCTGAACGCAATGTCATCGGCTGCAACACACACCATCACCGGCAGCTATAACCAAGCGTCCGATCATCTGCTAGTGAAATCTAACTGATGTTATCGAGGAATGCACGAAAAATTGAAATCCACGACAATCTAGAGTCTTGACAGGACGAGTAACAACCAAGAGTCCTTAGGTGATTCACTAGATCCAAAATCACGGGTTATTCCGTACTTGACTATCTGGCCAACATTCGCTGTGAGGTTCATTAAATACTGTCTCCAAGAAGTAGCACAATAATCATTATTTCACAAGAGAATCCTTTCTTATATTATAATTACAATCAGTTCATAACTTCTGGTCGATACTTTGGCTATCGACAGACCACGAGGAAAACATCACCATGTTACCTTATGAAAACAACCTCGTTGACGGCTGCCAGCTAATGAGCTAATTACACGACTATAACAGTTCTATCAGCACGGAGTACAAAATGACGAGTCATGATAACTACCTAGTAGTAGCCACCACGTCGAGGTCCGCCATACGAACCTAAGCACACAAACCAGCCCACTATACTACATCAATCAGTCAACATCTCAATCAATCAACCATGTCACGTTGGAGAAAACTTCACGACTTCCCTGGACTAGCGGTCACCGTTTAATTACAAACGTAACACAGTAAGTATAGAAAGTCGTGCACAAACTCTTGTCAAACCACTGTTACTTTTTATAACTAAATAATAAGAAGTAATTTTATTGCACAGAATTAGCTAGCAAAACACAGTACATCTAACAATAACTTGCTGCTATTAAGAATAAACAGAGACAAGTTTCACTGCAAAATATAATACTGAAACCACTTATACTACGGCCAACGTTAGCACAAAAGTACTGACAAGGTGAGATGATTAACTGCATAAATTTTAAAAATATAGAGTTTAGTTCAACTTACCATAGCTGCCACCACCTCTACCACCATAGTAGTCATCTGGCAATTATAAACACACATACACATGACTCAAGCTAACAGAAGTGACCAAAGAGCCATCAAGGTCAATTATACAACATAATACACACATTTTTGTAAAACTGTAGAAATTAATGATTAATCGTTAAGATTGCTAAATATTTCAATCTTTAATAAAGTCACATTAATAAAAACATTATTAAGTAGATACAATGACATATGTGTTCATGACAAGCATCGGAAATCATATCAATTATCCATTCTTCCAGAAAAGTCAACATTTTAGTCTGTCTACAAGACTTGGTAAAAACACTCAATAATTGTGTCTCAGTGCATCTGTGAGCGCTCAACAACTGAAAAATTGGCTAAACAAGATAATGCTTTTTCTATGGCAATTACCATAGTCAGCTGCTAATCGAAATTAATGATTAATTAATTGTTAATTTTGTGAAGTTAACTATTTAAAAACTAAAATGACACACAATAATGTAGAGAACGTGGCTGCTACAGACCAACATGTCTCTTTCTGTCAGGCGTGTAGTCATCCATATCTGACGGTCGTTTGCGTGGAAATTGACTGCCTGAAGAGTGAGAATCGCCTGCCACAACCACAGCTGACACATCACATACTACTACGACTACAGGCAACTACTACTATCAATGTTTTTATTTACAATTTGACAATCAATGTTTACTCTTGCCCTGCAGTTGTGCTCTGTGTTTATACACCGTGTTCCAAAAAGTGGTACACCAAGCTCACATTGATAACTTAGTCAATTTTCAACGGCTTTTCATAATTCCTTCACTGGCACACTCTCTGGAAAATTTGCGATAAAACAATCACCAAAGATTTCACCACACCCAAAATGTCTCGCTGCACTACCCTGTGAAATATAAACTTTCAAAAAATTGCTAGAACCGAAGCATGGCGACCAACGTTTTACCACGGCAGTGCGTGCATAAGACACCGATGCAAAATATGCATAAATTTATTTAACACATTCTAAAGGTGGCAATAAGAAAAGCCATACTTTCCAGCAGTGCAGAAACTGAATAACCCCTTAAACGATAATTGTTGTTATGAAAGTTCGCAGTTCGAACCTACCTCCACCTAAACAAGCGAAGAAGTGTTAGTAGTTAGAAATTCGTAACTAAACAGTGAACTGCAGATACGACGTTTTTGCACGTCAAGCCTGCGGAAAAGCACCGAAAAACAAGAAGGTCATAACAGTCTTCATCAATTTTAACCATAAAAATTGCAATGAAAGTCAAAAATTTTTACATATAAATGTAGCACTTGCTATCAACTATGAGCCTATAAACTTAACTCAAAAACCCGGACTTATGGTCTTGTACCTATACATAAGCGACATGTTAAACAATTATTATACGAACATTGGAGGAATCGTGCAACTGCTATCAGGAAAGCTGGCAAAACAAACGATAAGAAATCGACAATGCAAAGTGTTAGCATAAGAGAGAGAGACATACATATATGATTTACCTCTGTAACTAGGAGGTCCATATCCACCACCACGGCTACCTCTAGTAGGTCCTTCGTAGTATCCACCACGACTACTGTATGATCCACCGTAGTCCGACCTCTCCCGGTGTCTGTTGACAGAAAACAATCAATTCTCTCAATAACGTCTCTATCATCCTTACACAGTGAATCAGTTATTCTTTATCATATGTCGACACCACAGCACCGATGATAATTACAGCCCACCAAATGCTCGCCTCTACTAGTACAGATAAACTGTAAATCAACTACAGTCGTTAAGACAGTCCACACCAACATTCCATTAAATCAGAGATGCATTAGGTTGTTTCACAAGATTATGGTAAAAAAGAAATCTGGTTTTGCGAGGTTTGGCACAGAAAACGACCAAAATTCTGTCACTAAGGGCTGTCAACAAATGACAGCTGAAGTCAAGCAAAATTCTAAATGATCATTTTCGGCAATTGTTTTGCAATAACAGGGGTCCCAGAAGGAAGTAGGGAAATATCAGGAAAAAGTTTTTAGTAAATTTCAGGACATCTTAAGGTCTCAAAACGCAGAAAATCATTACTTTTTATGTACCACAAATCAGTCATAAACATCCAAAAGGAGCCATTAAAACTAACAAGGCAATGTTACACAAGAAACCATGATTATCACAGTCTCAAAGAGAAACAAAACATAAAACCGGATCCACATATGAAGTAAACAGATAAGCAATGCTGCAAGTAAAACATTAAACTGTCACTGGGCATGGACAACAATGGTCAATATCAGGACATTTGTACTAAATGACTGAGATTTCAGGACAACTGCAATTTCAGGAATTTCAGGACTGCTGGGACCCGTGGAATAACTTGCACAGTCATCTAACTGAACAACAAATACGACATTATTACAGGTGTGGCATTATTACTGTGTTGTGAATACAGCACGCTCTCACTACAATACATACGCCAGTGCGCCGACAAGTTCTTGAAGCTGATCAACCAGACGATCAGCATTGCTATCACGACTGGCTCCATAGCTAGGAGGACCACCACCACGGTAGCCACCTCGACTACCACCCCGGTAGCTTCTGAACAACAACACAATTATAACAACACTGATGTGAATACATAGGACCACCACCACCACAATAGCCACCTTCACTACCACACCGGTAGCTTCTAAACAACAACACAATTATAACAACACTGGTGTGAATACATAGGACCACCATCACCACGGTAGCCACCTCAACTACCACCCCGGTAGCTTCAGAACAACAACACAATCATAGAACAGTGAGTAAGTACATTCCACTCAACACACTATAGGTCACTTCAGGGTCAGGCACTCAGGCAATCACTTGCACTGGTACTGACAAAGATGAAAGCAGCAAAATATCAAACAAACTAACAACAAAGTTGAAAACCTAAATCACCCAAATTACAATAAACCACCTGCAATTATAATAATTATAACCACACACGATTATAATACTAACAAACACAAGATTCATACAAACACACACAATCTAACTACAGCAATACAAAACTGAAAACCAGGTTTAAGTGCCTTTTAGACCATCTAGCTGGGAAATGTATCGGGCCTGTTCTACAGCTCTCGGGATCATCACAGGCCAACAACAAGGGTCGAGACACCCGGGCAGATACCCAAAAAGCTGGTCTGTGATTTTGGATAGACCCACCTAAAACCTGCTAAAACCCACTACAAACTTAATCCTATTTTACTTTCTCGTTCCACTAATAATGAAATATGTGATTATGGTTAACTAAACTGTAATTAGAGCATTTACAAAAATTTTAATTGTTATTAACTAATAATAAAACTAATGACAACGCTGCAGTATCTCATATATATTTGATGTGGAGAGTATCTACCTAGCAG
>Ga0209052_1000328_pt1 | contig 14428 bp, 10 predicted proteins | sample WorMetHEROISLAND_2_FD_187409 | JGI IMG/M metagenome (GOLD analysis project Ga0209052, IMG submission 187409) | Marine gutless worms symbiont microbial communities from Max Planck institute for Marine Microbiology, Germany - Olavius sp. 4 HERON... | ecosystem: Host-associated > Annelida >...
GGAGGGAGGAGAGCGAAGGGGAGGGGAGAAGGGCAGGGTATGCCAATGCCCCCCCCCCAACTGAAGACACCTTCCGCCGCCTATGGTCTGCTGAGGTGGTTTTTGTCTTACGTCCATTCTCACTGCCTGCCGTATTGTTGTTAGTTAAGCTTTGTTATGTGACATTCATACACGCACAGCTCATTGGTTGTTTGCATTTTTATATGAAGAGTGTTGTGTTATTTGCTTGCCGAATCCATCCTTGTACATATGCAATATTCTTACTGTGCAGCTTCTAATACAAGCCCCCAATTTCTGTTAGAACAAGTGACCAAAAACCCCCGGCTTGTACCAGAGACTTGGCTTCTGTTTGAGACCCAGGTTGTATTAGAAGTTTTGCAGTAGCTTATTTCGGTTGCATTGCCACATGGTGTGCGTTCTGAACATCTGTCAATTCTTTCAGCATTAAATGCAAATGTGATTTGTAATTGAAACAGTGTATGGCGACACTGATGTGGCAGTGCATTGTGTACATATGTTGTTAAAAATGATACCATTATTGTTGCTCTTTTCCACGTTTTGATGTCACAGTTCATGTGGCTCAAGTTTTTACATTATTCTTGGAACATTACAGGTACCTGTAGCCACTGAATATTCTTAATGTTTAATGTCACATTAACACTGTCACATGCTGTTTAACCTAGTCAACCTAGGTGTGCCTGGCAGTTTAACCATAGCTAACACAGTTTGATTAGAAACCATGTAATTTGACGATGTCATCTGTTCTGATTCATATTCACATTATGTAGCTGTGAACCTGTACAAAAGTAATAATATTAAAAAAATCAGATATGCTGTTAGAAAATAATTTTATGCTGACGTTTTGAAGTTGGTAATGAGACAATAAGGTTTATAAATATTTGCCAGTTCAGTGTATAGTGTATCTTGAAGGTTAACGTTATTAGTTTATTGTTCTTGATAATACTATATGATATTTAAGACTGTTTAGCATGTTATTTGTGTTGCTGTTACATGACTGATTTCCTAACAACGTGCCACGCTGCACCGGTAAAGTCCTGCTTCACCAAAGCCCAGCACTTACATTGACATGATTTATTCGTAAAAAAATGTCACTTAGTATTCAGATTTTTGCACCTCTGTGAACAGTGTTTGTGTGTAGCATATGACGCATGCAATAAAACAATGTTTTATCTGTTTTATTCCATACTCTGATGTATGTTGTACATTCAAACATTCAATCAGTTTCATTTTGTGGCTCACCTTCTCATAGAAACATTAAGCAATGATACATATCCAGTCTCCACTATTGCTGCTGGCATTGTTGCATCTTTGCAATTACCAATAATATCTGCTGTAGACCTATCTTCTGGTGATTTTGTAGTGTGTCATAATCATGTTAATAATAACCAGGGTGACCACTCTCCAGAGACTCTGAAATTCCCTGACATTTCCCTGACAATGTGCGGCACTCATGCCCATGTTAAGTGGTACTCATAGCATGCCTGTAGTACTAGTTTTAATGTAAATGATCAGACTATCAAGTTGACAATTATCTCATAATTAATGATAATGAAGGATGAAATCACTATGTATATATGTAGCTATGCACTGTTTTTGAAGGAAATGCTAATGTTTAGGTACACAGTAGCCAGGACTCAGAGTAAGGGTGAGATAAGTGGTGTTATTATTTAGCATATTTGCATAGAATGAGTGCATGTTTGTGTATTTTACGTTTATTGTTTCCTGTGTTTTATGTGTAGGCCTATGTTTTTTATTTATCCGATTTTATAGTATTAACAACAACCAGTGACATCCACAGCATCACTATAATGAAAAACAGTAAAAGTCAATCCTCTGTCCCAATTACCGCAACACAGCTAGCTCAAGTACTCTACAGTGTCAACAAGAGTCTACAGCAGTCATTTACTGCTACTAAATACCCATATGAATGCAAATATTCATCTAGTAATGAACAGTTTTGGGACACTTTTCCATGACAAGATTTTTTCCCTGACAATTCCCTGACTGTTAACATCCCTGACATTTCCCTGACTTGTTTCAAATTTCCTGACATTTCCAGGTTTTCCAGACAAGTGGCCACCCCGAATAACAACAACATTGACTATTTTTATACTGCTGTCAACACAGCAAAGCCATTGCATAATTTCATCCAGTTCGTCTGATGAATGCTAAACAGTGTTGAAGGGCGAATGTTGTACTAAGCTAATCAACTTCAGCCACTAGTCTGCCTACTCACCATACCATCAGACTTAGCGATGGTAGACAAAATGCAGTAAAAACAAAATTAGAAGTTTTTACTTGCATTGTCCAATTATCATATTCCAGTTTAAAAATAAGACGTAGTGGACTTGACTATTCTACATATTCACACACTTGCTTTACATATTACATATAATAAACTGCAACCATCATACAGATGTACAATCATACTGGCCATCTGCCATTAGATGAATGCAATGCAGGATGGTAATGAGTAGGTAATCGCAACAGTCAGTGTTATAGCAGGATAAGAATTATTCCGTTTTACACAGAACATGCGGACACGTTGAGCATGACAACAGTGTAGTGGTGTCACAGGATGGTGACACTCTACGAATGACACTTAATGTAACGTCAACAGTCACAGCAACAAGCAGCAACCACACCGGTATAACAGTGAACGATGCTGCCATACTGCTGGCGTACTCGACTCGAACGCACACCAAGACCTGTATGGCAACTTTAAACAACACACACGCGACGCAGTAGCTCTTGCGCAGCATCGACCGTCCACTGGGATCATTCCCGGTTGCACAGTGCCGTAGAATAAAGATGGAAATAGAAATGATCACTATCGTGTCGAGAATCCACATCGGGATGAAAACGATGAACCAGCTCCAGAGAACCTTTTCGTCTAGTCGCAGTACGAGCAGCACCAGGAACAACACCAGGAAAAACCACGTGCAAAGTGCGCGCGAGTTGACAGTCATGCTGGCGCTGCAACTAACACTGCCTACAAACAAGGCAGCAACAAACAAACAAGTCTAAAACAACTGTACAACAAAAGACAAAAACATCAGAAACTATGCTTAACAACTCTTTCTGCACTAAATAATGGCTGGTGGAGTTCTAAGATGAAAGATCACACTCAGAAAGAAAGCTGCAGGACCAAGGAACCCAGAATAACAATGTTTAGATGCTTGGTCAAATCATTCCAGAAGCAGTAAAGTAACTACAACATACTACAAAGCAAAAACGACACGACCAAGAAAAGTTGCAACATCATAAACAGGGATTCAGGGGCAATAATCAGCAGTACATGTACATGTCACAATCATAGTACCAAACAGCTGATCAACCAGCACCACACAAGGAATAACTAAGCATTTATTTTTTTATCATTCTCACAACCATCATTAATTGCCCAGCACCACAATACCTGTCGGTTAAAGCACAAATAATTAAAGATGAAATTCACAATACCAAAAACCACAGCTAAAAGCAGCAAAGTAAACAAACAGATAGCCCAGCCTTTCAACAACTGCAGTGATGGGCAATTTCAAGTTATTTACCTGGTTATTTACCTGGTACGGCCGTACCAGGAGGAGACTCCGGATCCGGCCTAGGACCATACGGATATTAATCCATGAATAGGTCCATCTTGACATTCCTGTGGTCATGTAAACGCCGTTTGAATGTATTCACACAGCCAGCCTCAATGACTGATTGGTCCAGGTTATTCCAGTTACTGATCACCCTTTCCGAGAAGAAATACAGCCGGACATCTCTTCTGCTGCAATGTTTGGATAACTTTAGAGTATGTCCTCTGGTTCTATCATGCTTTGATAACTGAAAAAGTGACTCAAATGAAGTATTCGAAACAATCACAGACCTTTATGAGACTTAAGCGGGGTTTCCAGCCAACGCAACGCACGCAACCAATAGAGCCAGCCAATAGAAACCGAACTGTCTTCTTTTCAGCTATAGTCGAGTTTTTAAGGTTTAAAAATTAAAAAAACATAGTTCAAATTTTAGTACTTTTTTTGCTTTTTGTGCAACATATGATGCAAATAAAATTTAATTTCAATATTTTCGCGCGTGTCTGCCACAGCTTGGCAGCGTGCCAGCCGCATACATCGTCGTCGCTAGCGACTGTGATTGGCCTATGCCTATCCAATAATGAAGTCATTTCGTTGTTTTTTACGTTCTTCACGTTCCTTACGTAAGTTACGTTTCGTCCGTAATTTCGTTATTTCGTAAATTCGTTGGCTAAAAACCCCGCTTCGATGGACGCTAGAAAAGTACAAGAATTGACCAAAAGACCACATAAAATCAGCAATCTACAGAAGGGATATCGGCGTCAGCATGGTTAATAGATGGCGTCAGACAGAGCAGCATAAAAATAATAACTGTTGATTCCGTGCCTCACCAGCGCATGCGTAGAATTTTACAGCTGATTATTCTATTTCCTGTTTATGTTGTCGTTGTTGTTTATTGTTTTCACTGCGTCTTGTCAGGCGGTGATATGTTGTCATGTTAATAACGCATTTCAAACCAGCATTGTAATGGGTTTGTTCTTTGCGAAGCTATGGAGTTTGTTCTCTACTGAAGGTGTATTTCGCGACATTGTCTTAGCGTACCAACATAAACATTCCTACATGTCAACCGTGAACATCTAAGCAGTGAAGATCAACAAACAATACTAACAAGAACCGTACCAAAGCACGTTGGTGTAATTAGCAATACGGGCACACACCGCTATGCAAGCGATAGTAAATATGTGTACTGAGATATGAAGTTCAAGTTGAATGGTCAACTTTTACCCGTTGTATATAACTTGATTTTTCTTGTCTTGTTTTTATGGTTAAGTTCAACTAACATGTTTATTATATCCACTGTACATAGGCTTATGCACTTTTTCAGCTCGTATCTAGCTCACTATGTACAGTCTTGTTTTTTGACAAGTGACGTCAATAAATGACTATGGATGAATGAATGAAATGGCAGAAAAGTCTGTTTGCATTAGATATAAAAAGTGCCAATTTTGCTGTAATTAACACTTTATCTCGTCTTTCTTGTTATAGCAACGATGTTGAATTTATTGTTGGGCATTTGCAACATAGTATTTATATACCATAGTGGCTTTTCTTCTTTTATTCTAAATTAAAATGCTCATATGTATTATTGTTTTCAGCTGTTTGTTGCACATTTTGCTGAAACTTGTTGTTTAATTGTAGAACACAAGGTGATTATTGTTGGTTTGGACAACGCCGGGAAAACCACGATACTTTATCAGTTGTAAGGGATTTTTGATCTTTCTTTCGTCATTTCAAATATATGATATGTAACAACGATATTTTAGTGTGTCTATAATTTCTGTTATGCTTGTAGTCATGATGTTGCAAATGATGTTACATTTCTAACCAGACACTTTGCTAAAATTAATTGAAGACTAGTTTATTTTATCCGTTATTGTTCGTAACGTTTGTGTATTTCCATTGGGAAATTGAAAGTGGCTGCTGTGTTCATGTGTGCAGTTTAATGAACGAAGTTGTGCATACATCGCCAACAATTGGAAGCAATGTTGAAGAAGTTGTATGGAAGAATGTTCATTTCATCATGTGGGACATTGGTGGCCAAGAATCATTAAGGGCCACGTGGAACACATATTTTACAAATACAAAGGTTTCTGTATTCCTAGTCTCCAACAACTATTAAGATATCACATATATTATAATCCACATAAATTGATAATTATTATTTGATGAGACACATGTATATTCACGTTTGATGCACTCTAGAACATCATTGTTAGGTTGCTGCAGTTTTTTTCAGTGCTGTACCTTATACTGTGAACTGTGAGTATTATTGAAGATGGGAGCAGCTTTGACGGAATGCTTTTCATCACACTATCAGTGCTGCATGCTGCAGTGAATAAACCTGGGTCTGCCAGTTACTGGGATATAATGTAGCACGGTACAACAGTCATTTATTTCATCATGCATTTTGGGTACGAGTGTCGACATTGGAATGAGTGTGGAGAAAGAATATTTCAACTAACATGCGGTAATATATAAGACGGCGTTGGTTACGTACTTTGTGGAAAATTTATCATGATTACATTTTGACTGCTGAATGATACATTATCTTAGTTTAACATAATTATGACACATATGACTGTATTCTGTTTGCAGTTTGTGATCCTAGTTGTTGACAGTACAGATCGAGAGAGGTTGGGAATCAGCAAAGAAGAACTGTATCATATGCTTGCTTGCGAGGTAGTGTAGTGCATTAGTATTTGGTTTTCCTTTGCCAATGTTTGTTGATCAATCGGCATTTTCAGTGAATTTAATTTGGTATTCATGTGTGTTCTGTTGTGTACAGTACGTGAAATTGTTTAGTAAAGATGCTAGTGTTTAGCCGACCGTACTGCGTAGTATGGTCGCGCTTATGGTACGATGTTCTGTCCGTCTGTCGTCTGTAACGTTTTGTATTGTGGCTAAATGGTATGTCGTAGAGGGTCGGCGATGGTACCGTTGGATAGGGCGTTGGTAAGTTCCTATAGGCTGTCAATAGTAATCATGTCGCTAACTGCAGCTGTTTGGCCGCAATTTGCAACGCAAGTACTTCGAGGAGGTATCAGACGTTTAACTTGTATCAGAAGTTATGTAAATAAGCAAGTAACTATGTTTACATTTCGGGCGCAGGCAACAACATGTTCGAAACATCATACTCGGACAGTTATGGATGCAGGTTGCGAGTGTGCACCATGAGTACGGTCGGCTAACCGTAGTGACAGCTGGGCTCTTGTTGTATATATTGTGGAAATGCTTTGTGTAGGATTTACGCAAGGCAGCAGTTTTAATTTATGCGAACAAGCAGGACCTCAAAGGTGCTATGAACTCGGCAGAAATTTCTGCACAGTTGAATTTGACGTCCATCAAAGATCATCGCTGGCACATACAAACATGCTGTGCTCTCACGGGAGAAGGGTCGGTTCTCATAGCTTCAATACAACTTCTGCGTCGTGTGCAGCATTGCTTGTTAGAAGTGTAATACGTAGCAGATATGAGTTTGGTTCACGAATAATAGTTGATGCTGCTTTGCTTTTGTCTGAGACTCTCATCAGGCTGTCAGCAAATGAGCATTTTACAGTCCATACAGCTTGTCTGAAAAACATGGAAATGGCAATGAATTTGACAGCTGAGAGGAAATGTCTGGAAATTAACCATGTCAGGGGAAAGCCGGGTTAAGTTCTTGTGTAAAGTGGGAAAAGCAAGGGCGAATTCTTTGTGTGGCAAAATAACTTGCTGTTGTATTTTTGTATTAGGTATGTGCAACGTGTGTGAATGCAACAAGGGCAGAATACTATCGAGTCAGGAAAATGTTAAGGAATTTCACAGTGCATGGGAAGTGATCACTAGACCTTGGCGCCGCCATATTTTGGCGACTTACTGCATCTAACTTCCATGGCATCAAAGTTGTCAACTGACCAGTCATGCTGCTGGCGAATTTTTTCCATGCTGTTGCATTTAATTTTTAGTTTTTTGATGCAATCACTGAAGTTTTAATGTTTGTTTAGTAGTTTATTCAGTATTAAATCAAAAATATTTTGTGCTGGTGGTGAATAATATTAATGTTAGTCGTAAATAGTTTCAGCTGTCGATGGCAGGGTCTAGTAGTCACCTTAAATTCAGTTAACTGTTCTCACTGACCCATCTAGACTTTAAACTATAAATTGTACGTTGATGTCGTAAAATGCTTGTGCTAGTGAATTGTGTCCTGTGATGTTCAGGTTATATTCCGGATTAGAGTGGATTGTTAACCAGCTGCGAAGGTGATGATAGTCCATGGACTGGACTGTGCTGTTAGTGAATTCTGCATCTGTCGACACACACATGGCATTACATGCGTCACCAGCAGTCGTCTACTGTAGGAAACTGGAAATTCGGTGACCAAGAGTTTTCAGATGTACGCATCGAAGGGATGCACAGGGACAGAAATTGACTATGAACATCCCTGTGATTATCATCCTTATCAACTCTACTCCATTCCACTTCAACCTCTCTGTAACGTGATATCAGATAATAAGCTGGAATTTGATGCCATCATCAACATTACACCAGTAAGCACTATTTGACCAGCTGTGTTGGGAAGATCAAGCCGTGGTATATAACTGCAGCACGTTGGCTCCATCCTTGCGTCAGGCCTAAAGAAATTTCTGTGCTTGCTGTTGCAGTCTGGTGAAAAGTAGGGAGGGGGAACAATTCTTTCTATTTGTTATTTCATGACATTCTGTGTAATATACACAACAGCTGAAAAACAGTCGCATACTGAATAGTACTCATGAGAACTAATGTAAAACTACTGTAGCATAACAGGCTAGATAGATGCAAGCAGTCTTGCTTCAGTAAAACTTTGAAAACAAACAAAAAAAAACTGTACCAATAGTTTTGAGGGACCAATAACAGTTTTAGGAATCGATGACAACCAGAAGCACAGTTCTTTGTATGCCTTAAGCCCACCTCGTTCTACTGCGAAATACGTCATTCCCATTTGTCGTTTTGCCACTAGGTTTTTCCATTCCAACCACTGTATTGCGGGCATTTCCGGCTGCTCTGTTTTGTACAGTGACAGCTGTACATGATGCATGCACTACACGAATAATTCCAACTATTTCATGCTTAGTAATTCCAGCTAAGTTGAATCTTTGCTGTGTCGTAAGTCAGGGTTACAGTCAGATATACAGTGCGTGGATATGAGCCGTCAATGGGGATGTTCTGTTTACTTACATAGTGTGGCATCATTGATGTTCTTTGTTGTTTTGTGAGTCAACAGCTAGCTGCTGATGCGTATTGGCTCGCGATGCGCAAGCTAAGCTAGCCCTTATTGTCGCACAGTGTCTGTCCATCCATCTGTCCATCTGTGTGTCTGTCCGCGACAGCTAGAGTCTTTGGAGCTCTCTATAGCAGCAAATTTTGCAGTGTGACGATTATCGGCTTTTTTACCTAAACTAGTTCAGGGCACGCACGTATGGTATATATTCGGCTTATTCCGTCTATTTCTTATTAATTAGGTTTTAAGGCAGACATTCTGCCATGATCAATGTGCACCTTTATTCAACCTCTTATCTTTCCGTTCACTCATTAATTCTGCAGAGCCCTTAATTAAATAATTATTAACTAAATTAACTAATTAAAACTCTTTCTCGATGATACAGCCAATGTCGCACTGTGCGAGCATGGCTTGAATGAATTGATAGCTGGTACACACTGCAATTTGTATATGCTCAACTAGTTGAGGGCGCGTTATGTACCCAGCATTGCGCGTCGCGAGCCACGTCAACTACCGGCTTGTGACGTGTGTTAGTTTTTTGTCTGGTCAAACTGTCGTGTGTCTCTCCGGATCTGTTGTTGACAATGTGCATTTCATATTCCATTCACAGCCGAACAGCTATCAGTATTACCAACTATGCTATTGGTGCTACCGGGTTTTGTTCAACGTTCTGTGTTAAAACTCGGTGCAAGCAAGCAGCATCTTTCACTGTCTCATACAAATTAAGTGTCACCTACATTGTTATGGTCTTGTTAAGCAGAGTTAATATGCGCCACATCGTGCATCTTGTCCATCTGGTCTACTAGTCCTAACCCAAAAAACTGCTGTGTATATTGTATATAGTTTCTTCAGCACACTATTTACTTCGTATTGAAAGACTGCTAAGATTTATTTGTCATTATTAATATTGAGTCTAAATAGTGTAACACGTATGCATGATTGTGTCTATAATGCCTAATTTACGACATACTGAAAGCCTGCTATATCAAGGTTTGGTAATATTTAGCATATGCAGTAATTACTTACATCTATTATATGCTTGTCAGGATGCCCGTAAAATTCTGTATACTGGCACCTTGGGTAAAAGGTAGGGTTGCCACCCGTCCCAGATTTCCCGGTATGTCGCAGATGGTGTACTGTGTCCTGTCAAGACCCACCCCGGTACGACAACGTTCCCTGGACGGCAAATGTCCGATTTATCTGCATAGTAAAAAATTGCGAGATTGTGTAACTATTACGCGATGTTGATTTCTTAGGTACTGCAAAAGAGCACTACCAAATTTTATTCTAGCAACAACAGTCCTTAGCGGTGTATTATTCCAATTAATCCCAGGGACTAGGGTGTAAACAATGACGTTGGGTCAAACAGATGATCATTATTAAATGCACAGCAAAAACAGTACAGCCCATTAAAAGACTAAGATTGAGAAAAGGTGGCAACCCTATTACGCCATTAAAACGGTTGTGCAATCCTAGGTTTACCATTTCCATAGATTTGGTGCTTTAATGCAGAAAATATGGTAGTTGTTAAGTTTCGTACATTTTCGGGGCAACTAAAATATCTTTCTCCTCGACTCATCCCCTAGATGTCCATCTCATTTAATCCAGGCAAAGAGTAAGCCCATTCAGCAGTCCAGGCAGAGCTCATAAGCCAATTGCATTCAGGTTGGTGTGATATATGTACTCCCACAGCATGCATCAAGAAGTGATACTATAATCAGATGTGTGTATAGAATTAAACATGGAGTTACAGCCATTTTCCTTTTCTGTCGTTTTTCTTCTCTTCTGCCGAAACCTATTTTCTGCAACCATTTTCCTCCTCAGTGGTGGTGCAAGTTTCCTCAGTGGGTCCAGGTGGAGCCCGGTCAATAAGCAGATTTTAGGCTATAGTGTGTCTTTGGTTAAACCAATCTTTGTAAGCAGCAAAATCACCTGTGAGTGCTGAAGACAGTTAGTTCAAATATTTTTTGCATTTTCATTAGCTATTTTTGTTTTTGCAATAATGATGCCCTTCTGACAGTTAATTAGTAATCTTGTAAGTATCCTAGCATTTCCATAATATTATTTTTCTGGGTTCAGCGGAGTTTCACTATGTACTTGTGACTGCATACAGGGTTCCTACAGGTCTTCTATAGTTAAATTCCCTAACTTATCAAGTCACGGAATGACAGTTTCCCTGACCTTATTGAAACAATAACCCTATCGCACAAATGTTAGAAACGGTACACTATATCCTAAGGTTTATAATAACTATGAAACATGTTATTTGTGGACCAATATTAAGTGCAGCTAGAGGGTCTGGGGGAGTGCTGTAAGCTCCCCCAGTGAGGTCTGGGGCAGAGCCCCAGCGGAAATCAAATTTGATGCACTTTGGCCTGAAAATCTGACATCTGGTGGCATCAAGTTTTCATTTCCCATGACTTTTCAAAGAAAAATGTTTCACCTGACCACTCCCCTGACCTGTAGGAACCTTGTGCAGAGTGTTATCCACATGCAAAGTTTCCACAGCACATTTGTTGTTGTTTCTGATATACTGTCGGACAAAAAAAGCATTATTGCACACACTGTACTACCCTTGGTGGTTGTCTGGCCTGGCTATGTGTAAATACAACACTGTCAGTGGAGAATGTGTGCACTGTGCATATGCAACTGATGTACACAGTGGACCAACAGCCACACCCTATAGAATAACTAAGCATGCATGGTGTTTAGTATGCACCTTTCAGAAGGCATTCGGAACTGATGCGACAAATTACAAGTGTCCACCACTTTACTGCCACACTGACAATAGCAAATGCACAGTGTTAGTGTTATCTTCACAGTAAAATCGCCAGTCATCTGTCTCAATGACAGTTAGAACTTCTGAAATGACTTCTTTGAGCTTTTGCCGGTGCCCTTGCTGACCTTCAGCACGTTGAAGTGCACGGTCTTGCTAAGAGGTCGACATTCGCCGACAGTCACGACATCACCAACTTGCACATCCCTGCCACAATATACAATAATATTACAATCGGCATTAGAATAGCCAGCAAACATAGTTACATTGCTGCACAAGTGTTAATTTTCAGGAAAAAAAATGTGTAAAATGACGTGAAATCTCCAGCTGCCATTCAGCACATACAAGTATCCGAGACTGTGCAGCAACCAGAGAATATGTAGCTATCATCACGTTTGGGAAGAAATTTGACAACTGCAAAAAAACAAAAGCCTGGTGATCAGTCATTATGCGTCTACACTACTATCTACACGAATAAACACAGAAGCCTCTTCATGGCAAAGCTTCATGAAAATGTGTTCATAGACATTAGACAATGTTAAACTTTGGCTGGGAAACAGAAAAGCACAACTAAAAACATAATGGTCAACAACAGTAATGTATAATTCAGTTTCTACAGGAGATTATTTTTCGATTCTTGTACCAAATGTGGTGGCATTTCAGGTTTGGTAATATTTAATGGTGTTCACTACTGTAAACAAACTTTGGGTATATCAACACAGAATTAGCTATAGTGTGGCAAATTTGCTGTTTTGTATTTTTTCTTTCATTTGTACTTCTGTCATGTATTTTGTGTACAACTTGAATAATAACTATACTAACAATAATAGAAGCTACCAACCATTGGTTTACTTAACATGGTTGGCAAATTCAATGATGTATTTCAAATTTGCCACAGCAAGGAAAATTATCACAAAAAAAACTGGCATTTACCACACAAGAGAAGCAACCATCGTCTGTTTATCTGTCTGTCTGTTTAATTGTCTGTGTGTTTTATGGGTCTTGCTGCCTGAATTGAAATGAATGAATGAATGAATTGGCCACTGCCAAGCCTTCTAATTTTGTTCTGCATCTAGGGACAGCAGCCTTACAGATGCTGCAAAAAATGCTCCACTGGAATTGAAAATAACAATGAGGTTATCACTATGTCATAACCCAAAATTACCAACTCGCCATAAAGCTGACAACAAGATGTAATAAATGACGAGTTCAAATAAAAAGAAAAATTCACTGACCTAAAGCATGGGCTGAGATGCACAGACAGATTCTTGTGACGTTTCTCGAAGCGATTGTACTTGCGGACGTAGTGGAGGTAATCGCGTCGGATCACAATCGTCCGCTGCATTTTCATCTTCAGCACTATGCCAGTCAAGATTCGTCCGCGAATACTCACATTGCCAGTAAATGGACACTTCTTGTCAATGTAGTGACCCTCGATAGCCTAAATGATACCAATAAATGAGAGTCAGCCAAAGTACATAGCAACATCGTGTTAACATAGCAGTGAAAAATCATAATTCTAAAAACTTTGCATATTTGCTTAAACAAATAAATGGCCAACTTTCCTTAGTTCCTCCTAGTAATGTTGTGTCCATATAAATGAACAGTTTGGAGAAGGACATTTGCAGATTAAAAGCTTAACTTGTTGCTGAACCACCGGCATAAGACCACTGAAAAACAGCTAACAATGATAAAGTCTAGTGGTAGCAGCAGTGGTAATATTAACAATAATAATAATAATAACAGGTCCTCAGAGCACATTCTGTGGCTTAAGTAAATTTGACTATATGCTGGGAAGTCTGAAGTAATATGCAACTTACTTAATTACAAAAATGGTGTGGCCATGCTTGTTTATGCTTAGATGAATAATCATATATTACAAATATTAAAATTATACAATTTAATCGATCTTCCTGTAATCCACCCAAGTCATGAATAGTTGAACTAAGAAATAATAGAGAAACCAGAACAGTTGTGCATAAAAAGTAATTTATGAAACTGTTTCATGCTGCAAATGTACCTCACGTGGAGTCTTGAATCCTAAGCCAACATTTCTGGTGTATCTTGGGATCTTGCCTGCTTTGCCAGAGAGTAAAGACTTCTTTTTGTTCAAAAACACTGTTGGCTGTTTCTGGAAGGCACGCTCAGACTACAAAACACAGAAAACCAACAACTTCTACATGAACCAAATATACATCAGACAAGACACAATCTACTACAATCACTGACATACTCTAATTAACTTGGTGTAAGGACATCAGTAAAAGTGTAAAGGCCATATTCTACCAAACCTTGGTGCAATCCATCCTAATGTACAATGCCGAAACCGCGTAAGAGGAAGCTGGATGTCTTTGATATGTCCGTGCAGAGAAGAATCCTAGGAGTTTCACTCAGAGAAAGAAGGCGGAACACGGACATTAAAACAGCTGTGCATCAAGCTGAGCATAGTCAAAATAATACAGAGAAGGCTGTCTTAGTTTGGTGACATGGTGCATACTGATATATGGGCAAATTGGGGGAACTAGACTAAGAGAAAAACCTAGGAAAAGTGGATCGACAACATCCAAGAAGACTGCTCGGAGATGGGACTTTCAATGACCGAGGCGGACAGACTTGCACGCGACAGGAACAGATGGACATTCGCTGTACAGAAGTTGGTCTCACTAAAACATGCCGTGACACGCCGGGACGCCGTGACAGTAAATAACCCGGCCGGCGACGCACTAAGGGACTGATCGTCTGCTGGGTGGCCGCCGCGCCGGGACACCGGGCATATTAGACGCCGTGACACCCCGGGAGGCTCTGCTTGCAGATGCC
>Ga0209052_1000329_pt1 | contig 14416 bp, 13 predicted proteins | sample WorMetHEROISLAND_2_FD_187409 | JGI IMG/M metagenome (GOLD analysis project Ga0209052, IMG submission 187409) | Marine gutless worms symbiont microbial communities from Max Planck institute for Marine Microbiology, Germany - Olavius sp. 4 HERON... | ecosystem: Host-associated > Annelida >...
GTATTGTAGTGATTTTCGACGCACTTAGGGTGTGATGGAATGTTTAATAAGCACTTAACAGCAAATTTATGACTGACTGTAACAGCTAAACAATTTTTTTTAAATCGGTCAACATTTGGCGAGGATATTGACAAAAGTTAGTTGGCCCGTTTTTATGGTCCGCGGTGTGTAGCCTATTATCATCTATTGACATCCGTTTTCTACATTAATGTATTTATTTTGCAGTGCTTTGAAGATGTATACTTGTATGTTAAAAACTTAAAATTGTGGTGTGTGTGTGTTTCAGGATTGTCGGCTTTGCGATCCGGTGACGTGATAATTGCACCATGGTATTGTTATTAATATTGTTCGTCATCTGTTCTGTTCACAGGTTCTGTTGGAACTTTATTGACTGTCAAATCTATGGTACCTGTCAGCGTCTTTGCAATTATATGCTCTCCAACTATAATTACTCTAAAAGTAAACCAGAATCATATGTTGTCCCAGTGACAGCCGTTCGCCTGACCTTTGCCCTCTGGAGCTAAACATTGGCACAACAGTTACTCCTGCCGTGGAGAACGTTCACACTAACTTTGGGTTTTCTACGTTTCTTGTTTGAGTTAGAAGTCTATATAAAACGGACGGACAAACAGACGGACGGACGGACGGGGCAAGACCCGTTATGCGGACTATTAAGACTGCTGCATAGTAAGACAGCTGATAAGAACAAACTAAAGGAAGAAAGCTAGACCAACAGATGATTTAAATTGGTTAATGTCTGCGTGTTGCTGTTTGTATGTCTGTCACACTCGTCTCGCCTGCTGAAGCCGTTGGACGGAATGAGATCCCTTTTGACAAAGACACTCGTGCGGATCGGAATAACATGAATGTAGATATGACATGTCCTGCTCCCCCGCGGGAAGGTGGATTTCGGATCAAGCTCTGGTCTAAATTTGCAGTGCACATTGCTGCAAACCCCGTCCAGATACCGGCAGCGGAATGGTTACTAGGAACATAGCACGCTCTAGGCCTATACAACAATGTGATCGTCGACCACGTAAGACTTTTCCTTCGCCCACTTCCCCTCGCAAAAAATAGCATGCCCCCTAGTGCGACATGAATTTGGCCCTTGCTTGTGTGTAGGCGTTACTGCAAATTCAACGACGATGAGCTTCATCGGGATAAATTGGAAATGCTCGTCAAATACATTAAATACGGACTAGAAGGACTCGACGTCTTCGCTACTCAATGTCAGTATTCGCGCTCTGCTGCAGTCACGTCTGCTATACAGATTGACTGGCCATAACAGTACCGCAGCTACATTTTGGTGACATTCAATCGTTTCGAAGTTTAATAAATCGGGTTGCCATTGTGTTTTTATTTTTGCACAACTTGTTGCATTCTTGACATAGTATGACTTACCGTCAGTTGCATGGGCCTAGTGTCCGGAATACATTGCCTGACTATCAGAGAGATCCGACTCTTAATATTGACACTTTTAGGCGCTATTTTAAAAACATTCCTGCTTGCTGTTTCCTAACTCCAACGCTACAGCGCATTAGAAAATGTTTGTGCCTCTGCGCTAGATAAATGTAGGCCTATTGCGTACTGTATTGTATAACTATTGCATCATGCGGTCGTGGTGAATGACAGGCGATGTGGAACTGGTAGAGCAGCTGCTGTTTGATGCGGAGGCGACGCGAGGAGCGATTACCAGTTGGATGAAAGACGAATTCAGCGCAAGACGGCCAGTTAACATCGCTATCTGCTGTTGAAAGCTTTTTATATTCTAACTAAACATTGCAAATTTGCAATGCTGGGCTGCTGTCGTAATTGATGTAGTCTTTCGTCTTCTGTCGTCAGTTGACGAGTTTTTGATTATTAACGGTGAAGACTATAAAGGTTAACTGCAAGCGAGCGTGTTAGACTATAGGTATCGTTAATTCCGTACAGATTTATACAGTTTTTCATTGGTTAGAAATAACTAAATTATTCTTCATTTTGGGTCTACCGTTATGTAATTGAATACAACTGACGCTTTTGCATACTGTTATGCACGTTGTTCGGTGTATAAACGTATAAAGCTCATTAGGTTGAATTTTACATTTTACTATGATAATAAAGAACTAAGCTGCATATGTTTAGTGGCGGGAAGCGGACTGGAACTGAGGTGGTATTTATGGGCACAAGGTCGGGATTGACGCGCTGTTGGAGCTTCCGAGATCAGCTGCTGAAACGGTATGATTTTTTCATATGCATTTATTATTTTTCTGTAGTTAAAAACTAACACATTAGCTTTGATTTATGAGTTACTTAGCTGTAGCTGTATATGCAAACAAATATTGATCCTCAAGTTAAACGTTGAAACTGTTGCAGAAACATTTTAAACGAAGTTGAAGGAGCAATCGACGCCGATTATTACAGACGAGCCATCGAGTTTACCGAAGACGTGTTTGTTTTCTCCAGACCACAAAAATCATGTAGGATACTTCACGTCGATCGATTGTTTTAATAAATATTAGCATGTTGGCATAACACTGCATAGTTCTATTATTCACTTGAAGCATATATGAGTATGACATTGTGATAACAGCTGTACGATATTCCTCTTTCTCTATATTAAAAATGGCCTAATCCTAAGAACTTACTGGTATGTCGCACGGAACCGAACAGAAAAATGACGAATGCATAAATTTGTGTCCACAAAATTGAGCATTTTGACTGGTGTTACTTTTTGAATAACAGGTAGAATATTAGTAAGCATTTATGATTTAGACTAATGCGTATGCCAAGTAAAAGATGCTCTTCGCGCAGTCTTCGGCCTGGCACTGAAGTGGAGCTAACTAACAACTGTTCATCCCAATCAGCCGAATGCTATAATTTAATATAATTTTTTCACGGTAGCACGAAGAATATGGTTAGCCTGTGTAGGTGATGAGCATATATTTTTTATTTGACGTCTGTATGATGTGAAGCTGACTGGATGTCGTCAGTGGTGACCGCCAGCAGTCCGCTTGTGATTCATCATGGCGGTCGCCAAGCGGTCGCTGCTGTCGTCGGTTTCAACATGAAATATTCCACGTTCTATCAACACTTCGTGAACGTGACGACGTTTTGCGGTCGAACGCCGTCTGACGACAACTGCAACTTCACCTGTCGTAGCCCGGTCAGTTACGTTCGCCGCCATCTTTTACTATATTTCGTAATTCTGGACCAGCGACGAAATCTGCGTGTGGGGAAGATGTTGTCCTTCAAATTTCGTGTTGATCGACTTTGAGCTTTTCGAGATATCGCGAATTGAAAGCGTCTACCGCGCAATAGCTGAGGTGCGGACAGACACACTGACAGAGCGAGACAGTTTACGACACGCTGTGTGATTTGAAGGGCTAAGACTAAGCTTGCGCGTCACGAGCCAACAGACGGAGGAACGGGCAAAACGCGTAGCACGGCCTATCAGGACTGCCGCACAATAAGCCTGTGTCTGTACTCTGTTTTCTATTGTTGCTTTTGGCAGGAAATCAACTGTTTCTTGTTGGACAACAATGCTTTCGTCCTTGTCTCAGACAATCCAGATGAGGTTTGTGACAGTGTGCCACAGATTTGTTATTAATATTTGTGAATACACAAGGTTCGTGATTGAGGTTCGATTTTTTTACATTTGCTATTTTTTCACAGAAACTTTATGCAGGAATGTTTGAACGATCAGTAACGTTTTGTAACTTACGTTTTAGCTTGCATAGTATAAAACAAACAGGTGTGCATATAGTTGAAGAGTGCTGTAAATTACTAGGCCTACTGTATGTATATGATGTGGATTCAGATCGGTCAGCAGTTTGGGCAGTTTGAAGGCTCGGGACAGTTGATGAGAGATTTGATAGCAGACAGCAATGCGGATAAGTTCACGTCCAGTCCAAGCAAGAAGCCCTTTCAACGGTGTGTATGTGAACACTTTCGTATACATGGAGCCAAACTGTAGCAGTCGAACTGAATGATGAAAAATTGTAAAAATTCGAAAGTGATACAATTACATGTATTATAATTGTACGCATTCAACTATAACAGCATATTGATGCGGCACGCAGAGACTGAGAGTCCTCAGACCTGATCCGAAAATAGATCCTAGTAGATAGTTTTCAACGTCGCTTAGTGATCGACAGTAGTAGATGACCTACCATGAATTCGCAGGTGTTCTGATGCAGTGTTAAAGTTTAGTGACATCTTTCTCACGTTATTGCGTTTGACGATTATTTGTTACTGAAATTTTGCACTGTCTGTATCATCAGCGTGACGATACAAGATCATCAAGGACTGTGCGATGTAATTTCTAAGCCTGACATTCGGTCGAAAGCAGCACCAAAGAAGGTCAGTTTGAAATCACTTTTATCACTTATGTGTGCAGTTAAACTTTGTGCCGGTTTTGCTAATGTTGGCGGTTTGGTAACGCACGAGCTGGTGGGCTCGATCCAAGGGCGTCCAGTCCATTGACCGGTAGAAGCAGGATGTTTCCTGAAAGAAGTTGAAGTTAAACTGGGGGGGGGGATTTTTTCACTTGACAAATCAACAAAACACAGTCATTTGAACTGCACATAAACGACTAAAAATGTTGCCATAAGATGCGTTTTAAAAGCCCAAAATGCGTAAAAATGTGTTTGCGGCCGGGACTATCTAACCACACTGAGGAGCTTACATCGCTCCCCAGACTCAGCTAATTGGATTTGGGGAGGGAACGGAGTGGAGAAGGGAAAGGAAGGGGAAGGGAGCAAGAATCCCTTCTTGCTCCCTTCCCCTTCCTTTCCCAATTAGAAGAAGACGGAAGGGAGGGAGGGAGAGGGATTAGTGCGACTTGATGCAGGGTTGCTTCCTGACGTTGAGGCAGCCATTGGTTCGATCTACGAAGTTATTATACGTTGGGTCCGGTTAGTCCTTGAAGATGAAACAATTTCAGTATGTAAAAGCCACCTAGGTTAATTCAGCCAGGCCATCCCTCCGTGGGTAGCGCAATAGCCAACGTACCAGCAAAATATGCGTGTTCGTGGTCTTGCAGTGGTATCTGGTTGAGGGCTGAAGTAACGGAGATCAGTGCCGCCTTTGGAGCCACGTGTCCCGGGAAGAATTTTACTTAACAAACGGACTTCGTGCGCTCTGAAACTGATAGGCTTACTGTCAAAATACTTGCCTGCGGTATCAGTTATTGCCATAATGCTGTTGATGGCTGATGCATATCTGTGAAAGCCTTTTACTGCTGTAATCGATAGTCGTTAATAATTTGTTATCTGTGGCTACATCTGATGAGTATGTCTAGGGATGAAGAATACTTTACAAACTATGCAATTTATACCCGACTCCGTGTGTTGTCGATGTGCTCTGCAGCCGTCGTTTGCAGTGTATTCTTTCATCACGTTTCTGCTTAAAGCTCTTCTGCTGTAAGTATAGGCCTATATCATTGCTCGCTGATTCAATCAGTCAAGCAATCTATCAATCAAAACACAATCATAATTACAGTGTCGTGTGTCACTGTCTGTAGCACCTGGAATGTTGAGGCTATTCTTGCTAATTCCCTCCAAAAAATCGTATAGGGAAAGAAAGCACAAAAAGTGAGAGAAAAAAATCGTCACTATATTTATTCGCTCTATCGAGTTCTAGCACCAATCAGAAATGAAATGTTGGCTATCGTGTGGCTCAGTGGTCTAGTGGTTAGCGCACTTGGAATGAGAACCCGGCGACCTCGGTTCGAATCCCGGGTCGCGCCACTATTCACCGGGCAAGTTGTTTGCACAAATTGCCTCCGCATTGAAAAGCGAGTTTTCGGCGCGTTCAGTGGTTATGGTGATTAAGTGCGCTAGATTAAGCTAAGCACTAAGCACTTTAGAGCGCACTATAATATAACCTAACTTTACTTTTACTTTACTTTATACGCTATTTGATTTACATTTTCATTGTTGCGTATACTGGACGAACGAGTTTGCTCGTTAAGCTTTGCATTAAAATTTGAAATACTATTAAATCTATTTTAAAAAAAATCAGTTCACATTTGTAGTCCCGCTATATACACCGTGTCTCAAAAAACTGTGCCGTGTTATTTTTTTAATAACTCCGTGAAACATTGGCAGATTTTAATAATTTTTGGCACGCAACGCGGCAATGTCAAGACGAAAATTTACGTAAATGACTGTAGTTTTGCCCACCTCACCTTAATACTGTTGCGACACTACCTCGTGAAATCCAGAAGTCGTAGTTTGGCCGTTTACAACAATGAATTCATACTGGGTAGCGCATGCGTCGGCTCATTGTGAGTCCACAAAATCATTGAAAATCGTTACTTGTTTAACACTAATCGTATCCACTTTGAGATCGTGTTGCCAGACATACAGACAGTGTGCGGTTGCCCACTGCTTGGAACTCTTTCCGCAGTCCCATATTCGTCAATGTTTGAAAGCAAGTAGTAAAGTCCTCTGCGTGTCTAAATTTTCTGCAGAAATTCCTTAAAAAACCTTCGTGAACTGTAATCTTTTAACTGTCTTAAACTGTTAATCAACTGTTTGTCGTCTGCAGTGAACACCGTCTTGAAACAGTAACTGAGCCGATGCATGCACTACCCAATATGAACTTATTGTTGTAAACGGCCAAACTACGACTTCTGCATTTCACAAGGTAGTGTAGCAACAGTGTTAACGTGAGGTGGGCAAAACCGTAGTCATTTACGTCAAGCTTCTTCGTGATGTTCCGTGCCGAAAATTATTTAAATCGGCTAATGTTTCACGGAGTTATTAAAAAAACACTGGCACAGTTTTTTGAGACACGGTGTACTGCAGCAGATGCCACATGGTTTGACTGTGTGCCTGCCGTGTGTCGTTCAGTGTCGTCGCTGATGGTTGGTTATATGCAGCATCGCATATCGCATGTCTTTATGCGGCTTCTGAGACAGGTAAAATTTTATGCTTTTTATAGACATAGTTTTGGTCGTATGACGATATGGTGACAAGGTGTTTTAAGCTTGGAGTGAAGCAAAAACGAAGGCTCGTGTGTACTTTCATTGACATCAAACGCTATTGGTCGATTGAATGTGTGCATGACTGTCCTTATGAGCTTATTCGACTTTTCTTTGTCTCTGAGGCCCGCTTCTTTGTTATTTGTGAACCACCAGGCTATGTCAGATTTAAGTCGCCGGGTTTGTGTTGAATGATGATTTTTGATTGTTGTCTTAAAACGTGTGCAGATAATACGACGCCGATTAACGCTAACGTCGCGTCAGATGAGACGTATTCTCCAGATTTTAGCATTCTTCATCAACTTGGGTCTTCTGACCAGGTGCGTGCCAGTCATTATTCGAGTAAATTCGGTGCGCTGTGGCAAACAGAATACTCGTGTTTTAGGCTGTAACTTCGTCATCAATGTCATTTTGTTTACACGAAGTTGAGAAATGCATAAACGACATACAATCAGGACATACCAGGTTGCAGGACAGCCACTGCAGGCAACATGATGTAGCGATGTCAGCTATATCGTCAGTTCCTTGAGGAATTATGTAAAACGTTTTAAAACTTGCATCACTGATCCAACTTGTAGGCTACGGGTTACGACATCTCAGAAAGTTTTTTAATGGTAGTAAGATGCCAAACCTCAATGTATTTGGTACGGTATAGGTCACACCCATAATACTTAATTCGAAATCGTGCTATATCTCATTACACTGCTGAACTTGAACTCAGTGAACAGTGACGTAATTAGGGGCCTTGGTGCAGTATTAGGAATAGGAAACACCATACGCCATAAACCCTTTTGAAAACGTACGCCTGCAGTATACGCCTGAGCTGCCCTTTTCACATCTCTAAATGTCAATGTAACATAGAAAGCAACGTGTGATATGCTTGACGGCGTGTTGATGCAGGTGAGAGTATGGCTGAACGAATTTGACGAGATGGATCGCGAGACGATGGGTTGGGCGGAGCGCGTTGAGAGCAGGATTGACGAGTTGTATCGAGACTACGGACGACGAGTCATCGGCAGGCGTCGATGTACCGTCCAATACACGCACTACGTCGCCAACTTGGCTCTACTACCCGTCCACGGCACGCTCTACTCGACGTGCCAGGCTAACTGCACCAGGTACTGACTCCGTACCCAGCATTAAATCGCTTGAGAATTGACACGCTCAATATCGCCTTAGCAGTTACTGACATGATATGACGGATGATTTGCACCGGAAAACTGGCAGGCAAGCTGTCGGTTTAATCCAGACTTAGCACATAAACTAAAACAACTGAAACTGTTTTAAACGGAACAGAAATGAGAGAAATAGAACAAGTAGGCCTACTGCGGTGTAATAAAAAATCCAGAAACAGACACTTACAAGAGAGATATGAAAGTTTGAAAAAACGAGAACTGAAACTAGAAAAGACTGAAACAAAAAAAAATTGCAAGCAAGGAAAATCGTTACTGATAATCAGCTGAACAAGCCCGTAGGCATGGGCGGCGCCACCGCGGGGTGTGGGGGGTACGTTACCCCCCCACTTTTGCGGCCTGTACCCCGCAGGGGGTACAATGCAAGTTACGTTGTAGGTCTACATGTGCCTCCGGGGTACTACAGCTGGCCGCGCCGCAAAAGTTACGCAATTCACGTTCGGCTTTAGCACTTGGAAATTCTGCTTCGTGTACAGTTTGCTATTACAATGACACTGAAAAACTGACATTGTGCCTACCTCATTGTTTAATCGTTGTTTGGAATATTTATTTATAGGCCTATTAATGCACAAGAACCACCAATAAGATATTGCAGCAAGGCTGTCCGATAGGCTCTCCGTATGCCTCTCTTTGTAGCTGTTGTACCCCCCCCCAGAATGCATGAGAATGGCATATGTGGGGGTACAACCCCCCAAAAATTTTCTGCTCGCTTCGCTCGCAGTAGGCCTAATATTTGTATCCCCATTCTTAAAATTGTGGCGCCGCCCCTGCCCGTAGGCAACGTGGATCGCGACGCGCGGGCGTTGTCTATACGGGACAAGCCGTGCTGCGGACAGACAGTCTGTCAGCCTGGACAGACGGACATGGACAGATTGCCACAGACACTGCCTGACAATAAGGGTCGCTTATAGCTTGCAGCATCGCGAGCCGAAAGTGCTATCATCGTTGCTTAGTTTTACTGTCTGGACTACAGTAGCGGTTGCGTATCTTATCTGCTGTCGTCTGCAGCTGTGTCTTTACGTGTCGAACAACGTAGCAATACAGACGGCAGGGAGCGTTATGCCATGTCCCTATGCCATACGCACTACCATGCACACTGATTTAAACGGGGTTTCCAGCCAACGCAACGCACGCAACGCAGTGAACGCAACTAATGTAAGAATCACAAGCTCCAGCCAATAGGAACCCGCTGTCCTCTTTGCAGCTAAACTCGTTGTGTAAGGTTGAAAATTAAAAAAAAATCAATCGTCCAAATTTGGGTACGTTTTTTACTTGTTGTGCAATTTATGATGCAACCCACATTCAACTTCAATAACTTCATATTTTTGGCGTGTGTCTGCCACAGCTTGGTAGCGTGCCAGCGGCATACGCCGTCGTCGCTGGCGGCTGTGATTGGCCTATCCAATAATGACGTCATTTCGTTACGTTCCTTACGTTGCGTTGGATGGAAACCTCGCTTTAGGTGATTTTCTGCGGGCCGAGCTCTGAAACTGCATCTACTGTTAGTCCGTTATGTTAATGGCTGAGGCGACACATGACGGCATACATTTGCCATAATCTCATAATTATCTTTTATCGCCTATTTGTCATCGAAATAGTGTCACTGTCACTTGTCGTCTATGCCACTGCTTGTTGAGTTAGCTGTACTTCACTCATCTGTTGTCAGATGGTATACAGTTCACCACGTCAGCCGGACGAATCTCATTCTAATTGCCGTGGACGCCAGCTGCCAGTGTGACAACGATCCCATTCTGAATACGCGTCCAACAGAAGTTGTTTATATCCTTTTATTGTAACGTTTAATCTACTAGACTTGGTTTAATCTAGAAACAAGAGAAATAGCAATTCGAGCACTGGCAGTAACAACTAACAACTGGCAGTTAACCGAGGCGTAGCAGCCGTTAGCCCTAAGGACGTTGTTAGCAGCCCACGTTCACGGTAGTGTCTTAACGTTCTTTGACGTGCATTGATCGCGTTTGATGCTTCTTAACTGCGACGCACATGATGACGCGATACTGTGTAGCAAGCTACGCAAAGAAAGGCATCGAAATCAGCAAGGCCACTGTCGCAGCATTGATCCCGAAGTAAGGAACAATCGTTAGTAAGTTACTATTTAGAATGCCTGCAGTTACGTCAGAAATTAAATTTTTGACCCTTCACTTCTTGGATATACATGTAACAATGAACGGATTTACTTTGTAGCAGTTTCAACACCTACTTACCGCAGGCTCGTAGCTAGGGGTTTTTTTGAGGGTGGGGGGTATGTCCAAAAAGCACACAAATCTTATTGCAGTAATTCATTCCTTTTCTTCTGCCACTCAACTGTCCCTTTCTCTCCAAACAAACCAGTTTGTTGCCTTAGCAACAATTCTCTTAGCCTTTGTTTAGCTTTACCCCGCGACCGCCACTACCGGGAGGGGGCGACCCGATCCCGGAGCCTTCCCCAACACGGCCTCCGGCCGTGTGCTGGCGACCCCGATGTTGAGACCTCCACGCATTAAGAACCCCCTCGAACATGGGCTGCCTACGGCCACGGGCCTGTACCAGTAGTAGCCGAATTTATAAATGCCTGGAAATCCATGGACAAACTGTTGTAGCTGAAAGTAGCAACTACAGGGTGGTGCAAAACAAAGTGGAACATTTAATTTGAAGTCCCTGTACCCTGTACCTCATACACATGTGGAAAGCGAATGTAGCGCATCAACAGTTCATCTAAAACTAATCAAAAAGTGTTCAACATGACCACCCTTCACTGCGATGATAGAAGCTAGCCGTTTCCAAAACTCTCCGAGTGTCCATAATTGAGCAAATATCAATATGAAAACCATGCACGTTCCACTTTTTATGCGCCAGCCTGTACTGCTGTGTGTTGTGATGCAGGAAGATTCAAGCGACTGTGGATATGATGGCACAGCGGCACAGCTGCAACTTACTCCGGTCAACGTCTTTCTATTGTGGCTGCTTCCAGCAACTGCTGGCTGTGTCAATGCGATCAGATCAATGCAACTGTTTCATGCAACATGTTGAACAACATGCAATAGCCAATGGGTGACTTCACCTTTTCACTTAACCTTTTGCTGAGTCTTTCGCTGAGCTAAAGTCAGGTTTAAGTAGGGCCTACAGAGTTAAGCCAAAAAGTAGTAATTTCGCTGAGCCGAAACTGTGGTCAAAGTCCGAAGTTGCCACTCAGCGAAAAGGTTCAGCGAAAGTGGTCTAAGTACATACTTAGACCAGTTTAGTTGAACTCTGGTCTAAGTACGTACTTTAGCGTTCAGCTTTGGGCTTCGCTCAGTGAATTCGCTCGGCAAAAGGCTAAGTCAAAAAGTGAAGTCACCCAATGTAGCAGTGTTAAAATACATGCATCATAGTCATACATCAGTAGATTAATAGTCTCACAATGCAATTCATACCAGCAATATGACATATTTACAGTATATGCAAAGTACGATGCACATTTTATAATGGATAAATTAGTACTAAAACTGTCAAGCATGTTAATGTATTTGTCTACGATTTATAACTGGACAATTTCTTCGGGTCATATTTATCATTAACAGTAAATGGTGGCATGATAACATAATGAATGGTAGGGTGGACTTGAGATCATGAGGTCGTAGGTTCGACTCCCAATCGGATTGCTATTAAGTGTCTACTACTTAGATGTGTGACTGTCTGCGGAGAGGCAAACCATTTCAGCATATAACCAACCACAAATATCAACTCAGCCTTCTATCCTTCTGGGGTAGGTAAATCAAGTAGTGGCCTACCTGGCTGGGGTTAAACCGTTAAGGCAGGGCACATTCACCCATGTCAGCTGTGTGTCACGCGTCATAGCTGAGAGATGGGTTTCCAGGAAAAGTTATAGACAGACACCTTGCTGGAATAACAACATAAATCACGAGGCAAGAGAAAACAGAAACTGTTCTGCCACCCATTAGGTTATTACATTACTATTAACTGTTTTGTTTTGGTACAGTGCTAATGTAACCGGGTTCATATAGACAACTGTATATACTAGTGTGCAACAAATGTTCAAAATCTGCAGTTTGTCCACTGTTGTAAATGTATGGCTAGTAATGCAACAGGTGAACTACTGTTGTGTCATACATACACAACATTGTGTATATACAACATTGTTATACATAAGAACAGAGAGAGAGAGAGAGAGAGAGAGAGAGTTACAGAAACACCAGTAACAACAGATGTAATCAGATTTCGTTTGTGAAAACTAAATTCAGGCACGTTTTTATTAAGAACTGCTGCTACGTTGTCGTCGTCGTTGGTGACTCTTCCCAGTAACGCGTTCCTCTTCATCACCGCATCTCCTCTGCTTTCTGCCGCCGTGTTCAGAACGTTCATCGTCATCTGTCTTCCCATCTCGCTGCTTCTCAACTTTGTGACTCGCAATATCATCATCACGACTGTTAGCTCTGTCTTTACGATGTCTTCGCTCCACATCAACGGATCGACTACGACTTCTATCATCTCGGTGACGATGTTTGACGTTGGCCGGATGTTTCCTGTTTGTTTCTCGAGGACGTCGTTCTTCTCCGCATCTTTCTTCACGTTTCTCGTCTTTTCGATCAGTACTGCGCTCAACATTTAGTTCTTTTCTCTCGTTACGAGATCTTTCTCTTTCATCACTTCCGGTCTGATTTTTGCCGTATCTGCCAGAGCCTTGGTGAGCATGAGCTGAAAACTTACGATGCCGTTCCTCGTTTGCAGTGTCATCATATCTTGATCTTTTGCCGTAGTCTGGCTCTTCATCAGAAGACGACGCTTCTGACGGATCCTTTTGATGCTTGTGTTTTCCCAGGATGTGGCCATCTGCACATCAAACGATAATATGTCATACTATTTCTGACTCATATACATCGATACTCAGATCAGTCAGATGCACAAACATTATAGACATTTTTATCGGAGTCAAGAACATTCCACTTCATCATGAGCAATAAAAACACTGCAACACAGGAGCTTATTAATGCTACATGCAGCTTGACAAGGACACCAGACAGCTAAATTGATATCTAAAAAATAGCATAAAATCCAGACTGAATACATGAGTAGATAAAAATGCACTGCATTGCATCCTTTCAGCAAAAGACAACAGAATAAACAACAGACAACAAAGCTTAAATGACAACATTTAAAATTCACAACACAGAATACAGTACTTTTATATTGTAAGCATATTATTATTCTGTAAATAACATACCACTATGTTTACTGTCTTTGACTCTGCTTGGTTCTTGATGCTTCTTCTTGTGTTTCTTCTTCTTTTCCATCTTATCCAACTTCCTGTTGCAAAATAACAACACAACACTGTTAAATAATGCATCATAACTGAATGCTATCAAACAAGGCATATTCAGCATGACACTTTTGAACACTTGAAGCACAGAACACTTCAATTAACAACAAACAAGTAAAGCCCTCGCTTAAGGCTAAGTACTGTCCACGGGTATCATGCAGACAAAAAACGAACAAAAACCAAGTGACCTTCACCTTTCACCATGAAATTCAATAGGGTTCTAGAGGTTGTCGAGGTATATGTATGTGCAAAATTTCACCAAGCTAAGTGCAGCAGTTCATGAGTTATCATGTTCACAAACTTTTAAAATCTAGTTTGGTGACCATGACCTTTGTATTCAATAGAGTTCTACAGGTTGTCAAGGTACGTTCATGCACAATTTCATGGAGCTAAGTGCAGCGGTTCTTGAGTTATCGTGTTAACAGAGAAAAAACTTAGCTGAAAACAACACTGCCATTGCTTCCATGGGCAGTAATAATCTGGCAAAAATTGAAAAAGACATACTTTAGCAGTCTTTTCTTCTGCTTCGGAGTCAGAGACTTGAGGAACTGTATCTCAGGGTCGTCATCAGGATCATCAGCTCCAGCAGCAGCAGCAGCCTCAGATGCGCTGGACGATGATGAGACCTGGTGAAGTACATAAAAATACACGACAGATCAGCTCTGATCTACAGTACAGTGCTGTTGTCACGTGCAGGCGCGTTCCAGGTAAGCATACGTGATGAACGTTCATGGACGGTTTAAAGAAATATTTTACGAAAACGCGTTTTAACGTTCTTTAACTTTGTCATTGTTGTTTTTTTTTAAATTCTAACTGCTAGTGTGAAAATGGCGGGAGCGACTTATATAACTGTCGGCTGCTTGTCAATGTCAATGTGAATCAAATATTTATATAGTGCCCAAAGTCGAAGGTCGAATCTGAGGCGCTGGCGTGTGGGTGACG
>Ga0209052_1000330_pt1 | contig 14408 bp, 9 predicted proteins | sample WorMetHEROISLAND_2_FD_187409 | JGI IMG/M metagenome (GOLD analysis project Ga0209052, IMG submission 187409) | Marine gutless worms symbiont microbial communities from Max Planck institute for Marine Microbiology, Germany - Olavius sp. 4 HERON... | ecosystem: Host-associated > Annelida >...
GTATGAATTTTTTTATGAAATTTTTCAAAGTCGTTTAAAGTCTGATAAGCAAGAACAAGTTCGAGTTCCTTAAGAGTGGGGCAGACAGACAGACGGACGGACGATATAATAGCGCTATAGAATTTTACAGAATTTTGCAGTTTGTTTAGACAAATTTTTATACCGGTACCGGCACTTTAAATGCCGTGTGTTTCCTTTACGTAACGCTAACAGATAGGCTCAAGCCCACGTGCATTTCTGGCTTCGTTTCCTTCGAAATTTGCCACGAATATCGCATATTTTTAAGGCTCAGAAAGTTTGGTTGATCTCAGATTGGTCTTTATGTGGCCAGAGGCGCCATAAGCGCAGAATCGCCGGAGGAAAGATATAGGGAGATTCGCGCGGTTCCTTATTTTTTTTAACTTTAGCTGATGTGAAGTACCAAAAATCAAAAATCAACTCAAATGTTTTTAATTGTCAAACCGCAATTGTACAATACACAACAGGATAAAACAATAGTGTCAATAACTGTCAAGAAGAGCATTCGAACTATAATATTACAATCTGTGAGATGGGACATGCGGCCAGGAAGCTAATCGTTAAGCTGTTTGCGTCTTTAACATTTTGGCTTTGGACAAATTGCAACTTGGAACGGTTTGGCTAGTGCGCTCTATTGTCAGTTGTATATCTCTGGCTCGATATAGCCTAGTTTGGACTTCATATTGAGAGAGACGATTGATTGGACGAGGTTATATCAATGCCATTCATTGAGTGAATTCTGTTCGTGAGTCGGCTACGCCACCTGGGGAATGCAGCCGTACGTGACATGGGCTACTACGGCAGAGACGGCGTTAAAATGATTCTGATGTAGCTCGTTGTCTCGGAGTGTCTCTGGTGAAGTGTCGAGCGCTCGACGTCTGTCGACGTCTGCAGCCTCAATCACAGAGACACACGACGTTTGCATTAGGCCTACGTCATCGCTCACCTTTCAACTTTCCTCTCACGTTAACCAATTTACCACCGAAAATTTCAATAATTTCACTTTGTCTTGTCATGCCCGTTTTGCCTCTTTTCCTGCCAAATTGTGCTCATGCACGCACGGATTTCACGAAAACAGCATATCTGGCAAACCACATTTGAGTTAAACGTTACATTACATTACATGGTGAATTTTTAACGTGGCCTAAGTAAAAACCGCAAGGACCACGACAAACCGCAAGCCACAACAAACTAAAACACAATAGATGGGTACGACTGTCGGAACAAGAATGTTTTGAGTTCACGACGAAACCGTGGTAATGTGTTCAATGCGTTAAGCGTTAGCTGTTGCTAATCTGGGACAGATTAAAGAGCAAGAATAACTGAGAACCCCCAGCTGTGACCCATCATTCATATCTGAAGAGCTATAGAAATGCACAATTTTTATATAGGCCCTATTTTCGATTCACTGCAAGCAGTTGTAAAATGTTGTACTTGTTCGCTTGCTGTTGAGAAATGCATTAAGCGTTTTTGGTGTTTTTCTTCAGAACACGGAACGTTATAGAAATTCGTCAAAATCCTTCTATAACTCTTTGAATAATTTTGCTCACAAACCGGCAGACAGGCATACAGCAGTGAAGACATACCCTTCTCTTCGGCGAAGGTAACAAGAAAGCCCAGCTAACGCAAAGGGAACGCGCGACAGCAGTGCATGTATGAAGGCCCACTGCGAACAAATGTAAAATACGTAAAAACCTCTATATTAGTGCTCATTGATTTCGGTGTCAATCGAAACCCGTGTATGACTTCCCATTAGTGATTAATTGTAACCTTGGCCCTATCTCGCACCGTTTCCGAGATATGGCGACTTTTAGGTTGAAATCCCTACCCCGATGGCGGTACAGCCGTTCAAGATCATCTAAGGTCATCGATCTTGGTCTTAATGGAAAGCCTATAGGTGACTTCCTATTAGTGATAAATTGTAACCTCGGCCCTATCTCGCACCGTTTCCGAGATATGGCCAGTTATTGGTTCAAAATCGCAAAATTTTCCTACCCCCTCTTATTTAAGGCCCTCGATTGGGGTGACCCCTATGGAATTTTTGGAAAAGCGTTACAGATCCTGAAACTAGAGTCTTTGGGGCAGCCGATGGTGAAGATTTGATGATCCTGGCTTGCACCGTTTTTGCCTGATCCACCCGTGTGACAGACAGACGGACAGACAGACAGACAGACGGACGGACGGACAGAATTGCGATGGCTAAGACGCGCTATAGCAGTTCCTGCTGTCGCGCGTAAAAATCACGCAGTAAATAAAACCTTTCTTTGCTCTGAGTTTAGGCTTGAGTCGGTCATAGTCCGGCATATTATTACGCAGGAACAGATAGTCAGTGTTTGACGCCCACTGGACGTCATCGAATGACGACACTCGGAAGTCACAGTCAGTACACCTCAGCTGATCACATGACCTATGACGTCACACATCACCCTCCCTTCATACACGATACTAACGAGGACCAAAGTAATTTGGCAAAAAGCGGAATCGTCGTGGCAAGTCCACCTAACTCCTCATTCTTATTCTCCAGGTGGCAACATAAGACTGATCATAGGCTGCAATTTGCAGTTGCATTTTTCGGCTGGGGGGTTTACCCCCAAATCTCCTCTTCCCTGGGAGTCAGGGACCCCATCTAACACAACGTATTTGGACCCCACAAGTGTACTTCCAACACAGCATCTAAATCCATCAAATGGTTTAAGCACGGGGCACGAATGGGACAGACAGACAGACAGAATGCTCTACTGAGAAATGTGTAGAAATATATGGATTGAGTCGCTTGCGCTGCAAGAGCAATTCCGCCTAAAAAAGGTTAAATATGTATACAGCTCTTCATGGAATCTGAAGCGCTATAGAGGGTCAACAAGATCACAGTGTTACTTGCCACCCGACACAGGTGAATGCACCCCACCTTAACTCCAGCTAGGCAGGCTGGTACTCAATTTACCCGCCCCTGACGGATGGGAGGCTGGGGTTATCTTTCCAGAGATATTCCAAGTCATACCAGGTCCACAGGCCGGGTCATTATCATGTATAACCAAACAATCACATCTAAAATAGCAACTGTGCCCTGCAACGTCAGCTGAGACACACTGTACAATATGTATACACTGTGAGTCAAAAAAGTATGCCAACTCGTTTTTGTCATGACTTCATCAGATACTGACTGATTTTCAAATTCTGTACATGTCACATTCCACAGGTAATTTGCAATAGTCATGTCTAAAGATCTTAAAACATTTCAAACCAGTTCCCAAACTACCTCGTAAAATGACAAATTAAATTTCTGTCAAAGAGGAAGCAACATATTATTGAGAAATGCTTGTAAACACAGACTGTGTTTAGCATTGCTTTCTGCACGACTTAAAACCAAACGTAAAGCAAAACTTCACTATTTCATCAAAAGTCAACTAAAGAGGTTAGACAAAAATACTCAATATTAATTTAATGTACCATTATTCTAGCATCCATCGAATTTGTTTTTGTAAAACTACCACAGAGCACTAAATTTCAAGACAGCAATATTTCGAATGTGCACAGGGAAGAATAACCCAGATCTCATCAGCTCAAATACAATGCCATTATTGACATCAATGTGCAGACTGACAGGTTAAGAAGTTACCTGCTATTAGCTGAAGTTGACAAGCCTTCTGTACACTCACTGCCTCCAACGTACACTGGAAAACATCTGTAGTAAACAAACTGTTTGCTTAGTAATTTGTGCTCATGATCAGTCTTTTTACTACTACATTTAATGACTACAGCTTTTTACAAAGTTTTCTCATGTAACACTGCATGCAAAACAATGCAAATATAAAAAAAGTAAATAGACGTCAATGGTAATTTACTTAGTTCAAGAGATGTTATTCAATGGTAAAAAAATACTTTTTCAGTCCAGTGCTAAGGCTTGTAGACAATGATGACGATGTGACGGTGGCTGTGGAAGATGTATCATTAGTATTCTTTGTTCTCTGCAGCTTATTGTTAGCATCTGTTTCATCGTCATCAACATCATCCAGAATGTCACTGAGGTCAAAAGGATCGTGTCTGAAACAAACAAAAAAAAACGTTGCGCATTACAGTAGTCAAACTGTTTGTTGCATGTACTGCTTTGACGAGCTATAAGAACTATCGAGGAAACAACTTTGATCACAACAAAAGCAAAAATTATAGGCCTAACAATATACAGGATGCGATGACAAGACGAACATCTCAGTCTCAAGCAGTGTTACTGTTGTACGAAGTACTCAACATAACTACTTATGCAAAAGTACAAGTTTTGGGCATTTTTTACTTAAGTAAAAGTAGAAGTATCACCGAAAAATTTTACTTTAGTAAAAGTACAAAGTTGTAACGGCCTTTCGTCCACTTTTGACGTTCACACTGCATCTTCAGGATCACGATCCATCGCTTACAATCTTATCACAACTGTGACGGTTCTGAAACATTGCTGATGGCTGCTGGTAATGGCAGGCGGTCCACTTTCGTGATAGCATCTTCCACTGCCCATCCAGCGCTAGCAGTCAGTACACTGTGGCTCGGAACGCCGCAGCTGGGTGTCACATGGACTGCTGAATACAATTAGGAGTCCATGGGTGTCAGCATCAGCGCTGTGAGGGCCTTTGGTGTCGTCTGAGCCGTAGCCGTAACTAATTGCCTTAGCTTGGGTTTCCATTTTCCAATCGCGAGTCGTAAACAAACCTTTACGATCATGTCGTTTACTTGTAACGTAATTGCTTCATCGACAGAGTAACAAAGTAAAAGTACTGAAAATGGCCAAAAAAGTACTTCGTTACAAGTAAAAGTACTTGGAAATTTTTTTTACTTTGTTGCGTGTAAAAAGTAACAGAAAAATACTTAAGTAAAGTAACGCATTACTTTTACTTCGTTATATACTTAGCAGCACCGGTCTGGTCTCAAGAATGATCTTCAGAGCAAAAAAACTGCAATCTTAGGTCTTGGTCGCAAAGAGCTTGGCCTTAGTTTTGACATCAAGTTCTCTGATCGCTTTGGTCTTTGTCTATGAACTCTGTAGCTCATCATGCCGCGGTACACTTTGTTTTAGTATCAAACTTACAGTTCATATCACTGCAAGTTATACTATAATGATCAATCACATACTACAGGAAAATCAATGGCTAAACTGCCAAAAACTTCTACCTGCCTATGGCCTCGATTGTTTTTGTCGTGGTGTCGAGCTCTGTGGTCTTGGTTGTGAGATTTTGTTCCAGTTTACATCACTAAAGAAAATCGATCAAAGTAATAGTAAGCAAATGAATAAGTACAGGTGCAGTTAGATGCTCAATAAAATGCACTTTTTAACAACAAAATAGCGGCTAACGCACATATTAAAACGAGCAGGACTCAGTAGGCTCACTTGTCGGAAGTCGTTTTACTGTTCTGAGATGCACTTCGCGCAGGCGGCTTTACGTCGTCTGAATCCCATGATTTAACTTTTGTGCTCATTTTCTTCTCGATACAGTTGAGCAGGTCATCGATGTCGTCTGCCATGACTGCAAGCAGCAACTAATAAGCAATGACGTTTATAAAAAAAAACAGTAACTTTGTTTATGTTATTCCGCAACTAAGGAAATCCAAGGACTCATTTTCAGCGCATGCGCATGGTGAATATGCCGTGATAAATAAGTAAGCTTTGTTTACATGACAAATTAGGGTAAAGCTACTATAAGCAATTCATACACGATAGGAAATTACAGATATGCTTTGCTGCGCGACGTGTACATTTTAGTAAAAGTAAAATATCATGTGATATCGTTTTCAATGTCAATGTTTAACTTTGCCAGCATTTACTTCAGCTATAAGCGAAATATTGCCGCGTTTGCGGGAGACACGTTGTCGCTTGGCACTGTACTGGCATTACTAATGTTGTGACAGCGGGCACAATAGCGAAGGTAGTGTCAAAATGGACGTAACGAGCGAGAGGTCGGGTAAACAACAGGAGTTTGTTGTCGGCGACGCGACGAAAGCTACGTATCGTCTAGTGCGCAAGATCGGCAGCGGGTCGTTCGGTGACATCTATCTCGGCATCAACACAGCAAACGGCGAAGAGGTGCTGTCTGTCGTTGACTAAATATGGTTTGGGCGGATGGGCGGAAGACTTGAAACTGAAAAAAAACCTTTTGTTTCTTTCCCGAATAGAGGTACAGAAAACTCTGCCAACGATGTTCATGTGCTATGAAACGGTGGCCACTGATTTTCCGGAGTGGTTGGGCAACTACAGTTTGTCTGTTGTTTTTCATATCTGGGTCGTGTTGCTTTGTTAAGTGTGTATTGCGTTGTGTTGTACGATCGGAAATTCATGGCTGACTGTGTTGTAGTGTGACATTCTGTGAATGATAAAGTCATGGGGGTCATTCCATAAAGTAGTGACTTATCCAGAGTTTTACATACCACTCCTGGTACTGCTCTCTGTTGCTGCTGTTAGCTCTTCGTCGCTGTCCAGGCAGAGTGACAGTGACTTGTTCTTTGTTTAGTCTTACGTATCCTGAGTTCACTTGGGCTGGGCTCATTCTACTGCTAACTTGCATCTGTTGACAGCGTAATGTCGAAGGCTAGGTGTAATGCCAGTTGTATCACATAGGAAGACAAGTTCCCGGCACAGTCGTACAGTACACACACAGTCAGATGAGGTCATTTGGGTGCATCTGTTGTTTCTGGATTATATACGTTTATTTTGATTATGTATTGCTCATATTGTATGAGCACCGCCGTATATTTATTTCGCCACCATGTTTGATTCTCTGTTATCTGACAGCTGCTGAGATATGCCATGTATTTATTCAGGCAAGTTGTTTGGTGATTTGTGACCAGGTGGCAGTAAAGTTGGAGCCAATAAAAGCACGACATCCACAGCTGCTGTACGAGAGCAAGTTGTACAAGATTCTCCAGGGCGGCGTCGGCATCCCTCACATCCGCTGGTATGGCCAAGTTCGAGACTACAATGTGCTTGTCATGGAACTGCTCGGGCCCAGCCTCGAGGATCTCTTCAATTTCTGCTCTCGGCGTTTCACGATGAAGACGGTGCTGATGCTGGCGGACCAGATGATCGGCCGCATCGAGTACGTCCACAGCAAGAACTTCATTCATCGCGACATCAAGCCCGACAACTTTATCATGGGCATCGGCCGGCACTGCAACAAACTGTTCGTCATCGACTTCGGCCTCGCGAAGAAGTACCGTGACACGCACACGCGGCAGCACATACCGTACCGCGAGGACAAGAACCTGACTGGGACGGCACGCTACGCCAGCATTAACGCGCACCTCGGCATCGAGCAGAGCCGGCGCGACGACATGGAGTCGATGGGCTACGTTCTGATGTACTTCAACCGCGGTGCGCTGCCGTGGCAGAACCTGAAAGCGGCGACGAAGAAGCAGAAGTACGAGAAGATCAGCGAGAAGAAGATGTCGACGCCGGTCGAGGTGCTGTGCAAGGGATTCCCGGCGGAATTTGCGATGTACCTCAACTACTGCCGCGGACTGCGTTTCGACGAGGCGCCCGACTACATGTACCTGCGCCAGCTGTTTCGTATACTGTTTCGCACGCTGAACTACAATTACGATTACGTGTTTGACTGGACCATGCTCAAACAGCGGGCGGCTGTTGCGGCGGCGTCATCTGCAGCAACGAGTGGACGTCCGGGGTATGGGACCGCTGCCCCAGCAGGCCAACCAATGTACGACAAGCCTTGATTTTGTACATTGATTCATCATAGACATAGAAATATCACGCAGTACAGACGACAGCTCGGTATACGCATCTGTTTTGACGGACAGCCTACCGGCAGTTTACAAGCATGATTAACCGATGAGCACCGTAACACATGATATGACTGCTATGAATGTCATACTACGGACTGATGTCAATGGAAGCAAAACACATTTGTGTATTGTGGTCGTTTTTGGTTGCAGTTATCCACCTCCAGAAAGGAATTGAGTAGTTTTTATTCTGCAAATAAGTTGGGCAAGATTATTTTTTTAATAATTATTATAATGCATTGTCTCTTCTGATACTGTTCTGCTTGGTGTGGTCTGACTGTAATTCGGATGGTAGTGTAAGACTTGTTTTGTGACCGATAGTACTACTGTCGCGTGTCTTTTCTTTTCTTCTTTCTTCATTGGCGGGAGGGTTTTTATCCCAGCGCTTAGGACTGAGGCCTTACATGATTGGCCCAGTGCGCAACCCGGAGATTCAAAATCTCTTATTAGAGGTTTTCGCAAGCCTCAAGAGAGATCTCCAGTGCAGTAAAGCAAGGTCCTCATAGTCTAGGTAGTGAGAGCCTAGAATTTCAAGTCGCTGGTTAATTAAAGCACAGCACTTCCCTAACAGGTGTAATGTGGTCTCCTCCACCTCTTGACATAGAGGACAGAGTGTCAGTCACATCTGTTACTACAGACAGTGTCACATTGCGATCATTCATCATTTGTTCGTTATTGTCGTATGAAATGTACAGGATCCTTGTTGCTGTATGCCTGTTTTAGTGTTTGTGGACCCTTGCTTGTGACTGGTCGAGTGTTAGCGGCAGATTGTCTATCCCGTGGTTCTTAGTCTATACGATGCGTTGTTGGTGATCTGTTGATGATTAATGATCAGTTGGACATATCAGTTTATGAAATGATTCAAGAGTGTTTTAAGAGTGCCGTCGTACTCGGGTCAAGGAAAATACTCGACTCGGATGCAAGTGCTTATTTTTCAGCACTCGGACTTTCACTCTTACTCGTTGGACTTGGACTCGGACCAAGTGGTCTCGGCTAATCCACCAGTTTTGAAATATTACAGGCGCTAATGCTGTGTTGCCGTATTACTGTACTGGTTTAATCTACCTGCTAATTGCTAACCTGGGGCCCGATACACAGACATTGATTTATCTTATGATATGTCTTAGGACCATCGCAACACAAAAGTTGAGATATCCTAAGATACATCGTATCTTAAGAGTGACAGATCTTGTGATCATTTAAGACAAGTTCTGTGAATTCCTTTAAGACATGTCGTTAATGTTCTGTGAATCAGATCGTTGTCTTAAGTTGACAGTAAGTGTATAAGTGTATAAACTGTCTTAAGATTATTTTAAGATTTTCTGTGAATCGGGCCCCTGACTTTGATTTGCTGTTATCAACGTTGATTAATAACACCAGCATAGTATGTGCTAATACACTACTCACAGAGTGGATAATACATTTGCAGAAATTAACAGGAAGAGCAGGTGGTGATATACAGTTTAGCAGGGTTAAAAAACCCGTTTTTTTAAAAAAAAGCCCAACCCAGTGGTTTTTGGGGGTTTTATTGGGTTTTTTGGACAAGCAGGAGAAAATAGGTAAAATAATACAAAAACTCAGTAACTTAAAGCCTTAAAAGCTTTAAAACAATAAAATATTGCATTATTAGTGGCATATAAAGTATAAACTAAAATTAGGTTAAAGTATAAGTGTGGGTTTTTTTGGGGTGGGTTTTCTTTAGGTGGGTGTACCCAAAAAACCCGCCGGTTTTTTTTGGGTACATACTACATACCCAGGTGTCTGAACCCTGCAGTTTAGTGGCCTCATGATGCTCTGCAAGCATGCTTCAAGCTCTGACATTTAAACCGTTCTTGTTTTAACATTTTAGCATTGCTTATTATGCCATGTAATGCTAGTGCTGATGTGTGCAGCAACACTGGTTCAGTGTATGTTGTTGTTACTTCTGATACTTTTACCTGGACACTGCATGTATCTAATACTAGTACTAATATACAGAGCTGTATTATGTGGTTTATGTTGGAGGCTAAAAATTCTGCATTGATATGCGAAACATAGGGTTTTACACACGACAGTACGTAGTGCTAAGCAGTAAGCACATACTAGGTATCGTAATTCTGTCGGTCTTAGTGTCCGTCACGACCCGGTACTGATACAAGCCCGGGTGCGATAGAGACTCCGGGTTTTCACTGTATGATGGCATAGAGTCTCTAGCTTTCTGTGGCAAATTTCATGCTGATGGGTGATGAGATTCCCCTCGAACGAGGGCATCAAAGAGGGGTACCCCCCTAAGAAATTATGTTATCACTATTACTGGGTAGCTCATCTAGCATGAGAACGGTTGCAGATAGACACAGACTTTCTGCTTATCATAACAAGCACTGCTGACGAGCTTTCTTGGGGTACCAAACCTTGAACGCCCAAAATAGGGGGTTTTAGTGAATTTTTCACTGGAGATAGACCAAGACAACCTGCATATGAAATTTTCAGCATTAAAAGTAGATTTTAACAGTCTAAGTTTCGACCTCTTAGGTTCAAGGAGTCCTCTGTAGAGGGGTGTCAAATTTGGGTACCGCCGTTAAAACGAGTTAATATTATTGGACGTTGTACAATGATTCACGAGGCGGCAGCGCTGATGCTGTCGCGTGTCTCATGAGCATTAGCTCAAGTTTCTTGTTTGGAACAAGTTTTTATCTTTATAGGTTTTGGTTACAAAGAAGACCAAACTCAGAATTATGACCCAGAAAGAACATCCTATGCACCATTCTCCCTGTCACGTCATTTGCTGTAAGTTATAGCGAAACACAAAAATCATGATTAAGTATGAAATTAAATATGATTTTAAATTTAAAATGTACAACAAATAAAAAACCTACAAATTGTTAACTTACCAGGTTTCTAAAGGTTTATTAAACCTATTATCCCGCCCCGTTAAACCTAAAAGTACAAGGTGTACAGTACAAACAGTCTACAATGCATGTGCATGTAACTGCAGTGTATTGGGTAGCACACGTTGATTTTTCTGCTTTTTTTGGTTCATTTTGTGTGAACATCTTGACATTTAAACCGTTCAGGTTTTCGTTAGATACATTTTTCATCACAGCATACGTACATGATATATAGCAGCTTGTATCCTATTGTAGGTGGTCATAGTGCAAGTCGTAAAGGCTTGTATGATAATGAGCTTTGTCTGCTGTGTCATCGTATGGGCAGAGGCAGTGAAGCCACTATATCATGCTACTACAAATGAAATAAAATGTTAGGTTAGAAGTGATGTTAAAGTGCATCGGTGTGCACGGTCGATGATGCTAGTGGCGTAGTGCTTAAAGCTCTTCTATTTTACGAATGCTTCTGTTGCTTTGCAGCCTTGTACACAATGATGAACACCAGTCCCTCGGGCCACAGAGCTGCGAGACGGTGATGCTGACTGTTGGAGATCTTTCTTATTGAAAAAAGCAAAATACTGAAATACCGAAGAGACAGAAGGCTGCTCAGTGCTTGATGATTGCTATGTGTCGACATTATCGAAGTGATCAGTAATTGATTTATACAGCAATGAAATATTGTCGATAATTATTCCAGCAAAATGATCAAAACGGTGAAATTATTTTTACTAGGGTTGTGCTTAGTGCTTACGAATAATTTTTTCTTTTGCATATGCATAGACAACTGTCGAATTAATTGGCCTGTTTTTTGTGCAACCTTGTATGTCGATATTTGCTTGTGTGTGATGATGAGGTAATCTCTAATGGTGTCTGGTAATGCTGCACGTACTGATAGCAGATGGTGCTTGGTTGATGGCGACTTGTCTGTATATATACGGTGTCTCCAAAAAACTTGTGAACTTGATAATGTTGCGATTGAATAATTGTTCGGCAGTATCAGCGAGAAATTTTCCGTGCACCTTGTCGTAATTCACTCTGTTGCTGCACTACCTTGTGATATGATGCTATCAGAGCTTACATGGATAGATGATAGATGAAATGTTTTTAGACTTGGCTTTATTCTGCAAGCGATGTGGTGTTCGTGAAGAATTCACAAGAAGTTGGAATCCTGACTGATGACTATGAAATTTGAAATATAAATGTTCAAAAATGCAGTTAGTGTCCGCTCAGTCAGTGGTGTCGTGGCGGGGGCAGTGAACAAATGTACCCCCAAATTTTAGTCTGTCGGAAAATGTTTTTCTTGTTGGAAAATTTGCGTCCGAAAATACAAAATCCCTCACTTTGCGAGAATTTAGGGGCACAAGTGAAATTTGAGCAACCATAATGTCCTCTGTCGGAAAATTGCAACTTTCTGCGCCTCTAATTTTTTCAGCCCACGACGCTGCTGCGCTCTGTCACTGTAAGTGGAAAGTCATTATTCCGGTCTGTGTTTATAATGTTGGAAGTTGTGGTATGTCTTTGTTTTGTATTGGCCTGTTAGATTGACTGCATCACGCTTGCATGGCGGCTTATTGCAATGAGTAGATTTTGATTTATCGCATCAGGGTTCCCCCTGGTCTTATAAGTCTTTAAAGTGCTTAAATTTCACACATTCAAATATAAGGCCCTTAAAAGTCCTTTAAAACGATAATGGTGCTTAAAAGTCCTTAAAATGTGCTTAATTTTTACTATAGAATTTTTGAATATTTTGAAGTCGGACCTTTCGTTTGACTGACATCACTGCTACTGTACATGACGTTAATGATGCTCTACTACTATCAATCAACGAACAATAATAGGTCTGTATCTGCTGGTAACTAGTACAATTCTGTGGCATTTGGAGAATATGCTGACATTAGCTGTATGCATGTACTGTAATGAGTGCTGTATAATAGGAAGTATATGGTAATATTCACACATCTGGGTTGACACTCGCAGTGACAGTGTACGGGCCAGTCTCCGAAACAGTAAAAATTTGTCTCGGAAAGGTGCTTAAAAAGTCCTTATTTTTGTCTCAGACAAAAGAGGGGGAACCCTGTCGCATACATGTTTCTGTAAAATTGTATGTATGTAATTTTTCTATTGTGAAGCATTGGTTCACTGTCTGTTGATTGTAGCCGTTGCTTGCGAAATGTTGCTAAGTCTGTTGCCATTCACAAAATGTTTTTTTCTGCTCTCGCATCATAACAAAATAATGATAGCTTGTGTGTAATATACTGTGTGTCCATTAGTGCATGTTTTTTTTTCGTTTTTCTTACACATATGTCTGTTTGTTTTACGGGCGACGTTATGTTTAACGTCGCATTTGTTAATAATTCTGTGCAGCTTGCAGTTTGCTGGTGATTTCACGATGCAGGTGAAGTCGGCGTAAAATATGATTTCAAATTTCCATTTTGTGATGAAAGCACGTGTGAAGTTTGTATTTCTGTTGCTGTTGTAATTAAATGAACTGTAACACTATTGGCTGCACTGTTAGTCGAAACGAAACGGTTTTTTTATCTCAAGTTCTTGATGTGTTGCAGTAACATTCATATATTGCAAGTTCAATCAAAACAAAACCATGACATTTCTTGTCTGACAGATACTTGAAATACAGCGGTTGAATAAAACGGTGCATTGCGCAATATCAGCAGAATGACCAACAAATGCACATGAACACTTTATGTTGCTGATTCTAGACCCCAATCCGAATTTTTAAAAAATCGGATGGAAAGAATTTTCAGCTGATAAGCTATCTGGATTAGAGAAATTATCGCAGGACAGAACGGTCAGTAATTCTGCTGAAAAAGCATGCAGCAAACTGTTCAAACCAAGTCACAACTGTTCGAAAGTTAAGACTGTTACCGACTCACAAACAAAAGCAGTATTTTGTTGTTTCTAGGCCTGCTTTCAGCCAAACAACGAATTGGAAGTTGTCATGGATGTGATGTTCTGCAAGTAAAAAAAAAACAGAAAAAAAATCGAATACTGTTATTTTTTTTCGGCCATCCAATCGTGCACCTAAGTTGTTTTCGTTGACTCATTTGTGATGGACAGCCAGCCATGCGTTCTAAGTCTAATCAGCTAAACGTGTAACTGTAGGGCTACTTTTTTCCACGCTCCAGCTCTGTTTTGTCGTCTTAACCCCATTTATAGCGACACAACGACTCAACTGGTCGTGAGTTGTGTCGCTATAAACGGGTCTATCGACGCAACTCAACTCACCTTGGTCTAGTTGTAGGTGCACGTGGTCTAGTGGTTGGTGTCGACTCGTCACTTTCACGTTACGGTTCGATTCTGACCGCGGGTCATTTGCAAGCAACCTTGAGCAAGTTGCTAACCTACTGTGTGCTCACGTCAACTCAACCTCCTACCCTCAGCGGGACGGGAAATGAGTAGTAGCTTACGGGCTACGGGGTGAAGGCCTGGTGTGGCTGATTGGGGCGGTGGTATGTCTTCTAGCTGCAAACCGCGGGTCCAATTGTTCGCTGACGCGGGCAACGGATGGCCGCATAGTGCGCTACGGTATCATTAGCTTATGCCAATCAGATGCCACTTCCGAGATTGTAAGAAACGCTATAACAAGTGTCGCGACCTTTACCTTTTACCTTTTACTGGACGTCCAGTTGAGTGGAGTTGTGTCGCTACAAAATGGGGCTTTATGCGTCTATTTCATTGCTGCTCGGTCACGCCGCCATTTAAAACATGATTTCGAGTTCCCCTTTTAGCCCCCTC
>Ga0209052_1000331_pt1 | contig 14370 bp, 9 predicted proteins | sample WorMetHEROISLAND_2_FD_187409 | JGI IMG/M metagenome (GOLD analysis project Ga0209052, IMG submission 187409) | Marine gutless worms symbiont microbial communities from Max Planck institute for Marine Microbiology, Germany - Olavius sp. 4 HERON... | ecosystem: Host-associated > Annelida >...
ACAATAATCGCAACCAGCCATTCTATCAATTAACGGCCGCTGTCGCAAGAGAACGATGAAAATCTGAATGGATCTCAGGCACTCGGGCATATCCGTTAATCGGCGGATCATTACCGCGACGCCGGAAATCGGCGCAATCCGTATAGCTGGCTACCGGGATGGCGTGATGTCATTGTGCTCGTGCGAGAGCCGCAGCGTAGTGTGGCGTAGACACCGGCGGCGGTAAAAGACGCCGGCACGTCACGTCAGTCGCACAGCGTGAAACACAATCGGCTCCTTTACTCGCACGCAACCAACGGATCGGTTCCCGCATACAAAAAAACAAGATACGGCGGCTGTCGCTGCTGCTGCCGCTGCTGCTTGTCTCTCCATCTTCGGTCTTTCTATACGCTTTCGCCAGTCCATCGCAGCCTGCTAAACTGAATGCACCAAACGTGCCGTGCATTAAACTATTCTACATCGCCGGTTATTTGTATTCTTCGCGCAGCTCAGACTGCGACTGTGTTGAGGCGATATGATCGAAGAGACGAGTGCCGCGAGCACAAGTGGCTATGGCTGACGACACTCGGCCAGTCGTGTCGGCCTGAGTCCATTAACTCTTTTGACTGCAATAGCAACGACCGTTATTATATACGCCAGCGTGATAACTGGACCATTGAGTGACCACTGTGATATCTACATTCTGCTAGAGGTACAGGGATAAGAGACGGAGAGAGACAGAGACGTCAAAGCGAGTGGATTAATGGCGCAACGCAGAAGACTGGACGTTGTGATGGATCTGCCGAGAGATTAGCAGAACAAAGAGACTGGGAATCATAGAGAGAACTGAAGAGCCGTCGTGCTGGCGAGTCTTACTCGAAGTATGGCGGAGAACATGACATGAAATGTTACATTTGGTTCCTTCACAGTGCTCTTTGCTGCATGCGCATCAGTATTCTGTATCAAAATGTAGCCTAAAATAGCCAGTGAACTATTTGTATTAAAATGTCGCAGCTAGACTGCAAGGGAACAAGACACAAAGCCTGTCATTTGCTCAATATACACGTCTCAGTGTGAAGCATTTGATCACCATCTTGACCGTGGTGATCATTGTCACAGCGTGTGGTCCGTTGCGACGGTCCTCAGTGGCGGCATCAGCGGCGTTGAACCACTCGGCTGGCTCAAATATCGTTCGCAGTGGCGCCGTCTGTTGAACCCTGGACGTGTTGCGTGGACGACCAAGCCGCTGCCGCCAATGCGCATTGATGACACGGGAACCGCAACGAACGACAGATGAATGCAAACTAACTTTTCTATTCTTTTTGAACTTCATTCTTTCCATTGATACTGTACTCCTAAGCTTTTGTTATTTGTCCACGACGCTACAGAGAATGAAGGTGATAAATCTATTAGAAAAAAATAAAAATAGATACTTTCATGTGAAGTTAAAGAAAAAACGTGCAACGCAGTCATTTTCTCTTTTTTTGAGTTATTCTATTTCAATGCTATGTGTGAAAGGGGATGTCAGCCAACCATCGATGTCACCAGCTGGGTAAGCAGCACTTATACTATCAATTACAGCTCAAAGTAATAGTCTCCGTTGCCGGTCGACGTGATGGCAATAGTTACAGTTATTATAGCACCACGGAGGAGTTAGCTCGTAAAATTACACAGAACAGTGTCCAACTGCAGAGGAATAAATGTACAGCTGTACAATGAACGGCTGAGATATTTCTGTTTTCTGTTGTTAGTCAATTCTCTGAAACGTATACTGCTATTTTCCAGTGAAATTAAAAGTATACTAGCTATTAGATATGCGTCGCTGCTTGAAAGCCATACACAACGGTGTTACCTATACAGTGTGTTATATAAACAAAACCACTTTTATCTTACCACAACTTTAGCAACTGCCAATACACTTGGATATTTTTAACTGTTTCGACTAGAACTTTTAATTATCGGCTGCTTAAGAGCCCGAGTTGTTGTATAGGATCGTCACGGTCTGCTCTTAGAATGATCCCCTAATGCTGCTATGAAGTGCTCAAGTAAACTGGACATGTTTACCTTCCACGACGAGCTGTATCTGTCGCGACGTGATGACGTCATCAGTAGTTGATGCGTTACCATGACGACGCACGCAGGAGTACATGGCTGTGTCGCTGGTACTGGACGCGTTGTGAATGGTCAGCGAATGATCGAGCGGATGCACCGAGAACTTACCGGACACCGCAGCATCAATTAGTTCGTCACCCCGCCGCCAGGCGTATGAGCTCGCGCGCTGTCGTGTAGCTCGCCGGCGGCTGTGACGCAACTTCCGGCCGGTGACGTCATCGTGGCGCGTGTCGCGCTGAGCTCGCCGCCGCCCGGTGATGTGTCTAGTCGTCCGCGCGCCGTCCCACCGTGCCTGTGTGACCGCGTAGCAAGGCAGCACCACCGTCGTCCCGGCCTTGACCCGCCTCTGCTCAGGCATCAGCTTCTCCGATGACGCTGCGCACAGCCGACCAGACATACTGCTTATGAACGAAATCTTTATTCATGCAAAACAAACAAAGTAGAATTAATTAAACACAGGGCAATAGAGAAATGAAAACACAACGCAAATTATAGCATTAAGAGAACAAGAAATCTGAGCTAATGCTCATGAGACGCGCCACAGCATCAGTTTAATTTCGTACGCAGGTTGTCTTGGTCTATCTCCAGTATATTTCAGCGAAAATACACTCTAAGTGTGCGTCGCAGCCTAAAATACCAAAAAAATCACTTAAAACCCATATTTTTGGGGTTCAAGGTCGTTCAAGGTCATCGATGTTGGTACCCGCGGAAAGCTCGTCAGCAGTGCTTGTTGTAATATGCAGCAAGTCTGTGTCTATCTGCAACCGTTCTCGTGCTAGATTAGTCGACAGTAGCAGAAATCGCACGTTTTCAAGGGAGTAACCAAATTTGATGCGCTCGTACAGAGGACTCCTTGAACCTAGGGGGTCAAACCTTACACCGTTGAAATCTACGTTTAATGCCAAACATATCAAGCGCAGGTTGTCCTGGTCTATCTTGAACGGTTTCGGCACAATTCACTCTTAAAATGTGTATTGCAGCCAAAAATCGCTAACAAAATCACTATAAACCCCTATTTTGGGGGTTCAAGGTCGTTCAAGGTCATCGATGTTGGTACCCCCGGAAAGCTCGTCAGCAGTGCTTGTTATGATACGGAGCAAGTCTGTGTCTATATCTGCAACCATTCTCGTGCTAGATTAGTCGACAGTAGCAGAAATTGCACGTTTTCAAGTGGGTGCCCAAATTTGACGCGCTCGTACGGAGGACTCCTCGAATCTAGGGGGTCAAACCTTACACCGTTGAAATCTACGTTTAATGCCGAACATTTCGTATGCAGGTTATCCTGGTCTATCTTGAATGGTTTTGGCGCAATTCACTCTTAAAATGTGTATCGCAGCCTAAAATCGCAAAAAATCACTAAAAACCCCTATTGTGGGGGTTCAAGACTTCAAGGTCGTTCAAGGTCATCGATGTTGGTACCCCCGGAAAGCTCGTCAGCAGTGCTTGTTATGATACGCAGCAAGTATGTGTCTATCTGCAACCATTCTCGTGCTAGATTAGTCAACAGTAGCAAAAATCGCACTTTTTCAAGGGGGTACCCAAATTTGATGCGCTCGTACGGAGGACTCCGTGAACCTAGGGGGTCCAACCTTACACCGTTGAAAGCTACGTTTAATGCCGAACATTTCATACGCAGGTTGTCCTGGTCTATCTTGAATGGTTTCGGCGCAATTCAGTTTTAAAGTGTGAATTGCAGCCTAAAATCGCTGAAAATTCACGAAAAACCCCCTATTTTGTGGGTTCAAGGTCGTTCAAGGTCATCGATATTGGTACCACTGGAAAGCTCGTCGGCAGTCCTTGTTATGATAAGCAGCAAGTCTGTGTCTATCTGCAACCGTTTTCACGCTAGATGAGCCAATAGTGGTAAAATAACGATTTCTAACAGGGGGTACCCCTCTTTGATGCCATCGTTCGAGGGGAATCTCCTCACCCGGTGGCACCAAATTACCTCATAAGAAACTAGATACCCCAGGCTACCATATGGTGAAGACCCGAAATCTCTATCTCACCCGGGTTTGGTTCGGCCCCCGGTTGTGACGGACGGACAGACAGACAGACAGACAGAATCGCCATAGCTAATACGCGCCTCAGCAGTACCTGCCGGTACAGCTGTGGCGCGTAAAAACTATTTCTCGCACTGTCATTGTATTAGTAATGAAGTAATTTATGCAAATACTTAGCCGAAGTTCAATTACTAATACATCAATCCTCTCTAGCTCCGCCCAGTTTCACGACGGCAGTGACGTGCACGACGATCATGCTCGTATTGTTTTAATTCGGATTGATCAGCTTCAGGTAAGGTATAGTTTATTTTAAGAACCGAACTCTCTCTCTCTGACATTGAATGCTAACACTTGGCTTGACGCATGACTTTCAACTGGTCAAGTTTCATTAGTTGGGCGTGCGCAAAAACTGCAGCAAATATGTTAAGCAACAAAAACTTGGAAATTAATTATTATAAGTTGTGCGATAGTGTCCTGCGAACATTTCCGATATCACTAAGCCTAATTTTTTTATAGCTCTGAGTACGATTTCATTAGTTTAGCCTACAATTTGACAGAATATTTAGCTTAATACATTTTTACCATGTCATATGGAAAATAGATTAGTCCGAACAGCGGTTTAAATGACCAAATACGAATGCGTAGAAAAGGATATATAGATAGAAAACCATAAACATTTAATGCTAGAACGTAAGTTAATACTATCCTCCGAATACAGATACGTCGGCGGGACGATAGGCTTAACTCCTTTGAATTACTGGCTTTTAGTCGATATTACTATTATTACTAGTAGTAGCAGTATTAGTAACACAAATTGTATATAAAGCACAACATTGCAGAAAAACGAGAAGGTAGCGTTAAAAAATCATAAAACCGTATATGAAAGACTAGACTATAACGACTAGCTGATTGGGTAACGTGGGCGCGTTGAATAACGTACGACAATCGTTAATGCTGCTGCCGTAGTTTCGCGGTACATCATCTCGCAGCAGCATCAGCAGCAGCAGCAGCACATTGTGCGTCGTCGTACAATGGACGGCTAATTGCGGCGCCCGTCACGCCGCCATACACCGCCCAGCTCAGCCCAGCAGGCGTGCAACTGGCGCTGCTAACAGCCCACGATTACACGGCTGCTGATGCTGCTGCTGCTGCTGCTGCTGATGCTGGAACGATGACGATGATGCTGACGCCGGTAAATGTTGGTCTTAACGACCGACGACGGGCAGTAAGCGACGTAGAACGTGGTTTAGAGTCGTTCGTTTTACGACCGTCGGCGAGAGTGTCGCAGCGACGTGGCGTATCGGACGATGATAGTGGGTGGCCGCTTCACCGACCGAGTGGTCGTCATTAGCTGACTGCGTGTGGACCCCCGCCCGACCACTGACACTTCCACATCGCGACATTAATCTTTAACCTCCAACCTTCCCACGTGCACTCCGCTCCTACCGCAAAAAGCGAAATAAAGCTGACTAAGTTGGCCTCCAAACAGTAGCAGCCTATTCCGCGGTCGCACTTCTAGGCTCTATCGTTATGTTTAGTGTCGCTGACGGGTCGCTGACTGTACAAGAACACTCAAGCGAATGACTTGTGCAGGCTTACATGCCAACTGTCGGAGGCCGTGGAATAAAAGACAAGTTGATTTTTCCTAACTTTTAAAACTACCACAATAATGTTCTTTTTTCTCTCCATTATCTACCCACACTCATTAATGGAATTTTGAAGCCAACGTCAACGAAAACGTAGGCTGTTTATAGCTTATATTTTATAATATGCGGTACATCCAAAAATATGGGTGGATATTTTTGACATACATCCATAATTAAGAATGTCATCATGTCATAGATTTGTAACTTAGTTAAAACCACAACACGCATCGCTCTTCACCGCAGCGTCAGCGTCACAATTTCAAGAAACGGCGAATAAATTACGACAGCGATGATGACGTTCTTAGAAAGCGCGAAGAAAAACAAAGAAAAATTCAAGACGAAGTCGTCGAATATAAGCAAGCGACCGCGGTACGGATGTTATACTTCAAAAGCAGTGGCAGACTCTGCAGCGACGAGTGAAGTGCGTGTTGACTAATGCGTCGGAAGAACATCCAACGATCAGTCACGTAAACATCGCATTCAATCTGCGTCGTCTCATAATTACAGCTAAGCCTTTGATAGTTACACATTAACAAGTAGACCAAAAGACAAGACACAGATACATTTTTAGGGCAGTATTAGCTGGAACGACGAGAAGTACGTTTCTTGTCAACGTTAGGTGCCGTCGTATTTCCGCATCAACGGATAAGGTGTGCAAACGGAGTGTGAGGGGTGTGGTCTAAAGGAAATATTTGATTTTTTTAGATCTCGAAGTGACATATTCTGGTAGATGCAATGGGGTGTGGGAAGAAAAGAGGGTGTCCCTACTGATGGGATAAAAGGGGTTCGGAAAAAAATAGTAAGTAATATTTTCGACCTTGAAATTTCGAAAAAGAGCATTTTGGTGGATTCTGAATTACTAACTTTACATTTTTATATGACACAATATTTTGTCCCGTCCTGTAAAAAGGCCCAAACCACACAGTAACTGTCTATAACAGCAAAGCTAAAAAACTTTAATTGATCGCAGTGATTTTCAGGTGGTTGGCGTCGCAAATTGTTGAATTTTTAAAGCGCCACGTCGCACAGTAAGCCAGCGCACGTAGCAGTTAATTCGTGACAGAGAAGAGACGACTGTCTCGTCAGATTGTTGACTCGGCGAACAAAGAACGCTGTCGCTGTCATGCTATGCGAATGATGATGTTTACGTGAGCGACGCTGAAATAAACACGCGAAAAGACTCAATGCACGAGTCGATTACTACTCCGAGTCGACGGGTCGCACATGCGCCTGTGTCTGTCGACGAATGAAGAAAAATCGGCGGCGGGAAAAAAGACGCTTGGCAAGCAAGCTGACTGATAGAGAAGGCCGAGTGTTAAAGAATTAACGATGAAATATTGATTGTCAAAATATACCGCACTGCGCCACGGCGACTCACAAAAAGACGCCTGTAAAAACTGCATGCTTGAAGTCGACGTCATCATTCATGTCATTCGTGACATTTGATCAACGTAGAGTATGCGCTACATTGAGAACTTAGTTTAAACAGCGCCGGACAAATGTCAGATCTGATTGTGATATGAGAGACATAAACAAAACTTTAAAAAAATAATCAATCGAATAGCGTCATTACCGATAACCTTGAGCGAGGTTCGAGGTGTCGGTAAATTAATTCAGTTATCACAAACCTTTCAAAACGCAATTATATTTAATAATGTACGATCAGATGTGTAAAGTGTAAACGTCATTCAAGGTCACATAAGATCAAGATAAAAAGACTAGAAAAAATCTAGCACAAACGCACGATAAAAATGTATTCATTCATAATATACATTTGGAATTTCAGACAATTACGGTGGCTATACGTAAGAACGTTTTTACCGCGCGATAATTGTAATGCTAAGGGCAGTACTGCGATTGTAAGTTGTCAGTCGGGACCTGCATCGGCACCAAAATACAACCACTTCCTACTTGGGACTCTCTGAAGCGTCGTAAAAAAATTTCATCGAAATATATTCATAACTTTTGGAGTAATTTCGTAAATAGACACACAGACACAGGTAAAAACATAACACTGTTCCTTCGGCCGAAAAATAATCAACATCTTCAGAGCGTTTCGTCGTCAGCTGTTCGTTCTGTGAAACGCTACATCTGCTCCTATAGCCTGCATGCCGCTTGTAGCCAGTGCAAATGACGTGCACTTGCGCGCGCACTTGCACCAGTGCAGTTAATGGACGCCACGACGTTGAGTGAAGTCCAGCGACAGACTGTAGTGGCTAGTGGGTCTCGATGTTACGGGGGCGACTTGTGAAGCGGGATTGTTATGCACAGTGGCTCATTGTTGTGTATCAGTCGCGTCGTCATCGCAGCACCAAAGACGTGCAGAGAATTTATTGGTGCCCGCGATAATCCCGTTTTCTCGGGGTACAAGAATAAAACCCGAGTGAAAGGGAAAATTTGAAAATCTGCCAATATTTAGGAAAGACTGTTCCTGTTAGCGGCCCAGTGTGGTGTTTTTTTGGTTCACGCTGTACATTTATCGGTATCTGCCAGCTGTATCTGTCTCGACCGAGTTTAACATGCAGAGCAATTATCGAAGAAACCTAGGAAGCGCCACAGTAGCCGGTTTACTGCGTGTGAGCGCGGAAGAAGATAATACTGTTCATCGTTAAGGTTAATATTCATCTTGGATTATGTTTCTGCAATCACGTGACAGCAGACTTGCACACTGCCGGGGTCCCATTACAGCACGCAATTCATGTGAATTCAATTTGGCTCTTAAAGTGCAATAGAACAGCACGAATTACCGAATACCAAGAACAAACGCCGCATGGGTGTAGTCGTAATTCAGTAGCAATAACATATTTTCACAATTATTAAGCAAAATAGCTTCTGCAGAGTTAGATGGTTCTCAGTCGACCTCTAGTTTGGGACAGGCCGATTATTGGCTGGAGTAACCCTCTTGGTGGACCATGGTTACATATACTAGTCTTTGTATTTTATTTGGAAGAGGAATACCCTAAATGATAATAAATGCAGAATAAATGCAAGTAAACACAATAATCGTTCTGTGCGATATGTAACGGTAATATGGCACGCTGTATATAGTATATTGTACGTATAATGATATACATGTAGCACCAAATGAGGCAGGTTCATTCACGCACCTGAGGCCAGCCGACAGTCTGGCGTACGTGACCAATTAACATGCTATACAGTACATTAACCCTTTACATCATTACGTTCCCCAATCCAATTTTTTTTAAAATCAGATAGATGGGAAAAAATTCGGCTGATATCTGGATTAGAGAAATTATCGCAGGACAGAACCGCCAGCAAGTCTGCTGAAAAAAAACGCAGCAAACTGCTCTAAAGTGACAACTGTTCGAAAGTTGAAAATGTTACTCAGTCACAAATAAAAGCACAATTTTGATTTTTGTAGTTTATACGCTTGTTTTAGCTAAAGAGTGAAATAAAAGTTGTTATGGGTGTGATTTTCTCTAAGTAAAAAATCGAATATTCGTAAGTCTTATTTTTTCGGCGGATTTTCGGCGCACAAAAATTTGCAGGCGAACTCGGCTATCGGATTCGGCTTGGAGCTTTACGTTATTGTCTGTGCAATGCAATGCATAGAATTGGACAGAATATAAAATCACTTGAACGATTTCAGACAGACGAACGAAACGCTGTGCTGAAACAAATTATAATTGTGTTCGCCAGATGGAGTCCCGTACTTTCGTACGCAACGTTAAATTTTTATATTAGAGTTGCTTAGTTACTGCGTGTGCTATTATTTTGCATGTTCATATATACATTTCAAGTTTCTAAGGCAAATCTGATAAAATTTCTTTGCGTTTTGAATTTCTGTGTGCTTAATATAAATGCGTCTTTGCAATTCACTGACACAATCATTGTAAACATCTGCGTGCAACTAATTCGTGCATGGTTACATATTAGGCTACGCTGGGCTTGAAGTATTTCCTATATATGTATTTATACATATGGATAACTTTTCAAAAATAGGCCTACGTTAGGAAATTGGCATCTTACATTATTATTAAACTTGAACATTGTTGATATATAATTTGAAATTGGACCTTTTCATTTTAACCACTCTGAACTACTCTGCTGAGTTGCTTACTGATTTCAGTTATACGAACTTCACTGTAAGCTATAGAGATGCATTGGACAGACTCCGTGTTCACTTGAACATTATCTTGTTACAATAGGCCTACGCGTTAACCCATAAAATAGTGTATTATTATTACTGCACTGGAAGGGTCGAGTGGTAGAGAGGCTCCTAGTTCAATTCCCGGTGCGACGCCCAGTGCTGTAATCGGAAAATATTGTCAATGTTTCGGTTTGTGCTATTTTACAATCGATTTCAATGGTTGTTTTGGTTTGTAATGTACTAATCAAGTTCCAGCGTTGTTGGTAAAACGGGCGCTTGTACTAAACCTTCCATGTTATGTTTTGTTGTGCTTATGGCCTGCAAGTCTCATCGGGACTTAAGTCTAAGTTTTTATTCTAATTTTTGTGCTGGATTTTGGCGTAATAAATAAATAATGATTGATTGATTATTTCATATCATTAGTCTATTAATACATTCACTCACTTCTTCCGATTGTTCTGATGAGCCACTGTCTCAAGTGATGCTGGTCCCCATGTCATCGGAAAATCCGGCAGAGACCGGTTGGAAGCGAATTACCAGCGCGAGCAGGTTCACCACTGAATGTAGTTATTAGCCACTCGGACGAGCTTTCTGTGTTGCTCACTGTCTTCGGCGGGCGCCTAGTTCACGATCTATCTCCGTCAGTAAGTCGTGAAATGCAGGCTGCATGTGCACTGTGCAGTCTGCTGTACGCCGCTGAGCGCGTCACGTAAACCACTTCCTACTTCGTGCTGACTGGGGGCGATAACGAGGCCAGGTGAACAGTCGCCGTTAACGATCAATGACGACTCCAGCGTAACAAGATCATGTAGGCTACGGGTTGCCGGTATGCAAGTACTCAAGGTTACTCGCAAGAGTCGTGATCTCTCGACCTTGACCTTTGACCCTTTAACTTCCAAACCTTCTCACTATGTTACAAACATCGTAAGTATATTATCTGTCGCCGAGATGTTTAAAAATCTCCTCGAGTTCTCGCCGCTCCTCGTTAGCAAGTTAGCAACAATGGCATCCGCTCATTGCTCCGTACAATAGTTTCTGACCTCGCGGTCTTAACCTTTGACTTTCAACCGTGTAAGTTCTCAGCCAATCTATCAGTCAGTTAGTCAGTGCAATATTTCATAAGACAATGTGTTTCTGCCATACCCGGAGCTCGTGTGTATGGTACCCATTCATCCGTTGTGTGTGTGACAGTTTTGTCCCTCGAAAGCATTTTGATTTTAGCGCCGACATTATGTAGCATCAGCGCATGGCACTTAGCAAAAACAGTATTTCAATCAAGTTCGAAATTGTTTGTCATTTATGAACTTAGTTCGTGCTTTGGTTTTTGTGATGTTTTATTACCTTGAACATTAACTTACTGCATAGAAAAAAAAATAAATATTTGGTGACCTTCACTCATAAGGTAGGCCAAATTGGCCAATAAAACTCATCGACACCATCGACGATAAAAGACTTCTTAACATTTACCTCTAGACTTTTCACTGCACACACCTTGTTCAACAGTGTCACCAGAAGATGGCAGGCCATTCGTTTATCACTTAGGCCTATTACGCATTATCTATTAAGGTTTGTGACCTCAACATGGCACTGCGAGTCTGCGAGATGTCACGGAGAGCCGAGCACAAAATTTGACGCTCATACGGCCTTCCGTTCCAGTATTACAAGTTGGTAAACAGGATACACGGACGGACAAGACGGCCGCAACCTGTTTATGCAACGGGATTGTTTACGCTGCAGACATTGTTAATGAAGGCGTAGGTTTGTGATAGTCAACGTTGATCTACGCCCACCCACTGCGACCGCAGGAGTAGAACAATAGCAGAACGGTCCAAGTACATGTACAGTATGTTATTTCTAGCGCCGGCCGGCATCAGCAGTCACGTAGCAGGTAGTGCGTAAACAAGTATCAAGTCACGATGCAGCAGACCTGCTTTTAGCTCGTTATTCTCTAGTGCGGGATGGAAGTAGGTTTGTGGGAGGGGATTTGATTCTCATGGGTGGGTTCAACGCTGCTGTCGACAAAATCGTTTCAGCGATGAGGCGTTGCTATTTTCCACAGTGAATCACTTGACTGCCTGTCAGTGACTACCGAATAACTGGCCATAACGTCTGCAAAAATAATCACATGTGCTTAGTTGTGTCTACTGAACAGTTAAACCCAAGCACTGATTGCACTTACAGTGAACACCTGCCGGCAATTGAGCGCCGTCATCAGCAGGGAACGAAAAGTTCGCCAAAACTCAATTTTAATGTCGGAAGTAGAATATGGGCATTCTCAAAACGTCTCATGCTACCGGCTTATCGCAGAGTATCGCTCACGCTGGTTTCAATTAGAACTGTTTTAATAGGCCAAAACGGCCCACATGTGCATGTATACATGTTCATTAGTGGCATTATTCGTTTTATCCACTAAATGAAAAAGTTTAGCGTAAAATGAGGGTTTTTTTTAAATTGCTGCATAATTAAATAATTGTAGTGTGCCTGCATTTATACACACATATCTTTCGAATAATTTGTATATCAGCGAAAACTGATTTTAATCGCGACACTGAATAAGAAAAACATGTATCCGTGTCGGTTGCGAAATAAAAGGTCATACGCTCGACATGCGTAGGCTCCTAAAGCGAAAGCAGCAAAAACTGCGAGACCTAAATGAAGTAACAGCCCACCTCTAAGTAGATCCTGGGAACCGCAGCTGCGGACAGAATGAAAAGTGACAAGAGTGCTCGTGTGTGCACGCGAGGAAAAAGCGATGTCGTCGTGATACGGAATGATGAAAACAACTGCACTTAAATAGAAACTGGAAATAATCTTTAAGACGCCACTCGTCATCCGTCGTCAATTGTCGTCGGTAAATTAGATCGATTCGACGCCGTACATGTCTGCTGTGGTCAAATCGGACGACCTAGGCCTATATAGCCACTCGACGCGACTAATACTCTCTGCCGGATCTTCTTGTGTCATTATTGTTTACATGTATTCGCTTGCTGCCAACCAACTCTGCCACGCTGTCGCTGACAGCTATGAAAGTCGTTATTTATCAAGAACGGTAGAAAAACAATAAAGGAAGGCAAAAAGTACGAAAAACATGCGTCACAACAGTCTTAACAATAAGCAAATCACAAATTTATATTTGAGGCAGTTTCGTAATACACAACTTTCGAGAAAATATTTCAGTCATTTACTTATTTCTATTGATGATATTCACAAATAATATGACACTGGATTTTTTAAGGAAATTTTAGAACTGCACAAGAGAGGGGTGTAGGCGACGGAAGTCCCCCAGCGGGGTCCAGGGGCGGAGCCCCGGTAGGGAGTCTAGGGGACGAAGTCCCCCAGAAGCTGAAACACATTATCATTTACTGTAACAAATTTTAGTGGCATTTTTGAACAGTTTTACGCATATTAAATAGTACTTTATATTTACGTATATTATAGCAATCAAGAAGCATCTACACTCTACAGGGTGGGCCAGGCCCAGAATAAATGACACCAAAACACCAAACTGCTTTATTATATGTTTATTATATAACAAATCTGAATTTGCTGGAATATTTATTTTAAAACTAAAAATTTACACTGTTTTAGAGATATATTGTTCATTTGCCAACTGCACATTTTACTGAGTAGAACTGCACAAATTTCATTAGAACTGCACTTTTGTGTAGAACTGCACACTAAAAAAGCTCTGGACACTCAGATTGCCAAATGTCAATGTAGATTCCACGTTGAGGCCCTTGTGGGGTTAATGTAACTTCTGCAGTTCGCCCAAGCCTTAATACGCGTGCAGGCCTGACAACAGTCTCACCGATGGGCGATCTCGCCAGGTAAAGTGTATTCAGAGGCATGCACTAACAATAACGTGTGGCCAGAACTGTACTAGCTGTGTGTAAATCTGCTCAAATCTGGAATCATCTTTGTTGGGTGACCGCAGAACTGAATTGTGTAGGTCATTTTTTGAAAAAAAAGTGTTTGATAGCAATAGCCGCTAGACCTTTCCCCTCCCTTTTAAATAGAGATGACGTCAATCACTCAGAAACTTCCAAATCTTCAAAATTTTCTTTCAATAACTATCAGTTGTTTATTCCCCAGTCTTATACATAAAGTAGTTATATTTTATTTTAATTGTGTTTTATCTGTTATGCATTTTGCCTAGTCACCGGTTTACTTTTATACGGGCCATTGTACACAACTTCAATCCAGCACTTGTTCTGCTGCATTTTTATATGAACATAACCGATTGAGTAAGTTTCGATAATGTGAAAACCTTCTTTGTAATAACTTTTCTGTCATTGTTGTAATTTTGCGCATAGGTTCGTGTGCTTAATTTCCTTCCAATTTCACATGCAAAAAACTGCATATGTTCGGGTTAATTGAGCCAGACGTAAATCTAGGCAGTTACGAATAGCATGGCAATTTTTGGCAACATTGGCGACTGCTGGAGTGTCATATATTACAATAAGCAAGGGGGAAAATTATGCGCTGGTGGACAACAAATTATTACAGAATTACTTAGCCC
>Ga0209052_1000332_pt1 | contig 14340 bp, 11 predicted proteins | sample WorMetHEROISLAND_2_FD_187409 | JGI IMG/M metagenome (GOLD analysis project Ga0209052, IMG submission 187409) | Marine gutless worms symbiont microbial communities from Max Planck institute for Marine Microbiology, Germany - Olavius sp. 4 HERON... | ecosystem: Host-associated > Annelida >...
AAGTGTAGCAGTTCATGAGTTATCATGCGCACAGAGAAAACTGATGAAAACAATACTGTCTGTCGCTAAGGCGGACAGTAAAAATACCCAAGATACAGCTATCTTATCTTTGCCATCATTAATGTTCCATGGTTTCTATTGTTTAAACTGGTCATCTACTGGCTTCACATTTTGTTGTGGTCATTCATTCATCAAGAAGCAGTTTGTATTTTCCATTTAAAATTTTTCAATATTATGTTATATAGCTTATTTTTTTCATTTAATGTGTGATTTATTTCTGTGTTATGCATGGAATGCTGCTGCAGGTGCTACAACAGCCGTTCCAACTGTCATATTAAGAGTTAGACATGCGCTTGATCTTCCAGAAGATCCTTGGTATGTTACAGCTTACAATAAATAATTATTATATTATAAATGTGAAGTTTAGCAGTGCAATGTGTGATGTCTGAACAATGAAGTGGTGTGTTATGCTCACATTCTGTCGTCATGTAAGCTTATGCCTACATGCTGGCACAGACTGACATAAGACTCAGTAGGTAAACACAGTGCTGTTCAGTGACTTGCTCTTTCAATCTCTGCTCAATCCATTCGTTATCCGCTCTAGTTAACACTGTCATGTAGACGACCAGTTGTAGTTAGCATGGCCATGCGTCAACTTGATTTGTAAATAGTTAACAAAGTTATGGCAGAAGCTTCATGTTCCTTTTGTGACTCATGTTGTATTATATATTGAATTGATAATGTCTGCTAATGTTTATTGACAGATTTTGGTAGAATTGCATGGTTGTGTTATGAAAGTGAGCGTAGAGACATTTTGTAGGCATATTCGCTACATTGGCCAGTCAGATGTAGGAGACAAGAGCCGTAACACATTGATTCGAAGTTGTCTCGACATCGGTACATCTGTTAATATTGGAAAATTTCTCTCTGAGATGGGCTTCGGGTATGTTTGGTTGCAGACTTGGATGTTCATTATGACTGTGTGTTGTACAGATATCATTAGTTACTCTGATTGTGAACTTATGTTATTGCTGTCTGTCTACATTTGCAATGTTATCCACTACATCAGTCTATGGCAGCTTTGAGAAAAAGTTTATTGTTAACATTTCCTTCTCAGTTGAATGCAAGGTTATTATGGTTGTGCTTAGTGATAGCTTATCATGCATACTCCATGAATCCAATACAATATTTTATGCTAACATGATATAACTATATTTCATGAACATTGTGAAATTACACGACGGCTTGTATTCAGTGGACATGTAGATATGCTATGACTACTGTACTGCCGGTAGAATGTGGGTACACACATAAATTGATTAATAATGATATAACGTAATAAATATGGATAAAATTAATGTCTGATTAATTACTATGACCTTCGCCATTATGAGTTGAAAATTGGCACACTGTTTACTCCTGCCCTGGGAATCATTTACATTGTTTTGGGTTTTTCTATGTTTTTTTTTTGTTTCTGAGTTAGGAACCCATTTGGGACAAATGGAGGGACAGATGGATGGGCAAGTTGCTTTTAATAAATCATATGAGTGAATTCAAGGCAAGCGATATTGCAGTGACGATCAGGAAGGTTCTGTCATACACTTAAATAGGCTCAGTTTTTTTTTTAAAAAGGTGCGCTATTGTTTGTCTTATATACTCTGTTATATGCTGTGTTTTCAGGCTGGAATATGAATATATCGTTAAAGGTTACATGTTTCAAAAAGGTCGATTAAAAATTACTGTCTCAAAAGTGTTTAAGGTATGCAACATTGCACTGTTTGTCTGTGAGAGTAGGTGGTATTCTAGCTGCTGGTCTGGTTCAAATGCTCTAGACCCACGTAAAAAGCTGCTAAAACCCACTCCGAGCTTAATCCAATTTTTTCGTTTTGTTTTTCACTAATAATGAAATATTTTATTATGGTAAATTAAATTGTCATTAGAGCACTGACAAAAATATAAACTGTTCTTACCTAGTACTAGAACTAACAATAAAACTGCAGTGTGTTACATTTATTTGATCTCTGTCTAGCAGTGTTCATTCCAATAACTGCAAACCCATAGAAATCGCAGAACCTATCAAGTTGCATCTTTCTACAAAACCTGGGTTTAACCCAAAAAAACCCAATAAAACCTACTGGGTTGGGCTTTTTTTTAAAAAAAACCTTGGTTAAACATATTACAATGTTTCATGCAGCATTATACTTTTTGTGTAGTTGCTGTATTAGGGAATGCACTGCGTATTTTAAAAACTATTTCTACTTACTGTGCCTCCCTTAGAAGTAAATGTGTTAGAACCAGAGTAAGGAAAATCGTTAGACATTACGGGATATCGTGCTGTGATAATGCCGCAGGTAGTTTCGTCAGGCAGTGCAGATGTTGTCGACGCCTTCACTGGTTCTTACCTCGTGGAACTGAGCATAGTCACTGCACATTGCCATGAACAGATACAGGACGACATCAAGAACTTTGCTGACCAACTCAAACCGTATCCTTCTTACAACATTTAATTCTTTGATTTTGTTGATTGTTTCTTATTCATTACGCAGTTATGCTGTAGTTTTGTGAGAAGTATTACTAATTTTAGAATAGCGGTATTGATGAGTAAATATTGTTCTAGTCAGACATAAGCTTGGCTTAACAAAGGGTCGACCTACGGACAACACACCAGTTGCCATTGTTCACTCGGCTTTCTGTGCAGAGTTAAGAATTAAAGATTACTAGTGTTATAAGACGTTTTTTTTTGCAAGAATTGCTAAATGTCCAGAACTTGCACGGTTAATAGGAAAAAGTCAGCTCCATCTCTGCATTGTGGCTTTAGTCTTTCTGAGTGATGGCCATCAGTTTGACAGTTTAGTGTTGAACTTAATAGTCAACATTTAGTTGCAAACAGTTCCTTTTGAGCTGGACAATGATGATGTGTTGGCATAGCATTTATTATAGTACTAATAATATTAGAATACTGGTAACGATAAGACTGTTTATCGCTGGAGTCTGTTGACGGACAAACTGTAATTTATACTGGTGTATTGTGCTTAACCTTTCAACAGTCTGGTGCACCTGGAGAAGATTGACCACAAACGTCTTCTGTGAAATTATAATGTTAGTCTAATTTAGACATTAATAGTGAAATTAATTGTGAAATGGATAGCTTGTTATTGCCAGGGTTCCCACGACTCCTGGAAAGTCCTGGATTTTTTTCTTGAAAATTCCAGGACTTGGAAAATCCTTGAAAATCACTTTGGTCCTGGAAAGTCCTGGAAATTAAAGCCCAAGGTCCTGGAAAGTCCTGGAAAAATATCCTTGAAAGTCATGCATTTTTCTAGTGGTTCAAATGGGAAACAAGCAGCAATAGTATAGCACCCAGTTTGTGTTGACTATTGCTTACTTAAATACAGTGTCCACATTTTGCTTCATGCTGAATTTTCTGCAATATGGACTACACTCTGAATATTGTAAGTAAGTGCCGTTTTTTTCTTCATAGTTAAACATTCGCGGGCTCCGAAAAGGTCCTGGAAAATTTTTCATGGGGGTCCTGGAAAGTCCTGGATTTTTTGTCAGTAACAGAGTGAGAACCCTGTATTGCCTGTTAGAGTATTGAACCTGCTGTTTTAGCTGTGCCAATGTTGCTCGGTCGGTGATTAATACACATCTGTGTGTCGGACAATTGCCATGAAAATTGACAAGTTGCTCAGTTATAATTACATTGTCATCTTTATGAATGACCTCCTACTGATGTAATGTTACTATATTTACGTCGAGTCTCTGACTGCTGGAGTACATTGCGTATTCTTTGAGCGTGGCTTGCAGCAAAAGAATCAACATGAAGGTGTTTTGTCTCCGTGTGCCCGTATCGCAGTCGCTGTTTGTTCAACTTTAGAAAACTTTTTTTGCTTCTGCTGGGATGATCATATGCAGTGTTTCAAGAATAATTGGTGGTGCACGAGTGTTAGACAGCATCAGTGGAGAACAGTGTTTTAGTGCACAGCTGCAGTGATGTGCATTTCAGCGAATTTGAATTTGAGGAAAGTGACCAATTTGACTGGAGATTACTTCTGAAAGTTAAAAATGAACATTTCTGCTAAAACAGATATTTAGGGAATTTTATTTGTCTTTGGAAAATTTATTAAAGCATTTTTACCCGAAACAGTCTATTTTCATATTTTTCATAAATAGGCTAATGAGGCTATGCAGTATTGTCACAATGTATTGGCAGTTTTTACTAAATATATTTTAGTTAGTAGTTGACAATACATATAATGTACTTATTTACGTATTTGTGAATCAAATCCTCACTCTGTGGAAACACAGTAAACCCTCAGAATTTACTGGATTATTTTGAATTTGGTAGTTGACTGCTAAATGATTGCTATACATGACCATGCAGTATATCACTATTTTGACTGTGCATGAGGAAGTTTATGCACCCAAACGACAGGTATGGCAATGCTTCAATATTGTAGTGCATTAAACAGTAACCGGCCATACCCAGTGAAATTTCGTTGATCAGCAGCATCATTATTACCAAGCAAAAGCATAAGAATATTGCTGTTAATAATTATTATGCGGCAGTTTTTTTTAAATAACAACTGTGGTATTAGTGAGATCATCGAGATGCAAGTAATTAAATCGGTAAAACGAGCTTTTTTGACAGTGAACTGAAGAATGCAGACTGAACAGTAGACAATAGAGGCTTGAGGGTCACAGGCTTGAAGTCACAGATTCAGCCCACTCACCACGCACGTTAATGGCCACTCAGCTGTTTTTCGACTCCTGCTCCTATCATCCAACTACGCCCTGGTCTGCTCACTGCTGCAGCTCTTTACTTGTCTCCTACCATGTCCCACTATACCGATAATTTGGTCAAATTTACTTATTTATTACTGGCCCATGAGCGTCATGACGCTGCAATAGAGTTAAACAACGGTGTTTACAAAATTTTGCGTCACGGAGTGAAAATGTTGACAATTTTATAGACGATTTTTCCTTCAATTCAGTAATTAAGCCTGTGGTTAAAAGGTAACATACAGATAGATAAATATGTTGACTAATACTGTGAATTAATCTATCATTCAGTCTTTGTTCGGTCGAAGCAGACACAGCAGACGGTTAAAGTGCACACCAGGCCACGGGTAATCTGCGGACTGGCCAGCGGGTATTTTGCAGACCAAAAACTCGCGGACCATAGCTGCGGACTGGTGGGTATTTTGCGGACCGCAAAGATGCAGACCAGTCTGGGCTTGTGTAATATTTTACGGGTATGTGGACTGTGATAATCAAAGTTTGTTAACGTATAAGATTTTCCTATAAGTGCCATTGTATTTTTCATTTTTCTAAAAAAATAAGTTACACATTAACTTTGAATTTTTTGACTTCCAAAAGGAAGTTGCAAATTTGTATGTTGGATATTTCTAGTTTGTATTGTTTATCTAGTGATGTTGATTATTTCTTATTTTTTGTAGTGATGGCACAGTGAAGAGATGGTGTCATTGCTGAGGAAGTGGTGTAGCAATACTGTGAGAGAGCTGGGCTGGTGATTGTCATGAAGCTGTCCAGTCTGCGCCATAGAAACGGTTTAGTTGATCAAACGTCGGATGTAGCTCTGATTGCAGATGATAGTCAGTGCGCGAAAAACGGGTTTGTAGTTTTACAGCGGAATGGTTTCCGGAAACGGATATCAACAAATGGGCTGAGAATACCACAGTTACCATCTACCTCCAAAAATGGTTCTGTTTTCTGTCAAGAACATTGCAAATCCTGTCAGGGAGATAATGACAGTAGCCAAGATAAAAACCTGGTGCCTTCGCCATGTGAAACGGCAACTGAGTCTGAACAAGCATCGGTGTGCAGTGACACTTGTGATAGCAAGGTTGTAATATGTGCTGATAGCAGGTTAGCTCAGGATAAATGTCAGCAAGTACTCAGGTCACCTAGTATTGCTCATCGTTGTGCTTCTGACCAGTCCCAGACGTCTGTGAATAGGAATCATCAGTGTAAACAATCGGCTGTAGGCTCAACATCTAGCAGCAGTGTTGTTCGTGCAGGCGGCTCTGTCCAGTGTAAGTGGCACAAATGTGGTTGTGAGATTGCCAGTGACATGTTGCTCGAGCACATCCGCATGAAACATGTCGCTACTCAGTTGCGGTTTTCTGTTGATGATGACAAAGTTAACGATGAAGAACAGTCGTTTGTTTGCCTTTGGAACGGCTGCAAGGTGTATAACAGACCGTCCTGCCTACTCACGTGGCTAGAGCGACATATCGTTAGCCATCTAGGAGATAAACCGTATTGCTGCATTGTTGCTGGGTGTGGAGCACGCTTTGCTTCCCAAGCTATGCTCGAACGACACGTTAATGGCCATTTCTCAGGGACTTGTTCAACATCACTGGCTGTATCGCGATCACTTCGTAAAGGTGACATCAAGTTCACCAGGAAAAGAAAACCGCGAAGTGCCCGACCATATCCAGGTTGCCCGAGTTATTTTTTTATTTTAACTTCTGTGTAGTATTTTTATTGGATGCACATGCAAAAAGTTTAGCCAAAGTATGCTATTTATGGTGGGTGTGGAACAAATAAACACATGTATATGGGGATCTGTGGTTTGTGGAATGTTTCCTACTGATTTGTCAACGTTGTCATCAGAAGTTAAGTATGGCTGTTTATTGCAGTTTTTTAGTTGGCAATGTATATATGTGCATAGTGCTCTATCTGTGCATCTGCTCACCTGTGTTACTTTGGATGTAATTACAATGATAATTAGCATTGAGTCTTTGCACTTTTGAGCCTTAATATTGGCTCTCCAGTCCAATGGGAACATCGCAACTCACCAAACTTTGGATAGGGCAGGGGTGTGGAAAATTTGCTGTTTTTGATCAGTATCAGAGTCAAAGACCTTGGAGGCACATTGCACAATGTAGATATCAGAATTTTATTGTTGTTTTTTGGCTGTGCATTGATGTTTTAGCCACATCACAAGATTTTTTTGATTCGCGCATCATGGAAGCTATTCGGAAGCAGTTGACTGTATTTTCAGCCAGTCATCAGAGTAATTGTGAAATCTCAGGAAATGATGTTATGTTTCAACATGCTGTAAGGTTTTAGTTGTTACAGTGTATGATTTTCTTTATTAACTTGACTTATTTAATTGAAAATGTTAATACTTTACAAGTCTGTTGATATTTGTGTAGGATATATCATAGTATAATGTGTGAGCAGCAGCACTAGCAGTCACTATATATCAGCCACTGAATTTTGTCACTGGACTCAGTTTTATTGTCAGTTTGTTTAATGTTTATACTGCACTTTTTTTCCAGCCTTTGTGTGGAAATTGCTGTATTAGCTTTGTTACGTCATAGCCTTTACAGTTGTGAAGATTATTTGCGTCATATGTACTGAGTTTTTACAATACCAGTGCCATGATGTGAGCATGACACTCAGTTTATTTTCCGTAGGTAAACTCTAAACTGTAATGAGGTGATTTGATACAAATGACTTAATTTGGGAAAATATAGTACTCTGCATAGCTGAAAGTGCAGTTATTTTGTAGGCTAAAATGTGTCAAAATGAAGTATTAAGTATATGGACGTATATTTGTGACATGTTATGTTTGTGCTTAAGCTACTACTTCCGATCAGGCTGCTCAAAAATCTTTTCTTCTGCTTGGTATGTGGAAGCTGTGTTCCAAATCTGGTGAAGATCAGATGATAAATGGCATCACATTCTTGTCCACAGACACCTGACATGATATTATATTCTTCCATCCAATGCGTTGCAATGGACTCCAGCCTGTCAAGACTCATGTTAAGGAGGTTCAGTTAATGGCCGATTAAATTACTCAGCTGATCATGTAATTGGAGAATCAAGATGTGTGGGAAATGCAAAGTAGATATCTCCAATTAAGTCTAAACATCAAATTAATCTGAGATTACAGAATTGGAGATTAAAGGTAATTTAGTTGTTGCTGGAAACACTGGACCTTAGAGTATTGTCTGTGTGCAGGTGGTAGCAAGGCGAGTTGTTGACAGCTCTGGTCAGTCCGAGGTTCTTATTCAATGGACTCCACCAAATGTGTCAGTCTCAGGCTTCTATGCAGTATTGTTTAGTTGATTGTTGTTTTACTATGAACCTAAATATGTAATATAGTTGGATGTGACTGGCAGGAGAATCATTGTAAGGGTCACCTCTACCTTGGTTGATACTGAACTAGTCATACCTCAGTAGCAGCAGTTTGGCTCAGTTGATAAGATCAGGGTGAGCAGCATTTGTAAGACCAACAAATGTGACACTAACACTAGCAGCAATGCAAAATACCCAATATACAGTTGTCACTCTCTGCCGGGCGCATTTGGTATTTGGTGGGTGACTGTCAGCATATGGGTAAACGTCTCTATATAACCAGCCAGCCACTCAAATCAACTCAGCCTGGCCTTTCCTCGGTCAATAGTAGAGTGAGTACCAGCAAAAGCTGGTGTGTAAGAGGCACATGCCACAATCTACTAGTCCAAAATTTGTGGTCTTGTAATGTAAGCAGGTGTACTGTATGGTTGAAGGCAGGCAATGGAAGTCCGTGCTGCCCTATGGACCATATGGCTCAGGAAGGACTTTGCCTAATGCATCGGTGAGCAATCTGGTTTGTAAATGTTGTAATATTATTGGTTCAGTCTTTATCCAGTATTCAGAGTATGTTGCTATGCTGTTGTAGACTGCCCAACGAGTGGTTGTTGGAGTGTGATTTGAAGTTAGTCCATTGCAGAGCACTGCCATTACCTTGCCTTCCAGACTCTTTTGCAAAGCCGTCCGTCAAGCACTCTTTGCGAAAGTACTGTAAATTGTAGTGATCATTTGATGTGTTTGTGTTATATGCAAAACTTTGTTTGTGTCTGTTTAACATGTAGTCTGTATTTGTTGTGAGTTACGTGTATGTAGAATTTTGGTTCAGTTATCGAGAGCGTGTGTCGTTAGATGTTTTCACTGGTATTAAATAGACTTTGCAGATAGCTTGCATTATGACTGTCATCGTAAAAACTAGTAATTTGTGCCTATGGTCTAGGTAACACGCTACTGCAGAACTGCATCTCCCAGAATATACAGTAGAAATGCTAGGGTAAATTGTTACGAAATTCTGTCGTATTTTCTACTTTCTGTAAGAAATATAACATTTTCACATTACTTGCCAGTCTGTCTGTACTATTTTTATAATACACAGGCTGATTTTATTCATTTCCAAGCCTGTACCTTTCACCACAGATTGTCACAAATGCAGCATTGCTATATGCATTTGAAATTTGACAAATGAAAAGATGTTTTATTTAGAGGTGCACCTATAATGCTTTGGCCGATTATTGGCCGACCGATTATCAGTGCCAAATAATCGGCCGATTACCGATTGTTTATTTCAGGATGCATCTTCGTTCAATTAAAGTCATATTGTAACGATTGTGAAGTCACGATGGTGCAATCATAGATTGGTAACACTCCTGCCGTAGTTTCACTAGTTTGTAGTTTTTAGTTACGGCCAGGCCCACCCCATTCCTGTATTTAGCGGCCTATGTAAAATGAATTTACGACCTCACGGAAATTCTAAAATCCAATTTGGCCCGGCTCAGACTGTTCCCGAGTCTTGACGCCTGACTACCGAAAAACATTTTCCCATCCATTCGAATCAAAAGGTATGTGCATCAATTTTAATTTGTGTGTCATAAATTCGTAATAATGTAAAGAAATAATTACAATCGACCCATTATCAGCCGATGCCAATTGTCAAATGGCCGATACCGATTATCGGCAAACTGGCCGATAATTGGCTGATACTGATTATCGGCCGATAATTGGTGCACCTCTAGTTTTATTAGGTCTACTTTGGTTCAGTTTGTAATTATGTGATTAGGATACACTGAGTTTGTGACTGAAGTGAGGCAGACCATCACGTTGGAAATGTCCAATGTGAGAAAGATTCCTAATGGGTTATAACAGTGAGTAGTCTGCTAGATCACTAATGTAAATTTTGTAGCACTAGCAAAATATTTTATTGTATAAGTCATAAGTTGTGTATTTTTGTACTAGGTTCTTCACTTTTTTCCCTTCCTTCTCTAGTTGCCTTCCCTTATTTACCATACCATTCTTATCTTGTTACCCTCCCCATACTCTCCTCCTTCTAACCCCGTTAAAGATACGGGGAGTGGTGGGTCTGGGCGTCACTGGCCTCCAATGGATTTTGTACATTTTGAGGTGAAAAAATAACACATTATGGCCATTGATTTGTTGTATTTTCTAGAACAACAGGCGTCTCATATATTTGCAACTAAAAGTGTCAGTTTGCTATAACTTTAGCCCAAAGAATTTTCTTGACTTTCTTCAGCGGCAAGATTTGAACCTCAAAACTCGTCGTGTGGAAAGGGAAGTGTCCCGACAGAGTCTAGGGACCGAAGCATCTGTGAAGTGCTAAGCATACACAGGAGCAAATTTGTTTGCTTAAGATGCTTGCATTCAGAATGTTTACCGTGAACAGTTACAGCTTCTGGAGACTTCATCTCCCAGATCCTGTAGCCTTCCACAGCCAAGTGCCCCCAGTTGTCAGTTTTTCCACCATCAATGTTTCTGCGTAGTGTATTGAATTCTTTCAATTATTTTAAGCCACTGTAGAAATTTCATCGTAGAAGAGAAGTGAATGAAGTTATACGGTGTAAGATTTAGTATGGTATTTGGCAACATTTAGAGTACAGATACACTGATTTGATTATGCTTCAGTTTGATTCTTGATAGTCTTTCAATAAGTCAAAGATGATGTAATTTGTAATTTGTATACAGTGATTAATAGAGTTCACAGTCAATATGGGTGGGTGGAAAGGATGCTATGTTAATCATTTTTATTCACCATATTTAGTATGGTAGAGAATAAAATATAAAATAACGAAAAAAAAACATCACAAACGCAAATAAGTTTGCAGAGTAGACAGTGTGCAAACGCAAACAATACATGTCCAGACAAACTTACTGTTTATTTGGCTACGGGAAACTTGCACAGAATGTGTTGTATTTCCGTCAACATTGTTTACAAATTAAAGAACTGCTGACACTATTTGACTATTTCTATATCGTTGGCGTGGAATCGAAAACAGAACCTTGGGGAACACCAAACAAGGAAGAACGAAAGTTGTCACATTTTAATATGGAGCGTACGAGAAGATGCATACGGACTTGACTTGCTCAGCGATTTTGACCAGAGTGGGTCGGATGATGGGCACGGGTCGTCGGGTCAGTATGTTAAACCCATGGGCGTCGATCCCTATGGGACAGAACGGACATGTCCCCCAATATTTGGACTAGGAGGCACTATCACGAATGCGCCCCCCAAATATTTGAGTAGTGATAGCAGGAACTTACATAGACTCCGTCCATGCAACATTTTCTTGATAGATTTTTAAGTGTTGAAGTTGATTTAGTTTCTATGGGCCGAAATTTCGTCTGTCGATTCTCAGGAAAATCATTAAAACTGTTGCCACCAGATGTCATATTTTAAGGCTAAAATGCTATTCGATTTCGGCTGGGGCTCTGCCCCAGACCCTGTTGGCGGAGCTTAGGTACAGCGCTCCCCCAGACTCCCTAGCTGGGTTTCAGGGGGCTTCTAAGGGGAGGGACGGGAAGGAGAGGGGAGAATTCACCACTGTATGTCCCCCTAAACCGTGGAGAGAAATTGACGCCTATGGTTAGACCCGATGCTTACAGAGTCTAGTTCCACTATATTTGTGTTTCACATTGTTCAGCGACAAGGTCAGGCAGGTCAAGTCGAGCACCCGTCAAGACATTCGACTCGAATGCAGATAGATCAAAACTTCTAGATCTGGTTCGAACTCTCACGCATGGCACGGCATACACTGAAAACTCGGGTTAGGTTTTCAAGGTCGTGGGGTCAAATTAAAGGTCACAGCATGGTCAGATATTTCAGTGAATTATTGTGGCGCTGGTAAAAGCATGCATCGACGCTCGTTAACATTAGCCTATAGAATATTGTTGCAGTTAAATATTTGTGACGCGAATTTATTAGAAAATCAGTAAAAACAGCAATAATAATACATAGCACAAAAACTTCCAGTCATCACTTAGTGACATGCAACTAACGTTAGTCGTTTGAATGAAGTTTTGCCAAACAGCATACACACATAATGCTGGTGCTAAAGGCTACTGTTATTTAGCTGATTAAACTGGATATCATAATTATATCACATCTAACTGAATTTTAGCCATAAATACATGTATTTGCAGTGCAACAGCGGGCAATATAACAGTCAAGTGGTTTACGAGTTTATTTGCAGTTCACACGTACGTACATTGCCGCTGTGTACTGCAGTAGAGAATGTTACGGATTCGTTCGCACACTACGTGTACGTTGTCACACAGTAATCACTGATTTGGAATTTAAGCAGTAGTAAAACAGTACTGTTGTCGCCGCCTAAACAGTAGTCGTCGGGTCGGTGCGTTGGTTACTGTGGTGGGACGCGCGGTCGCCTCGTAACGCGTTGGTTTCTTCTGCCTGTTGGACGTCGTATGCGCGGCCTGCGCGTTTCCTGCGTGCGCACACAGTCACCAGTTCATAAAGTAAGTAAGTTATCCTTTTATTTCACAACCGTCAAACGCTATTGACAATAAACAGCAAATTACAACACAGCAAATTGCAACAACCGCAGGTTGATACAGTGTTCTAGTGCAGCACAATATCAGTTAATACGCATCATCAAATAAACTTCTCAGTACAAGTGAACGCTTGTGCAGGTTAAAACGGCACTGTGGCAAGGCAAAAAGATAATGAGAGTGACGAAGTTTCATGGGGAGAATTTTTGTGGGTGGTAATAATTGGTGAATACAATGTTGCTTATTGTTGGCCATGTTCCGGGATCGATGCGTATCCGCTTCACGCAATAAATGACTTAAAATGAGACATTTCAGCTCACAGCTATAACCCCAGTCCTCAGCGGACAGCTTTTTTCAAAAAGCATCAAATTCAGCTATTAACTCATTGGTAAGAAATCCAATCATATATACAGTTAATAATAATAATATTTGTATCGCGCCCTTCAGAGGCGCAAGAACAAAATAAACTGTGTTGTCTGTTCTTGTAGCTGCCATACTGACTTACGGACTTCTGGGTCTTCTAGAATATAGACTGATATCGGTTTTATTTTCAGATTATTATTTTTTTGATAATTTTCTGTTGTGGCCACGGGCGCGCGGGGTAGACTAAAGCTGGCTAGCCGTCCATACTCGTACAATGAACACGTAGGTCGCAGCAGAGTTTATTATAAGCTTATCGAGCGTAAAAAGCACGTTAGACCTATGCGCAAATTACCCGTTGCCACACGTTAGGACATATGACGGTACCTGATGAAGCCTGAATCCAGAGGTGTGCACTTCACTGTATATACTACTGCCTTCGGCCCTTTCTCAGATCCTCTTAAAACTAATGTTTTTCTTCATTATTTATTTCACTGGGGCACTCCCCTAAATACACCTATGACCTGAATAAACATAGCAAGTCGTAAGTGATTTCGTAAGAGACGACATCGCTGATCGGTGCTGCTCGATGGTGAATCGTAAGTAGGCAAGTGCAATTTCTGGCTGGCGAGGGGTCTAACCCCTAAATCTGCCCTTCCCTGGGGGCCAGGGACCACAATCTAACACAAGGTGTCATTGGACCCCGCAAGTGTACCTGCCAAATGGCATGTAAATCCGTCAAAAGGTTTAAGCAGGGTGGACGCATGTGACAGACGACAGACAGACAGACCACGCTACGCTTGCGCTAGAGCGATTTCGTCTAAAATACACGAACACAGCCCACGGCATGGTATAACTAGGTTAGAGAGATAAACTAGCGCGTCTAACCCCTCGACGACGGGGAACGTTGCTGTTATTAGAAGACGATGAACCACCGTTGTTAGTAACATCGTCGACATCATTGACGTCATCATCGCTAGGGTACAAGACTGGGTTCTGTATACGACACGCAACATATGAAACAATTAAGCCTACTCCATATTCACTCGACTAGTTTAGGCCTAAATATACTAGCTCTACGTGACAAAAAAAAATAATGAAATCGGTCTAAGGTCAGAATCGCAGTCGTTGAGAATTTGTGAGAGGCTTTCACTGAGTAAAAAGTTGAGAACAGTGAATATTCGTTGAAGAATAACTGTGCATCTAACGTGGCCGTGTTTTACCAAATGTTTTTTTTTACAGATTTTTGCATATAAGAAGTCTGAAACATTTGCAAAAACTGTTTTACAGTAGAGTGTTACAGTATTATCCGAGTGCAAGGAGGCATAACCGATCTGCGAACCGTGTTGACTGGTG
>Ga0209052_1000333_pt1 | contig 14281 bp, 12 predicted proteins | sample WorMetHEROISLAND_2_FD_187409 | JGI IMG/M metagenome (GOLD analysis project Ga0209052, IMG submission 187409) | Marine gutless worms symbiont microbial communities from Max Planck institute for Marine Microbiology, Germany - Olavius sp. 4 HERON... | ecosystem: Host-associated > Annelida >...
CTACGCCAGCAAACTTTTGCAGCTTCCAGACTATCTACTGGGCCCACGAGCCCACAAACCGGCCATGGAGGATATCATCCAGGGGCTGGAGCTTAGTAATTTCTTTCTAAACCGTCATATTCTGGTCCACCGCAAGACAAATCTGAACAGCCTGCGTGAACAGATCGTCGGACAGGCGAGAAGGTCATTAACGGGAAAACCCAAGGTCAAATCCGCATGACCAATACAAGCGGCATTTCCGACGCCATCCCTGTTATCCGTCAGCCTTCACCCAACTTCGACAGCCGCAACGACCAGATGATTAAGATGCTTGTGCTTCATTACACAGGAATGGAGACAACGGAAGCTGCGCTGGAGAGACTCTGCTGTCCCAAAGCGGCAGTATCAACGCATTATCTGATTGATCTGGATGGCACGATCTTCAAATTAGTCGATGAAGATCAACGCGCCTGGCATGCAGGGGTCGCATACTGGCGCGGCATCACAGACGTCAATGCTGCATCCATCGGTATTGAGTTGGTCAATAAAGGCCATGAGTTCGGATACCACCCCTTTCCGAAGGTTCAGATTGCAGCGCTAACGCTTCTGGCCAGAGATATCCTGAACCGCTATAAGATAGAGGGATATAATGTCGTGGGACATTCCGATATCGCGCCGCTTCGTAAAGAAGACCCTGGAGAATTGTTCGATTGGAGATACCTGGCAGAGGCTGGAATAGGCTTGTTTCCTGAACCCAGCTCCATGAAACGGCAAATTCAATCGATCACGGCTGACACCGATCAAGAAACAATTGCCCTTTTCCAGAGAGATTTATTGGGCTTTGGCTATGGAATTAAAGAAACCGGGTGCTGGGATGAACTAACGCAAGCTACGCTTTTGGCATTTCAGCGTCATTTTAACCCAGGTTACCTGAATGATCAAAGAGCCAGCGTCAGAGATCGTACAATTCTGAACATTCTGCTTGAGTCTTCCCCTTTACACACGGCAGTCAATAAATTACCCTAACGCACTGACATAATAAAACGAATCGACAAGATTCAGGCAATGCAGCAGCTCACTCGGGACCTCAATCGATTAAGATCGGAAAATTTTGACCTTCTCGTCATCGGAGGAGGAATCGTCGGTGCCTGCATCCTTCGAGATGCTGCAAGGAGAGGCTTGCGCTGCGCCTTGATAGAAAAGTCCGATTACTGCACGGGCACCTCTGCCGCATCGTCTCGCTTAATTCACGGAGGACTTCGCTATCTGAAATCTCTTGAGCTTCGGATGGTGAACCAATCCCTCAAGGAGAGAGCCATCTGGCAACGTATCGCACCCCGCCATGTCAGCCCCATCCCCTTCCTGTTTCCGACCAGCAAAAATGTCATGTCTCGCCTTTTTTACCGGCTTGGCCTAGGACTTTACGACATGCTGTCCTTCGGACAAACCATGCGTGACCATAACGGTAATGCCCTGCCCTTTCATTGGGCACTGAATAACAACGATTCCAGAGCAGCAGTACCGGCGCTGATGGGATCCCGGTTTCGGGGTGCCTATGTCTATTTCGACGGACTGAACCTTGCTCCGGAGCGAATCATTCTGGAAATCCTGATCGATGCCCAAGATCATGGTGCCATATCCGCGAACTACGTGAAAGCGATGGGGTACCAGTTTGACGATGATACGATTAGTGGGGCCCGTGGCGAAGATTCGCTGACCCAGGAAACTCTAGCTATCAGAGCAACACATGTCGTCAACGCTACGGGAGCCTGGACGAACCAGATGCTCGACCTGGCTGCTGTAAGGGACAAGAAGATGAATATAACCCTATCGAAGGGCATCCATATTCTCACCCGTCCCTTTACGGGTGACTATGCCCTGACCCTCGCCGACGACAAAAAGCACCTGTTTTGCATTCCCTGGAAATCGATGACCCTGATTGGCACAACCGACACAATCTTCGAGGGTGATCCGGACTCCCTAAAGGTCAATGAGAAAGAAGTTGAAACAATGCTAGACCGGGTCAACAATCTGTTACCGGACGTAAACCTTAGCATTAAGGACGTGTTTCATGCTTATGCTGGCCTCCGCAGCCTTGCCTCCGCCGGAGATGACAGCTACCGCATGAGCCGTAAAGCGATGATTTTCGACCACTGTAAACATAGCCGGATCCGCGGCCTGTATTCCATTATCGGTGGCAAATGGACTACAGCGCGTTTGGTGGCGCAAAACGTTATCGATCTGATTGTACACAAGGGTGGCTACCGCCTTCGTAACTGCGACACGATGACCACAGAACTGCCCTTTGAACATCGCGGCAATCGAAGCGAAGAAGCCCTGATGCATATGAGCCTTTGTCAGAATTATCCAAAAGCATCCCATGCAATCGTAAATCATTTGATCGGCTGCTATGGAACAAAAGCAGAGAAGATTCTCAACCGCGGATCCAGAGACTATGAGCTTCTAAAACCAATTTGCCCGGACAAAACCGTCATTGGTGCAGAGGTGCTTCATGCGGTCGAGGAGGAATCCGCGCTACAACTTGCAGATGTCGTCTGCCGCCGAACATTTTTGGGCACCAGCGGGCATCCGGGTAACGAAGCCCTGCTTCAGACAGCATCTATCATGGCTTCAAAACTGGGGTGGAGCGATGACCAGAAAATAGAACAAATTACAAAAACCCAAAATGCCTTTCCAACATTTCTAGACAAAAAAACAGAGTGTTAGCGTCATTAGCATGGTTAGTTATCGCATCCTCAAACAGATTAGATCGGTGCGATCGGTAATACACTGGCGGCGGCGTCTCATCTTTTGGTGCAGCGCAATTGTCATCGGTGTCGTCTCTGCAGGCTTTGCATTAATGTCGGATATCACGCAAAACCTGTTCCGTCAGATCACTGACGTCAATATCCTGTTTTCCCTGTTACTCAGCCCGTTGGTGTTTGCAGCGATCTGCTTCATTACAGTTCGGACATGCCCGATGACCCGTGGAGGTGGAATCCCGCAGGTCATGGCAGCACGCATATTGGACAATTCCAAAGACCAAGCACATTTCATTGGCCCGCGTGCCCTGATCGGAAAACTGATCCTGACACCTTTGGGGCTTTTAGGAGGAGCGTCCATGGGCCGCGAAGGTCCGACGGTCCAGATCGGAGCTGCGATTCTGTTCCTAGGCGCACGCTACGGTCGGTTGCATTTATCACAGGCACGCAACGTCTTACTCGCCGGGGCCGCAGCAGGTGTTGCAGCCGCCTTCAACACACCACTTGCTGGTATAGTCTTCGCAATAGAAGAAATGGCCAGAAGCTTCGATCAAAAAATCAGCGGAGTGGTAATGACCGCGATCGTCTTTGCAGGAGCAGCTTCGCTATCGCTTCTTGGAAATTATGTTTACTTCGGAGAAGCAGACGGCAACTATGATATTCTGCGCGACTTTCCGGCCATTCTCACAATTGGAATATTTGGAGGGCTACTGGGAGCGTTGTTTGCCAGAATCCTTACCGATGCCGGACCGTGGTTGCTGCGTAATTATCGCACTCGAACTAAAATGCATCCCGCAACCTTCGCTGCCCTGTGCGGACTGGGTGTTGCAATTCTGGGTCTGATCAGCGGAGGAATGAGCTTCGGTTCAGGCTATGTCCAGGCAAGAACCTTTCTCCAGAACAATACGGACCACGCGCTATTATTCACCGTCACCAAATTTCTGGCGACAGGAATTTCTTCTTTTAGCGGAATACCAGGTGGTTTGTTTTCACCCAGCCTTTCCGTAGGCGCCGGTCTCGGAGCCATACTATCTGCCTATTTTCCGCAAACTCCGGTCGCGGGAATGGTGATTCTTGGCATGGCTGCTTACCTGACCGGTGTGACGCAATCGCCTATTACCGCCTTTATTATCGTCCTGGAGATCACCGGGCGTCAATCCATGCCCGTCCCGTTGATTGCAGCTTGCCTGATCGCTGCCGGAATAAGCCGTGTGCTGAATCCTGTTCCACTTTACCAGCGCATTGCCCAGATTTTTATTCGGGAACTTCAAAATATGAAGGCCCTTAAGCAAGACAAATAGATCCCGGTTATCCAGTTACGGATTATTATTATGAGGGCAAGAATATAAGGAGAGGTTGGAGAATTGCGCAGACACATCTGTTGCGTTACTAATATGTATCGCGAAGGTAAGATATGCTAATTCCCGGACAGAAGGAGACGCTATGAAATATCTGCACACCATGGTTCGGATAACGAACATTGATCAAAGCCTGCACTTTTACCGCACGCTTCTAGACCTTGAGGAGGTCCGGCGCATCGAAGTGGAATCTGGACGTTATACGTTGATTTTTTTAGCATGCCCTGGTCAATCCGATGTTCAGATCGAAATGACGTATAACTGGGACGAAGACGAATCCTACGAAAAGCCAGGGCGCGCATTCGGCCATCTTGCTTATGCAGTTGACGATATTTATGCGGCTTGCCAACGTCTTCGCGATGGTGGCGTACCAATATTACGCCCTCCTCGTGATGGGCGTATGGCCTTTGTCCGCTCTCCAGACGGGATTTCCATTGAGCTTTTGCAAAAGGGTGCGGCAAAGCCGCCCAAGGAGCCCTGGGCAAGTATGGAAAATTGCGGAGACTGGTAAGACATGTTTCCAGCCATATCCCCTGCCATATCCAAGGCAGTCCTGACCTTGCTAATAGTTTTTATCAAAGCTTGGCAATGGACGTTTTCGCTGGTATTTCCTGCATCTTGTCGTTATGAACCGAGTTGTTCGCATTACGCAATAGAAGCCTTGAACAGCCACGGGCTGATAAAAGGAAGCTATCTGGCGTTAAAGCGGATTGCCCGGTGCCATCCATGGGGTGGTAGTGGCGTGGACCCAGTTCCGCCTGCTACGAAGCGCAATCGTTAAAATTCAAGCATAGGTTTTTCATGAAGCCCGGAAGTGACGAACAGCGAATGATCCTTTTTGCCGTGATCGCCATATCGGTGATGATAGCATGGGATTTCTTTTACATGAAGCCAATCCAAAAGGAACAGCAAGCGCAAACAAAGACTACACAGGAGTCAACGCAAGACCCTGGCACTGCTGCTGACTTCCCTCCGACCAAACGTCAAAACATCCCAACACCGGATATGGGAGAAACATCTTCACCCTCCCCGGAACTTGTTTCAAAGGTTGCCCTGGACCGTAAAGCCATTTTGCAGCAATCAGACCGAATCGCCATCGTTACGGATAAACTTAAAGGATCCATCAGCCTCAGAGATGGCAGGATTGACGATTTAACCTTGCAAAAATATGGGACCACAGCTGAAAAAGGCTCTCCACGAGAAGTCTTTTTCGCACCTTCCGGGAGCAAACAGGTCCACTTTGCCCGCTTCGGATGGCTCAGCAATGATACGAGCATCAAGTTGCCCAATGACAACACCGTCTGGACAACCTCCGACGAACAATTGACTCCGCAAACTCCGGTAACTTTGCGCTGGGACAACGGAGCCGGATTGGTCTTCAAAATGACCTATTCCATCGATAAAAATTATCTGATCAGGCAGACACTTTCGGTAGACAATAACAGCAATAAATCCGTGAGCCTGGCAAGCTATGGGCTGATATCAAAGATACGACCAGATAAAGAAGTATTAGGAATAGCGCATGAAGGTGCGCTTGGAGTTTTTCAGGAACAACTGGAAGAAGAAGACTGGTCAGACCTTGAAGACGATGGGCCTTTTGACTATGAATCCAAAGGCGGCTGGGCGGGTCTTACAGAAAAATACTGGTTATCAGCGCTGATCCCGGAAGATCAGAATCTGACATTTCACGTCAGGTTCAAGCATATCCCATCGATCAATCGATTCCAGGCGAGCATGCGTATGCCGGTACAGGTCATCCAACCCGGGGCTGCGGCTGAACAAAAATTATTTTTATTTGCCGGGGCAAAGGAAGTCGACGTTATCGAAGATTATGCCAAGACCTATCGCATCACCTTTTTCGATAAGGCTGTCGATTGGGGCTGGTTTGCTTTTTTGACCAAACCGATCTTCTACTTGCTCAATTGGCTATATAAATTGATCGGAAATTTCGGAGTCGCAATCATTGGCCTGACTATCATCATTAAGGCTATTATGTTCCCACTGGCACATAAATCCTATGTCAGCATGAACAAGATGAAATTGCTTGCACCCAAGACAAAAGAATTGCAGCAGCGCTACAAGGAGGATCCGACTCAGATGCGCACCGCTATGATGGAATTGTACAAGAAGGAGAATGTTAACCCCATGAGCGGCTGCCTCCCTCTCCTTTTGCAAATGCCTGTCTTCTTCGCTTTGTACAAAGTGCTGTATATTGCGATCGATATGCGCCATCAGCCCTTTATCCTATGGATTCAGGATTTGTCCGCACCTGATCCACTAACACCAATCAACCTTTTTGGTCTTCTACCATTTACGCCGCCACAGATGATCGCCATTGGGATCCTGCCCATCTTATGGGGTTTGAGCCAGTGGGCGCAACAAAAGCTTTCACCGCCACCTGCCGACCCGGTTCAGGCCCAGGTGATGGCGCTGATGCCTGTGGTTATGACGTTCATTTTTGCTTCATTTGCGTCAGGACTGGTTCTGTACTGGCTGGTCAACAACCTGCTTTCGATTTTGCAGCAATGGTCCCTTCTGAAATGGACGACCAACGGTAAGGAAGAAAAAGCACGCACTTAATTGCAGTCTGATGCAAATGTAGGAAGTTTGCAGCCCTTATAGAGCATGGGGCTGAAACAGACTGGATCCTTGCGATTGGAGCGCGGCGGGATGTTGGCCCAGGGCGCTCCAGAACGAAGAGCCCAGAAAATCCCGTTCAAGACCCGACGATCATCAACACGGAGAACCCCCTGCGACTTATTGGCACGATCATCGACCATTCAAAATCTGTTAAATCGTAACGTGATATGGCAATCTCCTTCGACCATAGTGAATCACAATGAAACAGCTTTGAAAACAGTTTTTATGAGTTTACCGGCCTAGAGCACCTCTGAATTCTTAAGGAAATTTATTACATGTTGAAAATGTTTACTTGGAGCAAACTAGAATTTCTTTTTCTAGTCGTTACACTGTTCATATTCTATGGAGTGCTTCTTACAAATATAGATACAGGATACGAACTCGGTGATCACGGCTTTTATTTGCTGCACTTGCATCAAGCAGAAGAAATCACCCATACTCTTACGCATTTTGGTTTGGTTTGGACTGCTATCTTCGGTGAACACGGCATAGTTCTGAATAGAGTTATAAATATCGCGATGATATTACTTTCAGGTTTTTCGTTAGTAGGAGCGACGCGCTATTTATCGGAGACAACGCCTGGTTTTAAGGGGATACCTCAGCTTCTTTTTATCGCTGCAGCGGCATATTCTACTCATTTTTTAGCATTTATTTTAGATCCAAACTATAATTCCATGTCGTTGATTTTTACAACTTTCGGCATAGCGCTTTTAGCAACCGGATTTGAAGCAATGCAGCGGGCGCAGCGGAAGTGGTTTTTGTGTGCAGGGTTTGGCTTTGGAGCTATAGTCGCAGCCATTGTTTTTACCAAATCGTCAATAACAATCACGCTAGGCGCGTTTGCCATCACTGCCTTAACTGCCATATCGGTCATCAGGAAAGATTGGTTCTCCTTTTGGTGCATGATCCTATTGGGTCTGATTGGCTTCTTGGCGTTTATCGCATTCATGCAATTGTCGACCGGCCTTGTACCGCACATTATTGAAAGTTTCAGAAGTGGTTATGATGCGTATGCAAACAGCGAAGGCCATTCGGTAGGTCTCTTACTCAAAGCGCCAGCATACATACATATGTATCTTTACAGGTCGAAACTAGCCTTATTCGAAGCTGGTTATTTAGTGTTAGTCCCAACGGTAACGGCACTCGGAATTTTGATTGCTGCAATACATTCCAGCAAGAAAGAAATATTTGCGAAATATCAACGGACAATAATCACAGCATGTTCACTGCTACTTATTTTAGTTGTGTTAGCTGCAATAATGTTTGGAGCTACCCCTTCGTATGCCAGATCCTTAATGGTGACGCTGTTCAATGTGAACCTATTAATTACAATTACGGTGCTGTTTTTAAATCGGTTTACTATCGTTCAATTCGTCTTTACTATAGGCATGTTACTTATCCCATTTCTGGCATTTTTTGGAACAAATAATGGCTACTATGAACAAATACTACTTCTTGGTGCTGGGCTTTCGCTTTTTCCGGCCCATTTTGTCGTAACAGCGGCTTCAAACCCTCAGTTGCAACCTATCCGCAAGGTAATTCTTTCGCTATCCGGGTGTGCGATTGCACTTAGCGGGTATCATATGTACAACGAGCCGTTTCGTTTGGCAGGAAGGCTGGCAGACGCAGATCAAAGTGTAGCCTTCCCTAACGGCGATACACTTCGAGTTACACCTTCTGTGGCAACCTTCGTAACGGAAATTCGCAGACACGCACATAGTGGTGCGAGCGCCGAGCGACCAACGGTTTTTGACTTTACCGGGCAACTTCCGATTTCCGTATATTTGCTAAATGGTAAAGTCCCAGGTGCTGCCTGGTCTCTAGACATGTTAAATGTCAATTTCAACCGCATTATTTTCAAAACCGTTAAAGATGAAGCCTTTCTGCATGGCTGGCTCCTCTTAAAAACAGATTCGGAAGAGCCCTCCCACCATTTTGAGGCGTTTCGTGAACGCATATCATCTATGGGTTTGAAATTTGAAGATTACTTTGAGCCTGTTGCAAACTTGTCTGCACCCTATTTGGGTAGGTCAGACAAAACTATGAATCTAGTGTTGTACAAACCAGTTCAACGTTGATGCCTGTTACTGGAGCAGTGTCTCTCTAGACCGGAAGCTTAAGCCAATTGTAATGATTACAACTTCAGTGTAAAAACACTCCAAAGAAGGCTCTAGCAGAATGTTCAAAATACCGTTTAACCGACCAGCCCTTATTAACAAAGAAGGAGCTGACATAGATAAGGGCTTCGTTTTTACTTGAACCACCATTCTTGCAATATTTTTGTTTAGGTTTGCAACGAGTCGGTAATTGAAACGCCATTCACACTCCTTGAGGAACAGGTGAAAATGATCCTTGAGGATGCCATTATAACGTCGTAAATGCCTCTTTGACTGGTTCCAGGAATTCTCATTCCATTGATATGATTATTCTTGTCTACAAACAATTCCGAATGGTTGATCCGGCACGTGCTGGAACTCTGAAACGTCGAGCACATCATAAGCCCTGAAGGTGTCAGCATAAACAATTGAATGAGGTCTTATCTTTTACTTTATGATGGAAAAAAGCGTTTCAGAACGGGCAGTTGGGATGACAATGGCATGGACATGGGCATAGACATATCCATTCCTCTTTAAAAGCCCAAACACCGGAACTTTCCCCGCTGTGCTACGTCTACGCTTTCCTTTGCGTCTGGCCACCAAAATAACTCTCGTCCACTTCGATTTCACCGCTCATCATCGGTGGCTCATTGCTGACAATCTTATCGTGAATAATCTCACGAAGCTTGTGAAAAAAGAGAATGGATGTGTTGTGGTTTATACCCGCCAACTCAGCTGCAAAACGCGCTGTTGAACCCGCATAAAAATACTTGATAAGCTCAATTTGAATATTTGCTTCAAGCTTGCTAGGCCGACGTGCTGTAACCATATGACATAAATAACCTTTCCTTGCTATCTACGTCAGCCCCAAATTTTATACAAAGGGCAACCCTGGAATAACATCAATACAGCTTCTGTAATACCCCCTGACCACAGATATTAAAAGCCGGAGAGATCGTTTTTCTTGCGGGGCAGTTTTTAGTTTTTTTTGCGGAAGTGGTGAAACGCCACGATGTTGGAATCTTCGTCGCTAACGATCTCGTCGATCTCATCTTCCAGCGTTTCAACTTCGTTGATCTGGAACTGCAGGCCGAAACTGACCGCCGGATCATGAAAGCCAACAATGGCTTTAAAGGGAATCGTGATTTTTGTAGGGGACTGGTTGAAAGACAGCCCAATCTCGAAGCGGTCCTCAAGGACTTGCAACTCCCAGAAACGGTGTTGGATGACGATTGTCATTTCTTCGGGATATTTCTCCAACAAATGTTGAGGGATCTGGACTCCGGGATAGCGGGTACGGAAGGCAATATAGAAGTGGTGTGACCCAGGAAGACCATCGCGCTCCACATCGGATAGAACACGGCTTACGATACCGCGCAAAGCCTCCTGTACATATTTGTCATAGGATATCGAAGAAATCTGCTTCACCTTTACCTCAACTGATCTTCGTTTCGTCGCTTGATTACCCACTATATGCCAGATGAGTTAAGATTCCTTATATCGAAAAGAGATACGAGCAACTCTATGGAAAATATTGTAATTCACACTAGTTAGTGGAGGGTTTCTGTTGCCCGGTACCCTCCGAACCGCAGGCTTTCGATGCTTTACCGTCCCCTATAGGGGACATTGGTTAAGCAGCAAGTGCCAATGCCTCATTGTTATCGTTGGCATTTGTCAAGTTTGCCAGTTTAACGGCATGAACGGGCCGGGCAAAAATTACAGCTTTGAACATACGTCGATGCTATTTCGCCCCCATCAAAGGCCAGAGTTTGTAATCTGGTCTATGGTGGAGGCGCCGGGTACCGCCCCCGGGTCCGATATGTCTATTCCCTGCAATCGTTTATTGCCATAGCTCCATTTTCAGAAGCACTGCAATTATAGCATAAAGCATCTTAAAAATATTAATTATTTAAAAAAAATTTTGACTTTTCCCGGGATCCGTTTGATCTAATAAGCCTGCGTTGTTATAGCTCTTCGCCATGCCCACAACCTTGCACCTGTCCAGTTCTCCCCTGTCACGCCGACTAGCGATATTTCAGTCCCTATGTGCCGGTGTGTTTATGCTGATCACGCTACGTCTTTTATGGATGGAATTAGACGTCGACGATACATTCACTTATGCCTATGCGATATACGATCATAAGTGGAAATGGGATCCAGCCCATCTTTTTATCCAGCCTTTAGCGCATTTCTTATTCAATCTGACCGGTTTGGAGCGGGAAGCGCCGATGATTCGGCCGATTTATGACTTTTTATCTTCACTAAACACGATCCATGTTGCCTTAGCAATCGCTATTCTTTGGTATACGACCTGCCGTCTTGGAGTATCCCTGTACCTACGTCTGATCATGCTAATCCTCGCTGGATTTTCGTTTAACATGATTTCTCTGGCACCTACTGGACATATCAAGCTTCTCTACCTGCCCTGGTTCTGTCTGGGAATGCATCACCTTATTATGTGGGAAACTTCCATACAGCAGCAAGACAGCCGGGCATTGAACCTACGTCTGGTCATAGCCGGCATAAACCTGGCCATCTCAATGACCTTTCTTCTTGTTACCGTTATTCCAGCGCTGTTTGCGGGCTGTGCCACCCTAATTATTCTTGTGAAAAGAAAGCAGGCGTGGTTGGTTCCGATACTGTGTTTTGCGGGATCTATAATGGTGACGGGCCTGACGGGGCTGATAATCGGCTGGCTGCTTGCAGCAAAAATGGGGCTTGGTGGCGATAATATCCTGGATTTTATCATCACTGCAGCCAAAGGAAAAATGGATCTTCATGCTGTCTATGACCCAGGAAACAGCCTGATCTCTTTGGCGCGGTTCTGCTATACTATTATATATAATTTTATTTTTATGCCTGTTCTGGGGCAGACAATCCAAGCTTACATGGCTGGAATGATCGAAAACGACAAGCTGATCAATATACCAGGCATCATCAGGGATGTTATAGGTATGCTGGTCACGATAGCCATATTGTTTTGGGTCCTGATTCTTGGCATAAAGGTCTTGATCAAGCCCAAGCGTAAAGATACACGACCAGTCGTCCTATGTATCGCGTTACTATGCGGTGGGTTAGTCTATAGCTTTTTTTATAATCTGAATGATCCTGAGCACTGGCTTCACATCACCCCACCCTTCGCAATAATGACTGTGCTGGTCGCTACACCGCTTTTGTTGCGTGCATTACTCCTCCTCTGGCTCCCACTGCTATTGCTGTTGAATCTAGGCATCTATGCAATTCCAAGGGCAGTTTTGGATGTTCAAAAACACGAAGCGGTCATGGAGCGTCTGATCACTCCAAACAAAGATTTGCTTGTCTGCTACGCAGGCTACCCTGGAGAGCCCAACGGTTGCATGTACCGTGTCCACTATCCTAGTCGCCTGTTAATCGATGTGATATTCAAAAAAAGTCGTTCGTTGGAAGATGGGTTGGATTATATTGAAAGAAGGATCGAGCAGGTGCTGAACCAGGGTCATAGCGTCTATGCCTTTCGTGTCTTCGACGAAGGTGACTGGCGTGGACCGGTTATCGAGATGCACAACCTCAAGACACCTGTCAAAAGCTTCCGCGACCGGATTAGTCGGAAATTCACCGTAAAACCTTTAGGGATTGTGGCGGGTTTTCCGATGTGGCAGATTCTCCCGCGTGAGTTTCACGACGAATATGACCTGGACTCATCGCATCCAACGCAAGGTTTAGTTTCAGAATATTGACACGCCGCTCCCCAAGAATCCCATATTGCGGCCCCTCGACATAAATGTCGACCAATCGCCGTAATTCTCCGTACGGAATGCGACGGGTTTTAGAGATCCGCGGGATTTGATAATAAACGGCCTCTGGCGTTAGATGGGGATCCAGTCCACTTGCAGAAGGCGTTGCAAGATCAACGGGGACCATGCGTTCAAACTGCCGGTCCACACGACCTTTCATATTCAAATCGCCTTTTGACGGACGCGACCAGAAGTAATGCCTGCTATTGAATTTCTGCCCAATTACTTCAGCTCCGACGACAACACCCTCGGCATTTTTAACAAGCCCGCCATTGGCTTGCCTAGCAAAAAATGTCTGAGCGATTCCAGTCACGGCCATAGGATAGACCAGTCCACAAAGCAGGCAAACAAATACGAAAAAGACAAGCCCGGCGCGAAGGTTGATCCAAAAATAGTGCAGCAGCGATAACATCTCCTTCTCCTATCCAAGCCCCATAGCCGATAAAAGCATATCGATCAGTTTGATCCCGATGAAAGGAGCAATCACTCCACCAAGCCCGTAAACGAAGAGACGACGCCACAACAGGGCGTTCGCATTCATGGCGCGATAGGGGACCCCATAGAAGGCCAAAGGGAATAGTACAACGAGCGCTAACGCATTATATATCAAAGCTGCAAGGACAGCTGTTCGAGCATCGGAAAGCTGCATGATGTTAAGATGAAAGAGTCCAGGGTGTATATCCACCAAAATTGCCGGGAGTATTGCAAAATATTTTGCCAGATCATTAGTCAGACTAAAAGTGGTCAAGGCACCACGCGTAATCAACAATTGCTTGCCGATTCGTGCAATGACAACAAGCTTGCTAGGGTCAGAGTCAAGATCGACCATATTGCCCGCTTCTTTTGCTGCCTGTGTGCCGGCGTTCATAACCAAAGCAACATCTGCCTGAGCCAGAGCAGGAGCATCATTGGTTCCATCACCAACCATTGCAACCTTCTCTCCTCTCTCCTGTGCTGATCGGATAAATGTCAGCTTCATCTCAGGAGTCGCCTGCGAGATATAATCATCAACTCCGACTTCCGAAGCGATTGCAGCAGCCGTCATCGGATTATCCCCGGTAATCATCACGCTTTTGATTCCCATTTTCCGAAGTTCGGCCAAGCGCTGTTTCATATCGGGTTTGATCACATCCATCAGGTGAATCACACCAAGGATACGATTCTCCTCAGCGACAACCAAAGGCGTTCCCCCGGCGCGCCCGACCGTATCGACATCATCGCGTACCTGCTGCGATATAACGCCCCTCTTCATGGTCACATAATCGAAAATCGCGTCTCCTGCCCCTTTCAGAATATGCCGTTCATCGATAACGATACCACTTACCCTCTGTTCGGCACTGAAGGGGATAAAAGTAGCGTTCAGGCTTTTCGGATTCTTAATCGGCAACCCAAAGCGTGAGCGCGCCATCATCCCTATGCTGCGTCCTTCTGGCGTCTCATCGAATAAAGACGCAAGTTCGGCTGCTTCTGCCAATTCGCGCTCCGTAACACCAGGAGCAGGGATAAAGGCGCTAGCCTGGCGGTTGCCGATGGTTACGGTCCCCGTTTTGTCCAGAAGGAGGGTATTGACGTCTCCCGAAGCTTCCACGGCCTGACCGGACTTTGCGATCACATTCGATTCGATCAACCGCAGCATCCCGCAAATTCCGATCGTCGACATCAATCCGCACACG
>Ga0209052_1000334_pt1 | contig 14263 bp, 9 predicted proteins | sample WorMetHEROISLAND_2_FD_187409 | JGI IMG/M metagenome (GOLD analysis project Ga0209052, IMG submission 187409) | Marine gutless worms symbiont microbial communities from Max Planck institute for Marine Microbiology, Germany - Olavius sp. 4 HERON... | ecosystem: Host-associated > Annelida >...
GTTCTGGCAGTCTGCGGAACAAATGGCAGTGGTCGCCTCAATTTTTCCGCCTCTTCCCCACGTGGCCTTGGCAACAAGTAATGTAAGCAAGAGTTTTTCTTTAGTACAGAGTTATTAAAAAAGACACGACCGACCGTCGCCTACCGTGTGGTCTCTAGCTACCATGGTCTCTGCAGTGGGATCTGTGAGTGACTTTGTCCCACTCTAGACGCTTCGCCTGGCCCGCTACTTTTGTCTATGTTGGCGTGGTTAAGTAATGAAGTATCTCTCACACTCTATTACTGTAAGTCAGTGATGTTCACAAGACCAGAACAGTCAAAGCCAAGGCTAAGGTCAAACACAACCAAGGACAAGGTCACAGTGTCAAGGTCGTCCCACCAAGCGGAGACTGAACGTTAAAGATGAAGTATTGAACTCCTTCTGTTTTTCCAATGGACTTGCGTGTACAATTTCATTGGCGCCCCTGAATCTAATGACTACAGGGTCCCATTTAAGTAAGTAAGAAAAGTGGATCTTGAAATTTCGTGGGCCTACTTGAAGCCAGTCCATTAAGGCCTCGAGTTTGTGGCCCAGGCCAGCCCTCTAAGGCCAAGGCCATGTTGGCGAGGCCTATTGCAAGGCCAAGGCTATGGCCACAAAATTTGGCCTTAAGGCCAAGACCAAGGACTAACGTCACTGCTGTAAGCTGTACTCTCTCTATTTATTTTGTGTTTTAGGTGAATTGTGCCATAGCAGTTCTCTATGCTCGTCGGCTGCTGGTAGAACTGTGTGCTCATTGGCCGAAAGTGACAGCTGATCAGCCAATGACGTTGCTTGCAGCTCTCGGTTGTAGTGATGAGCAGCATTTGCCGTTTGTGCTCGACCTTCTCTACGCAGAACAACTCAAGAGCAAACTTCAACCGGTCTGTTTGTTGTGGAATTTTTTTTGTTACAAATTTGTTTCCAGTTTGTTACAGTATTTCAGTTACAGTATTTCAGTTACAGTATTTCAGTTTTTGGTTGGACTACAGAAGAACATGTGGTTATAAAACTCCTGATCCAACAATAATTCTCAAAAGTGCCTTTTTGGGGACTCGGCTTTTCTCGAGTAACTGTGGAGAAATTGGCCAGTTGAACACACGTTTAAAGTGTTATATATTTCTTTCAAATTTGCTTGGTTAGCCATTTTGCATTTGCAGTATCAACAATCGTAATTAGCTATTTGCATGACATTTGTGTGTGAAATGAAGCTACATCCATTTGAAATCAGTTGTCGCTAACGGTTATCCCACGGTTCTGCCTTTTGTGCTGTTACACTGTAGATTGGCCGTCGTAAGGAAACTTTTTACAGGAAAAAACTGTGTTTAAGCAACACCAGGAAACCCTTTGATGAGCAGTTAGACAAGGCCGTTGGACGTAATTTGTACGTGGTTATTGCTGAGTTTATAATTCGTGGTTGCCATCACGTACGTAAAACCAAGCCATTATGTTTTGCTGCTGTTGTTTATTTCTTACTTTTTCAGTGCGTAATCCCCAAGGTTTTGTGCCTTACCTGATCACCGCAAAACTGTGCCACATGATCGGAATTGGGTGTAATTTTAAAAACCAGATCCCAAAATTTGGGGCTTTTCCTTTAAAATTTGGGAAGCAAAACAGCATCCAAAATTTGACACGATTTTGGACAACTTTATACTTGGATGGTAAATCTTTCGCATATGGCGTACTTTGGTGAACTGAGATCCACGAGTGGCGAAACATCTGACCGGAGTTTGGACACACCCCACGAGCCACCATCTAAGGTGGCTTGGTGGCGTATTGGTTAGGATGCTGGAGTTACGATCAAAAGGTCGTGAGTTTGACTCCGCTTGGGTCGCTATCAAGTGAGTAAGTAAGTATGATAGCTTAAGAGGCGCATTTTAACAGTTTGCCACAATGTGCTGTGATATCAACACCCAAACAGAAATGTCTTTAGCAGCCGCTAAACTGTTCTAAGTTAATGTCAGTTTGTTTCAGATCAGCTGGAAGACTGTGGTTACTACTGGGATGGTCACTGTCAGCGGACAGGTAAATCATCTCGGTATATAACTGACACCGATATCAACTCAGCCTTCCATCCCTCCTGGGTAGGTCATTTGGGTACTGGCCTCCTTGGCTGGGGTTAAGGTGGGGCGTGTTCACCTGTGTCTGGTGGCAGGTAACACTGTGTGATCCCATGTGGCAGGTGACGCTCCGTAGCTCTGCGCTAAGTTTCCCATAAAGAGTTATACACAAAGCCATTTAGTTTGAAATAATATGTGGATTTGCATTGTAGATAGTGGAAGTAGTGTTGAACGGCTGTAAGCCGCAAGGTCTGGCGGCACTTGCACTGACGTCGTGTGACTTCATCGATGATCTCACAGCCATCACTGTCACTCGACAACTACCTCCTCCTCCATCCGCACAACAAGTTGCCCCCCCTGCTGGACAAGTGACTGTACCGTCGCCATCACCAGCAGTGGAGAAACAACCGGCTGACATTGGCGTGGTAAAATGATGCATTTTTTGTATTATTTGGGACAATTCTAGTGTCGTTGGTTAGTAGTTAGTGTTTTCGTGATTTTTCGTGATGGCCCATGGTGAATGAGCAGTGAAGACAGAATGCGTATTCAAACACTTCATGTGCAATGACTTTGTGTTAAAATGATGAATATACTAGCTAGTTATCATGACAAAAACTGGAGCTTGGACACGTTGCAGAAACGTTTCAACTGTAGAACTAAAAAGTTCTGCAAAGTTTGATTCGTTTCTCGTGAATATCCAGCGGGGGGGGGCGACTATGTTCACTTGAAGAAGTGAACTTTGAAGTTTAAACCGTTGTATCTATTGAACATGGTGCCAAGTGGCATTCTCATTACTTCCGTCTTTCCTAAGTGAGTAAGTAAGTAAGTAATATTCTATTATCAAGTGACAAACCCACACGATGCGGTTACAAATGTGAACACGCATGTTAAGCAGTTGAAAAGTTAAAAAGACAACGTACAGCAAACAACGCAGGGTATCACATCCTGCGTCTGTTCTGGAACTTTGTTGATACTGTGTCTTCTATAGTCACTGTTAGGTATTGTAGTGAAATCACAAATTTGAATGAAGTTAGATATTTTAATGAAATCTGCAGGATACATTATGCGAGTCAGCATCGACAGCGGCTGAGAAGCAGGCCGGTGGTGATGGTAGCGCGGTAGAACAGCGAGCAAGTGGCGAGTCTGGCAGCAGTGGTGATGGCGTGGCCGCGGCGGAGTCTAGTTGTACCAGCGGCACTGGCAACGTGGTGGAGGACAGAGTTTGCATTGCCGCAGCTGCCTGCCTCAAGGTCCACTTCGACAACACGTATGAATGACTGATTGTTGCACCTCATTTACAACAGATCCGTAGCAGTGTTATTACCTCTGCCAACGAGGTTATGTGATACCCGGTGTTTATCTGTCCATTGGTTGGTTTGTCAGCAGGATTGCACACAAGTTACAGGCGAATTTGGCTGAAATTTTTAGGGAAGGTTAGACTTGGCCCAATTTAGAGGTGATCGGATGTTGGTGTCAAACGGTGCTGACACCTGGCGAATACGAAAAAATTTGTTACATTAAGTGTTTTTTTGTATTCGCCAGGTGGCAGGACCGTTCTTGGCGGCGGTTTGCGGTCTCTGACTGCTCTTTTGGTTTTTGTCTGTTTTGACACATCGGTCTTGAGACGATTTTAATTGATGCCAGTCCGGGTTAGTGCTTGGAATGGATTGGTGACTTTGGTAGACAGGTAAACCATCTCGGTATGTAACCAGTCACCCAGGCCAACTCAGCCTGGCCATCCCTTTGTGGGTAGGCACAGTGAGTATCAGCGAAAGCTGGGGCGTAAACAGGCACACAGCGCGATCGACTAGCGTCGTATCTGTGGTCTGGCAGTGGCAGTTTAAGTGGTGTCTGGCTGAGGGCTAAGGAAACGGAGATCGTGAACATACCTGACAGACAGACAGACAGAGACAGACAGTCTATGGCTCAGGAAGGACTTTGTGTGGTGAATAGAGATGATAAGCAGACACACACTTGGTTCAGTCTTCTGCTGGTTTGTGCTAATCTCTGCTATCTTCTGCTGTTTACTTCATATTCTCATAATCTTTCTCCTAACTTTTATTTCCTAATTTGGTCGTTGCCGTTTCGTTGATCACCTCTGCTGCGTCAGAACCGAGGAAGGCAGCAGTGGTTGGCATGACCACCAACCACCAAGGTCAACTTAGCCTTCCGAGATAAGTAGATTGAGTACCAGTTTATCTGACAGGGATTAAGGTGGGGCAAGTTCACCTGTGTCAGGTGGTGTGTGATCCCACATGGCAGGTGACGCTCCACAGCTCTGAGATGGGTTACCATTAGGAACTATAAACAACCGTTTGACCTTTTGACCTTTATAATGGCAATAACCAGTATTTCTAATGAGGTTAATCTGGGTGCTCTATGACACAAATGGCGCAGAATTTGCATATGTCGGATAATTTTTTCTGTCAAAAAACGGACTAAGCGGCCACTAACGCATAAAGGTAATTCATTACAAAAACAGTTAGAACGGTGCCCATTGTTGGCATGACATCAACAAATTAGTAAGTAAATAAAGGTTGTGTGATTGATGCATTCTGGTAGTTAATTAGAGATGTGTCAATGATTTGTTCACACAGTGGTGACGGTGATACCGACTACAAGTTGATAATTGCTTCGTCCACGGATTACGTGTCAAATGCTCATGTTTTCTGTGGACCTGATGTTGGGTCGTGGAAGGACTGTGAGATCCCAGGTCGGTCATTGTTTGCTACGTGTTCGTTGCGACGCATTATTTTCAGAGAAATTATGCTCGTAATTTGTAATTAATGGACGTAGTCAAATGAGGTACGGAGACTTTTATATTGCATCAGTTTATTCTTTGTGTGTTCTAACTGTTTTTGTAATGAATTACCTTTATGCGTTAGTGGCCGCTTAGTCCGTTTTTTGACAGAAAAAATTATCCGACATATGCAAATTCTGCACCATTTGTGTCATGGAGCACCCAGATTGACCTCATTAGAAATACTGGTGAATTTACTAGCAAGTATAACCATGAATAGAGACCAACAGTGCGTAGTTCTAGAGTGCTCAATTTTTGGCCCGTTTAACTCGGACTAAAATAAATTTTCTGCAACTCCGGAATACTTACAAAGATCACATTTTTTGCATTACTGTTTGTTCGATTAATTTTTTGAAATTTTGCACTACATGAAGGTTAATCTTTGAGACTCCATGTCACAGCAACCATGCAAGATAAACGGCTGGCTTGAAGAAACAACCTCTACCTATAGGAAACCACGTATTTCGAATTTAGTGATCATGTGACTGATGACATCACGTGACCCCAAAAAGCCAAGGTGATGGTCCCAAAATCTGTGAGACTTTATATGTCCACAACCATAAAGTAAGTTGCGTGCCATAGTCGACGTCGTTTGTGTCATGATGGCAACTGTCTTTACTTCAGTGGTGTAAGTAAGTAAGTAAGTAAGTAAATGCACTTTTTAACCGGCACATTTTTAGCAAAAAAGTCACAGTGCGCCGCAGCCTTAAACAAACAAGAACATTTTCACAAGTCGCTTGAAATGCTCACAAGTAATGTTTTGCTGTTGAATTCTGGTATGCCAGGCAACTGCTTCTACTACAAGTTCACTGGTTTCACCGAGACGTCGCCGGTGTCTGGCATCAAGTTCACAGTGTCCGGTTCAACTCCGGGCAGCTTTAACGTCGGACATTCCATTCTCTCATCCATCTTCAATGTCTCTTCCATTTTCCAGTACGGTCATCGGTTACTCACTTGCTCACAGATTGTTGCATTGATGATGTGTTATTGCCATTATAAAGGTCAAAAGGTTGTTTATAGTTCCTAATGGTAACCCATCTCAGAGCTGTGGAGCGTCACCTGCCATATGGGATCACACACCACCCAACACAGGTGAATGTGCCCCACCTTAATCCCCATCAGACAGGCCGGTACTTGATTTATCCCGGAGGGATGGAAGGCTGAGTCTTTACTTTAAGCCTTGGTGGTTGCTTACATGATGTCCATATGTCCATAGACAGTCACCCATCCAAGTGTTAGGCTAACCACTTGATAGCGACCTGACCAGAAGTCAAACCCACGACCTTTCGATCGTGAGTCCAACGTCCTAACTGTTATGCCACCAAGCCACCTTATGAATATATGTCCATCTACACTGTTTTAGCAGTTGCAACATTTACAATATTGCTGAATCATACTAGTACTACTATGGTCTACCGGATGGTGCATAGAAATGAAAGTGCGTGCTTTGTGTAGATTGAGCAATCAAACAGTTTCGGAAACTTTTAGCTTTGATCACTGCAGTGAAGGATGGTCATTTTGTACACAGTGTTCAGTTGTTCACTTCAGTGATCGAGGCTGATCATTTCTGAGACTCTGATTGCTCAGTCTACATAAAGCATGTACGTTCCACTTTTTATGCACCACCTTGTATTTCAGCAGTAAATAAGAAAAAGAAGAAACAATTATGTTTATGTGTGGCACTGTACTAAACGTAGAGGTAAAGGTCTGGAAACCTTCAAGAATCAGACTTTGTAGTCTTGGAAGTGGCAGCTGATTGGCATTTTGTAACCAGTTAAACACTCGTTAAACAGAACATGTCATTTGCTAGTGGCCGTTATGTGGAGGCAGCTGGTAATAGGCCACATTACGTGTTTTGCCCGTCCTCCATCCGTCCGTCCGTTCGTCTGTCTGTCTGTCTGCTGGCTCTCGATGCTGCGAGCTATAAGCGACCCTTATTGTCAGGCAGTGTCTGTGGCTGTGTCCGTTTTTCTGTCCACAGAACGGGTTGTGCTGTATAGACAACGTCCACAAAGCTCGCAGCGTCGCGAGCCACGTCGCCTACCAGCTTGTCTGTCTGTCTGTCTGTCTGCCATCTGTCAGACACGTTCACTGTGTTCAGAAAAAAACACCCACTGTCTTTTTATTTCTATATCTCCCTGGAAAATGATTAGATTTATACAAAATTTCCAGGGAGTGTCCAAGATGAGTTAGTTATTCCACTGACGTTATGTTTTGTAGCTACCGGTTACTTCTGGGGTTATATTTACGTGTATGTAAGTAATGGGTTTGACTGTGTATGTATGCATATGACAGTAAGTTGCCAGTGGACGCAGTATGGAGGCGGCTTGTAGTGATAACATGTCGTCAGAAAGCCGACCATCGTCTACAGTCAATCCAGCTGCTGCTGAAACTGCTCACCATCTGCACAACGTCAAGGTCTCTGACGTCATCATTAGTCAGTCTAGAGCAGTGTTGTAATTTTCATTCACGAAAACGTAAATTGCCGGTAATGAAAATAACTTCACTCGTTCACGATGACTAAAACTAAAATGAGACCAAACGAGAAAAGGAAAATGATTGAAAACGAAAAATGAAAAAAAAATTTTTGTTTCTTTCTGTGCAGTAGACTAAGCTGGCTACCTAGCAGTTTGTGAATGTGCATTATGTTGTCTCTGTCGTATCATGTCGTGTATTAACACTGTAAGCAGATGCTGTATCTAGCACGGCTGCACGGTCATCAACCTTTACCTTCTATAACTTCAGTCTGCCGTTAAATTTCTTGTTCTGATGATATTTTTAAATGCCGACTAACTAGCCATCTTTTAACCCAACTGTTATCTAGCCAACGTGGAGTAGCGGTTGGCGCCTCCGTCTTGCCGTGGCGACAGTGAATTGTTGGCACCTTAAACAAATTTTGTATTATATTTACAGCTGCGGAAATCGGTAAAAAATGTAGCGATTAATAAAATTTTAATCATCAGCATTTTGGTCAAAGTCACGTCAATAATGACATTATGAAGTAGATACAATGACGTCATGACAAGCATCTGAAACCATCTCAGTCATTTGCCAGAAAATGTCAACATTTTAGTCTGTCTACAAGACTGGGTTAAAAAAACATTCAATAATAATTATTCAATGATTATTCAATAATAATTGTGTCTCGATGCATCTGTAAGAGATTATAGTTCAGTAACTGAATAATTTGCTAAACACCAAAATGCATTTTCTTTGGCAGTTACAACTGTTAACTTCTAATGGAAATTAGTGATTAATTAGTCGTTAATTAAAGTTAACTATTAAACGGGTATTTAAAATTTTTTTATAGATCACCAGCTCTGATTGTATGGTACTGTATTGTACTGTGGAAGTGAATAGGTATTTTGTGGTTATTATTATACAGTGTGCTGAGTGCGTGCTGATGATGTGTAGTGATAGAATGGCCGGACTGCAGCTTGGACAGTTGAAGCCGTTGTGGCATCTGTACTTGAAGCTCATGTCTAAGCATGGTCCGTCAGACACTGGCGTCAGGCCTCCACTGATGCTTGCATTGACTGAACTCTTCCTTGCTGTTGAAATTGCTGCAGAGGTCTGTCTTGCCGTGCTGTCGATCAATCACTGTTTGTGTTGTAAATAGATTTGGACTAATTGCTATGTTTACTGTTTATTCACTTTGCTCTTTATATCTTCAGTGCTTTGAAGGTCAACAGGATGTGCATCTGGTCTGTAAAAAGGTCTTATTTTGACCATTCCCATGAGTTTACTTTGGATGTTAGTAGTAGTAGTAGTAGTAGTGGCAGCGGTAGGGGCAGTGGTAGTAGTAGTTTTCAGCATAATTTTTCCATAATTTTCCGCCATAATTTTACCCACCGCGCCATGCGTACAATAGCATGATGCACGACTAATGTTATAAGATGTTGTCCGTCTGTCTGTCTGTCCGTCTGTCTGGCTCCCTCGAGAGTTATTACACGAATAATTAGCTAAGTGCCTTCGCTCTTTGCACGCCTAACGTCCATGATCTAGTGCAAGGGGAACACCATCAAATTTGGGGTAGAATAGAGGTTGGTATGGCCTACTTCCAGAAAACCGAGTTTGTTGTTTTAAATAAACTCGTGCCAAAGACTATAAATAGCTACGCTAAGACGTGCATGTGTATGCGTCTTTTGTTAGTTAGTATTACGTTTGTGTGCATGTGTATGTAGGCAGTATATTATTGTATTTTGGGTTTTTTGTGTTGGTTTGATTGATTTTTGATGTTAATTTTTGTTTTCCGTACCAGTGCAAGTGATTGCCTGGTGGACCATCTTCGAAATGACCTATGATGTGTCGAGCGGGACGTTAAACCTTACTCACTCACTCACTCACTCAATAGGCTGCCAGTGTAACAGTGCTAGCAGCGCTGTGTAGTGCACCATTTAGCGGCCTGGGCTGTTTACACAATACGCAATACGCCTGCTGCATGAAATCAGCTGATGAACTCGAGGGATTGCGTTCAATGACGATATGCAGTCTCTGACTATTTTAACTTTCTGCATGTTGCAGGTATCAGCTAGCGACCGGCTTGCTTTTTTATTTCTTTTTCAAGTGGAAGGTATGCAATGCTTCTGTGGATTAACTGATTCGGTGTTATGTTTTGTTTGACACAGAAACTGGGCGTCGTAAGTGAGTACTTGGCGATGGTTGATAAGGCCGCAGATGGTAGCGGTGACGGTCCGAATCTGGTGAGAGTCGCGGAAGAATCGGAACCGAAATCAATGTACGGATCTTGCACCTCAAACAGCCCTAAACACTCAGCCTCCTCCTCCTCCTCAACGTCTGATGATGGTGATGATAATGATGATGATGTTGACCTTGCTGATGATGATGATGATGATATAAGTGATAGCGATGGCGATATTGATAACTATCTTCTGTAGCCGTCGGTGTTGGGTAGGTTACTTTTTAAACGTAATTTGTTACAGTTGCATGTTACTCGTCCAGTAAAATAATCTTTTACAGTTACCTGTTGCTATGAAGCAAATGTAACGTGTTACTTCTACAAAAAATACTCTGTTGTTAGTTTCATCAAAAATGCCTGGTTGAATACAGAACGTTGAGGTATGTGCATGTACCCGTTGCCAAGTAGTTCTTGGTGAAAGTACAAAGCTGGATGGTTGAATTGCGAGACTTTTGAGATGCAACGCCATTGGCATCAAAAGCTGAATCCAATGCTCCATTATCAACTTTTTGGATAAAGAAGACATCAGTGTTTGTCGTATTTTCACAACTAGCACCATTAGACGAAGGGTACAGTTGAAACATCAGCTGAACAGCAGATAACATGTAACAAGTAAAAATTTAGGTAAGTTGTTATTTATGCTTGTCAATAGTAATTAAGTACTGAACTTCGTCACTGTAACACAATTACATGTAAAATGTTACTACCCAACACTGGCAGCCGTGCGTGTGGTGATGGCCAGACTGTATATTTGCTTCATTCAAGTGTGATAATACTCGGCCTGTCGTCGTTGTCTACTCAGAATGTGGCCGGTGTCGTCTCATCATTAGGGCCTTGACATATTTCCATGCTTCCAGTTGCAGTCTGGCAGAAAAAGTAATTTTATTTTGATTTTTACGCGTGACAGCTGTACCGGCAGGTACTGCTGAGAGCGCGTATTAGCTATGGGAATTCTGTCCATCTGTCCGTCTGTCACGACCCGGTACGGATTCAAGGCCAGGTGAGATAGAGACTCCGCGTCTTCACCATATGATAGCCTAGAGTCTCTAGTTTCTTATGAGGTAATTTGGTGCCACTGGGTGAAGAGATTCCCCTCGAATGAGGGCATCAAATAGGGGTACCCCCTTAGAAATCGTTCACTATTGGCTCAACTAGCGTGAAAACGGTTGCAGATAGACACAGACTTGTGCGTATCATAACAAGCACTGCTGACGAGCTTTCCAGTGGTACCAACATCGATGACCTTGAACGACCTTGAACCATAAAAATAGGGGTTTTAGTGATTTTTTAGCGATTTTAGGCTGCAATACACATTTTAAGAGTGAATTGCGCCAAAACCATTCAAGATAGACCAAGACAACCTGCGTACGAAATTAAACTGAAGCTGTCGCGCGTCTCATGAGCATTAGCTCAGATTTCTTGTTTTAAAGTTCGATTTCGTGACATTTCATGTAATATTATGCAACAGCTCAAGTGACACCGAGTGAGAAGTACCCATGAGAACTGAAGTAAAAATGCTGCAGCATAACAGACTAGATGCAAACATGTTTGTTTCAGTAAAAGTTTGAAAGCAAACAAAAAAGTGCAGCAGTATTTTTGAGGGGTCCAACACAAATTTTAAGAACAAAGTTTTTTTAGGATGGATGGCAGCTGGAAGCATAGGAATTTGTGACGCCCTGCTATCAATAACCAAGAACTGCTTGTTGACTGTCGGTTGTCTTTGGTTCTGTTGGTGAATTGTTGCACCGGTTCTGCTATTGTAATATTACAGAAACTGACAAGAAGATAGCTTATTAAAATGTTGCTATCAGTTGTTAAGTGATACGTCGCAAGCATTTAAAAGGTGTGTACATCTTTACACAGAAACCCATCTGAGCGTCACCTGCCATATGTGATCACACAGTGTTACCTGCCGCCCAACACAGGTGAGTGTGCCCCGCATTAACCCTAGACAGGCAGGCCAGTACTCGATTTGCCTACCCCAGAGGGATGGAAGGCTGAGTTGACCGGGTTGGTTTGTTGTATACCGAGATGGTTCGTACGTTTCAAAGACAGTCACCCATCTGGGTACTAACTGGGCCCGGCAACTGCGCTGATTAGACACAACATGTTAACCTCTGGAGCACGCCATCATCATGTGTGACAGGGATGTGGTCTCGGTCTCGACGTCTCGGTTTCGAGACGGTCTCGAGACGTGCTAACGTCTCGGTCTCGTCTCGGACAAAATACTCAACGTCTCAGTCTCGTCTCGGTCTCGGACCTATGCGTCTCGGGTCTCATCTCGGTCTCGACTCAATACGTCTCGGGTCTCTGACCATTTCTTCTCGTCGATACGTTTTGTTCAGGCGCGTGCCGTGCATAGCTGCAGTTAGACCGATGAAACCAGTATGACATTATTCCTTAGTCCGTATAGTTCGTGGCAGTTACATTCGTTATATTCGTTCATGCCTTTTACTCTTTCGTTTATCTACCATGGTGCTGACGAGTTTAGTTCATCCATATATAAAATGTTGTCATTTTCAATGGTTTTCACCATACGTCTCGGCCAACGTCTCGGGAGTTGCAGCGTCTCGGTCTCGGTCTCGTCTTGGAGACACGCGTCTCGGGTCTCGTCTCGGTCTCGGCTCAAAAGGTCTCGTGCAGACGTGCACATCCCTAGTGACTTGCTGTGGTGGGTCTTAAGCTGTGGAGTCTGTGGAGCAGAATCACAGTTGCCAGTGGTGGCAGCTTCATGCCGTTCTTCCATTCATCACATGTGATTTCTCTGTCTCACATTGCTACAGCATGCTAACTGGTTCTTAATAGTGTGTACTGAGCCTAATCCTATTGCTGTAGTCAAAACCAAAGACCATATTCTAGTTTTATGAGACGAATTGTAGTTACTTAGATATCTTCCTGTCTCAACCACTGTTGGTTGGGCAACTCGGGGGTATCCACCCACAATTCCAAGCAGTGGTGCTGTGGCAGGGGGGGGGCGATAGCTTTCTCCCCCGTAAACTAGCTTGTCCGAAAATTTTCTCCTTGTTGGAAATTTTTGTTAAATACTAAATTTTGGCTTGTAAATCCCCCATTTTTGAGGAAGTTAGGGGTAAATTTAAAATTTTGAGCTCCCATAATTTGCTGCTGTCTGTCAGAAATTGTAACTTTCTCCTCTCCCACCAATTTTTTTAATGTATGACGTCGCTGATTCCAAGAAGTTCACTTTTCCGGGTGCAGACCTAACCAGTGTTGTTAACAAAACCACGTGATTCAAGGCCAGACGCCTTACAAATGTACATAGCTTGGATTGTTTTTAGCTAGTTAGTTGGAAATGTGCAATTAAATTATTCTGCTAGATGCATTGCGGTGTTAATAAATGTTGACATTTTACATGCTGTGATAATTTGCTTCTGTTCCGCATGTCATTTGCTGGATGTAGCTTCTAGCAGCGTGTGGTATTTGCATTTTTCACGTTTTAGCATTTGAAGCAGATGCTTTGTGTTATTAATTGTACGTGTGTTGTTGTGTACTTTGTTGTGCTCTGTTGTTGCCATTGGACGTTATGTTTCACCTGCATTTGTCTGTCATACTGTCGATAGAATTGCTCAAAACATCCTTGTCTGGAAAAGTTGAAAAAACTTGAAATGTCAGGGAGAGAGGAATTTTGCGAATTCTCAGGGAAAAGTCTTGTCATGGAAAACTGTCAACTTTACATCTAAGGCACTGTCCGTGTCTATGACTATGGTGTTAGCATAATGGTTGAATTTTTGTCGTAGGCATATTGCAGTGTATCAATACACAGTTGTTATTGCCATTATATTTCAGTATGAGGCAGATTCGAGGTGGAATCGTTCTTGCAGCGCAAGATGATTCCGCCTATTCCTACACATTTCTCCGTAGCGTGGTCTGTCGGTCTGTCTGTCACATTTGTGCTCCCTCTTAAACTGTTCGACGGATTTAGATGCCATGTGGCAGGTAAACTTGTGGGGTCCAATGACACATTGTGTTAGATATGTGGTCCCTGGACCCTGACACCCAGGGGAAAGGGAGATTTGGGGTCGAAAACCCCGGCCAAAACATACAATTGCAAATTGCAGTCAAACCGTCAATCCTGTGCTGCCACCTGACAAATACAAATGAGGAGAGTGATTCCGCCTTTTGCCAAATTACTTTGTTCCTTGTTATTATGCTGTTATCATAGGTGATGTGTGATGACAGCATGTCGGGCAAATGTCACAGCACTGTCAAAATGTTACGGATAAATTTGTGTGAAATGTTTCGGGTGAGGGTTGGCCGCAATATTTCTGGAATTTCTGGACTAGCTGATGGTGACAGATGGAGATTCGTACTCGCGAGTTTTTAAATGTGTCAAGAAGAAATTCACGACCACACAGGAATTTTGTGTTATATTTTTCAAACTATACATTTGTACCTCTTACCATTTTTTTCCAAGTCTTCATTTTCGCAACAGTGGATTTTTACCTTTTCCTGATACTGCTGATTTGTGGCATTTTACTAAAGTTGGTTTCACGTCTTCTTTCTGTGTGATGCTTCTTTGAAGTAACTTGCCATGCCGTCTGTGCATGGGCGTCGACCTACACCAAAAAGTGGGGGGGGGACAAAATCGGAAAATTATTGGTTCGAAAAACCTAGTTTTTTAAAACCTTCAAAAACGTCAAAAGTCAAAATTTTGGGGTTTTTATTTTT
>Ga0209052_1000335_pt1 | contig 14256 bp, 10 predicted proteins | sample WorMetHEROISLAND_2_FD_187409 | JGI IMG/M metagenome (GOLD analysis project Ga0209052, IMG submission 187409) | Marine gutless worms symbiont microbial communities from Max Planck institute for Marine Microbiology, Germany - Olavius sp. 4 HERON... | ecosystem: Host-associated > Annelida >...
ACATGGGAGGAGGCTCTGGACTTAACAGGGGATCACTCGGAATGGAGAAACTGTACTGCCCGATGTGCTACTACAGCACGTGGAAGGACTAAGGTCTAAGGTAAACAAAGCATTATTAAAGATTGTGTCTAAAATGTCGCTCATAGACCGTCCTTACAACGCACACAATGTCACCTTCATCTACAAGAAATTATTTTATCATCTGCATATCATTTTTCTGAACCACACATTCTCACGTAAAATGCTAGAGTATTGTAGCACTGATAAGAAAACACTAGAATTATTACCAGACTAAAAAGACTATGCTGCATCACATGGCATTCTGCACCACTAGCATACCTGTAAGCAGTCATCGGACGCTGTGCGGCCCAAGCCGAGTGCAGACAAACTGTCAGTCAGTGAATGTGAGCTAGAGACTGGGGTCGTTATTGGACTATTCTTCTGATCAACGCCGTCCTTCTCCTTGCCCAAAGTCTTTGATCCGTCGCCACTCTTGCCCTTCAACGTCTGCTTCAAGCCTCCGAACAGGTTCCGCTTCGGCTTTGGAGAACTCAGTGAAGATGCAGATGATGATTTGGTGGCAGACTTCGAACTGTCAGCGGCCGAGCATGGACCGGATGATGACTTCGGCAACAAAGATATTTGCTTTTTGCCCGAGGACGGCGTTGACGCCTTACTGGATTTGCCATGTGACTTGCTATCCACAGGCAGACTTGAAATCTCTGGTGCCGAGCTGCAACACGTCACAAATTATGTCATCGTTAATTCTATAGTAATTGTAATAACAAGAAATCTAAGCCAATGCTCATGAGACATGTGATAGCATCAGTTTAATTTCATATGCAGGTTGTCTTGGTCTATCTCCATTAATTTCGGCAAAAATTCACTCTTAAAATGTGTGTCGCAGCCTGAAATTGCCAAAAATCCACCAAACCCCCCTATTTTTGTATTTCAAGTTCGTTCAAGGTCATCGATGTTGGTACCCCCGGAAAGCTCGTCAGCTGTGCTTGTTATGATAAGCAGGGAGTCTGTGTCTATCTGCAACCGTTCTCTTGCTAGATTAGTCGACAGTGCTGTTATCATGGCAGAGTCACTGCAGGCATTCACCAGGTTCATTCACCACCAACCTTTGTCCAAGCCAAATGGTCTGAGCCACATACCCGCCTAAATAGGCAGCTATAGTACAACATTCCGTGAAAGGTAAAGTCGCCACATTGTCAGCATGCTCTCTCACATCTCTAAGACCTTCAGTTAGGTGCTCATGGGCGGTAGGACACACCTCTGTCACATACTGCCATTGCCTTCCCGATGATTAGGCTGGTACCAAATTATCCTGCTTGGTGACAGAGACATAGTACAACATTCACTACTGACATTTATTACTACTCAGCTCGAAAGCTGGGACTCATTTTACCCTCCCACGGAGACGTAAAAAGGCTCAGTCGACCCAGTGGCTGGTTACATATCAAGACAGTTAACCTGCCTGCAGACAGTAATTCTTGCCAGTATTAACAGTAACTTTCTGATCAAGCGCAACAACATATTACAACTGAGTGCATTCACTTACAGTTCTTTTGACAGTTCTTTCTGGTATGCGATTGGCGACTGTAGTGCTGTCAACACAAACAAGTAATCATGTACAACGACTGTGTGCAAACAAAGCCATAGCCATACCATAGCCATACCATACTACCATAGCCATAACATAGCCATACCATAGCCATACCATACTACCATAGCCATACCATAGCCATACCATTCAACTACATTCCTGCACTCAACTACAGCCGCATGACAATGCTACTGCATCGGACATGCATCTGCGATGACCCAAATTTCAGTCTCAGCTACTACGTGAAAAACGTCAGGTGTCGTAAGCGAAATATGGACGTCATATAATAGACTGCAACAAGTCTATGGCCATGCAGCTGAAATCAGCCAACGTTATAATGTGGTTGCAAATACCAACAATGTAAGCTTAAGGCCTCACTAGATACTGGGAAAAAGCATATGTCCTTTTTCCACTGACGATGAACATCATGTATCAGCAACAGAACGATGCAATAGCACTATATCTGTAATCAGCAATAAAACTGGCGTCCTGTGATCCCATCATGAAGATAGGGAGAGATCGACAATGTATACAAAAATAAATAAATACAGAAACATCTTCAAAAATGTGATACATTCGACAAATCATAATATCATAGATGGCAAAAGCAGCTTCAAGACAACTTACGACAAATCCAACTAAAATCTAGCATTTACTGCAAAACAAATGCTGCAGAACAGTGAGACATTTACGGTAGTAGAACTATACAGCCGAGTGAGGTTACCGCGCAGCAGGTCGCCCTGCATGTCGAGTATGGAGCGGATCTGAGTGATCCAGTTCTGTCGGACTTCATCAGCCGGAGCCTGACAGACCAACTGTAGGTCGGACGACGGCGTCTTGTCTGTTAGAGTAAACCTCAGCTTGTCATCACCGGCATTCTCATCCAGTGCCATGTTATTCACCTGCAACGTCAATCATCAGCACTGACTGATACTGCGCCACGCTGTTTGAAACGTGTCCGTGTGTTTACTGGCAGCTCACAGACCTACATCCTACAGTGCTTTGCTGCCTTGGCACGGCACCCGGCCTGCACAACTACAACAAGTACTGCCATTACAATGATACGATTGCCAAAAGCAGTCTACTTCTAGGGACTGGTGGCCAAACTTTAGTGCACTGACCTAATCAGGAGTAATTCCAGAAAATGGGCAAGCACGTGACAGGACTATAAGTGGACAGTATGGAGAATGCTTAACAACAACAATAACCTTATACCTTATAAGTAGCAAAGAATCAATAACAGCTGATATCATGTAAATCCACGAAGTTGACTTCTATAGCACTCAGCAGTGGCAGGCAGGGCCAGAGCTTGTGAGTCTAGATCCAATAAATGTGCACTCCAAAAAGGTTAACTAATTTGTTAACCAATCATTTCACTGAAACCCTGTCATCTGCATTGGGGGAGAATAATGTCACCGCTACATGTAAAACACAATTTTGCAAAAAAAAATTGACACTGTTATGTGTAAAATAAAACACAAAACACATTTGCCAAAACATTCTTGGAACTGCTTATTTTACTGCTAACCACAGAACAGGACTAGAAAGAGGTTTACCTTGATGCTGCGCTTGAAGACGTAGCTGGGACTAGTGAGGCTGGAGCGTTTCTTGTCGACCAGCTCCTCACTGAAGACAATGATCTGCTCAAAGAGGAAGACTCGTCGGTCGTAGAACTGCGGCTTGTCGGCTCTAGCACGAACGCTCATCTCCGCAACCAGCAAGCTGTCTTGAAGCAGCAGCCGGCCCTGCGCTGTTATCTTCCCCTACACAACAGCATCACGCTTTAGCAGGGATGAAAAAACCCTGGGTTTTTTAAAAAGCCCAACCTGGCGGGATTTATTGGGTTTTGGGGTTAAACCCTGGTTTCTAAAAAGGCCCAACTTGATGAGTTTTGAAGTTTTCATGAGTTTAACGTTATTAGAATGAGCAGTGCTAGATATTTTCCACATCGAGTAAATATCCAAAAAATTAAAAATTAAGAGGTTCAAAGTTTCAAAGACTTAACCGTAATAGAACATTCCGCTGAACAAGAAACTAAAACTGGATTAAGTCTGGCGTGGGATTTTTGGGCTGAGTCTTTTGGTGGACTTTTAGGTGGGTTTACCCCATAAAACCCACTGGGTTTTTTTTGCGCACGTGTCCTGGTGTCTCAATCATGCATTTTAGCCAAAATAAGCAAAAACAAAATACAAATTAGGATCATCTGCACGTAGCACATGCCCCAACAAAACATGCACGCTGACGCAGCAAGTACTGACCCAATCAACGCTACTAAAACATAAATCTCTATTAATCGTTGCAGCTGATGGCTGGACTACAAAGATAGAAATACTAGGATAGAAGTAAGACGTAACACTGCAGGTATGCAAAATGTCTGCTGAAACAACAGGGCGAGAAGAAGTCGCATAAAAAACTATTCACAGTTTCAGGCAGCGTGTACAGATAAGCAACATGTTAGTCAGAAAGAGAATTGTCAAGTAAGATAAGTCCAACTCAACTCGGCAGGCTTTTACAGGTTTATTGGCTTTTTGGTTTCACTGGAATTTGGACAGATTTTGGTGGGTTGGTTGAGTGGGTTTATCTGCCTCCCCTCCCAAAAAAACTGGGACACTGTAAGAAGGTAGGAGAGTGAAATCTGTCTCACTTCAAAGCCCTGCAGTCGTCCGACACTCATCATGTCATTAGCTGCCTTGGGAATGATGCACATTACTTCCAACGCTCGCTGGAGGTCCTTCGTGTCCTCACCAGCGCGCTCCGTATGCTTCAGTATATCCTACAGCAGCATCAACACACATCTTCAACTGCAGCACTCTCCAGTAATGTGAATGTGTCCATTTCAGAGCGTCACAGCCGGCTTAGTAGCTACTACAACGGCGCTTTATACAGTCAATGAGCTCGCGTTCTGTGCTCCAGTACGATAGTGAAAACAAAAAGGTAATTTCTGTCTTCCTCAATAAAAATACTCTTTCCCGAGTTACACCAGGTTAGCACACGTCCTCCAACAGTGGAACAAGTCTGTACAAACAATGTCGACGGTGAGTGAAGAAACTAAACGGAAGGGACATCGAAAGAAGACACGGTGAGATGGTGAGCAGACAAATGTAAAAAAACATGACCGTCTGCCTTCAGCAAGAGTAATTACATTCACAGAAATAACAACAGTGACATCAATAAATAAAGTAATCAACAAATGAAATAATAATAACAATACGTTATACGGCTGGTACTTATTAAAATTTTTAATCGATTAATCTCCAAAATAAATCGAAATTAATCAATTAATTTTGACTAATTTTTGCGGTCGATCACAAAAACCACGAAAACTGCAGAATTCAACTACTGGTTGTTATTTTTCATAAACTAAAGCAAAATCAAAAAAATTATGATGATGATAATGCAGTACACAAACTGTGTAGTCAAAGTTCACAAAGTGCAAACTGTCAAACTAACACTATACTTTATGACATTACAACCGTTCATCCTCAGTCATTTCAGTCATTTTAGTCATTTTAAGCTGTTGAGAACTTCAAAATCTTAATTGAATTACTGGATTAATTTTTAAATGATCAACTGATTAATTAATCGTTAATTTCTGCACCCTGATAATAACATGAATGAGACAATCTACCTTAAGCATAAGCTGATACTTCATAATCCTCTGCACTGGTTTGATCAGCATGTCTGGAAGCAGCAGACGATGACCATGCCGCTGTCGCATTTCCTGCATCATAGTTAACCGACCATTTTATTACTCTATCAATTACCAGCACCATATGGCACAATTTTCTTCATTATATATGCTGAATAGTTGTTAACATTGTTTATATTATCACCTATAATTCATCATATAATAGACCTATTATTCAAAAAAAAATCCTATGCTCTCTGACTTGGTATTACAGTAATATGCAAATTGGAAACTGAAATAAACTTTGTACTTAAATCTGGGAGTTACGTAAAATGCTGCACAGACGTCTGCAGAAACTGCAAAACTGAATTCTGTGGTCTTGATTAAGTAGACACAACTGCGCTGCAAAAGTCCACCTATTTTACTGTAGCCAGGGTTTCTATCCTACGTTAACACTGCTTATGATATCATAAACGACAACGACAGACTGTAATTTACAACACCACAACAAACAAATGAGTCGTTTGAAATGACGCAGTGTCGTTTACCTCAAAAAAGTCGATGAATTCAGCCACAAGAGACTCAGACTTGGGCTTGTTTTCACAGTATTTGACGTACATATATAAGCGTCTTTCCTGTAATAAACAACAAGCGCAGTATACTGAGACTGCCATACAAAGCTGCAGCACTTTACTTTGGCATTTTTAGTCTGTCTTTAGCATACACTATATACTAGTATATAAATCAATAAAAATGCACTTAAAGAAGGCGACCAGCAGTTTACAAGACTAGAAATAAAACCCAACTCATGGTGCTTAGAAGTTGCTGTCAAAGCCACAACTTTTTTATGCATCTGTTTCCATTCCCATCATTCAGGTTTGAAATACAATGCACTAACTAAAATACAGAAATAACCAACTCATGTCAGATGCTTACATAGCGGATAAACACTGCTCCAATCTTCTGTGGATTGTCGACACACTTCTCTAGTTCCTGCTGAAATGTGCTGTAACACAAAGTCACACACTCACACATTAGATAGCCGGGTGCGGCTCCTTAATAGCTGTAGAGTAGGCCCAATCTGTTTCCTGGCCAAATGGCATAAAAAGGCTCTAAACCACGTTTTTAGTTTTATATAGGTATAGTTAAGATTGTGTGCACAAATCTTTCTTGTTATTAAGTATTATGTTCATACATATGTGTATGCAGGTAGTGTATTATTGTAATTTAGGTTTTTGTGTTAATTTGTTTGATTTTTTGCTGTTTTATCTTTCTGCCCGTACCGGTGTGATTTAGTTTGCAAAACATAATAGCAACCAGTAGATGAATTCTGCGGTTTCGTGGTCTTTCTGAGTGACTACAAAAATTAATCGAAATTAATTGGTTAATTTCGAATTAGTTCTTACAGATTAATCGACTACAAATTTTTTAATCAGTACCAGCCCAACCTAATATATAAAAAAATATTAGTTGCAAAGCAGTAGCAAATTAACTGGCTTAACACACAATGCGAAGACGGCGTGTTGAGAGATGTTTCCGGGAGAAGACTACTGGGAAAAGATCAACCAGGAAAACGCTGAGACAAGATGGCGGACGATTAATGGGATGCGGCTTACATAAAGAGATATAACGAAAGGCAAAGGACAAAACATTTTAGAAAATGGGTCTTAAACTTGCCGCATGTCAGAACAGCTAAAGAAGAACTCATCGCAACCCAGTAGCCGTGGTGCACACTTACTCTTTGTGCCAGTCGTAGATCTGATGCACATTGCCAAATATGATCACTTCTTTCCCTTCCAGGTCAGACGGAATCAACACTTCCTTGTTCTGAATTGGCTTCAAGTAATCCTGCAGATTACCAACAAATTATCAACAAATATTATGAAAGTACTGGAAACTATACAGACACAAGTATACAGAAGAAACAGCCTTCTAAGTAAACAAAACAGACAACCTTAACAAAGGCCAAAATCACACAGATGATAATGATCATAACAGATCTTTCAAATTAGAATTTTCTTGACTATATGACTGGGCTGGGACAAACTGTCAGCCATTATAAGGCTACACTTTCACTGCACTGTCAATTTTATCATTTCAGTACAACTGGCAACGCAGACACCCCCATTTGTTGTTAGCAGGTAATGCTATACAGGCAACTAATTCAATGGATCAAAAAGTTAGTGTCAAACGGCTGCATAAATTTACTAGTTTAGCGTGTGTGCAAACCTGACAAAATTACCATTTGTCATATATCTGTAGATCCGCCAAACTTCTCAGCAGCAGTATCAGTCAATAGAAAGTGAATGCAAGCATGCCGATACTATGACTTTTAAAGCTTTCTCAAAATCTCAACTTACAGGAACGATAATGTATATTTTATTTAATATTCAACAGAATATACAAACCAGAACAATTTGAGCCAAGTCATCAACGTAGAGCTTCTCAGTCTGAATCAGTTCATTAATGACATAGCTAGAACACACACACATACACACATACACAGACCACACAAAGACTGTGACATGTGTCTTACATATCAGCCACGACATTTCATTTATGAACAATTACTGCAATCGAATGCACAACAAAAACTTCATGTTTCTGCTGTAACATGAGCGAGTTATTTCCTGTTGGCATGAAAAGCAATTTAAGCAACTTTTATATAAAAAGTAACTACATATGAATAATAATTAACAGATGGACAACGAAGCAAACACCAGACGCAAAAATATACGCCATTTAGCTACAATAAAATGGTAATAACAGACACTAAAGGTAAACGTAAAAAGAAAACCTAACCATTAAAATTGACGATGTTGTTTTTTGTAGTACACAAAGCTATATGAGTAAAGTACAATGTAACAATGTACGATATGTGTACGGAAGTAGTTAAGAAGCCAACCTTCGTTTATGTACAGCCCTTGCTTCGGCCTTTTCATCTTCCGACATGCCAGCCATTGCCTCAGCTTCAGAATCACTCATGTCATCCTCCGATCTGCTCTGCTGCTGCTGCTGCAAGCCAGCACAATCAATCAATCAATCAATCAATCAAAATGCAGTTATCTAGCGTCGTACTTTGCAAAGAAATCAGAGGTGATAATGGCAGAGATGTAGGCTGAGTGTGCATGTTTACTGTAAGCAATGTGAAACAGTTCAATTTATAAATTATGCTTCAAAGCGCTGAGAAGTTCGACCGATCTACAACTATACGACAGTGAGTTCCAGACAGAAGCGATATAACCATACAAGTTAATTCAGTTCAATTCAACAACAAGATGTAACAATGAAAGTTTCCAAAGTGCTTCAGAAGAGTTCCGGTTCATGGCCACATTCGGCAATATCGATTCATTTGACATTTTCCACAAACTGCACTGCTACGTTATCAACATTGGCTAAGCTGCACAACTGATATACGTCAATGCAAAATTCGTGGATGCGATTGGTACAAATCATGTCACGTAACGTTCACTGAAACACACAAAACACACTAGTAAAGAAATTGATGCAGTAGAGCCCTACTGGGCACTATTGCATCGTGTGACCACGCCATGATTGGCCAAGCTCCCCCTCATTAATATTCATGACATCTGTGCTACGTTCACGGCCATTAACTTGATACTTCTAAACAACAGTTTAAACCACTCCACTTACAAATCTAAATCACAACTTTTCGTGTTATATATGTATTTCTTTCACCAAAATATAGAATAACTGAGATAAAATAGATAGATTCCTAATTTTAGAAATACTCCCAATCACAGTCAAAAATACTGTTGTCGCTAAATACTATTTAATTAACTCAGGCCAATTTGACTAATAGACATAACCTTTTAATTGCCAAACGACCATGATGTCAATGTGTTTTGTTCATACTTGTTTTGAAGTGATTGAAAAATACGAAAGGGCGTGCCTCTGCCTTTGACTGTGAGGTATAACAAAACAAACAGCAACTGGCGTCATCAGTCATCTGTGAAAATTGGTTTTCCCTTAGTTGGGAAATGTTAACCTCAGTAACATTTCCCAACTACGGGAACACAGATTTCACTGATGACCTCAGTGCAAGTCACTATTTGTATAATGTTTACCGAAGTCGTGACATGATCGGACGTGACATCACCACACTGAGCTGTATCTGCAGCTGGCATCTTCAATGACACGCTGGACGCCTATAGCAGGCAGGCAATTGAATACACACAACAAACATTGCAGACTACAGCTTGCACTCACGTCTAAACAGTGATAGCCATATTCACGCAACCACAATCAAGTTATTTTAAACAAAAGTAAAACTGCTGTGCATCCAGATCAACATGACATCACTGGCAAACAGACACAGCCCGTCTCTTAGACAAAAATGTTTCTTTACTGCAGCATATGGTAATACAAAAAAACAGCCGCAAAAAAGTTAAGTGCAAGTAACAACATGCATTGGTTTTTTAACTGCACATATATACGTGTGAGAGATACCATGTGCCATAATAGTGAAAGCAGAAACAGACGAGATAAATAAAAACTGCATATAGTTCTCAACCTGTAAATTTAATTTCTTCAATTTTATTGCATTTCAATCACAGTAATTTAATTTTGTTGCAATTGTTGCATCACAAATGATTTGCAACATCGTTGAAACAGTATCTAATAAGTTGTAAAAGTTCACCAAACTGCGACATTTATTTTTTTACACACGAAGCGCCAGCAAATCTGTAGCAACAGATCAAAACAAGTCAGCAGTCACAGACCACGTCATCGACAGACTTCTAAAAATAGACTGACAGCTCCACCTTCCGTAGCGGCACCGCCTGCTATACTGTCGTCACGTGACCGCAGTATAGCTGGCTATAGTTAGTTAGCCACTATTTTCTACTTTTAGTCGTGTATACAGCTTATATACTTAATTACGCTCACAAAATTGCAGGTTTTAATTTTTTCCATTAATAGTACGGTATCTCGATTGTTGTCAACGAAGCGTGGCTGTCGGGAAGGCTGTGGCCGAGCTAAGGATAGAACGTATTTGGCTGTACCACACTGCTAGCCTGCCGGAAGTCACGTGACGACAGTATAGGTTAGCGTGTGCCACGGCGTGAATAGGCGCTGGCCAATACGCTACCAGTCTAGTTACTAAAAATAGAACGTCTTTGACGTCATCTCTCAACCATGTCATAGACTGGGACCATGCATTGCAACGTGATCGACAGAGAAAGCAACAGGATGGAGCAACGGTTGATCAGGGAAAAGATACGCATCAGGAATGAACAAGATAAGTTGATAAACCGAGACGAGGGGTCCTACCAACTGCCTTACATCTATGATTAATTACTGTCTGCCACAGCAATATCTGGCAGACAGTCGTTCCGATGAAGGCAGCAGCGGTTGCCGAAACGTCAACAGACTAATTAATAAAAGTTGTAATGTGATAAATTGATACAAATCATTAACTTTGTAACATAGTGCAATATTGGCACGCGTATACAACTTACAGAACGCTGTTGAGTCGGCAATGTATGCGTCTGTATTTCGTCCATTGGAGGCGGAATTTCAACGGGAACAAAGTCTTCCACTTCGCACTCGTCTTCTTCAAAGTCCAGCGCCGCCGCCGCCGCCGCACAAACGTCACCAGAAGTCGCTGCTACAGGCTCCGACGACCTGCTGCTGATGACGCTATCGTCCTCCTGTCCACAGAACAGTTTCCACTGCTACTCACTGACCAACGATAAAATTAAAGGTAGGAGCGATCATACATCTCAATCCTCAGCCGACAATGGTGCCGCCACCTGGAGAATACAAAGGGCTTAACAGTATAAATAAGCAAGTAAGTAAATATTTATATAGCGCACAACGATGATGGGAAACCCGCCGAATCTGCCATACAGCTGCTACCTCCAAATGACAAATGCCATAACCTATATCACTTCCTCCTTGAGCCACGCCCGTCAGGCACGTAGCCAGACTTAACTTTTAAGCCAATTTTAAGGAGTGCAAAAATTCAATTGATTAATTCTATATAATACTTAACATTACAGAAAATTCACATCACCGTCTTGTTTCTCACTTTACCGATTCCAAGGTATTATCCAATAAGAATAAGTTTGCTTTTAAATTTTAACAATTTCTTCAAAAAATATCAAAAGTTCCAATAATATGCAAAATTGACAGTGGGTCAAAGTCCAAAAGTTTCTTCTCATTCTACAGTTATAATAATTTTCTATTTTATAGAGTTTCAGCTTACCAAAGAAAAAGTTGGAAAACGAAGTTCTCCACAATCAGCTGATTGCTGGCATAGTGGGAAGACGAAGTCCAATGAAATTCAAGCGGGGGCGAACACAATCTCAGGGGGTGCAGTGCACCCACTGGCACTGGGGTAATAATCCCCCTTCCTTTCCTCCCTTCCCCTTCCCCTCCCCTAAATAGAACGGGGAGTTGTGGCGATATGAGCCCGCCACTCAGGGTCTGGGGCGAAGCAGCTTACATAGCTTACTTAGGTGCTTACATAAGCGCTGGATGCAGTATTTTCAGACGCCCAGACGTCGGCGGGTGATAATTGACTTTGCGCGGGTGACGAGGTTAAACTGCTGGTGTCACCCGCTCAATTGGCCGGTACCAATGCGGGTGATTTGGCAAGCTTGTAAAGTGTAAACCTAAGAGAAATGTTGAAGCAGTACTTTTTCACAGACCAGATGCACTCTCTGTCGCCCAACTCAAACCAAACGCAGTACAACGATCGTTTAAAAAGGCAAACCGAGCCGTGCCCCATACGCAGCATAGGGGAGGGGGGTGCTAATCTGCCTTTCTTAACCACTGAACCTGTAAGTGGACAGACCGCTGAGTGACGCGACTTTTGCACGGCCAGTTCAACGCCAGACCAAACCTACGGTTACCTTCCCAGCTGCAGAACGTCACCGCCCCTTGGCCGGTACCAAATTGCTTGGTGACAGAGACACAACGGTACAGTTTTGAAAAGTGTCGTTCAGCGTATTACTATCTGCGACAGCTACGACCAATTGTGCAGTCACTGACAGTCGATGCCACTAAGACGCTGGTCCAGGCGTGTATCGCCAGTCGCCTGGACTACTGCAACGCAGTACAGCACGGCATCACTGACAATCTACTACAACGGCTGCAGTCCGTCCAGAATGCCGCTGCGAGGCTGCTCACTCGCACAGGTCGATGTGAACATATCACACAGTCCGTTCTACGAGAACTACACTGGCTGCCAGTCCGACGCCGTGTCGAGTTCAAGATTGCCACACTGGTGTTCAAGGCACTGAACGGCTTGGCACCTCCATACCTGGTCGACGATTGCAACTTGGTCAGCCGACTACGTTCAGCTGTCTCCTTTACGTGTGCGGTACCAAGGACAAGGATAAGGCTCGGTGATAGATCGTTCGCAGTCGCCGGCCCACGAGTCTGGAACTGTTTGCCTGCTGCGATGCGAGCGGTTGAAGACTACGAACAGTTCAAAAGGCTGCTAAAAACACATTTGTTCGATTAGGCTGCGGCGCTTAGTGACTTTTTGCTTTTAGGCGCCGTGTATAAATTGACTTTATTATTATTATTAACGCTACAAACAATGTTTTACTCACTAGCAAAGACCGACCACGGCTACAACGCTGGTGCAACACATTCTACGCAACTAACCTTGTAGAGTAATCTGCAAAGTTTCTCTACAGTCTACACACTTCTTACTTCTGCCGCTAATCCACACACTAAGCTGTACTGAATCAAGCAATTTCTCGTCTAACTTTCTGCAGCAGAGCAGACCAAAGCTGCATGGCTAATTGGCGTGCTGGCGCCGCCGCAGATAAACAAATCACCAGTGACAAACGGCACACGCGTCTGGATAATAACGAACGAAAAAAACGCACTTTTTGGTCAATTAAACGGGATGAAGTTTTTTTCACCTTACCACTTACCGCAAACACAACAGCAACCGACGATAAATTAGAGACAATTACTGGAGCCTGTAGCGGGGCACAGCAGCAGGAGCTGACAGAGCTAACGCTGCTAATTGACTGACTGACTGACAGACTGCATGCCCTACCTAGTCCATGAGCCAAAACACACACACACACAGACACATGGCTCTATCTCACTTAGGGCTGGAAAACCGCTTTGAAAATACCTAAGTTTTTACGTTTTTTAAACTAAAAAACCTCAAGTCCAAACTTTAGGTTTTTAGTTTTTTTAGTTGTCGTGTGACATAAATTACAGATTATATTTAATTTAATACTTTAATCATGATTTTTTTGAGTTTTGCTATAATTGATAGAAAACGATGTGACAGGGAGAGTGGCGCATAGGACGCTCTTCCTGAATCGTAATTTTGCGTCCAGTCTTCTTTGTACGCTAAAACCCAATAACCTAAAAAAATTTTTGCAATCTAAAAAAACCTAAAAACCTGTGCCAAAAAACTAGGTATTTTCAGCCATTCTCACTCAGCAACTTCCCACCCACCCGCATACACGCTGAACAGATATCGTCAGCCTCAGTGGCAGTCAGCTGTCAGGCCAATACTTCTGCAAGACTTTGTACAACATTTGTACGGCAGGTGTATTATTGCACGAGTTCCAACACGTTCGACAAAATAAAATAAACTAAAACGCCCTCGACTCCATTCATTATTTATCACAGAGCGAAACGTGGCACTACCAAGTTGCCGAGAAGTTTTATTATTACAGTTGTTTTAGCTTATTTTATTTTATTCTATTTCACTTTCCCGCGCATGTGAGAGAGCCATTATCAGTGCTCAGCAGATAATATCATCATTGCAATAAACACCAAGTTCCGGCAGCGGCCGACGACATCAGCTTGGCGGCAGGGCCTATGGCTCAGCGGCAGGGTCGGATTCAGCTGGTAGGAGGCCTGGGGCCCAGCCTAATTATGGGTCGATCTCTGTGACAGAGGCGTCGCTAGGAGCCCATAAGACCCTGAGGCCGAGGTCCAGCACCGTAGGCGCGAGGATCGAGACGCCGAAGGCGCTGAGGGGGGTAGGGTAGGGTAGGGTGTGGGGAGGGGC
>Ga0209052_1000336_pt1 | contig 14250 bp, 6 predicted proteins | sample WorMetHEROISLAND_2_FD_187409 | JGI IMG/M metagenome (GOLD analysis project Ga0209052, IMG submission 187409) | Marine gutless worms symbiont microbial communities from Max Planck institute for Marine Microbiology, Germany - Olavius sp. 4 HERON... | ecosystem: Host-associated > Annelida >...
TATGGTCTCCTAGCGACGCCCCTGTTACAGAGATCGACCCATAATTAGGCTGGGCCCCAGGCCTCCCACCAACTAAATCCGGCCCTGGCTCGCATCAGTCTGTTTACTGATTTCCCGAGGGATGCTGGTCTTTTCAAGCGCATGATCATCCCGATCAAGCACGAGAAAAAAACAACCCAGGAAACAACTGGCTGCTGAACAAAAATCAGCAGCAGCAGAATAAAATTATCAGCGACGTGGTCTCGAGAGCACTTTCTTGTCTTTAGACCGGCCTCAACACTGGGAAGTGCTGCAGTTTGTGTTCATTGGTCGGCAACGTCAGCCTCATAGTTTTACTCATACTGCCTCATACTCTGGTCTTGTCTGGAATTTTCGTCATCACAAGTTGACTGAAATAACCATCACGCACCGCTTGAAACGTACTGGCTAAACTGGCAAACGACGCAAGGATTCCACTAACAAATGAAATACCACTGCTGTGCGTATGTTCATCTAATGACGGTATTCTTAACGTCCGGAATCCTTCGTCTTGTCCCGAGTTCTTGGTCTTGGTCAGCGGCGTATTTAGAAATGAAAAGAAGAGGGAGTCCTACTATACCTAGAGCAGAAAAAATGTACGTCATGCCTGGCGAAACGCCCTTTTCTTACAATCATTTCTCTTTTCCTTACATTTTTTCTCACTTTCAAAGGGGGGGGGGCAGGCGCAAGGGCCTCCCGTAAAATACGCCCAGGCTGGTCTTGGTCTTGCGTCTGGTCTCAGTGAAGACGACGCTGACAAACACGCCGAGCCACAGCAGTAAGCTCATACATATACGAGTTGACAGCAAACCATGCGAGCGTTTCGCTGAAGGCCGTTCTGGCGAGAGATTCCTGCAAGACTTCCAAGCGTTCCTCACGCAAACTTCCACCACAGATTTCACCCACTCCGGGCGCCAGCAGATCCACCGCCGCCACCTGTGACGTTACATGCACGCAACACGACAGTTCACAGTTCACATCGATCGCCGACATCCGGTCGCGACAAAGATTGCGGTCTTCAACTTAGTAGGCAGTCTAATAACAGGAACACATAGCTATGTGTTCCTGTTGTTAGACTGCCTACTATTGGACATCGCGCCTTCCCTGTCGCCGGTGCTCGCATATGGAACGAACTACCGGCTGATGTTACCTCAGCACCATCTCTGCTCACCTTCGGAAAACGATTAAAACTGCATCTGTTTCGACTATTGTATCCTGGCCTAGCCTTATAAATTAACTGTTTCATCTGCGTGGTCCTTGTGGTAGCAGCTTGTTACTTAGGCCACCTTAAAAAATTCTTGATTGATTGATTGAAATGATACAACACACTACACTGTCATCAGTGTCTGACAGACTGAGAGAGTGAACTGATGATCATACAAGAGCTGAAATGACGATGAAGCAAACCGTGCGTTTGTCGTCGTTGAGTCGCGCGTAGAAAGGTTTGATATCAGCCGGGTAGTCAGTGACGAACACAGGGACACCGGCACCACAGTGTGCCACCAGAAACCTCTCATGCTCCTTGTTCAAATCATTACCCCACTGCAGCACACACCAGTCACAATGATAGACTTATTGTCAACACTAACCCCCACCCCCACCACAGCAAATCACGGTTCAGACACCCAGAAAACACAATGGGTTCTAATGGGTACATTCACTTTAAAAATAACCACAGAACCCACCCAAAACATAATCCCATTTTAGTTTCTTGTCCCACTACTAACGTAATATTTTATGGTGGTTAAGTTTTCAAATCTTTTAAACCTATGAATTTGACGTAGACTGGACAATATCTAGTTGTGCTTATTCTAATAACTTAAAACCCACGATCTTTTAAAAAGCGGGTTTAACCCAAAAAACCCAAAACTCAGTAAAACTCACTACTGGCAGTAAAATGTTGGCTAATTTTTCACATGGCCAATTTTTGGTAGTTAACTATTGACGGATCGGTTAACTGGTTGCACAAAATGGCATACAAATTGTATTTTACACGAGTATTATAAGGTATGTGAAACTAATGAATGATTTTACTGCAAAGCAATCCATTTGAAATGCGCAAAGATTGAGTTTCTTCACTACAAATTCATTCACCAAGATGGCGATAGCTAGCAGCCTACAGCACTGTCACTGTTCCGCGTTGTCCAGTAACAGCTGTCCTTGCAAATCAACTGCATTAACCATCCGGCTACGCTACAGCCCAATCATAGTGATTTTTAAAAATTTATATTTCACAAGGTAGTGTAGCGGCGCATGTAAGGTGTGGTGGGACATTTAGTAACCGTGTTATTGCAAATTGTATACAGAATGTGCCAGCGAAAGAATTTTGAAAATCGGTTAATATTTGGCGAAGATAATGGACAGTGACAAAGTGGCGCGTTTTTTTGAGACACAGTCTAGCTACGCCACAGTCTCGTAAGCCTGACAATACCCGCTAACTGGGTACTCAAGTCAACAGCAGTAACACACGTCTGCCAAAAATTATTTTTAAAAACGAGTTGAAAGGTGTCGCAGTTATAAGTCATGACAAGCTAAGCAAGGTATAGTTAGAAGCTGCTAGCAGCAAATGGTTAGCAATGTTAAGAAATGCATCTTAAGTTCAGCCTTTAGCGAATGTTAACTGGCGTTGGCTAACTGATTAGTTAACAAATAGAACGAGAAATTAGCCCTTAAAATAACTGTAATGTAGCTAAAGGTCAAAATATTTTAGTAACTGTAAAATAAGATGCAGTGATTAGCTGAACACAAACTGACAGGGAGTATTCGGAGAAAACTGGAGGACTGCAACTCACTTTAGCCTCGTTCTGAAACTGGTCGCCGTGTTGACGCAGAACATCGATGGCTTCGTCATACGTTAACCTGTGACAATGTGACAAATAACAACCACTAAAATCAATCAATCGACGTTGCCATAGTAGCAGAGCTACTTCAAGGTTAATGACGGTCAGTCAGTAACTGCAGGTTTAGATGATGATGTCCGGATATGACTTTCTGAAGAGCCAGGTTTTGACATGTTGGCAGAACGCTGACAGTGACTGAGATGTCGTTATGTCCTCCGGCAGAGTGTTCCAGACACAGGGTCCAGCAACCGTTAAAGCCCGGTTACCGACTGTCGAAAGTCTAACAGGTGGCACCAGCAGACGATTGGTGCCAGCAGAACGTAATAGTCTACAAGCAAGCCTTGACAATTTAATCTGCTGTGTGTCAAAACTTTGCAAACGCCGAAACAGCTGCTATGAGTGTAAAAAGTTAATTTTGATCAGCGCTATAGGCTCACTGCTTATCATTGTTTTGCACGAGTTTGCTTGGCTGTTTATACTGCTTGTCTGTTTGTCACGTGTAGTAGGCCTACCTCCTGTGCACAAACTATTTTGAATGTATACCGACCATTCTGCTGCGCTTGTGTGAGATTTGTTTTGGTGTATATCACCAATTTTTAACTTTTTTACTTAGATTACTGTATATAATATTACTTTCGTATACTGTACATAATAATCGGAAATTAAAGTAAGCAGAATTTACCGCACAAATGGATCTGTAAAGCTTTTCAGTGGTGTGAGCTACAAACAAAATTTCATCCAATATAATTCCAATATGAAAAATATTTAACGCTAAAAATGTCCGAAACATCACAATAATAAAACAAACAAAAAAATAAAACTCCACATGCAGTAAACCTGGGCCTATCAGCACAGTAACAATTTCTCATGTTCCAAGAGACATGCAGACAAGACCCGGACAATGAATAATGTAGTAGTAGTAGTAGTAGTAGCCGAATATTTATAAGGCGCTCGAAAACAAAAGTCACTAAGCGCCGAATAATAGTCGAGCAATCACTGTTACTTATACGGCTGTGATGCCGTTGGTTAAATGACAGGCCGAATGGCATCCACCATGGAAGAAATTCTGCTCCTGTAATTCTTACATGTTCACTTTGCACAGCTCGCCTAACCATGGAGAAAAAACTTAAGTGACAAAATTTTAAAAAAAATCATATTAGCAGCTTAAGCAAAAATTAAAAGCGGCAGTAAAAGTAGAAGTAGTTTCATTGTGCAACTTATCGGAGTCGTCATCAGGATTTTATATTGCGTGCAGTGCAGCACACTTGAGGACCATGGTACAATCTGCACAAGTCTCACGATACACTAAATAATATAACTGCTAAAAACTAAGAACTGCCAAGTAAAAACACTGAATATGTACAAATTTGCACAAGCCTAGGGATATACTAAACGATAAAACTGCTAAAAGCTAAGGACTACTTAATGCCAGTGTTACTGAGGATGTTGCTATTGAAATAATCAGTTTATACCGGTAGTGCCATTATCATTCCAAAACTTCCATTTTATTGCCGGTATCACAAACCGTTATCCACGTAATTTGCACACCGTGCTGGGTTAGTTTTTCATTTCTACATTTGGAGAACAACACTGGCTAAAGTAACTATCATTTGAATTAAAATGCACTTGTCTAAAAGCCAACTTAAGATAAGAAACTAAAGAGAAGAAAGTCGAGTGTTTCACCATACGTTTTGTCCAGTTTCTGACTCAGCTCTCTTGCGCACATAATGCACATCGGCCTCGCACGCGCTGAGAATTTCCTCCGTGCTGAACTTAAGAAGTTCTTCAACAACCTAACCCAGGCACCAAACCAGAGGTGCAGAAATAATTAATACATAAATAATAAACAATAACAAATGAATAGATAACTAAATAAATAAATAAACACTAACGAATAAATGAAAAAAAATAAATGAATAAACAAGAAACATGTCAACCCTTGCTCAAGGCTAAGTATGGCCAGCGGGTAGCCCAATGTTGAATGAGTGACAAACATCACATTTTTTGACCCCAGTGTATGTGACTTTTGTCTGAGGGTCTGCATATTCAACAGGCTTCTACAGGATATCAGGTGCAAGATTTCGTGAATCCAGGCCAACTGGTTCAAGCAGTATCATGCACAGAAAAAAACACACAAAAAACTCGTGACCTTGACCTTTGACCAAAGACATTGATATTCAATAGGCTTCTAGGTGTCATAAAAAACAGATGCATGATTAATCGGTCAAATAAATAAATAAACCAACAAATGAACAAATAAATAAACTGACACATCTGTAAAGCAAGGTAACAAAATAGCTTCAGAGACACTAACAGTCACACACTGCAGTGGACACCATCAAAAAATCTTGCCTGTCTGAAAATTTAATCTCAAAGCATGCACAGAAATATTTCTGAAACAATTTATTCCGCCCCCTGTTGACTAGTGAAAATATAAACGTTTAATTTGATGGTATACTACTTTGCTAAATATTAACTAAATGCAGCAAAATTAAACAGGCTTCACAAAGTATTGTGTGTGAAATGAACGAGGAAAATTTGGTGCAAAAGTATATTCTCACACTACACAGATATCGTGATTTTCGTGTTGGGATTATTTAATTTGGCTCACCCTGTATATATAGTAACTACTCTTCACAATACTAAATTTTATCACACATGATTGTTACGACCAATCACATTTGTGCAATCTAGGTCACACATCTCAAACACATGATCACGATCAATCACGTCAGTAGAATGTAGGCCACATACTTTGATAATGTCATCGATGCTATGTGTGAACGCCAGCTCAGCCTCTACCATCGAGAACTCCGCCAAGTGATGGCGAGTGCGGGAATTATCAGCGCGGAAAGTCGGACCGAACGTGTAAACTTTTGAGAAGGCACTGATGACCACAAACATTCAACATATAATGATTGTTATTGTATTATTGTTTATGCCACACACTTACAAACAATGTTCAGTAACAATATACAAGGACAGAATGAAATCAGGGACAATATAATATTATTATCAGTGGTTTAGTGCTGGTGCTTTTGGTGACAAAAATGGCATCCACAAAGCAGCAATCTCTATTATTTACCTGATTTAAATTCTAAATTACTTTAAATCAAAATAAAAAAAAACATATTATATCATCAATAAACTGTTCAATATCACCACAGTGAGAAATAAACATAAAGAAAAAAGTAAATAAACTAAATAAAGAAATTAAATAATAAATTAACAGTCATACATACTACATAGAACTAATGACAACTTGGTTAAAAATAATACAACGAAAATTATTGACACATTTACCCATTAATTATCTCCAGATGTAATTGGCCGGAGACGGTAAGAAACGTTGGAAGACCAAAGAAGTGATCCACAATTCCAGCACCAACATCCTTCTCAACTTTGAGCAGAATACTCTTGTCAGCCGGCTACAAATATATACAGGAATATCAGCACAGTAATATTTTATCATCTTCCAAGAGACATGTGGACAAGACCCAGACAATGGATAATAGTCGAGTAATCACTGTTACATTTACACGGCTTTGATTCCGTTGGTTAAATGACAGGCCGAATGGCATCCATCATGGAAGAAATTCTGCTCCTGTAATTCCTACGCGTTCACTTTGCACAGCTTGCCTAACCATGGAAAAAAAAATAAGTGATGAAATAAAAAAAAAGTCATATTAAAAGCTTAAACGAAAATTACAAGCAGCGGTAAAAGTAGCAGTAGTTTCACTGTGCAACTTATCAGAGTCGTTATCAGGATTTACACGGTGTGCAGTGCTATGCACCTCAAGACCACGATACAATCTGCACAAGTCTTAAGATCAACTAAACAATAAAACTGCTAAAAACTAATAACTACTTAATAAAAACCCTAAATTTCACATGCAATTTATTATTCACCGATAGACTTTTCAACACTGTGTACAGAAATATTTATGTAAAATTCACTAAATGCAAAAAGTCATGTATATTTACCTCAACAGCAAAAACTTCACCTGCTCCCTCACAATCATTTGCTGTTAATATTGGAGTGTGCACCAAACAAAAACCTTCTCTCTGTAAGAAGTAATGTACAACAAGAACTTTGTACAATACTGTACATAAGTATTAAGAAATGTTAAACAAATACAAATTGACATGTAAATATTGCATGGCGCAAGTCAACCAAAATTTAGAAACACATTTCATAACATAACGAAAAAGTACCTAAACATACCAAACTTTACACTATAGAAATCAATATGTACATAAATAAACGAAAATCTGCATTAGAATTCACTTGACTAGGCATGACACCATAATGCCAAAGTACACTTAAATGCAGACTTTTTGGAGATCAGGATTAACATTTAACATAGTCTAGCAGCATTGCTAACAATATTTTAATGTTAGCTAAAAAGTTCAAAGTGTGCATATTATCAATCCAGAAATGTAGTAAGAAGCACAAACATTAAGTCTATACATAATGTAACTTGCCTGAAAATATTTATGCACTGCCATTGTAGCTGCATTGCGTATCCGCAGCAACGAACTGAAGAATAACGTTCTCGGTCGGAGGTGTGGAAACTGTCGGACGTAATCCAAACTGTAGCGCTTGTGTGGCTTGAATGGAAACTCCTGCACCGACATCACTACATTGTGACTCACGAAAACTCCCATAGGGAGTCTTTTTGTGGCAACCTTGGTAAATGTAAACCAATTTTGATAACTCTTTAATTCTTGCATTCTGGAATAAGCTGTGGAAGGTTTTACGCATTTTTTGTAAAATGTCACACACTGGTTGTGGGTGTCTGTAGATGCACCAGAATTAATACAAAAAGTTGTATAAAATACAGCACACCAACAAACACAATCATAACTTCAGCAAACTCACTGAGACCAGTTACATCGCTGCAAGTACATAAACGAAATCATAATATTAAATAGACATAGCTGTAGTGAAACTAACATCATCTTGTGCGTATGCAAATTTAAGAAACATGTGGGTATGAAACAACAAGTTCCAGGAAGCAGACAGTAACCTCAATATTACATCCACCAATGACATCAATGCTTTCAGCCGTGACTTCAACTGGTTGTCTATCATGATCACTAGCTGTCAATGATCCAATCACTTTGACACAGCTGCCACATGTTGCAGCACTGCACACAGACCACGACAAATGCTAAACGCACAACTCTGTTATTATCACTGATTTTTTAACTGTCCGATTGATGTATTGATGTTGCAATGCACCTGTGGTCTAAATCTTTCATGGGGGCACTAAAAATTTTATATGTGATACGACACTGTCTCAATCAAAACTGACCACTGTTGTTGTTACTTATAATGCTGCCAGATTATAACATTATTGCTTCAGCCAGTATGCTGTCAGCTGTTGAATGCATGCATAGTTTCTCAAATCATCGTATTTTACTTGCTTAACAAAATGCACTTGCTATAAACTACAGTACTGGTTAGCACTAAAAATGATATTAACTAACAAAAATTAAGTAATAATATCAAACTTACTATAATAACAACCAAATGTAGCATAAAATCTAAAATTACAAATTACCACAATAGGAGTGCTACCAGAATTCTAGCAATCCTAAGTCGTTTGATTAATTGATTTCTATAAATGGGGACAACTAAGACTAGATTGTATTACTGAGGAACTTATTTGTATGACTGACTACGTACTGCGGATAGTTAGGAATATCAGCCACTATCTGTAGATGTTCTAGTGATGATCCGTCATTGACATGCAGAAAAACAACATGCTTGTGATGACGTACAGCTCTTACCCAGCCCTACAACCATAAAGAGCTAATAAACAGCACAAAAGACAACAAACGCTAACCAAATTATTTGCTTAATTCCCACAATTCTCATCTTCATATTCTAAATAATGTAAATCATTTCAGAAACATCAAAATGCATACAATGACTGCAATGGTAAACAAGTGACAACCTTCACTAAATTCACACCAATTTTTTCTGCACCACATTTTCCCCAAATTCACTCCGCACTTTTGTGGTGTGCTGGTGTCGTGACATGACAATCACACCACACCAACTTGTTTGAAAAAGTGCGTTTCGTGGTGTGGATTGGGCGAAGGTTGTCACTTGTGGGCCACCGTAAATAACACTAAAAACCAATGTCTGGTAAAACGCGACATGTATAGTGCTTTACTGTTACTGTTGCACGTATATTATTGTACGAAAAGCTTTATTTTTAGCTCCAGGAAGGAAATGTGAAGTCTCAAACTGTGACACCGCATCAACACTCGACCTACGGACCTGGATCAGTACTGGAATGCTGCCCGAAGGAACTGTTTGTAAAGCTTGTTTCACAGAAACATAATTGTGAGTATGTCGACATTTATGTATTAATAGTTGTCGGTAAAACAAAGCGTTGCGAAAATAGCATAATACATTCCTATTCAGCATCATATTCATCTTCACAAAACGGAAGTAAAATTAACTATCATGTGTAAAAGGCAACTTTGTACAAAATAAACAAAAGCTTGTGTAAATAAGTAATTTATCACCTCCCCGTGCCGGGCTCCCACAGCCAGAGAGGTAACCGTATGCGGTAAATTACAGCGGATTGTGGACTAAGTTTATCGGTGAAATATCAAATTATGTGCATTGTGCAATAATCTGTGACATCTACTGCAGTCCTGCACATATTAAATATCCATGTCTAGAATTAATATTATTCTAACGTTACATTTGTACTAAAATTATGCAACAAAACATACAGCTATTTGGCAAACCGATTTATGTTTACTTTGATGTATAATATTAATATCTAACTGAAGTCATAATCGTAAATTGAAATGTTGATATCGACTCATGTTTTTGCTGGTTCTTACTCAATCTACTTTTGCTCACCGAATCTGTTGAGTAGTACCTGTATCCGGTTTTGTGTGTGAATATTTGGCCGTTTTATGTGTTAAATGTGGCGTCTTTCAGCTAGAATTATTTGACATCGGATTGATAATTTAACAGACAATCGCGTAATAATGGGCTGCTGTTGCAGCTGTGAAGAGAACGATGGAACTGGGGTGAGTAAACGTACAAGAGCTTCTCTCCAGCCCTATGACAACTTCGTAATTTTCCTCAATAATAGTTGGCGATTAGTTTCCTGTGCCACGGAAAATTCAGTTTGAGGGAATAAATTTTAGATTAAAAACGTGAGCTGCGATCTTGTGCAGTTTATGCATATGTACGGGCTAGTATTGTTGAAACATTTGGTCATGTGACTTGATGGGTGTTTGGTGTTACAGGAAATACAGCCGAACGAGCGGACGAGTTTGCTTCGTAACGATCCCATTAATGCCGACAGGACTACAGTTCTGGTCCACAGGTGTGACTGTCAGTTGTTGTTCGCTTTTAGTTCTGTTTTATTGTTGTTGTATGGCATTTATAACTGTTGCTGACTTTTTAATACTTTTGATGTTAGAACAATCGACTGATGTTACCCACTGGTTGGTAGATTGTGGTATAAAATTTCTGGCGACATTTTTGTTGCTATGATGTTGTTCTGTGTAGTCACAGTTGAGATTTTCTTAGCAAAAGAGATGACAGGACGTTCGAAATTTGTGGACGAATGTTATTCTAGATATAAAGACATCATATAATTTCAGGAAAGCTGCATTTGTGTGCAAATGTAGATAAGCATGCCTAATTTTGAGACTGCAATAATTGACTGTTGTAAGTTTTACAAACAAAAAAGATTTTTGATTTGTTTAATTTTTCCTCTGAAAGTGCACAATGGCTGGAATTATGTCTGGTTGTCTGCCAAATTTTGTGTCATAAATCTGCATAAATCTTCTAGCACAATATCATTAGTTTTTATCTTTCTCTGTGGGTGCATTTGTCATTTTGTTTGTCATATTAATTATCTTCGGAGTATTCTTTATTTTTTTATAAGATTATCATGTCATATTTGGCCTTTTTTCTTTTAGCTAGTTTATATAGTAAATGAATACATTACTGGTAGCTGACAATGCACTCGCTATTGAATAACTGATCTGTGTTTTAATGCAAGATGGCACGTAGTGCTAAGTGCGTACTGCGTACTAGCTATCGTAATTCTGTCCATCCATCTGTCTGTTGCTCCATCTGTCTTGTCACATCCTGGTACAAATCATGCCCAGGTGAGATAGAGATTCCAGGTTTTCACCGGATGATAGCATGAAGGCTAGTTTTCTGATACTAAATTTTCTGCTGCTGGGTTAGGAGACTCCCTTCGATACCCCTGGAGATTCCCCTCAAACGATGGCATCAAAGAGGTGTAGCCCCTAAGAAATCGTTATTTTACCGCTGTTAACTCGTCTTGCATGAGAACAGTTGCGGGTAGACACAGACTTGCTGGTTATCATAACAAGCACTGATGACGAGCTTTCCAGGGGTGCCAACATCGATGACCTTCAATGACCTTGAACCCCAAAAATAGGGGGTTTTAGTGAATTTTTTTACGACTTTAGGCTGCTATTAGGCTGAAATATTCTTGGCATGATTTCTGCTACTATCGACTATTCTAGTGTGAACATGATAACACAGAGTTGCTGCTTATCATAACAAGCAGTGCTGACAAGCTTTCCATGGTTACCAACATCGATGACATTGAACGACCTTCAGATACAAAGACTGGGTTTTTAGTGAAATTTTTCACAATTTCAGGCTGTGACACATATTTCAAGAGTGAATTGAGCCAAAATTTCTTTAAACCAATACTGTCATGTGTGTCATGAGCAGTAGCTGAGATTTCTTGTTGTCTACATGGTCAATCTGCATTGTTAACATTGATCCTTTATTTACTTTGTTTAGCATTGACCGTTAAGTTTTTGAAACTGTTGATTTGGTGATGGAAACAACATAATGGCTTCTAAAAAGTTTTGCTTCAACATTTTCCAGAAGTTCACTTCTAGGGGACGTGGCCTAACCTAGCATGAGTTTGGAGAAATTGGCCAGTTAAATAACTACTGAAAGTGTTAGTAGTAATTGTAGTAATACTGATGGTAACCCATTGCTAACACGAGTGGGTCACAGTGTGTGTACAGTTGAAGTGTTATGTGTATTTACAGTGAAGGAGGCATGTCTCCAGTGGCTCATAGTGACAACAATGGTGGCACTACAATTAACGAGATCTTACATGAAACAGCCAAGTATGATCTGAAGTCTTTGTTTATGCTGCTGTTGTTGCCAATTGCCATAAGATGATGCAAGTGCTTTATTTGCTGCACTAGCAGTAACAGTAGCTATGTGCTTCTACTGCAGTGCTGTTGTTATTAATACAACTGGTCTGCTGTATAGTGAGGCTGTGATATTTAGTTTTGCTTATATGATTTTGATCCTTTTTCACTGATTCTCACAATTTTTTAAGTCACTTGGCACTCTTAGCAGACCTTAGTAATTGATTTATTGTGAACAAATTTTGGTGAATTTATTCTCGTTGTAATTTTTTTCTATTATTAGTGTTTCGGTTACCTACTGCAATATATTTGAATTTTAGGTGAGTTGCTAGATTTAATTTCTGCATCTACTGCAGTTTGGAAATTGACTTCAGCGGTGATGGAACTTGTTCGGTTGTCGTTGTTTAGAGTTGTTGTGAGTAAAACACGGGGCTAGGCATGTATTTTCTTCCAATCCTAGCCCACTGTGATGATTTGTGATTGCTAATACTGCTGGTTGGTGCTGTGTTTTATACTGCAGTCAGTTCATCGACGTGTCCGTGCTTGATGGCGGCTGGTCTGAACGACCGGAGCAGATGGCAAGAGCCAAACGATACAGGTTAGACATCACGTTTTTGACCGCTGAGAGTCGGGGTTACGAAACGTTTTGAAATCTGGTTTATTCTTATTTATCAGTAACAAATGAAGAACTACATTTCCGGCAGCAACTGGCAGAAAAAAAACTGCCATAAAATTCTGTGTGTGTGTCTGTCTGCATGATTATCTAGAAAGGATCTTCGTATCCTTATAGGCTTACTCACCGGTCATGCAGACCTTAATCGACATATGACTCTGATGTGAGTCAGGTCAGATCCAATGTGTCCCCTCTGCCAAGAGGAGGAAGAGACAACACTTCATCTACTCGGGAGATGTAAAGCACTCTCATTTACTAGATTTACCCATCTAGGATTTTATCATATGGACTTCAACGAGTTATGTCACATACGATGGCCCTTACTCCTGAAGCTTGCTGGGAGATTCTTATAGCCTTTGGCTTTATGAGGATGCGCATTGGGCCCACCTAGTGGCCTGAGCGCTGGATGCTGCCTCGTGTGGCATCCACCTTGAAGGTAAGGTAAGGTAAGGTAAGGTCTGTCTGCATGTTCTGTTTGCATGTCTGTGTGTGTGCTGTCTGTGTTTGTCTGTCTGTCTCTCTATGTGTCTGTCTGTGTGTCCGTCTGTGTCTGTAGTGCTCGAGTGAGTCACATAGCGCCCAGTTTGACGTCTCTAATGTCCAATCCAATCGCTCACGCCAGTGCCACTGAGCAGCAAGCACCGCAAGCCCTACTACAAAGCTTCTATATCTCAGATGCCGACATCACACAGGTACTGATGGGCAACATTGACACTGAGATTAACTCAACCTTTTCTGCATCGGTGCTGTCACCCACGTTTTATGTTGCAGTTTTATTTAGTCGTATTATGCGTCCGTCCTAATAGGCCACAATATGGGCCTTGCACTTCTGTCTGTCCCGTACGGGTTCCTAACTTGAAAACAAAAGGCATAGAAAACCAAAATTTGTGTACATATCCCTCAGCGCTGGAATAACCAGTATGCCAATTTTCAGTTCAGAAGTTCTGAGGTTAGGGTTTGGGTAGCTCGGTAAGGTTGTGCAGGTCTAGGCAGATGGTGGCAGAATGTATCGGCACTGAGCTGACATATTTTTCTGGTTTAACTAGCTTCTGTTAACATCGTTATGGGAGTAAGTGGCCTCTTGTGTAGTGATGCAACGTAAAAAAAGCTGTTAATGCTGCTGTGCTGGATTTGTTAGCAGTCAACTTATAACACGCGAAGCTTCTATTGATTCCAGCTCAATCTACATAAGCTTCCATCCTTTGTGTTAACCTGTGACCCTTCGCATGTGGATCCGGATTGTAGAATAGGCCTACTCCGTTTCCTGGCTGGATGGCGTAAGAGGCGCCTAGATCAGGCTGTTAGTTTTGTATTGGTATAGTTAGATTGTGCGTGTGTGCATCTTTTGTTAGCTAGTATTATGTTTGTGCACATGTGTATGTAGGTAGTATATTATTGTATTTTGTTTTTTTTGTGTTTGTTTGATTGATTTTGCTGTTAATTTTTGTTGTCCGTACCAGTGCAAGTGATTGCCTGGAGGACCGTCTCTGGAATGACGTATGTGTCGAGCGGGACGTTAAACCT
>Ga0209052_1000337_pt1 | contig 14195 bp, 2 predicted proteins | sample WorMetHEROISLAND_2_FD_187409 | JGI IMG/M metagenome (GOLD analysis project Ga0209052, IMG submission 187409) | Marine gutless worms symbiont microbial communities from Max Planck institute for Marine Microbiology, Germany - Olavius sp. 4 HERON... | ecosystem: Host-associated > Annelida >...
CACCAGGAGAGTCCATAATGCAGGCCTCAAGAGCTCGGTAATGATCCTGCCATGGGTCTGCGCGAAGGAGATGTCCAAAGAATGACAGACGGCGGCTGCGAACAGTGTCGGATAGAAGTGGCTGCCCAGTGCGGGAGCGTATCTCGTCCTTGGTAACGAATTCCGACCAGTGTATATTCAGGATGCGCCTAAGGCACCAGTTATCTAGTGCATCAATCTTCCTCGATAATGTCAAGGTCATCGACCATGTCTCCGCTCCGTATAAGAATATCGGGAAAACACAGTCAGTGTCAATGAAATATTTATATAGCTTCTCTCCAGAAGTCAAAGGTTGAATCTGATTATCTGATGCGCTGGTGTCTAGACCTGATAGGCAGAAGAGAAAAGGTAAGATTTAAGGCGGGATTGGAAAGTGACAAGACTGTCAGATAAGCAGAGGGAGAGAATTCCATTATTAGGCGAAGATACACAAAAAGCTTGAGAGGCAAAAGATGATTTAACACAGGGAGGAACAGCAAGAAGGTGACAGTTAGTAGATCGCAAACATCTAGAACGCTCATAAAGGTCTATTAAATCTGCTAAATAATACGGCTGTCCTGTGTGGATTGCCTTATATGTCAATAATAATAATAATAATAATAATACATGATTAGATTATGCAGTTTGTGTACTGCATCATCGTCATCACTTTTTCAATTTTGCTTTAGTTTGTAAAAGTCTAATGACAACCAGTAGTTGAATTCTGCAGTTTTCATGGTCTTTCTGATTGACTACAGAAATTAATCGAAATTGATTGATTAATTTTAGGAGATTTATTTAATCGACTAAAAAATTTCTATCAGTACCTAATAATAACCTAATAACCTAATTATTACAAGTGATTATCAACCAAGTAGAAGATGACCATTTAAAAGCAGTTGTTGCACGTTGATGACAGATGTGACGTTATTTAACTTATTTGATATTACTGCAGTGCAGATGTGTATTTCAACTCAAGACTGTGTTAATTTTCAGATCTGCCGAGCATCTTCAGTGGCCAAGGGATTGCTTGTATTGATCCGCACGAGCAGTTCTTCAAGACTGATGACGCTCGGCCACGCCCATCATCAGCGCATGCGTGGCACCTTGTCGCCGACAGAACAGAAATAGCTCGCCTCGTCGACCAGTTTGCTCCTTTCATGCAGCCACTATTTGGCGTCGGTACCGAAACTTTCGACGCTGGCTACTTTAACGGCACTATTTTTCGCTTTCCGCTGCGAATGCAAGCAAACCAATCGGATCTCTCCCACACCGTGTATAGTCCACAGAAAGTGAAGGATCTTTTCCGTTCACTGGAGGCTGATGCACACAATCTGCTGTTGTTCTTGAAAAGCCTAAAAGTGATCGAAGTTTACGAGAAACTGTCCGATGACGTGGCACCAACGCTGCTGATGACAGTCAGAATATCGGACAGTACGGAGAAGGAAGTGACTGCGAAGCGAGCCGAACTGATTGCACAAATTGGTGAGCGGCAGTCTGGTGGCGTTCCGGGTGCAGTTTCTGTTACATATGCCATGACAACTGAACTTATTCTACACCGGCTTTCAGAGACTGAGGTGACAACTCGGTCGTGGATAATAAGTCAGTTTTACGGTTGCGATGCAGACATGTCTCCTACAATGAACTTAATACCCTGGGTTGCTGTTGCCGTTCCAGTTCATTCAAACGAAAACGTTACATCAGTTCTCAGAGAACAACCTCGTGGTAACATCTTCTGTTTTCTGCCTCTGCCGTGTGAACCCGAAAGTCCCACTGGGCTTAGAGTACACGTGCACGGCTATTTTGCAGTCGACCCGAACCGACGCCACATCAAGCAGAGAACAGCAGAACAGATGAATGTCAAAATCACCGATGAAGCAATACTTTGGAATGAGTATCTTATACGCTGCTTGTTGCCGAAAGCTCTTGTCAGCCTGGTACAATACATTGCCGAGTCGTGGTCTGTTGGAAATGCAGAGACTCGTCGTAATGCAATTTTTTCTGCGATACCTGACACTGTGGCGGTGACTGTGCACTGGAAGCCACTTGTGACCACTTTCTTTGAACAGTTGCCACAACTCCCTGTGTTCTACAGCCCCGTAAACCAAGGACGATTTCTTCAAATGAAGGATGTTTTGTTTGATGATATTGAAGACTCAAGCTGTTTGACGGAGTTGATCAGACGCATACTGCTCGAGAATCAGACGGACTTGGTGTCTGCACCTTCGCACATCATGCAGCAGCTAGGCTCATCAGCTGCCCGCGTTCCAGCAACACTTGTCTGCACTGCGCTGAAAAACGCAGAATCTGCCTCAGCGCTAATGCTGAAGGATAGCGAAAGAATGCTGCTGTTGAGATATCTGGTCGATGGCCTTGGCTCTAACATGGAACATATTCTCGGTGCCAAACTGCTGCCACTTGCAGATGACACTTGGGCAGAGTTTAGACGGCATACAGATGCTGATGAGTGCGTTTATATCGACTCAGATGAGCACAGACAGTCACTGCTTCCCGGCCTTGATAACCTGTTCGTCCGATCTGACGCTGTGGATTTGTGTAAGAAGATCATGTCATTGTCCAAACCAAGTAAGATATAACTTTAATCTTGTACTTTTGCAGTTATTTCTTTCACGGCTTTCTTGGCATAAAACTTGTACCAATTATTCACCTTCTGTTAGTTAGTTTACATTAGGAATTTTCACAATTGAAACTGTCTGTGCTGTGCCAAACTAATGTTAATATTATTACCTCTGGTAAAGGAAGGAGGTAATGTTTTTGTTTGTTTCTCTCTTCTTTGTCGATTTCTCAGAATGTTATGAATGGACTTTGATGAAATTTTGTGCAGTCGTTTGTGGTCTGAAAATTACGAGTTTATTATGGGGGTTAAAATCTGATGTTTTCCCCAATTTTGCCCCAATTTTCATCTCCTAATGCAGTTGCAGTTGGATGGCAATACTTTCATATTATTTGCTAGATGGCAGCACCATACTGCCAGCAGGGTTTTTTGTGATGAGCTTGAATTTTGAAACAGTTAACACTGTAAAATAATACAGATACGACTATCTCAGCAAAGTTTGTGCTTTTCATGTGCTTATAGTTTTCAGTGTATTCATTCAGTTGACCATTAGATGACAAACAAAGCATTCTTCTTGTTGATGTCGTGAAGTATTGTATTGTGCTGTGTTGTGTTGTGTTTCAGAAACTACACAACTTGCAGCACTGGCTCCCAGTACTGTAGCCAAGCTGATGCGTACACACTTGTTCTCACCTGCACTGCAATCTTCCGATGAAGTCGAGATGGTAGACAGTAATTTGTCTGACACTTGGGTCGAAGACATTTGGCAGTACATAGCTCGACATTTCCCCGACCGTCTGACAGAATTTCACAACCTTCACGTTCTGCCAAGTGGCACTGGAAAGCTGATGAAGCTGCAGACAAACAGTGCAGTCATTGTCTTGAATGACAGCGTCTCTGCACTGCCGGACTCCATTCAGGAAGTGTGCAGAGCTGTTGGTGTACGATTAGTTAGAAACATGATTGCACCTGTATGCGGTCATAAGGCAGTTTGGGGAGAGTACATTCTACGACCGGACGCATGCGGAGTGGTGACTGCATTAACACGGCTAAACAGCACTCAGGTTGTGTCACGGTTTCAGTCTGTGAGTGTTGAAGGTAGGAGAGAGTTTCTAGAGTATCTGGCAAATGCAGTGGCAAACAAGACAGCTGTTTTGAGTGACTGCCACCGTTTACTGCATATCTTACCGATGTTTCAGACTGTTGATAACAGTGGATTTCAACCGTCCTCATTTGTGAGTTTGACTGAAGTGCCTATAGTGGCGCCGACAGAACATATACCAGTCTGTTACCCCGAGCGCTTGCTAGATTCTTGCACACCGAGTGTTCAGAAGTTGCTCTGTGAGCTGAATGTCAAGACCATGACCATTTCAGAAGCTTTGACCAGTCTCGTGTTTCCAGCTATCAACAGCAACAAATATACGTACGAGGAAATATTTCAAGTCATGCAGTTCACTCGCGACAGATGGTCACAGTTGAAGTCAAAGCCGTTTATTGATCACATGAAGAATGTCAGATTTGTTGCACGACGGAATGAAGACCTTGTAGTTCCGAGTGAACTCTTTAATGCACACGACTCCAGGTTGACGGCAATGTTCTGCGGCGAAGATGTTTTTCCAGTTGGTGTCTTCAGTGATGCGTCATACATTCATGTGCTTGAGCAGCTTGGTCTCAAGAGCCAGGAGTCAGTTACGGCAGCCGACGTGTGGCACATAGTCAGCAAACTTGATGCAGTGCAGTGCTGTGATGCGGATGCTGCATCGGACTGTCTTCAGTGTGCCGCTGAACTTCTCAGTTTTCTTGAGCAGCATTGCAGTTTACTGGCCAGTTCTGTTCCCAGCTGCAACGATAGCTTGCTGAATCTTTTGAACAGAGTCAGATGGGTACCAGTTTTGAGACGCAGACCAGATCGTTACTCCAAGTTGGTGCCATTTCATGGTGAAAACTATTGCAGTTTGCTTGCGTATCCATCAGAAGTTTTGTCGTCAGAACACTGTTTCCTGGTCGGTTCTGTCAAGCAGTGTTTGGACGTATCAGTATGCCACCTTCCACGAGTTGCAGCACAGTTTGCATGGACAAGAGAACCCTGCGCTGATGACGTTATTCGACATTTACAGAATGTGATAGCTGTTTCTGCAGACATGGAAAGTATTGATCTGGACTGTGAATGCATTGTGAACGATATCTATGCACATTTGAATGATCATGCTTACAAACTGAGTGAATCTGTTCATTGGTTGAACGAGATAGCCTGGATTGTTCATGCAAACGGGTTCGCGAGAATAGAACAAGTTGTCAGAAGGAAGCCATTTATGGATCTTCAGCCATATGTCTATGTTTTGCCACCTGCATATCAGAAATTTGAGGAGCTTTGGAAAACGGTTGGTATGGCTGACAGTTGTAACTTAGTTGCCGTTCTGGAGAGCATAGCAGCTTCGCATGAGGGTCAGACATTTTCACCAGATGACGTAAAAAGAGACCTGCAGTGCGTGGTAAACATTCTCGATGAAATAGCTGGTTCTGAGGACTTGCAGAAGTATCGTGACAGTCTTTTAATTCCAGTGGACACAGCTGATGGGTCGCTGCAGATGCGGCCTATTGATGAATGTACGTATCAACAGGGCTGTGGTGCGAGTGATCTAGGCAACGACATTTGTCTGGTTCACCCTCTAGTGCCTACTAGCACCACTAAAGCACTGAATATTCACAACATCGTCAGTCGTATGATAAGAGCGGAAGAACTTCATCTTGGCTTGACTTCTTACGGGCAGCAACCAGAGCCGCTAACTAAGCGTCTGAAGAACATTTTGCATGATTATCCCGACGGTTTGGCAGTTATCAAGGAACTTATCCAGAACGCTGATGACGCCGGAGCAAAAGAAGTGCGATTTTTGTATGATGAGCGACAGAATAGTGATGCTCGCGATCCGACGAAGCTTCTGGATCCTGGAATGAAAGATCTCCAAGGACCAGCACTTTGGATCTACAACGATGAATCATTCACCAAGGAAGACTTCGAAAATCTTGTGAAGATTAGTGGAGGCACAAAAGAGCATTGCAAAGATAAGATTGGACGTTTTGGACTTGGATTCAATGCTGTTTATAATCTAACGGATGTGCCTACTTTACTAAGTGGAAACTATGTGGTGTATCTGGATCCCCATACAACGTATCTCAATGAAGTAATTCGTGATAAAAGTAAGCCTGGCATTAAGCTTGACTTGAGTTCTCACAGAAGAAGTCTGCAGTGTTTCTGTGATCAGTTCAAGCCGTTTAGTGGAATTTTTGGCTGCAACCTCAGTGCCAATGCGGAAGCAGTTGATTATCCTGCAACGCTGTTCCGGTTCCCGCTGAGAACGCAAGAGCAGAGTGACTGCAGTGAAATCTGCAATAAATATTACAGCCGAGAAGAAGTGATGAGTTTTCTGTCACTGTTTCTGAAGTCTGCCAATCATCTACTGCTGTTCACACAAAATGTAACAACGGTGTCGGTTTGCCATCTTGCAGCTCACGATAAACCAGAACACATGAAGGAGTTGTATTGCATCACTAAAAACACGGAAAAAGTTTTTCGTTTTCCAGAAGTTGATCATGAAACTAATCATTACGCATTCCTGCAAATGGCAGACAGTTCACTGAAGGCAGACAGTGGTAGTGCCAGTAAGCTGGAATCTTCCTTGCTGCTAAGAATTAGTGTTGACGTCAGTGCAAATGCTGGACCACTGCTGCACGCTGACAGTGCAGACTCTCACGCAACACACTGGCTTGTGTCGTCGTGCATGGGTCAACAAGAATCACTTCAACGGTCACTTTTAAGGTCGGATCTTATCTCCGTTGCAGGAGTTGCAGCTCAGCTAGAGAATCATGACGGTCAGTTTACACCTCACAGTGCTCCGAGCTGTGGCAGCGGCCACAAAGGTGGAATCGTTTTCTGTTTTCTTCCACTTCCTTTCACTAAAACTACGGACCTTCCGGTTCACATTAACGGATTTTTTGCAGTTACTTCCAGTAGAATGCATCTAGTGGAGAAGACAGAAAATGACAAGGTTGATGACCGAGCAATCTGGAATGAGCTGCTGATGAAAGATGCTGTAAAGCTGGCTTATGAAAATCTGCTACAAGACATGCTACAGCTCTGTAACACTTCAGAGTCACTGTTGATCTGGCCCGTGCACAAACCCGTAGCAGAGGCTGGAATTTTGTCATGTATGACTGACAATTTGTATACCGATCTCCTTGAAGAGAACGGACCTAACGTGTGCAGAAAGAATGGCAAGTACATGTCTTTGAGTCAGTGTCGGATGCTGGATGAGGACTTCAGAGAGAGTGAAATTGCCGATGGTGCACTTCAGGTACTGACTGTGCTGGCAGAAACTGCCGACTTTGAAGTGATCGATTTGCCCGTGCATTTGTTGCACTCCATGATGCAGACATCCGCCAGTCATAGGCTGCAGCGGCTGCAGATTAGAAAGCATGAATTCTACTCGCAGTGGTTCTTGCCAAATATCAGCAGTGTAGAAGACACAGCACTGCGAGACCAGCTGGTGTGGACTGGTTTGTTTGACAATGACATCTCGTACTTATTGCACGATTTTCGCTGCATACCAACATTGCCGGATGGCTTACTGAAGAAACCATGTGATCTTGTTCATCCACAGTCAAATCTGGCGGTGTTATATGATGAGGAAGAAGGAAGATTTCCTCTAATTGGAAACCAGTGCCATGGAAAATATTCACAGAGTGACATTTATGCAAAACTGCTGAGCATTGGTATGCAACATGATGATCTGTCGTGGCAAGAACTTTCAGACCGATGTGCCAAGGTTCCACAGAAACATGAGCTTTCTGACAAACGGCTGGAAGTTTTGATCCATCTGATGAGTAAGAAAGTGAAGCAAGTCGAGCATGTTTCTGATGCTGATATGGAATATATCAACAGGATACAGAAAGAGCGGTTTCTTCCTGTCTGTACCAAACCAAACGCGTTTCCTCTACCATGGAAGGGTGATGAACGTGAGAAGTTTACATCTTGTGTAGAAGCATACCTCTCAGGTGTACAGAGGCTGGTGTGTTGCACTTATCCAGTTATTGATGACTATGTGGCGTTTAAGTACGAGCACACACAGCTGAAAAGATTGTTTGGGTTGCTGGACAAGCCAATCAGCATGTCTACAGTCTTGTATCAGTTGGACTGTGCCGTCTGTCACGTAAGTGAACATACACACAATGCCAGAGAGCTGCAAGAAATATGTGAAGAGGCGTACTCTTTCCTTGGAAGAGAAATTACTAAAGCAGAATGTGCACGGGAACTCAGAAATGAACTGTTTCAGAAGAAGTGCATATTTGTTTCAAGTAGGTGCATGTTCATGCAGCCGTCAGACTGTGCAAAGAAGCTTCCAGTAACATCTGAAGTTCTGTTGCCTTACTTGTACGGAGTACCTAGCACAATGTACGCTGCCCACGGAGCACTGTTAGAGACGATTGGTGTAAAGGAATGTTTTGAAGCTGCAGATTATATGAGAATTCTGCTGCAAATGCATGATGACTTGGGTGTTCCAGTACACAGTCATGACCTTAGTGTTGCGTTAGATGTCATTAACAACTGTTTAACTGCATGCTCTGTACTGCCTGAAGATATCCCAGTGTATGTGCCAAACGTGGATGGAATCATGTGCGCAGCTGACACTCTGTGCTTTAACAGCTGTCAGTGGATTACTGTTGACGATGATGTCATGCTTTGTCATCCAAAGATTCCGTATGAAGCAGCATGCAAACTTCGGATAAAAACCGTACAACAAGAGTATTTCATGCAGAATTCTATTGGCATTGAATTCGGTCAGAAAGAGAAGCTGGTCACTCGAATACGCAAAATTCTCACAGGATATCCATTTGGTAAAGGTATCCTGAAAGAGATGCTACAGAATGCAGATGATGCAGGAGCAACTGAACTTCATTTCATTAACGATGAGCGTCAACTGCCAACAGAGCGTATATTTGGTGATAGTTGGAAACATTTGCAAGGACCAGCACTTTGTGTCTACGACAACAAGCCATTCACACAGCATGACATTGCTGGAATTCAGAACTTGGGTGAAGGCAGTAAGAGTGATGACCCAGCAAAGACTGGGCAGTATGGTGTAGGTTTCAGCTCTGTCTATCACATAACTGATGTGCCATCACTTCTCACTTTTGTGGACAATGAACAGGTCCTTTGCTGTTTTGATCCACACTGTCGATATGCACCTGGAGCAACGCTGGATAGTCCAGGTAGGATGCTAAAGAACATATCATCACTACAGACAAAGTTTCCAGATGTATTCCTTGGCTATGACTATGGCCAAGTTGGTGATGAACAAGGTAGTTTATTCAGACTGCCATTACGAAATGCCGACCTCGCCATAGAGTCAGAAATTTCACAGAAGCCTGTAACATCAGAAGTTATAGCAGGTCTTTTTGCAGAATTCAAAAGTGACATGTATATGTCACTGTTGTTTCTAAATTCTGTAAAAAGGATTTGTTTGATGAATATGGATGCAGAAGGCTCGCTGACGACAACTTACTCTGTGACAGCAAAACTGTCCCCAGATGATGAAGAGAGACGAGAACGATTTCAGAAGCTGGTGAAGGAAACTGCGAGAGAACTGAAAGATGGCAAATGTTTGCTGAAGGATGTTGGTGTCCATGAAGTTACATATCGTCTGATAACCGAAGACAGTGTTGGTAGCTCAGATGAATGGATTGTCGTGCAGCGGCTAGGATTTGAAACTCCAGAACAGATTCCTCACAGTGTCAGTTCTGCACATGTACGCAGAGATCTTGCACTTTTGCCACGAGCTGGTGTTGCATACCAAACTATTACCAACCGTGAACATGGTAGCAAGTCAAGCCAGCTATTTTGTTTTTTACCACTAGCAGTACAGTTGACTCTTCCCGTCAGCATCAATGGACACTTTGTTTTAGATTACGAAACTCGAAAGCAGTTGTGGAGAGGTGAAGAAGATGATTATAAGACACAATGGAACATTTGCCTGATGGAAAAAGTTACTGCTCCAGCTTACTGCACGCTAATGAATATGCTGCAACAACAGACAAGCCAGGAGCACTTGTGCACAAAGTACTTTGCACTGTTCCCGTCAGTTGTGAAGGATGGTGACAATTACATGTATAAGCTGTTTGTGGCGATATATCAGCTTTTGCAACACATGAGCGTACTGCCTGTTCGCAATGTAGACTCAATCAGTGAACCAGACAAGCTTCTGTGGATTAAACCAGTGAAGGATGGAACGGTTGAAGGATTTTTTGATGATCTTTCGTTACCAGTCGGAAAGACTATGGAGTTTTTCGTTTCATTTGTAACGTCTAAGAGGGCCACGGGTGAGGAAAAGGAAAAGGAAAAGGAAAACCGTGAAGTAGTCAGAGATGTTCTTACTAGATGTGGTTTCTTATTGTTCCTGTGTCCTATGAACATTTATGAGAACTTTCAGATGGCTGGAGTTCCAGTGAAGAAAGTTTGTCCCGAAGCAGTACTTGAATTCTTCAGATCTTATCAAAGACCAGATACAAGATGTCGAGTGATGAAAGTTGACGTTCCTATCAGTGACACTCTGTTTAAAGACATGAAGACAATTTGCACACTGCTGCACTACTGCACTCAGACATCACAGTACAAACAGTTGCTCACTGAGTGTCCACTGCTTGTCACCAGTGACAGTTTTTTGCGGGCGTTTGATACCTCGGAAGTGAAGTTTGAACCACGTTTTGCTGATATACTACCTCACATCCCTGGTCAGTTCTTTCATAAAGACGTTTTCTCAGTTCTGCACATTAAGGCTAAATCTGATCATTATCTGTGTAAGATGCTGACCGTGAAGAAGTTTGTTACAGAACTTCCAAGTGTTCTACCAAAGGATGAATTCTATGGTGCTGAAAAGCGTGTGGCATTCAGCCAGTTACAATCTCCGTCAGTCCTTCAGACAGCTGAGAAGGCCACAAAGTGGCTTCAGCATGTTTGGGCATTTTTGCAGAGCTTGGCAGACAACTCGGCAGAAAAAACAGTTGCTGTTCTGGAACCGCTGGCAGAATGGTGTGTCTTGCCTGCCTCCAACAAGAGCAAAAAACAACTTCTTCCTGTTATGTATGCCAAATGTGTGATACCATCTACCGGCAGTATTTTCACAAGTCAACTGGATACAGTTTTCAATAAACTTGGTGTTATGAGACCAGTGTTTTTAGGTCATGTCAGTGATTTTTACTTGAAAGTGGTGGGCAGTATTGAAAGCCCAGATTCTGTCATTGCTGCATTGGAAGAAGCACTGGATCACGGAACATGTCCTGTGTCCAAACTGACAAGCTATGACAGCGACAAACTGCTTTGTTACTTTCTGGAGCATATGTCTTCTGTGAAGCAAGCACCAAACTCAATTCCAACAATTCAGAGACTACCAATCTTCTGCAACATTTACGAGAAGCTCATCAGCATAAAAGACTGTTGTGTGTATGTTTTGCCTGCAGGCATTCCAGTCACAGACATGGAAGCATGGTCTACAACAACTGGCATAGTATTTTTGAAGAACAATGACGAAATGAAAGAATTTTTTGCCTTTTTGGGATGTAAACATGTCACCGACACTGAAGTTTACTGCGCGTACATTTTCATGCATTTTGAAATGTTGTCAGCTCATGGCCGCTGTGTCCATCTTTTGTATGTTCGAGACAAGTTGTTGCCAAAACTGAACAGTACCTCACATGAGGTTGTTGCACTTCTAGAAAAACTGAGACAATTGCAGTTTATACCAAGAACATTGTCAGGTCACGATTGTGATTTAGCAACTGCATCTGAGTTCTATGATGACTCCGTTGAGTTACTTCGTGTTATGCATCCAGCAACAGACTTTGTGCCTGAACCATATCGAGACAAATACCAGAAATGGACCACGTTTTTACGTGAATGTGGTATGATACATGTCGTGACACAGGAAATGTTTCTGCAGTATGCAAAGCAAGTTGCTGTTTTAGGTGAAGGCGGTATAAGTAAAGAAACAGCTGCACAGTCTGATGCACTGTTAAAACATCTATTCACCATAGGAGATGTACATGATCAGCAGTTTCTTCAGAAGCTGAGAAGCATTAAATTTATTGTTCCACATTGTGTTGGATCAGTTAGAGAGAATTTTTGTCCACAGTTCGGGAAACGGAACAGTAAGAGAAAGTTGCAGCTTGTCGCATTTGAAGGCTCCATCAGTAGCAAATATGCAGATGCTGTGTGGTCGGTTCAGTCTACAATTAAAGCATCTATTTTCAGTCGTATACCAAACACTGTTAATATTAAATGGCTTTGTTCTCAGCTGAAAACAGACAGAAAACCACAGCTGCAGAATGTTGCTCAACATGTTCAAGTAATGTGTACCAGGATGACTTCAGAGATTAGCCAAAAGCAATCTGATGAAGTTTGTGTTCTCAGCAGCGTACTGAAGTTTATTTACAAGCTGTTGCAGGAGGAGGATTTGTCAGATGCTGTAGTGGCTGTGTTAAGCACGTCACCTTGTATTATTGATGCTGACAAGCGCCTGCTACTCAGACCAGAACAGATAGTGCTACGGATGCAAGAAGAAGATGAAATTGAACCATACCTTATTTCCATACCGCTTGATTTGGGTTCATATAGTACCCTGTTTGCCAAGCTTGGTGCTAGTCAGTCACTGACAATAAACCATTATGCCATGGTTTTACTAAATGTTTACGAAGAATCCAGCCCAGAACAGTTGCATCCTAATGAAATGAAAGCTGTGCTTACAGCAATGAGAGGCTTTTTCGCCTGTCTGAAAAAGGAAAAATGTGTTCCTCTGACAAGTGATTTGTACTTGCTAGGAAGAGACCAGAAAATGTACAAGGCTTCAGCACTGATATTCGACGATATGGTGACGAGGAATGATATCACAGACTTAGATCAACCTTACTTTGTAACACTGGAAAAGTGTGATATCGACATTTCAGTTGATGAAACTTGTCGCCTACTCAGAAAGTTGCCTGCTGTTGCACAACCACAGTTCCTGTCTGCAGCTGTGTCGGAAGTTACAGATACTAATCACGAAGTTGTGGAATGTGAACTAGTACAGCGTCTGAATGCTAAACTACAGTCAGAACAGTTCAAAGAAGCCATTGTACGTCTTGCATTGCACTCCCTTACGAAACATGTAGAAGAAGATGATGTGGATCTCGCCAGAAATGCTGCTGGAAGACTGAAGATGGTTCAGATAGTTGGAGTTAACCAACTAAACACCTACTTTATTCACAAAGGAGAGAGAATTACAGAAAATGAACGTCGGAACGTTTATGCACAGATTGAAAACAATGGAAATACAACTAATTGGATAGTCTACTTCTCTGTGCCGGACCAGCAGAATTCACAGGAAACATTTTGGTATGAATTGTCTGACATAATATGTGATATCATAAGCGACTATCCCAAGCTACGTTCAGTTTCAGTTCTTCGTTGTCCACCAAACACGGAACATAATGAGTTGGATTCGCTCCACGTAAAGCAATATACGAGAAATTCAACAAATCAGGAAACATATCTGCCATTACCAGGAACATTCGTTCCTATTGTTCACCATCATATACTGAGACCAGACATTTCCCTGATGAAAGCCGGAGACTATGCAGCGCTCGAGAAATATGATCCAGCAGAGAACGATGAGCCTGGCGAACCCACATATGTCATCATTCAGATAACTGAACGCATAAATTGCGATACAGCTACTGCACCAATTGAAGCTAAGTACATCGTTGACATTGGTCGAGGCCAGTCACAAGTTGTTTCTGCAGCGTCACTGTACGTGTTTTCACGACGACTGACCTGTGATGATGGACCAGATGACACAGGGTTCGACAATCGTGTAGCAGATTATGATGATGTCATTAACGGCGTGAAGATAACTCTTACAGACGCGTGGAAAATGGAACAATCCGACAGAAACAAAATACTCAAGCGTCTGATACTTCAGTGGCACCCGGACTGTAACACTGGCAGTTCGGATTTGGCGAGCAGAGTTACCCACTTTATACTGTCTGCCGCTGATCATCTAGATCACGGCCTGTCGTTGAATGACGGCGATACAGGAGCTGCGGCGTCATTATCTTCAACTACGCACAGCTGCTGCAGCAGAAGCTACCCTCACAGTTATTATGAGTACATGAGCCAGAGAGTTCGAGAACATCAACGGCAACAGAAAGAGTATGAGCAGAATTACGTACACAACACGTCGCATGTTGTAAAAAGGAACAAACAACGCTTTTTACAAACTTTCTATTCTGCATTGAATCCGCAGCCAGGGGAAGGACGTCGCTGGTTGAGACAAGCAGAGATGGATGAGCAAGCAGCAAACAATGACAAAGATGCAGAATTAAAAGCATATGAATGGGCCTGCTACAAGTACTATCAGGTAAATTTACGGTAACAGGCACCGTGATAATTGTGTGTAGTTTATTGGTGTATCACGTCTAAAATTTTACGGTTTTTGCAATAATGTGGGAGGACTGCTGACCGTTTTGTGTATGTTTTGCCAAGGCGTTTCAGTGACACCAGTGCATGGCATAGTAT
>Ga0209052_1000339_pt1 | contig 14180 bp, 4 predicted proteins | sample WorMetHEROISLAND_2_FD_187409 | JGI IMG/M metagenome (GOLD analysis project Ga0209052, IMG submission 187409) | Marine gutless worms symbiont microbial communities from Max Planck institute for Marine Microbiology, Germany - Olavius sp. 4 HERON... | ecosystem: Host-associated > Annelida >...
CTTGAATGACCTTGAGCACTAAAATAGAGGTTTTTACGGATTTTACATTTGTTCGCAGTGGGCCTTCATACATGCACTGCTGTCGCGCGTTCCCTTTGCGTTAGCTGGGCTTTCTTGTTTTACTTTGTCATATATTATAACTGTGGCTGTTATCGTTGACAGAATTAACAAAAGAATTGGAGATTAAAGCAAATGAGAGTCAGGCTGATGAGGTTAGTGTTTATGTAGATTAATTTGCAGAGTTTTGACAGCAGAAAATGTTTTGCCAATTTTTGAGTCACGATTTTTCATAGCTGTTTAAATTGATGTGCTTTATAAGATGTTGCATTGTTCATTTTCATGTGTTCTAAGAGTGCATTACTGTGTTGCATCAGTGCTCGTATAGGGTCATGAGGCATTGCAGTTGAGTCTGTGAGAATGCCATCTATTTAGCTTGACCTTTAAACGTTTGAGTAAAGCCTGAACATTTCCTTAAATAAATAAATAAATAAATATGCACTTTAACCCATTAACAGCCAGTTGTGAATTTACCAAGTTGTGGGTCTTGAGCTCAGACTCAGCATGCTGTGTTTTATGAATCATGGGCACTTAAAAAACTTCAAGTCTAACAGTTTTAATCAGTTTAGGCATGTTGCGTTAGCAGTAGTCCGGCTACAAAAAAAAACTTTTGCTATTTTTTTACCATACCTGGGCTGAACATACTTACTTTGTCTTAGAATGCTGTTCTGTGCAACACTGTGATGAATATGACATTGCAAAATTGTGTTAGTAATGGTACAAATAGACGTGATGTTCAGAATTGAAGGTTGAATTCTGGTTTAGAATCTGCACCTGCATGTGTTTAACTAACACTGGCAGAGCCAAGTGTTGTAAAATAATCTCCAAGCAAAAGCTGGAATAAGCAATGGATGCTGAAAAGAATATAAAGATGGACTTTTGGCCAGTATTCTGCAGATTATTTTGATGGAGCCATCGACTAGTAGTGGCAATGTTGCTCACATGTGTATAATGGCAAAATGTCATTGCTTTCAGCTCTTCCTCAGTTTGCCCATACAACCATAATTTTTAGAGCCACCAGAACTGCACATCTCTGAGAGTAAGACTGTAGCTTTTTGGAGTTGATTCGTTCTCAGTTACTGTAACAGCGCAGTCTAAGGTGAAGTTTGTTGTTACACTTGCATTAAGTGGTCAGGCTATTAGATGGCTGTGTAGCAGATTTCAGTCTAACATACTTAGAAGATGTAGAAGATAAAAAAGTTACAAGGTTAGTCACTTTTTTTGATAAAGTGTAAGTTTAGCCACAACTTTTGCCAAAATGATAAACAGTTGCTGACATAGAGTGATGTGCCATGCTAAATGTATTGTACTAGTTGTATATATCTGTACATTATGTGTTGCAGCAGCATAATGAATATGACCAGTTATTGGAAGCATACAATGCATCTCAGCAGTCTCTGCAGCAAAGTGCTTCAACTATTTCTGTAGGTCCATGCTCATTCTAATGATTTTGTTATTTTTGCACCTGTTATACAGTTGAATTTTAAATGATGCCATATAGATAACCTTGCACTGTGTGCATCTGTACCACAAAAGAGAAAGAGAAATGGCACTTTTATTCCAGAAGTTTGTGTAAGTTAAGATTAATTTCTGTTAATGAGCCAAAATGGTTCTTTCTGCCAATTTTATGTTAATGTAGAATAAGTGTTTACTTTTGTGTCTAATGAATTAGCACATTGAGCTGTCAGTGTCAGTACATGTTGTACTCATTGCCGGAGGAGTTGTTTGTGTTTAATGTGAAGTGTCTGTCCTCGATGTGTGTATCTCTGATGTTGTTTCTGTGATGTCCGTGATATGCATAGATTGATTTTTTACTAAACTTTTCTTACTAGTGAATCTCATGACAAGATGAACTGGTTAGGTATTACGGTCGAAAGGTTAAAGGGCATGATCACAGCATGGCCAGATATGTTTAATATGCCATTTTCGTGGTTTGTTTCTGTGATATTTCTGGCATGCATTGCTGGATTTTCTCGGAGTAGATTGGGGCAAACAGACCTCGAACGTTGTGTCGAATCAATTTCTAACTATGTGGTTTTTCTGTTTTTTTTTTTGTTGGGAGTTTGCTCAGTTTAGCTGTAATTTCGGTTCTTTGTTATTGATTTGAAAAACCAATAACTGTAACCTGAAATAATTGGAAAAATGAAGTGATATATTTTTAAATTGCTGTAGATTCAGAAATGTGCACTTGTATTTATGTTGGCACTTCTAAACCATGTCAATTGTTGATTGCAGACACTTAGTGAACAAGTTGATTGCATGACACAAAAACTTGAAACCGTGACCACTCTTTACCAAGATCTCCAGACGGATTATAATGCTGCGGTTGCCGATATAAAGGTTGAAATCTGAATTTTTCATGTAATAGACATTGTGTACGGTTGTTTTGTCATTATAATGCAGAAGTGATACAAACTGAAAGCCATATGCGTCTGTGAGATGGTGTGTATTGGAGACATGAATCGTACTAAATTAGATTAGTATGGTGCAAATTTTACAGAAAAAATATAAATGTTGGAGTTAGTATCATCCGTGCTTGCATTATGACCATGATGACTACCTGATTGTTTAACTTTGACCAGTTCGCATGATGCAATTTATACATTTATTGTTTTCCTATTAGTATTGTTGTTCAATATTTTATTGATATTTATCACATGCCAGAATTCGTAAGTTAACTAACAAATGGACTAAACGAATATATGAATAAATGACATTTCAATTAAACGATGCAAGAACTCATTGTGGCTTGGGCCAGTGTTTTGAAGAATGTCTTTGATGATAGTATTCGAACTGAACCAAAAATTGATCTACACCTGTATTAATGTTGTCATAGCTAGTCAAAATGATATACTGAACAATTACATTCTGCTGTTTTATCATTATATATATTTTATTTCTGTGTGTTTGCTGTTTAGAGCCTGAGGAGTGAATGCGAGTCATTTAAGATGAAATTTGCGGACGCTGAGCAAAGAACAGCCGCTGCTGAAAGCACTAAGCAGACTGCAGACCAGCAGTTGGCAGCAACTCAAGCAGCTTTGGAGTCTAGTAATAACAAGATAGCTGAGCTTGAAGCTATCGTCGCCAGCAGAGACGACGAAGCTGCAGATCTGGTGAGTGTTCGTGCTGAAAACGAAGCGTTGGAAGAGAAGCTGAGAACCACGTCTGCACAGCTGGCCGAAACTGTCGCCGATGTGGATAAGCTGAACGAGGAATGCCTGCAGTTGAGAGAATCGGAAACCAACCGCAACAGTTCGGTGGACGAGATGCTACGTGAATTGCGGGATGATTTGGATGCTAAGCAGCAGCAGCTGTCTGCGGCGGAAGATGAGAAGCAGTCCATTGCAGGCCAGCTTGAGCAGGTCCAGCAGCAGCTGCGTGATTCGTCCGACAAGTACTCCGGTTTGACTGATGCTCACGCAACTCTGCAGTCAGACTTTGCCAGCGTGAACGAGGCCTTCGATCGGTTGAAGCAGGATAACCTCTGTTCCAACGACCACACTGCTGCCGTGGTTGAGGAGTGTACCGCGCTGAAGACTGCTGTCGACAATCTAACAGTTCAGCATAATGCAGCTCTTGCTGAAAAGCAGGCTGCTTGTGAAGAAATGGACGGTCTTCGAGAATCACTGAGTGACAGCGTGGAGAAGTGCGAAAAACTACAGAGACGAGAAAACATGTTGTGTGGAGGAGTCGCTGAACTGAGCCGTGCCGTGCTTGCATCACCCACAGATGACACGTCTCTGATGTCACTTTCAGACCATGACATACAGAGTTTAGTTGCACAGATGTTGTCTGAGGTAGCTGATCTGTGGAGAAATTTGGAATTGCAGGTTAAACAGGTGGAAGATGAGCGCCAGCTACGGGAGAAAGTGGAACATGAGAAGGTTTTGTTGCTGCAGGCGGGTGACACCACGCATGCTTCTGTTCAGTCACTTCAGGAAGCAAATCAACAATTGTCATCAACGATTAGTCAGCTTGAAAGCTCACAGACTGAACTGTCCGAACGATGTGGTGCATACGAGAGTCAAGTAATGCAACTGCAGACTGAATTGGAAGCTGCTCGGACGAGTCTGAATGCTGCAGTTGAGAGCAGTGGTGATTTGACGTCATTGCAGAAGTCAGTCGACGTAAAAGATGCAGAAATAGAGAGACTGCGGGAGGAGATCAGGGCATACAAGCTGGATATTGAGAGACTTGAGCAGGAAAGAGAAGTCGATACAGTAAGTCAACAGCCGCTGCAAGCTTCAGTGCTTTGTCCAGAGGACATCAGAAATGATGAAAGCCAGTGCAGTGAATTCGGCGATAGTGTACAAGTTCAGCAGCACGACGATGCCAACGAAAGCTATGACAGAAGTGTTACGAGTGAGAATCAGCCGAGTGGAGCCAACGTGGAACGACCGAATGACGACGGACATGCAGGCATCGATGAGCTTTCGGAAATGAAAGAAAAGATGGCGGAATGGGAGGCAATGATGTCAATGCTGCAGACGGAGAAAGATGAAATCCAGCTGGAGCTGCAGACGCTGGAGCTGCAGGAGCAGCGGATATTTGGCACGGTCGATGAGGTGCTGCAGAGCATTCTAAACACTATGAAAGGGCGCGATCTGTTTCCACTGAGTAGTGAAGTTGATGATGGCAGTAGCAGTGAGTTATGGAGCAAGTTGGCACTGCTGAAGACCGTTGTCGATGAGTTGTTGTTCGAAATAGATGAAATGAAGGAGAAAATCCATCACATGAGCGATGAAGTTAAAGGCTTAGAGCAGAGAGTTTCAGAATCAGAAGTGAAAAATGAAAGCATCAAAGAAGAAGCCAAAGAGAAGACTCTGCAACTGCAAAGTCTCCGAGAATCAGAAGATGCACTGAAGAAAAGAGAATTGGAGCTCTGTACCGAAATTGAGCGGCTGAAAAGTTGCGCCTCTGATACTGCCAATGACATTAGAGATAAAGATGCGTTGGCGGAAAAGCTTCAGGTGTTGGTTAGCGATGCAGATAAAATGAATGCTGAGATTGAATTGCTGCGTACAGAAGCTGCCAGCAAAGACCAGTTGCTGAATGACGCAAAAGCATCAGAAGAAATGATGCAGCAGACTTTGAACGAAGCCAAAGAGCAGTTACATAATTCCCAACTACACTTGAGTTCTGTAGAGTCTGAATATTCTGCCAAGTTAGCAGAGTTGCAAACCGAAAGAGACCAGTTATTTGCGAGGGTTAGTGAATTACAGACGGACAGTGATGTCATGAAGCAGCAGTCTGCTGATGTCACTGACGATCTGCAGAGAAAATATGATGATAAATGCAGCGAGGCAAGCAGACTTCAAGACAGCGTAACCTCGTACTGTAAGGAGACCGAAGAGTTAAAGGAACAGATGAAGGTGGAAGTATTGGAGAAGGAAAAACTGAAGTCAGAACACACGCAGCTGGCGGGTGCTTTAGAAGAACTCGAGCTTCATTTGGATCATCTCCGAACTGAAACCGACAACTTGAGTGCCGCCAAGATCACCCTGGAGCAGAAGTTAGGAAGTTTGCAGGCAGAGTCAGAAGAGAAGGTAAAGCTGGGCGAGTCTCAGATATCTCAGCTTGAGGTTAGTTTGTCCACCATCCAAGCAGATTACAAGACAACCTGTGAGCGGAAATTGGCTGCGGAGACTGAACTGTCAGATTGCAGCCAGAAGCTGGACGTGACGAATGCACGTCTGCTGCAAGCCGAGGATCGGTGCAGCGGGCAAGCGGCCGAGCTTCTGCAAGTCAGGAGTGAAGTGGAACGTTTGAAAGAAGAGTGCAGGGTGCGTGAGGTTCAGAAGTCTGCCAGCTGTGAGAGTGTTGAAAGCGTTCAAAAACTTTCCAGCGGTGTCGGTGTTGAAACAACCGTAGACTCGTCCACAGTTCAGGTATACACATTTGTGTTACAGACTGCTGTATATGCAACCTGCAGTTGATTTTTATTATAGTGCTTTTTGTCACATGATGCCCAGTGCCCATGGTGCAAAGCATGGTTGTGCCAGCAGCGTAAGTTGTCTGTCTGCATGCCTGCCCGTCTCTCTCTAATGTTGATATGTCATGGCCATACAGATTTGGTTACTCGGGGTCTTTCATCGTCAAACCCCTGACATTGCCGACTTAGACTGATGGGAACTTGCCCAAAATTCGGCCAGAAAACGGGATGGGTGTCTGTTTCTTGATTTTTATTTTTTACTTTTTTAGTTCCATTTAAAACATTTATAGTTTTCTTTTAGTTCATGTGCTAGATTAAGCTGGCAGCTTGCCTCTCAGTTTTCCAGTGCATATCATCTATCGCATCGTATCGTATCGTATAGAACTCGCTAAAATTGAGTGAATTGATTGTTTTGTGAAGGCGGATGTTGAGAGTCTGGAACGACAGTTGAAGGAACGTGAAGATCGGGAGAACAAACTGAAGCAACTTGCACTGAAGGCAAAGAAGGAAGCATCCGAGTTGAGAAGCAAGGTCTGCTACTTAGCACTGACATAGTAACTTGATCAAACAACTAGCAAACTAATAAATTGTACCTTCGTTTGTCTTCTTTTGTTTATTAATTTTCTACTAACTCGTACTGATGTCTGTTTTTGTTCACTGCCTGCCATACTTTGGACCTCTTATTTGTGTCAGTGACAGCCTGGCTGCCAGTCTCTCTGCGCTAGCTAACCTATGTTACCTAGCAGTAGTTTTATCTATTTTGTTTACTTAGAATATTGATTGATTGATTGATTGATTGATTGATTGATTGATTGATTGATTGTCTCTTTGATTACTGTCGTGAAATAACTGACCAAGTTGTCCACACACGCGTACCTCTGTTAGTAGATGTTGATGGCTTTCACCAAACTTTGTCACTAATGCATCTTGGATTAGCTGATCTTGGATTAGCTGGATCAATGTCAGTACACAATGTGCTGATTTATTTGCATGTGTACTTTTGTTATAAGACAGTATCACTGCCCTTTTGCACTATGAAAGTTCAGCTTTTGCGCACTTCCAGAAGCGTTTTGCCTCTGCCACGGCTAGGTGGTGTTATAGGCCATTGTTTGTTCACGCTGTCCGTCCATGTTTCCATGTGTGCGTCCATCCGTAATGTTACTGTGTCATCAACGGCATGCATTGATCCGTTAACTTCTCTCAGGGCAGTGATACTGTTTGGTGGTTGGAAGGTAACTGTGAGCCTGTCAGAAAGTAATGGCAGCCTGCCTTCCAAGTTATTGTAACACAGTCGGTCACTTTGTCCCTCACAGCTCTATCTGTGCTATCTAATGTTGTGCCTGTTGTCATTGTTTCAGTGCATAAGTCATTTGTGGTGAATAAAGATGTATATAAGTGATGTGGTTTTGTGTTGTCATTGTGAATTTGATATACTTTTATTTTTTTGTACCTAAATCTGCATTGTATTTAATTGTACATTCGTGCTTATGATCGTTCTGTGTTATTTTAGCTTGAAGCGACAGAGAAAGACCTCGAGTCTGTGCGTTCACAACTTCACAGCAAACAGACAGATGCAAATCAGTCTCTTCAGTATCAGGTGCCTGCTCTGTATTTAGACCGTAGATCGTGACATCGTACATTAGTGAAGCCATGTTTCAACAACATTGATTACTAGCTGCAAGTGGTCTAGTAGTTAAAGTATTGGACTCAGTAACTTTCAGATTGCAGCTTGAATCTCACTGTGGGTCATTTGCAAGCAACTGTAAGCAAGCTTTTAACCTACTATGGGCACTAGGTCAACTCAGCTTTTTACCTCCAGCGGGGTGGGAAATGAGTTTGAGGCTATGGGTGAAGGCCTAGTGTGGCTGATTGGGGCGGTGGTATGTCTGCTGGCTGGACCGTTTTTCAAATTGTTTGCTGGCGTGGGCAATAAATGGCCGCATAATACACTGCAGTATCATTAGCTCATGCCACTCAGGTGCCACTTCAGAGATTGTGAAGCGTTTCTCATGACTAGTCTGACTCACTTAACCAGTGCTTCAAGTATGCAAACCTTTGCCTGTGATTCGTTTGCGACATATGGCGCTATACAAGTGTGTGTTGATTGATTGATTGATTGATTGATTGATTGATTGCCATCGGTAGATAATGAGTTGAGATGACTGAGCGTGTGTGTTACAGTGCTTGCAGAGTGAATATGACCACCTCGAGGGGAAGTACGAGGCAGAGAGATCTCGAGCTGGCGAGCTGGAGACCAGTTTGCAGAAAGCCGCGGAAGAGTTGTCAAACCTTCGTGTCGCTGCTGTTGACTGGACGGAAGAGAAAGAAAAATTGTCGGAAAAATATGAACAGCTCAGCCAGGATGTCAACGTACGTGTCTGTGTTTTTGCCAGAAAATATTAGCTTCGCTATTAGTAAGCTTACCGAGTAACTAGACATGCAGTAACTATGAATAACTAGCTGGCCGATTTGCCATAATCGGTAATGGTCGATTGTCATTGTTGCATTGGCTGATTATGGACCGATTCTGTACTGTTTTCATTGGTAGTGAGCTAAAGTGCAACTCGTGAGAGTGCAATTTATAATTAGCAGTTGCTACAGAGTTTTCTATCTATCTATCTATCTTCATTCGTCCAATAAAAGACAATTTAAATGCAATTGGACATGCAGTAGGACAGGACAGTGAGACTAAAAGTACTGAACACTGCCCTGAATACAAACAAAGTACAGTGATATAAATCCAAGTCAGAGAATAGGCCTAGAATAAAAACCAACGAACATCATAACCAGAAAGTAAACACAATCAACGTCCAAGACTAATACAACGCTAGATAGAGCCGATGCAGTAACCGGAGAGACCCATAGTTTGTATTAATCATTTGGATGATTTTTAGGTCGAAAAATCGACTGTGTCAGACGGTAAAAATTGTAAAAAGTCTGACAATAACAGCAAGCCAGCACTTCCATGGCTGGAAGGAAGCCAAAATCCTGCTCATTTCGTTAAGTCAGGTTCAGTAGTGAGAGCGTTTTGTAACTTTGTACAACAATCAATAATTGGCCAATCCCTTATCAGTGCATCTCTACTAGTAACTCTGGAAAATGGGCTGGCTAAACAAAAACAAAGTGTGTGTGTGTGTGTGTGTGTGCATTTTGTTTGTAATAAATAGATAAACTATAACTAGGTGTTATTATTTTCTCATCAGTGGGCCAAAATTACTTTGCTGACATTGGATTATTTTGCAGATTGTATTTTTGTTGTTTAGGTACTGGAGAACAGAATTGCGGAAAAGGAACGAGAACTTGAGGCCGAAGTGATTCAGCGAGATCACTTGATGCAGGACAAACTGGACGTATGTGACTGCTTACAGCTGGCGGCTGTTGAAAGTCTCAGCCATTATAATTGTAGCACTTTGCAATGAGACAGTAGACTAGTTGTTGCAAGTGTTTCATAAGTATATAAATGTACAACATGTATGTGCCACTTTTTCGTGAGCCACCCTAATAAATACAGCACAGTTCTACTTTGCTCTGTTTGTACATGTTGTATATAAAGGTAAGAGATCTGGCAGTTGGCTTTGCAGTGCTTCTTGCTTATGACTCGTGACTTCAGCAGCATTTTGCAACCAGTCACATTGCTGTCCCAATCACCCACACTAGGCAGTCACTCCATACCTGACACTGTGTAAGCAATTACTCGTCAATATGGAAGTAGTAGGCTTAAATGTCCTTAGCATATATGGTAACAGATTAGCAATTTACTCAAAATTGCTTGGGCTACTATTAAACTTGCTGTCTTTCAGTTACAAATCCCATATTCTACTAGTAAACTGTTGCAGCCAGTATTCGTAGTGTATGTGTGATAAATCGACGTTGAGAACTTCCTCATTCTATCTGTGTTCCAAAACAGTCAGTTGCATCATACATCTCGTCTCAGTCCTCATCCTCTGACACTAGACCTGCTGTCAACCGGTCCCACGGTGTCTTCCATTCTCGGCTCAAAACTCATCTCTTCTCCAAGTCTTCTCCTCCTTTGTTTCTGTCTCACGGACGCAACTCACGGATCACCGACCAGCCAACTCGGCTGGTCTTTAGACGCACTATAAATGTTAGCCTACTTGCCTATGACAAGTAGGGTTGTATGCTGTCTGCAGTTGGATCGTCAGCTGCAGAGCACGCAGCAGCAGATGAGAGATGCTGAGGATGAGTATGAAAACTCGGAGAAGCAACTTCAAGAACAGCTGCGTGAGACAAAGGAACAGCTTAGCATGGCTCAGCGGGTATTGCACGCGTTTCAATTGCTTACAGCCTTTATATCTGTTGCTCTCAGTAGGCATTGAAATGTTTCAGTTGCTTACAAGCCGTTAATTTGTTGCACACGGAGTCAAAGCTGTGCACTAGTTTGACTGTCACTGACTTTGGTGCCAGTTATTTGTTTTATGTTGTGTTTATTTAATTTTGTTGTTGAAGTAAAGTCAACAGTGTACATACAAATAAATTTATCCCAAGTTCCTTCAGTGTTTCAGCACTAATGGATGGGTGACTGGAATAGCATTTGGCCTTTACAAAGTACAAAGTCTTTCTCGAGCACTCTGAAGCTTTCATCTGGAAAACCGCTGGTGCAACAAGCTTCATCTGGAGTAGTACCACTGAAGTGTGCCACTTTACAAAATCCAATAGTAGTAGAATTGTACTTACGGCGTTGCATAATCATATATATTAAAGACATGGCTGGAATGAAAGATAACTTGGTATCAGTCAGCAGGCTGGATGTGGATATTGTGTTAGGAAGCACAGCAGAGCAATATGATGGACCTTGAGATTGCCGACTACGAGCGGACTGTCAAGTCACTGCATGATGCTGTTGCTGAGCGTGATGTCAAGCTGCAAACGTTACATGAAGAGATCCGCTGCAAGGAACAGCAATGCACTTCTCTGCAGAGACTCCTCGGTATGCTGTCGACTTCTGCTGCGCATGTAGTGGCTCATGTTGTGTTGTGTTGCTGATTGCTCGGTTGTTGCTGTTGCACTCTGTTCCGTTTATCACTATTTTCACGCGCGTTTCTAAATATAGTAAAAATATACATAGATTATATAATACGAGAGGCATTTAATACGTTTTGCAACGTGACTGAAAAAACTTCAAAATCTGTACACCTGTAAAACTTACATTCCTTATCCACTCGTTTGAGCTTGAAGCGAATGGGACGCCTGTGTCGTTTACGACGTCATAAAGTGTTAAACAGAAACGATTTGGAGTGCTGTAGTTAAGGTGCAAAACTTTTTGGACGCACCTATAATAGCAGAAACCGGAACACATTTGATTTTCGCATTCATGATGGGAACCGTGATATGGAGAATTCTGTGATGAAGATACAGAATGGTGGATATCAGTGAAAAGAGACTTGGTGAAATAATGCTAACAGGAATATAAAACGTTTGGACTTTAGACCTATCCCAAAATGTCTGTGGCATGATCTAGTGGTTAACTTGTTGTGTCTGATTCCTACAGCAGTCTCCGTTAGTACCTGGATGGGAGACTGTCTTTCGACATGTAAACCATCTTGGTATATAACGAGCCACCCAGGTCAACTCAGCCTTCCATCCCTCTGGGTTAGGTAAATTGAGTACAGGCTTGTCTGGCTGGAGCTAAGGTGGGGCACGTTCACCTGTATCATGTGGCAGGTAACACTGTGTAATCCCATATGGCAGGTGACGCTCTGTAGCTCTGAGATGGGTTTCCTACGAAAAGCTGTAGACACCTTTTAATCCTTTAAAATGAAAGTCAGTTCACTTTTTGTTGCTGTTTTGTGTTGCTGTAACAGAAACAGCCGAAGGTCAGTACGCTCAGTCAGAAGAACATAGCAACAAGTTGAAGCAGCTGCTAATGAAGACAAAGAAAGATTTGTCTGATGCGAAAAAAATGGTACTTTCACTTATCTCCGATCTCTGTAGCTTGTTAATGGTTTACATGTATTTGGTCGAGTATTCTCATCACGTTGAAGTGAAGTTAAGTTAGCCACTTCGCTGCGGATGACAGGAAAGTAAGACTCATCGTGAAAAGTGCATCGGTGTGTCTGGATCAGAGTAAGACTCGTCATCAACAAGTTTGTGTTTCCATGTTTTAGGCTGCATAATGTGAGTCACGGTAACGGACTCAAGTCATCGGTAATTCACTTTCATCAAGCTTGTTACAGATTTGCAACACAAATACTCCAACCATTTTATAACCATTTTTATGGCTCGTGGTGTATATAGTGGAAATGAGCTAACCGAGATCTAAGTGTCCAGTCCTTCCCTTTTCCAGTCTTTCTCCAAAAATTTCATCAGCATCATCTGTGAACCACATCTTTGAACGGGTGTAAGTTTTAATCAATGTCCTGTCATCATCGTTTAATAGCACGTTACATTACCGGTATTTTGTCGTTGTATTAAAAAATTATTATTTACAATAATATCATCTGCTTTTGTTTATAAACACCGAAAACGTATCTAAAACTAAACATAATTTAATCTTGATGAGAAAATTAGTGGAAAGTTGTTTCGGAAGATAAGTTTTGCATATGTATTTAGTATTATTGTTGTGATTTTTGAAAATTTATATTTCAAAAGGTAGTCTAGCGACACAGTTACGATGTGGTGGAATATTCAATAATTACAATCTTGCAAATTTTCCACAGAGTGCGCTAGTGAAAGTATTTTTGAAATGGTCAATATTTGGCAAGGATATGGAAAAAAGTTAGTAGGCACCTTTCTGTGGCTCACTATATATAGTGGAAATGAGGTAACCGAGATTTATATTATTGTTGTTATTATACATACAGGATGAGTCACAGTAAAATGACCCAACACGAAAATCACAATATCTGTGTAGTGTAAGAATATTTTTGCACAAAATTTTCCTCGTTGATTTAGCACACAATACTACATGAGCCTGCTTAATCTTACTACATTTAGTTCATGTTTGGCAAAGTGATACAGCATCATATTCAACGCAAGTCAACAGCGCAATGTATTGAACATCTCATACATTTCCAACGCTGAAAAACACTGTTAAAGTGCTGCACAAACTTAACTAAACTTTTACTGAGCTAAGCTTCCAACCCTTTTCAGGAAAATTTGTAACAATTGTTCAGTGTCCTAAACTAATTTCGTGGAATGTCTGAATCCGCATTTTTTGGTTTTGTAGGATTTTTTTACCCATGACCAATTCTGTAATTCTAACTGCGATTATGACTTAAAATATTGAAAAAATTATTATTTCTTTCAAAGTAAAGCAAATCATTATGCCTGCATCACAGTGACGTCACAACAAAGGTGGTATTGGGCACTCGATAACATTAATAATAAAGCAGCCTTTTGTACAGTCTGTACAGTTGCAAAATTCGTTCTTGAAGTTTGCGTTTGCGTCAATTTGGCGTATGTTAAGTAAATACAGCACAAAGCAGCAAAGTTGTGCACTGTTGTCTTATAAACAAATGGGCAAAATTTTGTACAAAAAAATTTGTGCATTTCTGAGATACCGTAATTTTTGTGTTGGGACATTTTTAAATTCACGCTGTATATTTATTTCGGTTGTTATTTAGTATGCTGTTGTTTTAGTGAGTGTAGGTATGTATGCCAGTGTGTGTGGGATTGCTACTGTCACAATGTTAAAGCATGCATTTGATGCTGACAGGAAGGTGAGCAGAAAGCTGCAGATGCACAAGTTCGAGGAAAGCTTGAAATGTTGACCCAGTTGACTGAGGAGCAGAAGGTAAACACGATGTGTTTAATACTGTTCACTTATCCACTGAACTGGTGCATCAGTTCTGACCAATTACTAGCTGTTCATCAGTGCATTTTCAGCTGCTGGCGATCTTTTTATCTTGTGTAGATCACATGCACTATTATTAGCATTTTGAGAATCATATATAAATCTTTATTCACCACATGACTAGAACACAGACAGACAGACAAAGACAGAAATCAGTACAATGACAAAACACACGAGAAGAGGAAAAAAGGGAAAAAACACCATCCAGTTCACAACTTCAACGCAAACAGTCCATTAATAATTGAATTAGTTGAGCATGATAATTTATGAACGAACGATGATCTCCGGTGTCTTAGTTCAATGTCCAATGCAGACAAACCAGTACCAACTTGGATAAGATCAATAGCTTCATCTGTACTAACCTTAAAAACTTTCCAA
>Ga0209052_1000340_pt1 | contig 14176 bp, 12 predicted proteins | sample WorMetHEROISLAND_2_FD_187409 | JGI IMG/M metagenome (GOLD analysis project Ga0209052, IMG submission 187409) | Marine gutless worms symbiont microbial communities from Max Planck institute for Marine Microbiology, Germany - Olavius sp. 4 HERON... | ecosystem: Host-associated > Annelida >...
TACATATATACATAGTGATTTCATCCTTCGTAATCATTAATTATGAGATAATTGTGAACTTGATAGTCTGATCATTTACATTAAAACTAGTACTACAGGCATGCTATGAGTACCACTTAACATGGGCGTGAGTGCCACGCATTGTCAGGGAATTTCAGTGTCTGGAGAGTGGTCACCCTGTTCCTACCTGGATTAATGAAAAGCAATTTCATGGCTTGGAGTGGAGTCGAATCCCCCTCCCCTTGGAGAAGTTTGGCTGCGGGCGTGAATCAGTAGCAGTTGCTCACAGCTGATGAGTTTGTAATGTGCTAGTGACGTTGTATGTAACTAGCTGTGTGTTGTGTGTAACGTGCCAACTGTGTCATTGTATGCAGGTATGAGCTGTATGCTGTTGTTGCTCACGGAGGTGAGCTGACATCATCTGGACATTACATCGCTTACATCCGAGCAGATGCAGAAGGCTCCTCATCTCCCGTTGCTTCAGCTTCTGCACAGTTAGGTCAGTGTGCTTTGGTGATCTTGACAGCAGCAAGTGTGAATGGACTGTGTGCAAAGATTGTTAATGGGAAAAAATGGACCGGGATTAAAGGATCGAAAGACAAATAAATACCAGGAAAAAAGTAATGAACACAGATCAGTAGGGCCCTGTGGTTTATGCAGTTATGTGATTTTTTGGCATAATTTACTTGCTTTACATAATTTTGCGTTTTTAATGAAAATTTGCATAAAACAGAATTTTTGCATAATTCTGCTCTCAGTTGTGGTATATTATGATAAATAGAAAGAGAGCCAAGTCATTTTACTCTTGTGTGGCATCATTGTGATGCAACTTGCAGCGCAAATTTTGACTTCACTGTTCTGACTCCCCAAATTTTCCCTTCCTGTGGTGACTAGGGCTGATATGGTGTCACTTGGGGCTGCAGAAGTGTCCGTGCTAAATGGCATCTCATTTCATTCAACATTTTTATCAGGGTGCCCAAATGTCGAGAGATAGACAGACCACGCTATGATATCTGTAGCAGTAGGTGATTGAAGCTTTCCTTGGTGCTGCCTAAAATGAATACTCATCACACTGTGAAACTCACTTGAGTGTAGTCCTGCATAAAAAAATCTTTTGTACCACGGTTTTATTTCAATTCCTTTAATGGCTTTCATTGTCCATTCATCATTTCCTATAGATATGAGAGTTGTAGTTGTCTAGTGGAGTTTTGTTCCTCCATTTTAGCTATTTCTCTTTTAATGGTGTTGACAATTAAGTTTTTTTATTCAAATATTAGTGCTTGTTTTACTGTATGCTGTGTTCTACTGCCATGCACAGTGCATGTGCAACTATGTCTGTTACATGTATGTTAAAAGATCTCCCTGTCCATCTGTCTTCCACAGCATCAGTTGCTGCGGATAGGCTTTCAGTGCAAACAGCCGGCCGGCAGTGATCCAGTCAGTCAATCAGTCAGTCTATTAATTAATCAGTCAGGTTTATTTACGGCAGCTTGGCCCATATCAAGGAGAAAACACACACACACATGCACACAAAAAAAAACTATGAAAAGAGTGACACTACCCAGAGAAACGTACAAAACACTGAACTATGACACTACACTACAACTAGCTACAGTGTACAGTACTTGCACCTGATTTTCACACTCAACACAGTCAGCTGTGTTGAGTCAGCTAAGTAAGTAAGGAAGCAAGTAAGTAAGCAAGCAAGTAGTTTGCTGACCACATGTCATACACACGCTCACAACAAAACCAATTACGGAAGCATGAAAAACATTGCCAGATGACAAAACGATTGCAAAGCATGAATAAAATAAGACGATGACAGAATCTGTAACATAATCTAAATACAGCTGTACATGATTAAGGATTTTGCTCTGGCTAGTGCATTGTATTAAGTGAACTGTTACCTGTTGGTGATGCACTGTTAAATGATTGTTTTAGCCTGCAATACAGGTATAGCCCGTCCATCCGTTTTGTATAGGCTCGTAACTCGAAAACTAAAAGGTTCAGAAAAACCAAAATTAGTGTAAATGTCGTGCAGGGCAGGAGTATCCCGTGTGCCAATTTTCAAATGGTCATGGCTGTAGGTGGACAGCACCGTGACACAGTATGTCGGCATTGGGCTGAGGTCAGGTTGGAGACACCCAGGCACATGCCCAAAGACCACTGGGTTTTATTGGGTAAACCCCACCTTAAAACCCCGCAAAAAAACCACCCGTAACTTAATCCAACTTGTTTCTCGTTTCACTAATGATGAAATATTTTATTACGGTTAAGTTTCTAAAACTTTTAAACCTATGAATTTGCAAATTGTTGGATACTTTTGCACATTTTTGGATATTTGTTTTGAGCAGTGCTTATTCTAGTAACCTATACCCATGAAAACCCCAAAACCCACTAACAAGTTGGGCCTTTCTAAAAAACAGGTTTAACCCCCAAAACCTTGCATCCAATAAAACCCACCAGGTTGGGTTTTTTTATTAAAAAAACCCAACCTGGTGGGTTTTATTGGAAAAACCGGTTTTATTGGCTTTTATTGGAAAAACCGGGTATTTCAGCCGTGGCTGAGGTATTTTTCTAGTTTGACAAGAAAGTAGTGTTAAGTTGCAGCTTGTCATGATGCAGAAGATGCTGCTGCTGCTGCTGTCATGAGTGGACGTCGACTGATGACAAGGCGCCAGTCTGCCAGTCCTAGCACTGCCACACCCACCAGTACTAGGCCACCCAAGACTACTGGACCACCCACGAGTGCATCTACACCACCCACCATGACTAAGCCAGTCTGGTATCAGTGTGACGATGCGTCAGTCACTGCGCTCACCGAAGAAAAGTTCCTGTCGAAACTGAAAAATTCTCGCAAGTTCACACCGTATCTGCTGTTTTACACTAAATGCTATCGTTAGGACATCTTGGTTTTCTGGTGCTGAGTCTGTCACAACCTGGCCCACGTGAAGCAGGCGTGAATGCAGTGCTTGCAATGAAAGTTCTAAGGCACAGTGTGATACTTATGTACACTATGGGGTAACTGCTCCCCCCCCTAAATTATAGCTTTTCAGGAAATCTTCTAGTCAGAAAATTGCAAGTCCCCCTATATTGGGAAAATTTAGGGACAAAATTGAAATTTCAAACACACATATCTCCTCTGTTGGAAATTTGCGGCTGTCGGAAAATCACAGCTTCTTGCCCCCAGCTTTTTTTACCCACGACACCGATGCTTAAGTATGTTTTTGGCAATTTTTATGATCAGTGGTGGACGTGGATGCCATTCCCCCACTTGTCTCCAGGAAAGGAGCACGCTCCCACACTATTTTACTAAAAATGGTGAAAAAATCTGGCTATGATCGTTCAAAACATTTCTTGTATAGGTCTACGGATTTGTTCTCCGTTTCACTGTCTTTATAATTGTTTTTAATTTTCTTTTACTGTAGTTTCTGTAGCTCAGTGCATTACTAATTTTTAATGTATTGTAACAGTTTTTTGTACTTAATTTCACAATTTTATTGGACTTAATTTTATAACAGAACAACCAAGTTCCTTGCATCCTCCACTTTTTTTGTCTGCATCCCGTTTTTATACACCGTGTCAAGTGTATATACATGTAATTTTATGACTATGCACTTGATGCTTGGTGGCTTAGACCACCTCACGAGTTGTTGTGTATGAAAATTTATGGTTCTTGTTGTTTTTTAACCATTACATGTTAGTGCTGCACTTGCCACAGTATGCATTGGCATATAGCTTTTACGAGCATACATTTATAACAGTTGTAAGAAAAGTATTGTGTTACCAGACTTGTGAAAATGCAGTCTTCGGCTCTAAGCACCAAATTATTGGAATTCTCTACGAGTCTTTGTTTTTGTACGAATCTTACCGAACTTTGGAACATTCAAGTCGTCATTAAAAACCCACTTGCTGTCTTATTATTATTCACAGTTTATTTCTATTATGGACACTTAAGCTACCGTATTTGAGCTACTGTATTTGAATAATAATTAAAGTATCCTTATCCTTAACTTGATATACCTGATAAATTATATTGTTATAGTTTTTCTATTAATCTACATTGTTTCCAATTTGGACGATTGTACACAAATGTAATTGGTACTTAGAAATAATTGTCTGCTGGCAATTACTTATGTATCTATACCTCATGTTTTATTTGTAACTGCCGAATTTGTGCCATAAATGAAGAAAGTACCAGTTGATTTAACTGTAGTCGTATTTGGCAAGCTGACATTACATCGCTTACATCCGGGCAGATGCAGAAGCCAGATGCCAGGCCTGATAGTTAAGATTTCACTGATGCATGTCCGTGGTCTGTGTGCCTGTTACACTCATGCACCTTGCTAAAGCCAGGATCCCAGCTGCAGCACAGTGCACAAGTCTAACATGCACACACACCATGGACACCAATAAAAACTTGCATATAAAAATGAGCTAAGAATAACACTAAATAAAACGTGATGTAGAACACGTGTACTAATAATACTCAGTATAGCAAACGCAATTACACAGTTATCTTCTAAATAAAATTCTACTACCTAAGCACGAATAAAGTATGGCCTATTAACAAATATAAATATGCAATCTGTCACCCTATTACATAACTATCCACAGCACAAAACTCCTCAATGGATAGCTATTTCTTGACCATAAAAATTCAAACTAGTCATGATCTATTATTACTCTACGTAAAACAAACAATAGTTCGTCACTTTAGCTAATTTTAGATACTACACTGTACAAACCGTCTGAATGTACAATTGGCAGTACAGACACTGTTCCAGACAGTTTCTGCACAGTACAGACTCAGGTCATGTGTTGGTTTAATCCTACATAAGACTTCGATGCCACAGCTCAGTAGAGACCAGACCAAAGCTTGAGCATACACTTGTGCTGTATTTTTCATAACAAATGTTATGATGGCGATTGGCGACTACGCGCATTCCATTTCGGATAGCCTGTAGTCGGAAAATGTTATTCTGCAGATGGCAAGCCATACATCGTGGCACTTTGGCCTTGCATTGCCACTGCTTAATTTTCCAGTACGCTATAAATGCACGAAATATACCAAAACTGCAGCTTTCCAAATTTCAAGCACTGCACAGTGAATATTACCAAAATGCGCATTATTTTCACCATCAGACAGTGGAGAAAAACTACTGTTTGTATCCAACTGATGTCAGCTGTATGCTACATATGCTAAAATGAAATACAACAGAATACGTTGGATACGTCTGCAGTACGCTTGAGCTTCTGGTTCAAATTAGCGTTTTGGTTTCTACACTGTGGGCTGCCATCAACTCGCCTTACTTTAATACATAAGACATGGTAAACAGTGACAACTAACTAATTGTCCTGTGCAAAGGCGTTGATGTGTTGTCTACTTCGGGGGCCCAATCACAAGGTTGGGGACGGAAATCCCCACCAGGTTCCAGGGGCAGAGCCCCTGATGGGGGTTTGGTGGCAAAGCCACCTGAAGCCTTTAACATTAAATTTTCTGCTCAAAGTGTAACCAACTTAGTCGAACTGCAAATTTACAAGCTAATGCAATACTGCTGGTCATTAACTGTCTTAATATAGGGTGGACGCTGTGAATGGTAGGGTACCCCCACTACAAATATTGGGTGGCCCTGGTTCACTCAGCCCTCCAATGGTCGACGCCTCTGGTCCTGTGTGCAGTTTACGATGTCTGGCCAGGCTTCCCATGCGACCGAAGGCCTTGCTACAGACTGTACAGGCAAACAGTTTCGCTCCGGTGTGAACTGTCATGTGATTCTGCAGCGTACCGTACTGACTGAAGGCGCGTTCACACACCGTGCACTTGTGCGGCTTCTCGCCGGTATGAATGCGCCGATGCGCGGCCAGACTGCTGGACGTCGAGAAGCGGCTTTTACACAGTCCACACTCGTAAGCCTTCTCTCCACTGTGGGCCTTCATGTGCAGCCGGAGGTGTTCCGAGCGGCCGAACATCTTGCCACACAGCGAACACTGGTACGGTTTTTCACCGCTGTGAATGCGGGTGTGACGAGCAAGGTGTCCAATGCGCGAGAACCGTTTGTCGCAGACTGTGCATTCAAACGGTTTCTCGCCCGAGTGGCTGCGGTTGTGTATCGTCAGCGCCGACAAACTGGCGAAGCACTTGCCGCACTCGGTGCATAGGTGTCTCATCTTGCTGTTAGCTCCTCCAGCGCCGGGGCCTCCACCGCCGACCACTCCCTCCGCCTCCCGGCTGTGGGCGGCCTGGTGTCGCAGCAGCCGGCCCTCGGTGACGAATGCCTTGCCGCAGACGGTGCAGTCGTAAGGCTTCAGTCCGGTGTGTGTGCGGAAGTGAATGATGAGATTGGCTCGGCATGTGAATCGCCTCTCACACGTACTGCACTTGAACGGTCGTGGCTTCCCATCCTTCCCACAGTACCACGCCTCAACCCCATCTTCAGCTTTTATAGCCGAGTTCTCTGTAACAACACAATGTCACGAAGTATTCACGTCAGGCCTCTAGCCAAGCGGGGTTCGATGTCAGTCATAATCAGGTAATGCTGCATAAAAATAACCAAAACCGTCACTGTCAGCTGCAATTTTTAAGCTCAACATGTACAAAAATGTGTCTGCGGCCAGGGCTTTGCCCCGGACCCCACTTGGGAGCCTATACTTCTCCTGAGACCATACAGCTGAGCTGGCTAATGGAGCGGCCCAGCAGTCGGAGTCGAACCCACCTTTGGACAAGTCTAGCCATGGGCCTGCGAATCCACCGGCCTCTAACCACTGAGTAAGTATGTTAGAAAAAAAGTAAGAGAGTACAAAGACCATCATCCGCCTTTGTAGACTACCTTTGTGCAACGACAGTACCAACTGAGTACCAAGCGTCAACCCTATCCGCCACCTTTATACACGAGTTCACTGTATTGCATACAAAGGAAGTGAGTGAGTAAGTAAACCCATCCTCTGCCGTTATCTCCCAGTTCTCTGCACATGTGCACAAAACTGTGCATTCACAATTTTCTGATCTGTTGTCTGTGCAAAAGCTTTGTTTCTTATTCTACCTCCAGTGACAACGTTATGTTATTGGCTCTGCTCATTCGTATGCAAAATTACTCAAAACATTGCGAACAGATTATGATGATAAAAGGGTTAGGCATCGTTTCGTAAAAGAAAATGTGTCTGTTACGGTACAAAAAATTATTCCTGCTTATTTTTTTAGTTTGTCACAGCTAAAAATACAATCATACTTCATAGAGTCTGTATAAAATATGATTCTAGTTGTAGCTGTATAATACAGAACTAGAGTTGTTGCACGCATGCGCGCATGCCATTCATTTAGTCAGGCGCGGACGCAAATATAATACCGATCAATCACACCATCTATAGATTGTTTATTACTTTTTTTACCTCAGGGAGGGGGCAGGATTTTGATCTCTCGCCCCTAGCAGTACAATGTGTTACTACGCGACTGTTCGGAAGTGATGACTGATTAGCCTCAATCATTACAGGTCAAATTGAACGCTTTTTTGAGTAGTTGTACAAGTATTGTTGATATGTTACAGCAGGCTATCTGCATGTGTGTGACATGGCACCGAAATGAAGTGTTCCACTTTTTGCGCCACCCTGCCCTCTGCAAATTTAAAAGATGACAAACGTTTACCATAAAACCAACGAAGGCTGATAACGAAAGCTAGGTACCATTGTGCATGCATAGTATGTGCTTCTTGAGTACGGCCGGGTGTCTGAAGTCCTTGCCACACTGACTACAATGAAACTCCTTCACGCCGGCGTGTATCTTGTTGTGCCACGACAACACCGACATACGAGAGAAACGCTTCTGACACACGCTGCACTCAAACGGACGCTCGCTACTGTGTGTCACCTACAACGTAAGCACGGTTAAGAAACCCACCTAAAAACCCCACTCCAAAGTTCCAAACTTAATCCAATTCTAGTTTCTCGTTCCACTAATAATGTGTTTTGTTACAGTTGAGTTTTTAAAACTTACCGTTTTGCATTTGCAAACTTTTGGATATTTTTACTTGGTGCGGACAGTATCTAGCACTGCAGTGCTCAGTCTAATAACTTAACTCATGAAAACTCCAAAACCCATCAAGTTGTGCCATGTTAAAAAACCCAGGTTTAACCCCAAAACCCAACAAACTCCACCAGGTTGCGCTTCTAAAAGAGACCGCTTTTCAACCCTGGACGTAATAAATAGCAAGTCACTACAATGTTTATAGCGCAGCCACTGTCAGAGTTCACCCAGTTCGTTTGATGAATATAGAGTACAAACGCCAGGTGGCTGCCGACCTTTGGACTAAGCCAATTGGTTTGAGCCAGAAATCTGGAGAATCACCATTTGCTACTACTGAACCCGAAAGATAATACTCATTTTACCATCCCGGAGTGTAGAAGGCTGAGTCGACCTAAGTGGCTGGCTACATAGTGAGATGGTTTACGTGACCACGGACAGTCACCCATCCAGCTACTAACTGTACTACAACTACAATTACTACTTGATCCGGACAGGAAACAAATTCAGGAACTCTTGACTCTGGATCCTGAACCACTGCGACCAAAATCTGAGCAGTTGGTCCTTGGGCCACAATCCACCCTGCTGTAAAATGTGAACAAAAATCTGTTAATAACTTGCTGCCATCTTCTAATAATAAACATGGATAGCGATCCAGAATCCACATTAATAAAGATCACCACCTAAATGTAATCACCAACTCCATGGACATTGAACAATGCACGACCAAATAAAATTTTACCAAAACCTGCCTTATTTTTTTGAGTAATCTCATTCCCAAATAAGATACAAACAGACAAAACTGAAAACATCAACTTCTCTGACAGAGAAAACAAAATAAGTGTATTTCAAAATGTATTTTATTCGCAAAAATGTCCTATCAATAAAAACACCCGATGTGCAAATAATTCCAACAGAAAGCATTCTCTAAATTTTGCTCTTTGCACAACACGCATTGTTATCAACTGAGCAAACGTATTTATTTTTCGTTGATGTATCACCTTGTGGTTGCGCAGTGTGTCGTATCGGCCGAAGGATTTTTCGCAGACGGTACACTTGAAGGGTTTTTCGCCGGTATGACTGCGTCGGTGAGTGGTCAGGCTGCTGGATGTTGTGAAACGCTTCTCACACAGACTGCAGGCGTACGGCCGGTCACCACTGTGAGACTACGACACCAGCATAACATCACTCACTCAGTCAGTCAGCACTATTTCAGACGACACCAAACAACCAGGGATGTGCACGAGTCCTTTCAAGCCAAGACCGAGACGAGACCTGAGACGCATGAGTCCGAGACTGAGACAAGACTCAAACGTTGAACATTTTGTCTGAGATGAGATGCTTTAGGTTCGAGACGAGGCTGCGACGTTGCAGCTCCCAAGACCTTGGTTGAGACGCATGGTAAAAACCATTACGCACCACAAGCATTGATCCACTGAACTCTTAAGCACTTACCTTGGACATAAACGATCAGACCCAAAAACAACCTTCTTGGCAGAGGTAAAGGAAAAAGCAAAAGCTACAGTTCGGTACTTAATATCGTTTAGGCCGAGACCGAGACGCGACCCCCGAGATGCATAGCTCAGAGACAGACACGTTGGGTTTTTTGTCCGAGATGAGACGTTGCAACTCCCGAGACCTTGGCCACGACGTATCCCACGATGGAAACCATTGAGCATCACACATATGGTTAAAGTCACAAATGATGTTTTAGGCGACCATATTGGTGTGTTCTTGTCACTGTCTGTCTAATGCAATGCATAGCATTGGACAGAATATAAAATCAAATAAACATTTGTTCATCTGTCTATCCGTCCAGCGCCTGCGGACAAGATTATGACGTTATTTATAGAACAATCTTCACCAAATTTGGAACATAGCTTCCCCGTATCATACAGAAACGAAGATTTTTAACAGCTGTCCAAGTTTTGCACAAAGGATTAACGTAGTTTGCACAAAATAAAGTTGCTTTGGTTTGGATTATTTCAATAAAATGGCTGAATTAGTATTCGTTACTACAAGCACTTTACAATCTCGGAAGTGGAATCTAATTGGCACAAGCTAATGACACTGCAGTGCATTATGTAGCCACTCACTGTATGCATGAGCAAATGGTTGGACCCGAAGTGCAGCCAGCAGGCATACCGCCACCACATCAGGTGCACTAGGAACAATAAAAATATGGAAAATGCCCCAAAATTTACCTTGACGTGAATGCGTAGGTGTTCCTGTCGTCCAAATGCCTTGCCACAGACTAAACACTTGTGAGGTTTAACTCCAGTGTGAATAACACTGTGCCGCTGTAGATGAGCTATGCAGGTAAACTTCTTCTCACATACATTGCACTCATACGGGCGACTACTACAACAACAATGACAACAAGTTGTAGTAGTAGTAGTAGTACATGCGAGTAAACATCTCATCACACAGACAGTATTGTCACAGAGTGGGGCATCCGCCGTGTCGCGACGGTGACGAGGCAATGCCGGACACCTCGGGAGGTAGGCTTGCTAGCCGACACGGCGGCGGTGATGGATCAACGATGGATCGGCGGATGTCATGTTGACAATATTCCAGGATCGTGGGTTCGGATGACTTGGCATTAATCCAACATAACACTGATGTATTTTGTGTGGTGCCGTTAAGACACGTCTTTTGGTCGATCTTTTCTTTACAGAACTCAGCAACAAACAGCAAACAGCAGTAGGCTATGTACAGCAGTGACGGCGGAACAGATTCGTCAAAGTCCAATGACGCTGACATTCCAATATTCACAGTGCTATCAGTTCTCCGACTCGGCGTACAGACAAGAACGAAGAAGAAACGACGAACCCCAGAACACAGTCTAACAAGAACACAAAAACCTTTTCTCTCCCATGGACTGACAAGAACTCGGGGTTTATATAGTGTTGGCTTTGAAAGTACTTTCAAAGCTACTTTCAAAGTTACTTTAAAAGTCCTTCAAACCAGCTAGAATAACTTTCAAAGTCACTTTTAAAACTAGCTAGCAGCTAAACCGCCACTTTTCTAGACATCTGTGCTACTGTCCAGCGAATAAAAATAAGAAAACTGTCAGAACCAGACGGAATTAAATGCACATTACTAATCGCCTATTTACATTCAGTCTGACGGGGAGCGTTCCGTCACAGTATTCTGAGAATGTAGTGCTGAGGTGCTATGAATGGTGGTTGTGGCAAGAATCGCAAGATGTTGTACAGAACATGGCTGAAACGGTTTCTTAGACAGTTGGTCATCTATGGTTTGCTATAATTCCTTCCTATAGTTAGTATTCCAGCACACAGTAACCACAACATTGTGCACAATCAAAAGCAAATCAAATTGTATGCAAAAGTTGCACAGTAGCAAACAAAAGTAATAAACTGAACGAAACAACAACCAGGTAATACTGAGCACAACACTACAGCGATCCACCAAGTTTAGTAGTAGTAGTAGTAGTAGTAGTAGTAGTAAATGGCAGTTATAGTGCCGCTCCCTACTCGAGCCCGGACCAGGAGTGCATTACAAAAAGTCAATTAATAAAAAATCAAGAATTAATAGAGGTATTACTCTACAATACAAGGACAGTAAAACTTCTAACACAAGCCAGGTCTATGACAGAAATCGGGCCTCTGTTATGTATAAGCCAGGGGTTCTAGGTCACTTGTTCTAATAGAAGCCATGAGTGAGTGAGTGAGTAAAGTTTAACAACCTGTCATTCTGGAGACGGTCACCCAGGCAATCACTTGCACTGGTACTGACAACAAAAATCAGCAGCCAAAAAATCACACAAACAAACCAAAAAATTTAAAATTATTAGAAGTTTTACGGCATCAGCGATTACTATTAGCACAAGTATAATGCATACTGATAATCTGGTGCTGTCTCAGCAGGCGGGTCCTTCCGCGACTGTCTCGTTCGACCTTTGTCCACCACAGAAGCTAGTCCAAGGTGTTGTCGATCGTTGGTATGTGTCGTCTCCTGGTGTCGCAGTAGACGAGCCTCCGAGACGAACTGTTTCTGACACGTGGGACACTCGTGACGGCGACTCGTTGCTGCATGACTGGTTCTGTTTCTAGTGGTGGTACCTCTGGAGTCGGTCGTATCACTGGTGCTATGTGTGCTGATGTGCATCTCCAGGCTGGTCCGGTAGCTAAACCGTTTGTCACACACCGTGCATGCATATGGCAGTGGTTTTGTATCATCATCCGACTGGTCGACAACTTCTCCATTGCCGGCGTCGCTCTTGTCTTCAGACTTAATGTCTGTCACTAGCCCATTGTCACCTGCATGAAAAACATCATGACACGATTTACAAGTAACCTGGTGGGCAGAGAGCAATCCATCAGTTGATGGTAAACAGACTAACCGCCACAGCTTTGTACCAAGCTTTCACTGGCCAGATTACGTCTCCAATCTGTCCTCATTGTGGCAATGGGGAGGAGACAGCTGAACATTTACCTCTCTTCTGTCCAAAATGGGCAGCAGAACGCCAACGGTACTTTGGTGACTCCATTGACATCACAGACGTGTTCCAGGACAGTGAGAACCTAGTGGAATTCCTTATCTCTTCAAACTTTGGGGCCTCTGCCCTCTGCCCCCACCCTATAGGCACTGCCTGACATGCTAATCATGACAACAACAACAACAACCTGGTGGCTTAGTGCAGAGGCAAACAGTGCCCATGTTGAATTTCATCTAAAGTTCTGAACTAAACGTGCGTGCTAACGATTGTTTTTATTTCAGCGTGATGAACGAGTTAAATCCAGGCACTACTGTCAAATTCAGCATAAGTTCCGAGGTGGTGATGATTTATGCAAACTACGCAAAGAATATTCAAATGCACCATCACGCCAAGTTTTAAACTTTTTCTACACAAAACTCCTAAACTTCTGACACATCACATGCATTTCTACCGCTAACTGTCGCTAATTCATCAATGCTCAAAGATAGTCCGGAGTCCAGGTTTTTGGCCCTTCCTGTATTGTGTATACTGTTATATGCAGTGCTATAGTCGAGTCCTCTTAGTTTGTATGTGAGTCCAAGTCCTGAAAAATAAGAACTTGATTCCACTGCCAGACTTGAGTACTATATGACTGCATGGGTCCATACACAGCAAACACAAATACACAAAGCACAGACAAAATATGCAATAATTTTCAAAACAAATAAAAAAACAAACAGTGACAGAAAATTTGTTACTTGCTTCCAAATATTATGCATACGAGTCCAGTGAGTTTGAGTCAGAGTCATATTAGGTCTATTATTATATTATTGTATATTTGCATTGCCACAATGTCATTATAACCTGTACAAGCGTTCGTTTGTATTGCGTAGCTTATTTGAAGATGCTTATTAGTACCGTGTGCAAATCTGCTATAGCTTAATTCAATGGCGTTTGACCGTTGTTCAATAAAGGATTACTTACTTACTTACTTATAGGGTCAAAGTCCGAGTCAATAGGGTTTGGAGTATTACATCACTGGCTATACCTGGATCTGACTGAGGTTTCTCAGTGGCATCAGCGACGTACAACTCGGAGTCAGTCTCCCCTGATTCATCATCACCATCATCATCATCACCGTCATCTTCATTATCATCAGGGAGATCCATGTTATCCTCGTCCTCTTCGTCTGATTCCATTTTTATATCTGCAGAATGCATACCTGTGCACACATCAGCTGAACACAGTTAGTTAGCCAGTCTTATGCCCGGTTTTTGAATCGAGGGGTAATTCCCCGGTTATTTAACCTGAGATTGGTGGGTTACTCCTGGGGCAAATCTCGGGGTAACTTTTGCCGTTTTTGAAACTCGCGTTACCCCCGGGTTTACTAACCCAGGGGTAACTCAGCAAAATTAGTAAACAGGCACCTGATTGGTCGATAATGACCATGTGATTTTCTGAGAAGCCAAGTTGATTTATCGTTTGGTCGATTCTAGAGCTGCCACCTAGCGAATGACGTAGATACAAAGCGCTATTTACAACGTTACAATCGACAAATTACTAACGACAAAATGTTTCTGCAGACATATCATCATCATCATCATCATGACGCGAAGACAGCTGAGGTCCGTTGCGACGACTCTCCATGATGACCGTGATCCTGTGCCTTCTTCCACTCCCGTCTGATACTCAGTGGTGATCCATTGCCAATCTGCATG
>Ga0209052_1000341_pt1 | contig 14162 bp, 14 predicted proteins | sample WorMetHEROISLAND_2_FD_187409 | JGI IMG/M metagenome (GOLD analysis project Ga0209052, IMG submission 187409) | Marine gutless worms symbiont microbial communities from Max Planck institute for Marine Microbiology, Germany - Olavius sp. 4 HERON... | ecosystem: Host-associated > Annelida >...
CAACACAACAGGATCCAGTAGTTCTTGTGGTACAAGAGGACAATGGTCGGTTTGGTACAAGACTTTTAAGCCTCAGTCAATCGCCCGTTTTGACACTACACAGGTTCGATCGATAACGGTTCTTGAAGTACAAGAGGACAGAGAACAACATTAGATTAAGCCTTTCAGGACTCATTCGCTGGACTTGCGACATTATAATTTCCAGCTCGAGAACGAGAGGGTGGTTCTTGTGGTACGTGAGGACCGTCCGAGATCGGCTAGTTCTTCGAGGTCGACGTCGACCGCAGCGTTTATGAAGTTTAACGACATCCTGATCAGCGGATCGACCGACTGCACTGCTCGTTCCTGGTCGTTCGAGAGAGGTCGTACCCTGCAGATCTTCTCCGGACACACGGGACCGGTTGCATGCCTGGGCGTCGACGCTGAAGCCAAGTTGCTCGTGACTGGATCAACTGACGGCACGGTGCGCAGTTGGGACATCAAGTCAGGATCAGCGATTCGTGTCTTCGAAGCACACACAATGCCAGTCGTCTGCATGACGGTATAGTCTCAAGCATAATGCGTAATTCGCTGCATTAATCAGCAGTGCGCGATTTGTCAGACGTGTTTTTAAGAAAATCGCTTCATAACGTCAGAGCAGTATTTATCTTAGCATTAATTCTTTCAATCTATGGGTCCCGAAATTGATTGTCATAAATGGGTAAGAAGAAGAAGAAGAAGACATTTATTTGGCTCCAACAGTATAACATTATACAAATGACAATAAAACAAATTTCAAGAGCTACGTTGTCAGAAAACCCTGAGGTCAACCATGCTGGCCACCTAAACATACAATTTCTTGATTATCATGAAACTACAACTACAATTCTACTTTAAAACACACAAAGAAACAAATACAGAAAAAAGTGACTACACATTAGCAGATGATGAGCTGTGGACTAATCAGGTAATCACCTCTGTAATGTTGGTTGTGCGTGACCCGATTTGATGCCATTTGTCCCCCCGATACGCGATAAAATAGTCTCATGTTGACTGTTCTTCACGCTTGGACGTTCAGGTCGTGGGTAAGATGGTAGTCAGTGGAAGTACCGACTGCAACGCGTGCGCTTTCCTGCTCAACAGTTACCAGCCTCCGTTGAAGTTCACCGCTCACAAGAAGACCGTTATCTGCATGAAAGCTCTCGACGGCATGTGTGCGTAGTATTAGTTCATTTTATGGCACTATGTGAAATCATTTCTCACGTCAGTAGACTATGTCCGATAACGTGCGTCTTTCGAGAGTTTGATATTCGTCACAGCTTTGCTCATATGTAGCCTACTGTTCATATTGTCACGGCATCTTATCAAGCTACTTTGTGATACGTGGGCCTATACTCGTATTATTACAGGTAAGTCACGTATCAGTAGACACGTGATATTTGTGTCTACTTTGCCTAAATGTTGAACATCCATGTCTCTGCGAATCCGATTAACTTTTCAAGGCCGAAGTATTTTTTAGCAAAATTTATGATGTAGCACACATACACGTGTGGAGAATTTTACTGAACTGTTAGACATCTTTGCATACTACTTGCATCAAATGTGCTTACATTAACGCGCGATATAAAGTTACGACTTGCTTGGGGGCTACTTATTTTACTTTGAAAGCAAATTCGCCCAAAATTATGAGACAAAACAACGATTAAGACGTCAACCGTGACAGCATAGCGTTTACGAACGTCAGTTTGTAACCTACCGATATTGAAATAATATCACGTTTTGTGACTAATAATCAACAGATTGACGATAATCTTACGTCCACATCCGCCGATAGGCCTAAACGACAGCGGAACACTGATAACATTGATCGACACGATAGGCTTGTGATCTATCCAACTGCATATGGGCGTCGATCATAGGGTGGACAGGGGGACATGCCTCCCTACTTTTCGAAGTATGTGGGACGTAATGTTTTGTCCCACCTATCTTTGGGGGGATTTATTAAATAATGACTGTCTTAGCACACCCATTAGACATGTAATAATGCACAGTAGAACGCACTTAATATGTTTAGCAGCCGGGCTTCGCTCGGACCCACTGGGAGAACTTAGCACTCGCGAGACCCCATCTCTTAGGGACAGAGAACGGGTTTTAAAGAAGGTGGGACAAAAAGGAGGGGACGAGAAAGAATAAAGGGAAAGACAAAGGCATCGTAGTTCCCCGAAATGTGATTCTATTATTGCTCCTGCTTTAGACGTCTGATATTCATTCACTGCATACATTGATGTATGTCCCCCTACTTTTTTGTCTGGGTCGACGCCCTGGCAACTGCAGTGCCATTGCCAATGCTAACCAAAGCTAATTCGTGACAGAAATTCAATTCAGTTCGCTATTAAATTCTGAAGTTACTTGCTTTTTCGCTACTATCAGTAATCAAATAATTTATGTATAGGCCTAAGCTTAATAGCAGACAATGTTGTTAGCCTAGTTTAGGATAGTTTTAAAAGTGGCCGATTGTACCTTTAAAATGAACCATACAGTAACATTTCAGTAACGACTTGGTGATGTTTGAATGTCAGTATTAACGGGGAGCAGTGACGGTACTGTGCTGTGTTGGGACGTTCCAAAGACTCGCATCAAGCGAAAGTTTGTCGGACCGCCCAACACTGTCGTCGGCGCTATGCTGGTAACGTACAACTAAGTCGATCAGACCTTCAACAGGCTATTGTAGTCGCTATTTCAAATCAAACGATCAAATCATTTATTTGCTCACCAGCTTAGAGATAAACACTTGCTGACAATATATCAGAAGCGTGAGCCGGACAGCAAGGCTCTTAACAAGAAACACAACAGCTGGCCTCGAACCTACGTAAAATTAAAACACTAGAAATTTAGTTAAGTCCACATTTATAACAGTACGCTTAGAAGCTTGCAAACTTTCAAAACTGACAGAATCCGGCAAACTGTTCCATACATTTATTACTCTGCACGAGAAGAAATGCTCTCTGACGCTAATCTAGGTTTATACAACTTGTACGCATGCCCTCTCGTATTTAATAAACAAAGGGGGACATCAGCAGGATTCAATTTAACAAGTCCGAAAACAATTTTATAACAATTAAGTCAGGTCTAGCCTAACTGTAGACGACGTAACTCAAGATTTGGTAGATCAAGTTTAGCAACACGATCGGCATAACATAATTTTTTGAAGCCGCAAAATTTTGTATTTGCCGTAATATTTACTTTTCTCCAAAGAATGCCAATATATCAATATGTCTCTTTTTGAGCTTATAGCATTTTAGACCACTTTACTACGTGAAAAATAACACAGCAACGTAATGTAACAGGTGTCCTTTGTTGACCTCCAGCTAAACAGAAGAGTTTAAATTGTTTTAAGCAGTCTGTAGGTTCTGTTGATTTTTTGGTATTTTTGAAATGTTCTTAATTGTCCGTTTGTTATTTTAATTACGGGCTGCTGTCAGTGTTCCATAACCTTGCCGTTCCTGTTCTTCACTTGTTCATTTGAACTGTCACATTTTTATCTTTGTATGTGGACGAATTAAATGATGATGATGATGATGAGAAGAGATGATTTTTTGAACGGGACAGGTGATTGAAAATCGTCTGTACACGGGCAGTACGGATGGCACGCTGCGTATCTGGACGCTGAAAGGTTTGAGGCGGTTGAACGAGGAAGAAAGTCATCCGGTAGAATACATCGACAACACTCAGCCTGCTGCTGCTGCTGCTGGTGATGATGCAGGCAGACAACAGAGCACCGCCGCTGAACAGTAGACGACGACGACGACGACAACAACAGTTACTATTTCTGTGAGAGTGAGATAATAACTAATAAGCACGTGGCATGGCAGGCATACTAGCGTACCGGGCGGTCCAAAAACATCAAGCCAACAAGTTTCGGAACTTCATATATAACTTTACCAAACCGATAGCCGATTTGTTTTCACTGACACAAAAATAACAGCAAATTTGTAATACAGTAAAATTACATGTATAATAGCGACATATGGCGCTGTATAAGTGTGTTTTGATTGACTGATTGATCCATTAATTAAACATTCCACTGCGCTTTTGAGATATGGAGGAGATTTTAGTGGTCACTTTAGCAGGAATTATGTGGGGAGGACGGCTCCTTTCCCTCCCCTCCCCTCTCCTCCCTTTCCCTTAGAAGTAGGACCCCTTAAATTCAGTTAGGGGGTCTGTAAGCTGTAAGCTCCCCTAGCGGGGTCTGGGGCGGCGCCCCAGCCGAAGTCGAATTTGGTACATTTTAGCCTTAAAATCTGACATCTGGTAGCAACAATTTTAGTGATTTTCCTGCACATTAGCACGTAATATTTCACAGAATGGTCATAGAAAAAATCCACGGAACGAGATTGTAAATATTAAAATAAATAAGCGCACCAGTAAATGACTGGCGATGAGGGCCTCTTCTCAACGATATTTAGAGCAATACTATTGTGTTGTTTTCTTATGGATAATGGATATAATATAGAAACATGCAAGATAACTGGGGCAACTTCTCTAAGGTTGCATTTTGCCACATGCGAGATTTTTTCGCAGTTCATGGGGGGCATGGTCCGAGTATACGTCATGTAGTTATTGTCGGTACCTGAAATCGAACTCAGATACTGGACAATAGGCCTACTCACGATACTGTATAGTTCTGGTCAAAAGGAAGCTAAAGACTGCATTTTACTGCGTTGCAATGCAAGCAATTTGATGCGCGAAATGTTGCAATATATGACAAAATCTGGGGGGACAATTTGCATTAGCGCCCCCTCCAAAATTCTGGGGGACGTGTCCCGCTGCCCCCGTGATCTACGCCCATGCACTTTAGTGAAAATTTGTTTCCGAATATGTCAGCAAAAATTTTGAAAAAAAAATTGAAAATCAGCCAGTAGGCTATTTGATTTGAGGCAGTTATATAACAAAAACCCGGTGGCTTACTTTTCTGACCACTACAGCAAATTATTTTTATTCTACAGTCGTACACTGGCACTCGTACTGCTTATCTCTATCGGGCAGTGGTAGAGACTACTGTGTATGTAGTGGTATAAAACAGGGGCGTAGCTAGGATTTTTGGCTTGGGGGGCAGACCATGTCGTGTGGGGCCCGACAAGCATCGTCCCTTCAATCAATGTTTAACTTTTTTATGGGCCTTTTAAGGAAAAGGGGTGAAATTTTTGTCATCCTTTGCTCTGGGGGGGCACTTGCCCCCCTCCCTTCCCCCCCAGCTACGCCCCTGTAAAAGGTCGATAACTCCGCGGGTGCAGTCGTGTGAACTACAGTGCAACCTTACATTAGCGACCGTGAAATAAGTAATGTTAAATTACAGCGCTCACTAATCTTAATCCGGACTGTTAACTTAACATACACTTGTTCCATTTCTCGATCATTCTAGTTCCTTTTACGAGTTTTAGTTTTTTTAGTTTATGTGCGAACTGGCAGCCTGCGTGCGAGTTTTCGAGTGCAAACCATTTATCATATCATATATCATTACATCGTGTGATAATCATGTACTGTGCTGCACTATATATGTCGAATGCATTGAGCACCAGTGTCACATACGCAGTGACGTTTCGTGTTACGTGACTGTGTCGCAAGTGTTAAAATTCTCACGTTTTTGCCGAGTACAAACATACAGATCTTTACTATACAACTATAGACGATACGATGCAGTGATGGTGACAGACGGGGTCAAGAGTCGTAACCTCCACGCTATTACGATTGACTTCTCCTTTCATCCCTCGCACGGGCAGTAACGAAACTAACTTTCCAACTAGAAAGAAGTCGCCCTGTCAAATATATCGTTTACTCTATGGCCACATGGCTTAGGCCTACAAAGTGTGCGCCGTCACTGCTAGAATGCTAGCTAATGCCGTGTATCTTGCGGACTATTTGTTCATCCTTAACTTACACAGGCTCGCCTGTACTCCTTTTCACTACCTAATGCCAGAATCAACGAACTTTGCTGTCAACAGGTCCGGAAAATAAGAAATTACAGCCGGAAAAAATATTCTAAAAACTCCATATATTTCCTCAAAGAAATCCCCCCCAAAAAGAAAACGAAATGCCCTACTACTTAGGCTAAATTGTCAGTGCATCAAACATAAGCTTGTGGTTTTAAAGCCCACTGCCACTACTAAGCTTATACAACGCTTATGTCAAACTGAAACAGCAGTGAATATAGTCATCTAAACCCGTTGTTGCAAGACCTTATACATTTGTAGACAACGCTTAAATCAATAAACGCAACAGCGGCGGCATTAAGGCATCATTAATTTTGTCATCATCTACAGCAAGCCTATAACTGCTACAGCGTTGCGCATTTTTTGAATGTTGCAATTATTATTGAATGCACTGTTATTCGCGTTCTGTGTGTATGCTGCACAAGCCAGTGGCTTAGCCAGCAATTTGTCTCAGGGGGTGCACTCCAGACGCCCCAAGGGCCGAAATTCGAGACCGAGACGGGAGGAGGGGATATTGGGAAGGGGAAGCGAGCTCCTTCCTCACCAGCTAGGGGGTCTGGGAAGCGCTGAAAGCTCTCCCAGCGGGGTTCGGGGCGGAGGCCTGACCGCAAACGCATTTTGAACGCATTAAGAGCCAGAAAACGCGTCGCGAGGCTGCAAAATGTCGTTTAGTTCCCGCAAAAGCTATACAGCTACCGCTAGAGACATTGTCCTGAGCCGTGACCCAAGATATCTTAAGGAGTGCACCTTCACCCGGTGCCCCCACCCCTGCCTATGCCACTGGAACAAGCAAAGTGAAATGCGTACTAATCACCGTTTGGTACTTGTTAATAACCTGACTCACTGCTGTTGCGACAGATACTGCGACGTGTGGACGATAAAGCAGAGAGTGAACGATCACAAACGAATGTTCCTTGAATAGTCACGCGAGACGTTCGTAATAGTTTACAGCTGTAATGATAACAATAACTAGAGCGATGTCGGCTCAGTGCCAACATATTGTGCGGCCGTCCACCTGACCATTGACCTTTTGAACCGAAAATTGGCACACCAGTCATTTCTGCACTGAGGAACATTCACGCCAATTTTTGGTTTTACTGCGCCTCTTAGCGCATTAGAGGTTATTTTCAACGTTATGCGCTCTATAAATTCACGTTTTACTTACTTACTTACTTACTTTCTGTTTTCAAGCCAGGAGCCCGTAGTGGACGGACGAACAGACAGACGAGCAATGTGCGTACTGCGGCCTATATGACAGCTGCACTACAATAATAATACCATAACAATAATATTATATATGATATGATATGATATAATATACGCCTAACAACGATTAAATAACTTAAATGCAATATCCTAACTGTTGAGTTGCAGGACTAATAGTAGCAACAAAATGGACATGGAAATAAAAGCGGAAAAAAACGTAGGAGCGTTGTGAGTGACAACAACATCCGGTGAACTGCTCCATTGAAGTGGTTTAGCAAATCACCGTCATAAACGCACTCACTCGCAACCATAATAATAATAATAATAATAATAATAATAGATTTGCACGCCAGAGCTGGACGTTTGGCATCACGCAGAGGCTACAATAGAACACAACTGTTAACTGTCAATGACAATGACACTATCCGGAAGCAAAGGATGATGATGTGATCAAGATAACGTAGAATTTATCAACGACGTGGCACAGCAGTGGGGCACTACATCGACACTTGCAGTGGCGCAGCTATAATTCACATTAGACCATTGCTCAGAGAGCTCCACTGGCTTCCAGCACGTCAGCGTGTCGACTTCAAGCTGGCGGTGCTGGTCTACAAAGCACTTCATCTCACGGCGCCGTACCTCGTCGACGACTGTCAACTCATCGTCTCCAACGTCGGTCGTCGCAGGTTGCGGTCGGCGGACATCGACACTTGCATCGTTCCTCAAACAAACACGCGACTCGCTGACAGAAACTTTGCGGTCGCTGGTCCACGGCTATGGAACAGTCTGCCAGCAGAACTGCGTCAGCCAGACATCGGACTGGAAGAATTTCGACGGCTACTGAGAACGTTTTTGTTCATGTGAGACACGTGACTCGTTTTTCAGGCGCTTTAGGAACATTCGGCTACTACTACTACCACAAGTAATGATTCAATAAAATAATACTAGATTCCCTCGTCTTGTCGGACAACGGTGCATCACGTTTACTAACGAGTCGACATGTGAAAGATGAGGCTAATCAATATGGAACGCTCAAACGTTGGCAGGCAGTCGCAACGTAGATAATTAATTTTCAAAATGATGAGCGATGAAGTCCAAGACGTCCGGAGACTGTAACAACGATCTGTAGTGCAATGAGGAACCTTGTGTAGCTGTCATCAACTCTGCACCACTCTGAGCCAGTTCAGCTTAATAGAAAACTGAAAACACAACAACCATAGATTGTTATTTATAACATTTACAGAGAAAAAGATTAAAAAAAATAATGTTTCTTAACCAGCAACCAACATCTTTGGTTACTTCAATCAGAATGAGACTGAAATTGAAAGAGATTAGTTGTGAGACACGTCACATCAATTTACACCGTTGCATTCAATATGACCATATCTTGGTTTGCTACTAAACCATTTTTAATTGTTAGCAGAAAAGTCACACAAAATTTTCCATACATTTGCTCACTATATCAATTATCAAAGCTAAATTCTGAAATGCTGCAACACTAAGCCACATTAGAAAACCGAACATTTTCCTAATGCACTGACTACTGTTACTACTCTATACATGTGCAGTGTGCACCGTGTTGGATATTTTACTAACGATTCATTGAAAGTGATGTACCGGCAAACCAGATCCTTCAAATCTGTACCAAGACGAGGGATGGTGAGTTGGTGACCGGCCCTCGCAGGAGTGGAGACGTGCCAGTGGTCGACCACCCACCACCTGGATCCACCAGATTTGTCGTGACACGGGTGTTACAGCGACTGAGGCCCTGCAGCTAGCGGAGGACAGACCGTTCTGGCGAACAATCGCAAAGGCGGGAGGCTTCGGCTGATCGCTTCGCGTCACTACTACTACTACTAGTATTCATTGAAAGAAAATGCGAGAATACAAACGGTTTACTGCAGAGAGCAGTGCTTGAGTAGAGTGGTGGGTGACGGTCTATCAGTGCTCAGTTTTGACCGGTAGACAAGACAAAGTTTACCAGAAGAACTCAGAACCACATTTCCACCCATCTGCACAATTCAACCAACGCACCGTACTTCACTGTTTGAATGAACGAATGAAATTTATTGTGGTGTTGCAGCCAAAAGGCTGGATTGCGACAATACGGTACATGTATAGCCTACACTAGCCTATACCATACAATACGATGTAATAAAAAACACTACATAAAATGTCAGATAAAATGCAATTATAGGCTAGCTAAAACGCTAGATAAAATGTTATTGATAATTATTAACGGAGAAAGGGATAAAAGATCTTTTAAATTTTTCAGTTTGTAGAAGCTGTACCAAATGTTCGATTCGGGCAAGTAGTAACTATAATTTGAATATTCGTATTTGTATATTTTAACACGAATATTGCATAATGGCAAATACACTGTTTACAAAGGTATAATCAGAAGTGAACAACACGCTTGTTGCTGTTATACTGAAAACAATCCAAAGTTGTTTTTGCACTAATAAAAGCGTGCATACTTTTTTCATTTCAGTTGTCAAGCAGAGTTCCACTAGGCAGTAAGGTTTTGACATTTAACATCGAACTTACTTTGGAAACAATATTTAATATATTTTGATGACATGCAGAAAAAAAAACAAACAAACAACAAACAAGCACCAAAGTAATTTGGCAATAGGCGGAATCCCTTCTTTTCTATTCGCCAGGTGGAAGCAGAAATTTGCAATCGCATCTTTTGGCTGGGTATTTGCCCCTCCCAAATCTCTCCTACCCCGGGGGTCAGGGACCCCATCTAACACAATGTGTCATTGAACCCCACAGGTGTACCTGCCAAATGGCATCTAAATCCATTGAACGGTTTGAGCAGGGTGCCTAACTTGCACTTGTGAGTTGTGACAGACAGACAGACCACGCTATGGAGAAATGTGTAGCTATATGCGGAATCGCTTGCACTAGAGCAATTCCGCCTAATTTCCGTCTCATCTAAAAAAAACCTTATGGTAAAAAACTTAGGTAATAGTACTAACTTCAGATTACACTGAACAGAAAACCGTACTTTGATTTACGTAGCTCAACATTACGTCATTAAAAAGCGAAGTTGCACAGCTACAGTAAAAAAAGTTACACCGGTACTCTTTGGTTCACACAAGTTTTGAGGACATGCTGCCATTATCACATAAACATCTGTTTATTTGTTAAAACTACAATTGAAGATTTAACACCTCCTTTGTATTTGTACACTCTGTATATAAGACATAGAAAGATAAGTGATCACTGAAGGAGGAAATGTAATAACGAAATATAATAACTCTAAACACCTGATGGACATCATCGCCAGCAAACTTCTTGGGCAGCTCACGGCCAGAAGCTTTCTGTTCTGCGTAGTAGACCAAGCTGTCAGTGTGAAATACCTAGCCAGGCACCAACATATCACAGACTATGTGATCCAAGCACGTGCATATTAGTAAACTATGAGAATAACAATAACAGCCGCCAAAGTCACTATATGGCACTGTGCTGCACGTCAGTTGGGCACCTTACCTTACCTTACCTTACCTTACCTTACCTTACCTTACCTTACCTTCGGGGTGGGCAGGTTTTTACAGCTGCCCAGCGCTGAGGCCGTATCAGTTCGGCCCAATGCGCAGCCGCGAATCCGATGTAACCAGAAGGTCACAGTGATCGGCTGTGAAGCCGAAATCGGCTGTGAAGCCGAACAAATCACCAGCCACCTGGGACTAGTGACGTGTAGTATGGTTGTTCCTATCAGGCGGTCTGCGCTTGGTTAGCTCCTCTCCTTCAGATTAAAAAATCGTCCGGGTCATCGGTGCATAAGCCCCACCACCACGTCAAGGTGGCAGACCACGGTGGGGCGTCAGTTGGGCACAATTTCCAAACAAATTTCGACTGAGGATTTCTATCCCCAAAATCTCCCCTTTCCACGAGAGAATCGCGGCCCCGTCTAATACACTGCTATCTGTAGCCACATGAATGTCCCCGCCCCCAAATGACATCTTGTTCTAGCCAACAGCATCAGCAAGCTGCACGACTGTGACAGACAAATTTCTACATGTGGTAGAGAATGCGTTAATCTCCTGCAATTTTTTTACGGTATTATTAAATGGAATTGCTAGAAAGCGACTGGCAATATTCGACATCATGATAACAACAGGCCTGGCTTAAGCATCACAGTAACTCAAAACGCACTCGCCTGATTTATGCGTGCAGATTATTATAGAAATAAATATAACAAACTCAAGTAGAAAAAGTCTCATCATATAAACACTGATACATCAAAAATACAATGCACAACATTACCTGGAAAAATGATATTTTCATTCCGAAAAAATTGTACAGCTAAAACAACAATGACAAACAAAACTGCAATAAACAAAAATACGTCAACTACCGATTTAATTTTTGTAACTTATAATGGATTCATTTAGATTAATTTTTGTAGACCATGAAAACTGCAGAATTCAACTACAGGTTGTTGTTAGCTTTCGCAAACTAAAGCAAAATCGAAAAAGTGATGATGATGATGATGATGATGATGCAGTAGACAAACTGTGTAGTCAAAGCTCACAAAGTGCAGGCTGTTAAACTGACGCTATAGTCCTACAGGCTACAAGTACAAATCTTGATGACATGTCCTATATGTGAAATAAGCGCAGTTTACAATCAACTGTCTAGAAAAGTGGATATTAGTAATGTTAGTCATATTAACAAGTCCAAAATTTTAATGGAATTTTAATCCATAAACAATTAATTGATTTATTTTTTAATGATTAATTAATGATTAATTTCTGCAGCTCTAGTCAACTCTAATCCAATAATTGGTTGCTGAGTACAAGCTTTGACACACATATCTTACTAAACTGCTGTCAGTCATTTGCAAAAAAAAACAATAAATATACTTGGACGTGTAATAACAGAGCTGGAGTGACAGCTGATAGCTGTTCATACTAAATAACTATGCGATTGTAACTGCCTTTTACCACGTTTTTCTATGCTACGGCTACTGAAAATCGCCGAAAAGCAAAAAAAGTTGTAACAGTTTTCAGCAATTTTAAATAAAAAAATGCAACAAAAATCGAACTTTTACATCAAAATGTAGCATTTGTGACTCAACTCACAAACCTGGATTTACGACCTTTCACCAATACATGAGCGAAATGCAGATTGAAAATACATATACACCGTGAGCCAAAAAAACGTGCCACCGAACTTTTGTCCATATCTTTGCCAATTACCGACCAATTTTAAGAATTCTTTCACTAACACATGCTGTGGAAAATTTGTGATAACGTGATTATTAAATATCTCACCACACCTTAAAGTGCGTCTCTCACGGCATGATCATGTGCAGATCAACGTCTTTGAATAAACTCGTAAGTTGAAACAAGTGACTAAAAAACTACAATTGTTGCCTTCATCACAATTCCAAACAATGTAACAGCGGTTGCCAAAACAACAACTTGACTAATAAAGGCTGCAATTTAGTGAAAATAAATAAATAAAAATCGGACTTACTGCAATGATAAGTTTGATGCTGCTCAAGACTGACAACCACTGTGAGGCACATAAAAAATGGAACATACACAATTTACATCGACTGAGCAATTGGACAGTTTGGGAAACAATTAGCCTTGATGATTGCAGTGAAGAATGGTCAGATTAAACATCATGTTCTAGCGTTCAACACGACCATCCTTTACGACAATAACTGAAGCTAATTGTTTCCAGAAACCGAAACTATCCAATTGCTTGATCTACCGGAAGCTGTATGTTCCACTTTCTAATGCACCACCGTCTAGTTGTTTATTTTCTTATTTATTACCAAATAATAAATAAATAACATTTGCTACCATAAGGTACGACACAACGTCTTACCTGTCGTTCAGGATCTAGCAGGATTGGATAGCGGCAGCTGGTATCCTGCTGCCACTTCACAGCAGCGCTGCGGCTGCCAAATGACATGACCACAATCTGAGCCCCAGCTTTGTCAAAGTCCGCCTTCATACACACATTCTACTGTTCACTATTACGACTGTGACAAGCATCAATATTCTGATTCAATCATCAATTAGCGCTATAATGCCATCAAATATGAACAATAAAAATCCAACCAGACAAAAATGAGTAGAAACATAACAAATACATTCATCCAAAATGTCATCTTTTTGTCCATCCAAAATCAAGAATTCCATCCAAAAGTTCATCCAAAATTCTGACTTTTGTTCAAATTTCGTCCACATGCAGAAAAGTATTCACCACAAATTTGCACACAGGCAAATATGTACTGATTTCCAAGCCTGCACAAAGAAATGCAGCATTTCTCTATATTACGCTATACTTGTTACATTGAAAATTTAGAGTGCTTTTAATGTGTGCACTAATTTTGTATTGTGCAACCAGCATGTTTACGGACACAAGAAATATTTTGTCCAAAATGTCATTTTTTGTCCATCCAAAATCACCAATTCCATCCCAAATTTCGTCCATATTTCATCCAAAATTATGAACTTCGTTCTTTCGTCCAAAAAGGATAAATTTTGCGATTTCATTCGTTTTTCATCCAAAACGAATTTGTTTGTGTCCCTAAGAATGAGTGGACAAAATTGAGTGCAAAAAGAATGCAAACGTCTGAAACAGAGAAGCTAACTAACACACTCAAAAAGTTCAAATCTCCACCGAGCAGTGAGGACATTGTTTTATTCATAGCTCTCTACAGACTAACAATAGCAAACAAAGACTCTTGTAAAAAAATTACAGAATCCTGATTGCAATACAAACTGCTGCCAAAATCTGATCACTTGCTCCTTCAGTCACATCGTGTATACAAAATTTATCAAAATTTGAGTAATCTGGCAGTGAGACGAGACAAACCGACATCGCCGAAAAGTACACATTCACCCCCCACTGTCGTGCCCAAGCAGCTAAAGTCAGAGCTCGAAACAACATTCTCAAGGCCTTAGCAGGCACATCCTGGGGCCAACAGAAAGAGACAATCATACTTACCTACCAAGC
>Ga0209052_1000342_pt1 | contig 14138 bp, 9 predicted proteins | sample WorMetHEROISLAND_2_FD_187409 | JGI IMG/M metagenome (GOLD analysis project Ga0209052, IMG submission 187409) | Marine gutless worms symbiont microbial communities from Max Planck institute for Marine Microbiology, Germany - Olavius sp. 4 HERON... | ecosystem: Host-associated > Annelida >...
AAAACAGTAGTCACGAGTCGACATTGTCATATGATCGACGAAATAAAAATGTTTTCAGTTTGTGCCGAAAAGTCAACAGAGATGTTGCAGTGGTGATGTCGTCTGGCAGTGAGTTCCACAGCCTGGTGCCAATGACAGGAAAAGCCCGATCGCCAAGTGTGGAGTGTCGTGTAGCAGGGACAATTAAAGCTGCAGTAGACGCAGAGCGTAGTCTTTGTCTTGGACGGAGGTCGGATACTCTCGTAAAGACACATTGGCTGCTGTAGGAATCGGCACTGAGTCAGTTTCGCAAGACTGGTGAAAGAACGCTCACGCTGGGATACCGGCTAGACATGGTCTTTCATCAGATTCGCATCGGTCTCTTCTTCATGGACCACGACCTGATCAAGAGAAGTCTCGAGAAGGCTCAAACGTAAGCTGACTTGCTTTCTCTTGTAGCACCTAAAGTCCTGATTCCAGCGACTGATCTGATTCAGGGCAACTGGTTGAGTTTAATTAGATTGATTGTTGCAATCATCCCTTGTGCTTTGTGCTTAGCTGGTGGACGGTGTGATGATATGCTGATTTATTGTGAACAGTACAATTACTTTCAGGAAGACTTATTTTTGGTGAAAAAAAGTAAAATGAAACTAAACTAAATGCTCAGAAAAATGCAATTTTGGATAACACTTTGAAAGTCTCTGTACTTAACGATTTGATCCCCGGGACTGAGAGAGGATCCTGCAACAAAGACACTCACTTTCTTGTCCCCAAAGTTTGTATTTGTCTTTGCTCGGTTTGTGATGTTAAATAAATAGTTTAATAAAAATTACCTAAAATCCGTTGCACAGGTCAACTCGGTAGTCATGTGTATTTGTGATGTCTTTTTGCCATGACAACATCTACTGCATTTTGCTGCAGTGGTAAGATTTTTTGCTTACAACTACTGTCATGAGTGATGATGATACATTACACTACAGAATTATTTCTGGTATACCAATTACAGTAAAATTAAATTACGGTTTAGTTACAAAACAAAATTCACTAAATGTGTTAAAATAGAAAAAAATATAAAAAATTAGGTTTGAAGCTGTATTAAAATAGTGTGTTGGTGATGAGAGCATGTTTGTTGTCAGGCTGATAGACGAGGGGGGTGACTGGGACCGACGTAACCGACTCAAGGTCTACCGCGGCACTTACTGCATGGCTGTACGAGACTTCAAGCAAGCCGCCAGCCTCTTCCTTGACACTGTCGCAACTTTCACGTCCTACGAACTGATGGACTACAAGGCTTTTGTGACATACACAGTGTTCTGCAGCATGATTGCATTGTCTCGACCGGATCTGCGTGAAAAGGTAGGCCTACCTTGTCCTGGTTCCATTGATACAGTAAGACATTTTCAGATAGTGGCTTCTTGAGTTTTATCAATCGTGCATAACAACGTGGCCTATGTGAGGCCTGCAGTTATCTGAGATAAACTATGTCATGTATGCAGTGAAAATGCTGTATAAGTCATTTGAGCACAATTCTACTGATTGCAGGCACATCTGTATATCTGTAGGAAAAGTTACTCCGTAGCCAGACTGTTATCAGCAGTTGTACCTTAGTGATCTTATTTGGACTAGATGGCTTGCTGAAATTGATGAAAAATACTAGTAGTGTAGTATTTGAGTGACTGCTGCTAAATGTACAGAGTGGCACAAAATAAGTGAAACATTACTTTTTCAATTTTTTTTAGTTCTGTATACATCACAAATACACGGAAAGCTAATGTAACACATTGACAGTAGTTGTACAACTGATCAAAAAAGTGTTTAACTTGACTGCGCCTTACTGCAACAATTGACGTTAATCTTTTCAGAAACAACATAGAGAATGTATGTTCCACTTTTTTATGTTCATCATGTAGAAATTATCAAAACGTGCATTTACACACCTTTTAGTTTATTTGACCTATTTTGTTGGACCTGTCGAGGCTGTTGCTTTTATACTGGTGCCAACAGTAAACTTATTGGAATTGCATTTTGTTTTAATGTGTACATGGTACCGAAAGTACTACAATAATCTCTGCATCTTGTATATTTAAACATGCTGTTCTTTGCATTTCTGAATTGTGATTATGTTTTGGCTTGATGCTAGGAATTGAATAACACTTTTGATGTTATGTCTTGTGTTTGTGATTTATTTTGTATTATATTTACAGGTTATCAAAGGTTCTGAGATCCTGGAAGTGCTGTATGGTTTGCCAGATATCCGTGAATATCTCTTCTCATTGTATGAATGCAAATATGAACAGTTCTTCTCACTGCTTGGTAAGCCATTCGTTGTGTGGAATTTTGTTACATACTTTACTCAATACCCGTATTGATTTTACCACTATAAAAACAGCTTTAATTTTGCAATTGCTTTCACGTGAAGTTAGTGACGTGTCTTTGCCGGAAGCTGTATTTCTTTTTTATTTCAGGGCACTGATGTGGGTTTTTAGAAATACAGTTTTATGCAATAATTTAATGTACACTATGAAGTAACCAATGGTCGGTCAGCCTGGTAGTAAAAACTGAAAACTGCTGGGTAACAAGAAATTAACTAGAAATAACAGCCAGTTAGCCCAAGCAACCTGGAAAATTTCCCAGAATTTATGAAGGCAGCCCGGCATGAAATCAAAAAGTTGTTTGATGCATCGAGTCTTGTGGTTCAGTTTGTTTTTGTTCGAGTCTAGTGCTATACTTTGCCCTGGTGTTTTACCGATGATGTAAGTATTGTCAGAACTCATCCGCTACTACGACTATGAGGCTCCTAGACAACTGCGATCTTGCGGCGAAAACATTCTACAGAACAGTGCAGCAGTTCTGAACTTTTCTAAGCGTGCTTTTTGTCATGCCTCACCTACAGTCTTCCTCAAACTGTGATTTCTGATTTGACTGTAACAACTGGTGCATTTAAAAATCGGCTTAAATCTGCTCTGTACGGTCGTGCTTTCCTGCAGTGACTCGTGACTTGTCCACACTTGCGACTCTTCACCATTGTGAATGATTTGACGTGTGTATAAACCATGTAATAAATAAAATAAATAAATAAGTAGATAATGCGGACTTGTCTTTCAGCACAAGTTGAACAGACGTTGAAGCATGATCGCTACCTGTCGGCACATTACCGCTACTACGCCCGTGAGATGCGAATCCTTGCCTACAAGCAACTACTCGAGTCATACAGCAGTCTCACCCTTGACTACATGTCCAAGGCATTCGGCATCTCTGTCTCATTCATTGACCAGTCAGTCATCATTTACTCGCAGTTATACACTCTGCTTCAAAAAACGTCCCACCTGTCGTTGTGCATGTGTTCACCAAATATTAACTGATTTTCCAAAAAAAAATTCTTTCGCTGTCAAACTGTGTGGAAAATTTGCAATAGTAATAATTAAATATCGTACCATGTATTCACAGCATCGCTACACTACGTTGTGAAATGTAAATGCATGAAAAACTAACAATGATAGACAGCAAGTGAACAAAAAGGACACTCAGATGAAGATCACGCTGAATGATGCGAGACTGTGTTAGACCTGTCTCTGTGGATGTCTGGCGTGTTGAACGATGTGTTTGTCTGGCTTATGGTGGTGACACACAGTCAAGAAACTTGCACAAGAAATTTGCACACGTTTCTTGCATCAAATTTTCGTGCAAGTTCGGCTGACGACACATCAAATAAAAACGGGCGTTCTTGGATGAAACAAATAACTTTCTCAATACTTTCTGTCGACCTCTCTGTGGGCACAGAATTTGTATTTGAATAACTTAAATAACTTAAAAAATAGATCAGAAGACACATAATATTAACTTTGTACAACAAATTGTCAACAACATCAACACAGCAAAATGAAAACATGGCAGCGATAGGCAGCCGACCAATCAGAGCTCACCATTCTAGTCACGTGCATGCACGTTTCTTGTATGGAATAGAGCGGTGCTGTATTCAGTGCAAGAAACTTGTACAAGAAAAATTTTGTACAAGAAACCATGTCAGACGGTCAAGTTTCTTGTACAAGTCGACTTGTACAAGTTTCTGGACTGTGTGTCACCACCATTAGTAGGCCTGCGGCAGTTCATCCACGGTTGTCACGTTATCTTTAGTACGTGCCTGTTTCAGTTTCAGTCTGTCACTCTCATGCATTGTTTGATCCATGCTTCCTGTTTCTCAAATCTTTTTCAGCAAAGTGTCCAGGCCTTCCCTTTTGCAGTTTATCGTCAAAAATTCTGTCAGTATCCTTCTTGAACCACATTGTTTAAACTGGTACGCATTCTTTGTAAGTGCTTTGTCTTCATTGCTAAATGGCATGTTGCATTACCCCTATTTCATCACTGCAATAAAACTTATTATTTACAACAATATTGTCTGTTTTTGTTTAAAAACACCGAAAATATATCTAAAACTACACGATGATTAAATTTTATCGTGAAAATTAGCAGAAAATTGCTTCAGAAGATGTGTTTTGCATATGTAGCTATTTGATTACAGTGATTTTTGAACATTTATATTAGTGCTGTGCGAATGGTGTTTTTTCATTTCGAATTGAATCGAATAGTTATCGTCGGTCTCAAAAGTCGCCAGTAGTAAGTACTTGTTAAATAAATTCAACTGTTTTTATGGCACAGCACACTGAATCATTTGTATTGTCCGAACCAATCTGTGCGAAATGGTTCCATATTAGACTACGTTTTAGAGTCTTTAGACGACACAGACAACTCCATGTTTGTTGATTTTGTTGTTGCTAGGCGTGGTTGCTAAGGTGAAAAATCGGCGTCATTCTGTTAAATAAGTAAGAAATTGGTGACGGTAAGTATTCGAAAATTTCGAATAATTGTTTGAATCGAATATTGAAGTAACTATTCGATTTGAAATTCCGAATATTCGCACAGCACTAATTTATATTTCACAACGTAGGTCTGCGACATGGTTAAGGTGTGGTGGGACATTTAATAATCGGGACATTTTTCTGTAACAAAGTAATAATAGTAATAGTGTTTCTGGTGCTGTCATCATGGCACAGCTGTTGCAAGAGTTCACCCGGTTCATCTGATGAATGTAGCACAGCACCGGGTGGCTGTCAACCTTTGGATCAAGCTGATCGGCTTAAACTGACACTATTCGGTTTATCACCATTCCAGAAATGCATTATAACAACGTGTCTACTCTTCCAGTTCCAGTTTCTGCTAGTAGTTGCCACGTCTTTTTCGCTACTTACTACTGATCGAATAAATTTACGTACCAAGCGGTATAGAAAATGCCATAAACTGGAACCAGTAGGCATTTTCTATACTGGTGCTTGCTATACGCTTGCATCTGCATTAAATAGCATGGTGTGGTGGTATATTCACAAATCTCTTTATTGCGAATTGTCCAGTGAGTGTGCCAGTGAAAGACTTTTGAAAATCGGTTAATATTTGGCAAAGATATAGACAATATACCAAGTGGCACTTTTAAAAATATTTGACACACAGTGTAGTAGTAGTAGTAGTAGTTTGTCAGACTGTGCTGGTGCTATTTGGAATGGCGAGCTATTCTTTCACTACACTGTGACTCCGAAAAAGTACATCTCTAAGTTTTCGTTATAGCTTACCAGATATACACTGATTTTCAAAATTATTTCGCTGACACATTATCCGTAAAATTTGCAGTAAAGTAATCATTAGCGATGCCGAAAATGTGTTGCTAGACTACATTGTGAAAAAATGCCAGAAAATTAGCATGTGCTGTGTGGGCTTGTGTGCTGGCAGAAGGTGGACATTTTGAACACCAAGTGTGACAACGCTAATTGTGACTAAATGTATGTGAACAATGATGACTTGCTAATGTGATAAATTGTGTTATTCAGCCTGTCTTATGGGCAATGTCTTCATTGTCTTCACACAGCATGTGGCTATACCATTCCAGTCTGTACTTTCTGATCATGAGCCAGTTGATTACTAAACAAAGGACTCTTTGACTCTTATTTTTGTCGGTGAAAATACCGAATTATGATGGGGTAGATATTCTTTACGCTTATCCTGTCCCTGACATATCAGACTACCTATGGGAAAGTTGTGTTGTAGGTAGCAGGCTCGTTTTTGTGTTCATATATGAGTACTCTAGTGTTAATTTGCACAACGTTAACACACAGCCATGCCTAGTGACTGACGAAGCAGCTTGATACGACAGATATCTCAGCGACCCACATGCCAGAGTCCACAGGGTGTTCACCGGCAGTGCAGCCAGATTCCAGCGCTGGCAGCGTGACTGGAACAGGGACCAGTGCGCTACTGTGGCCCAGTTACACACTGGCCATTCTCCGTTGCTGGCAGGCTATCTTCACCGGATCGGGCGCCGGGACTCCGCCACCTGTCCATACTGCAACGGCGGTGACGAGACGGCAGAGCACCTGGTCCACCATTGTTCAGCTCATGAGCAGGCCAGAAGGGACATCTGGCCGGGAGGACAGTTCAACACGGACCCATGACGCCTCTGGGACTTCCTGGAACGGATTGGGGCGGTGACCCGCCCCCCTGACCGGGAATGAGAGAGAGAGAGAGCAGCTTGATTGGTACTTGGTAGAGGCTGATTGTTGCATTGCAGTTGCCTGACTGTGTGCTTGCTTCGTTGTACAGGAAACGATAAAGAAAGGTGACGTGCTGCTGAACCGAGTCCAGAAGTTGAGCCGAGTTATTAACATTTGAAGCTGACACTTTGATTATAGGCTTTTTTCATAGAACAATGTTTGTTCGAATTTATGTGTTTTTGTGTCTGTGCCGTGAGCCATAAAAGGTTGACCTCTTTTTGTTTAACAGTTTCTTTTTAAATAATTCTTTCGCTGTTGCATTCACCGATGAACTGTGGAAGTAGCCGGAATAAAATCAACCACCTTGCCTACCTGCAGCCTTTATTGATTAACTTTATTGTTTAACTGTACAACCTTACGGCAACAGTGTTAGCAAGAATAATGTACCCACCATCTGTAATTTTGTCTAGTGATGAGAGCTAAAAATGGATGTGTCGAAGAAAACTACTTCCTAATTTACTACGGAGTGGTTTTGTTCCATACATTCATTTTAGCTCTCATGTTACTTCAGAATGCTACACTAGTGACATTATTTGACATAACATTGGTGCTTGCTATACGCTTGCATCTGCATTAAATAGCATGTTTGCATGCATGACTGAAAGCATGCATGAGTGCTGATAGCACATCATGTATTCTAAATTAATCTGCATACACAGTTAAGAACCTATCTGATAGATCTTTGCTGTAAATAGTCACATTTTACAATGTTGTTGAATTGATTAACATTGGTGTTGTTTTACATGTGAGCAGTAAAATTTACACAGTACTGTAATAACAGATTTGAGGTGAGGCTGTAAAACCGTTTATCTTTGAATACAACCATAACATCTATCGACATTTGCCCAACATTACTGTGAAAGTCAAAATTGGCGCCTTTTTGTTTGCCACGGTGTGTGAGTTGTCAATATTCATGCATTCTGCGATGAAGTACACAAGTTCTTTTTTCGTTAGCCAACAGCATTGCATTTCTCAGTTCAGTCACGGTAGTCTAATAATGTAACGTGTTTCCATTTTAAATTAGCCTCAATTTAAAATAGCAATATCATCGTATTATTTACTATATAAACTAATAACTTGAACATAAATTGCAGTGAAAGACTGGAGAGATTTGTTGTGTCAAGTGTTAGTTTTAAGGTATCCACATTTCAGCTGTGAAAGGCCTTATCGTATGTGATATGTCTGACTTACTTAACAGTGTGTGGTTCTCGGTGGCTCTGATTATAAGCAGCTGAGCCTATGTTCGTATGTGTTACGCTGCGTTGTGTTAATAAATTGAAACACACGCTTAAAAATGAAAATTACTGAACGAGATCGAGATCGCCCATCACTACCAGCCAATCGACTGATTTAAATATTTTAACCAACGTGTTTACCATAGAATACCTAAATCATTGTTTATCACGTGAGCTTTGTAATGTTTACGATTTATGAAGGTTCGCTGTTTAACATATGATTGTTTCCAGTTATTTTATCGGAATATACGATCAATATGAAATTTTCGTTTCGATTTTCCAACCTGCTTGGATGTTGTTATCGGAGTGGAAACCTTCTCTTTACTGATGACGGGTATCGACTGATCAGCCCCGTCGGCAACCGCGTCTCAGTCTTTGATCTTAAAGGTGCAAAGATGGAAACGCTGCCATTTGAAAGTAAAATGAACGTTATGGCAATGTCACTGTCTCCGTCAGGAAACATTCTCGTACTAGTTAATGAAGATGGTGATGCTGCGATGGTGAACATGAGCTCCCGTGCATCATTGCCTCTGTACAAGTTTCACGGCAAAGTACATGCCATCAGCTTTAGCCCTGACGGAAGGAAAGTTGCGGTAACACAGGACAATAATGTTCTTGTCTTTCACGCTCCCGGTCAAACCATAGAATTCAATCCGTTTGTTCTTTATCGTACATTCTATGGTGCCTACGACGAGACGACGTGTGTTGATTGGACGACGGACTCCAGGGCGTTTGTTGTGGGTGGTAAGGACATGCATGCTCGTGTCTATGCTGCACAGCGCTCCAGTAATCTCGTTGTCTATTCGTTGTCCAGTCACAAAGATGCCGTCGTTGGTGTCTTCTTTGAACCAGATTCCCTCGATGTCTATTCAGTCAGTCGTAATGGTCAGCTGTTTGTGTTCCAGTGTGATACTGATCTCTGTGATCTGACGAATGCTGACATCACCTGTCATCATCATCAAGACGCGTCTTCCTCTTCTTCAGATGACGATGTCGAACCAGAACAAACTAAGAAACGTAAAGGCAGCAAGGCAGTGACAGATTATGATAATTCAACGCAGAAGATTTTATACAAACGACTGGCAACGCACAATTACAATGAAGGTCGTGATACGTCTAAGCATCGATCGTATCTTACATGTGCTGCATTTCACAGAGAGACAAAAATCCTCGTTACTGGCTTTGATGATGGATCATTTACAGTGCATGAGATGCCACACTTCTGTCTGCTGCAGTCTTTCACCATATCAGATGGGTCATCAATGAATGCTATATCGTCAGTAGCAATCAACAAGACAGCAGAATGGATCGCTCTGGCCAGTAGTGAGATGGGACAGCTTTGTGTGTGGGAGTGGCAGAGTCAGACCCATGTACTCAAGCAGCAGAGCCACTTTGGCAGCATGTCTGGACTTTGCTATTCGCCAGATGCACAGTACATCGTCACAGGAGGACTGGATGGGAAGGTAAAAGTCTGGAAGACCTCCGATGGATTCTGTGTTGTTACATTTACTCAACATTTAGCTGCAGTGTCTGGAGTCACTTTTACCCAGACTGGAAAAGTCGTTGTTAGTTCTTCACTTGATGGCACAGTACGGGCCTTCGACATGAACAAGTATCGTAACTTCCGTACGTTCACGAGCCCTGAAGGCCGAGCTCCGTGTCAGTACAGTTGTCTAGCTGTCGACTCTAGTGGTGAAGTTGTTGTGGCTGGCACCTTAGACAGCTATGAGATCTACGTTTGGGCCATGCAGACTGGACGACTGCTTGAGATCCTGACAGGTCACGAAGGACCCGTGAGCTGTGTTGCATTCTCGACTGCACACACAACACTAGCGAGTGGCTCCTGGGATCACAGCGTTAGACTATGGGATGTATTTACTAGCAAGGGAGCACGGTCACTCAAGCCATTCTCGTGTGACGTGTTGGCACTGGCCTACAGTCTTGACGGCCAACAGTTAGCAGTCGCAACTCTGAATGGTCACATTTCTATAATGTCCGTGCAGTCAGAGGACATTACTCACACCATCGAGGGACGTCATGACCTGGGATATACTCGCCGTGATGGAGACAAGATCACTGCGAAGAAATCGGCTGACGGAAAGTCATTTCATACGCTGTGCTACACGGCTGATGGTAAACACCTTCTGGCTGCTGGACACTCAAAGAACATCTGTATCTACTCAGTTGAACATCAGATCTTATGCAAGAAGTTTGAGATTACATGTAATCTCTCATTTGATGGAACAGTGGAGTTTCTGGACCGCCGTAAGATGACGGAGTGGGGCAGTTTGTCACTAGTTGATGAGGGTGAGGCTGATGTGGCTGGAAAGTCCATATCTCTGCCCGGAGTGCGCAGTGGAGACTTTAGTTCCAGACACTGGAAACCAGAAGTCCGCGTCACCGGCGTACAGTTCTCACCCACCGGTCGTTCGTTTGCGGCCACAACGACAGAAGGTCTGCTGGTCTATTCACTTGACCAGACCGTGACTTTCGACCCATTTCAGCTGGATATCAATGTGACCCCTGACCTAATTCGCCAGGCTGTCACCAACCACGAACATCTGACTAGCGTTATGATGGCATTCAGACTGAATGAACGACCACTCATCATGCATGCCGTGCAGCATGTCCCACTGTCTGAGGTTGAGTACTTGTGTCGTGCTCTGCCTGACGTCTACATTGACAAACTCTTCAGTTTTGTAGCATCTCAACTTGACCAGTCAGCCGAGAAAGGATTCTATCTGACTTGGAACCGGCTGCTATTAGAATCACATGGTACCCGTCTCAAACAACGCTGTCTTGCCATGATGCCGGCCATCAATGACTTGCAGAAGAGTCTGCAATCTGTACAAGATCTGAACAAGATATGTCTGGAGAACGTCTACACACTACGCTACGAACAAACACTGGCAAGACTTCAACAGCCTCAGCTGACTGATGCTGCTGCTGCTGATGATGATGATGATGATGACAATGATGCTAGTATGAACTCCATGTAACCTATCTTAAACATTAAACCTGTCTTAATCTTTATCGATTATTTGTCATTTTATCAGCTATCAGTTTTGTTTCCAGCTGGCCAGTGTTTCTCCAGAATTATTCCGGTTTAGGTTCCTGCAAATTAGGCCAGTCCCCAAACATAAACTTTTGGAATAGTTGTGGCAGAACTTTAACAGGCTGGGTGACCTTTGTGTTGCCGTTTCTACTGTTGTTCATGATGATGATGATCGTGATAAATGCTTAGCCTTTAGGGATGGTAGGCTGAGTTGGTCATGGTGGTTGGGTAATTGGGTTGTACGGAGATGGTATCTTTTCAAAGGCAATCACCCACCCACGTACTAACCCTGCCCGTCGTAGGGCAACTGTGTTGATTGGACATGCCACCACCACAACTCGGTTCACATTATCGTAATCATTATCAATATTTGTTATTTTTTCTTCTGTCCTTTCGTGCCATTATAAGTTAGGAATGCTTTGAGTATGATTCCCGGTTACTTAACTTCACAGAACTAGCAATATTGTCATTTCTATCAGCTTTTCTATTAATGTATTAGATATTTAGTTAGTTAGTTAGGTTTTTCCTGTATTGAACTTATATACCAATGTATTGTATTATTATATTATAAAATAGTAAGTTGTAATTATTCCGCCATAACTTTACCCTTTTAACGTAACTTGCAGTGAAAGAATGGAAAGATTGGTTGTATTACATGCACAGTTACTTACTGCAGTCCTACTTTACTGTGTAACTGTAAAATGCTCTTAAGTGATGTTAGTATTGTTCGATTTTATTTTGTTTTTTACTGCATGTGACTTTTCATGTAAAACTTGGTCTTGGATGGTGTCATTTATGCTGGATTTTTCTTCTGATTTCTCTGATTTTTATGCGGAATCTCTTGCAGTGATTTCTTCTACCTGTTGCTGCACATTTCTTTGCTGTGGTCTGTCACTCTGTCGTCTGTCACACTCCTGCCTCCTGCTCAAACCGTTCGACGGATTTAGATATCATTAAATTGCCAGGTGCACTTATGGGCTCCAATGACACATTGTCTTAGATGGGGGTTTCTAGACTCCAGAGGAAGGGGAGATTTTGCGGTTGAACCTCCAGCCAAAACATGCAAATTTAAATTGCTGCCGAACCGTCAGTCCTATGCTGCCACCTGGTGAATACAAATGAGGAGTTGCCACAGAGATTCGGCCTTTTGTAAAAATATTTTTGGTCATTGTTATACTTACTTGCAATGGAAATGATAGTTACAGGTTGCACATTTCTGCCACGTTGACAAAAATGAATGGCGTTAGAAGTAGTCAGCTGGTGCAGTTTTTGAATTTTATGTGATTACCTGCCAGCATTAAGTAACGTTGATGGATATGCTGTCTGGAATACAAGAATATTGGCTACAACTTTTTATGTTAATTAAAAGTTTGGCAAGGTTTGTGATTTGCGCCGGTAAAATCTACAGTGTTGTATTTGCTATTTTTGTCTTGCATGACTGATTAAGATTTCATTGAAATCAGTCTTCTGAGTAGCTATTCTCAAAACACATTGCATTAATGATACAGGCTAATGAAATAAAACTATGATATAGAACTAAAATTATTGTCACAAACAAAAGAAAAAATAAAAGCTCAAATGTTAACATTTCAGTTAACTGCAACTATACAATATAAAATTGGCTGCTAGAAAAAAAAACTAAAATGCATTTTAAAAGCAAAATATTACTATTTTTACTGATTTCGATAATCAAAAGTATAAGAAAAGGCAAGAGATTTTAATATTTTAACTGTAAAATGATTGTACAATGTCACAACTCAAAATAAAACAAACAAAAGTAATAGCTATATGATTTGTGCAAGTCAAATATCACGCAACTCTGCAAGTAATCTAACGGACTGTATGCCGGAATACATAATCGGACCGACAGACAACATGCGGTGGCAATACCGCACTTTGAACTATCATGCGGCAGAGTAAAATTTTTTTATACTGTGTTACGAAGTAAGTGTTATTGCTCATAGTACGCAGCTTGAGTCTATTCTCATACCTATCATATGACGTAATGTTAATCAAATGAAAGTACCGAACGAACAAGTGAGTACCATCGTCGCTGAAAAATGTTTGAGATGGCCCATCACTACAAACCAACCTGTTTATCACGTGACTTTTTTATTTGTAAACTTTGTTTGAGTAAACTGTTTTGAAAATTGCATTTAAGTCGTTTGACAATAATAATAACATTTGTTAGTGTGGAAGTGATGTTTGCTAAATTAGCGCCGTGGTGGATTATGCACGAATAACTCGCTGGTTGAACGGAAACTAACACCACGTCGATAACACAGTCTGTTGCTATGCTGGTTGTTGACTAGCACGCTGGTGTTGAGCAGAAGTACACATTTGCGTCCGAATAACAACGAAGTTTAGGTTGGCTGTGGTTTGTTCATGTTCCTTATTGATTAATTAATTCACGGGAATACATTATACAGTTACACTAGCAACTGGCAGTGAAGGTAGCAGATGTTAAAGCTCCTAAATTCACTAACACCACTCCTATTCTCAAATCTCTTCACTGGCTTAAAATTAATGAACGTATTCAATATAAAATTCTCTATCTCACCTTCAAACTTCTCTATACCATGCAATCTCCCTACCTGTATGACATGATCTCTCTCCAAACTCCACGTAATACTCGATCTTCATCTGTTGTCACTCTTGCTCGTCCACCAACTCACTCCTCCTTAAAAATTACCAGTCGTTCCTTTCGCTACGCATCGCCTTACCTCTGGAATAAACTTTCTCACTCACTTCGTCAGCCACGTCTTGATCTGCCTCTTCCTGATTCATCTCTTCTCCACAATAATCTCACCTCCCGAGTGTCATCATCACCACTCTTATCATCCATCACCCCGTCATTCTTCCATTCCAAACTCAAAACTTTCCTATTTCTCATTCCTACCCTCCATAGACATCTGGCACCTCTTCGGACTGATTTCATGGATACCCAGACTGCATTACGGCTTTTTTCTCTGTTTCAGTTTTTTTTCTAGTTTTCAGTTATCGTTTTTCCTTCCGTTTTAGTTTTTCTGCCGTAGGTCTCTTATCTCTCCCATAACCATCTGTTCTTGATTTTTATTTGTCACTTTTTTAGTTCCATTGAAAACATTTTTGTTTTCTTTTAGTTCGTGTGCTAGATTAATCTGGCAGCTTGCCTGTCAGTTTTCCAGTGCAAATCATCTATCGTATCGTATCGTATAGGCCTACTGCATGCCGTTGCTAGATTTTACATGGTACACTGCAAACATGTGCAATGAGATGTGGTGCATTTATGTT
>Ga0209052_1000345_pt1 | contig 14100 bp, 9 predicted proteins | sample WorMetHEROISLAND_2_FD_187409 | JGI IMG/M metagenome (GOLD analysis project Ga0209052, IMG submission 187409) | Marine gutless worms symbiont microbial communities from Max Planck institute for Marine Microbiology, Germany - Olavius sp. 4 HERON... | ecosystem: Host-associated > Annelida >...
TAACTAAAATAATTTAGTTAAACTTTTTAGTTAGTAACTATTTTTTGTCAGTTAAACTGCTCCCTTAACTTAAATTTTTTTCAATTAGTTAAACTAATGGTCTAACTTAAAAAAAGTAGTTAAACTATTAGTTAGTAACTTTTTAGTTAACTTTTGCCCATCACTGAAACCATCTCGGTGACAGACGAGTAGGCGACAGTGGCGCAGGCACTAAACAACCGATGACAGACGACTCGGCGACAGCCTATGAGCGAATCCTGCACGCGTAGTGGCCGCTTGTAGGACTTCATGGGCAAAAGCATATAAAAAGTTACCAAGTACAATAATAATGTAAATGTATTTTGGTTAAGCCATAAGGTTTAACTGGTTCAAAATGGTTTAGCATAATAAACTTTATCTAAAACATACTAACTAAGAACTTCACCAGAAGTCGTTAACGGTGTCGTTTTCATGTGTGGACACCGCCTACAGCTTAAACAAACGCGTTTATTCATTTATTCATTCGTTCGTTCATTTATTAGGCCTATATTGCATGTCATGGGGAACAGAGAATACGACAACACATATACACATGGATAAAGAAGCGATTATGGCCTAAAATTTGACACACGCACAGTAGTGAAATTGGGTAAAAAAAGTCTATACCGGTAAGACTACAATGCTCCACGTCCTCATGTTGTGCGCTGACTCTATAGCGTACAGTCGTTTCAGCATTTCCTTTAGTCTGTCGCCCACTCATCAAACCTATGGTTGCACAGTCGTCCTAGCGTGTTGCCCACTCGTCCGTTGCCAAGATGGTTTGTCGCCAAAACGTCTGTCGCCCAGTTGGTTTGTCGCCCAAGTGACTGTGCTCCAAATTCTATAACGGCAGTGTACTGTAGTGTATAATGATCCTCCATTATAACTCACAAAGTACATTATGTCAATATCAATCGTATATGACAAAAAGCAGAAAGCACTGTAGCAGATTCAGGAAAACATATAACAATCAAACTAACAAAAAACCAAAACCTAAAGTAAGTTAAACTAGTTATAAACGTAAACAAACAAGAATATTCACACACACACAGACACAAAATCGTTTTCATTGTGTCATGCTACTTTCATATATTACATTCAACATTGGCAAACAGCTTCTGCTTTTCTATATACCAAATGCATGCAAATTACTGACAATTATTAAAGACATTAATAAATCAAATCCTTCAATCTTTTTGCATAACAGCTTACAGAGCTCCTAAACTATCTAAGCTTACTGAACCATGGTTAGAACGAGACAAAGATAAACATTTCAAACTGGCTTTTTTACCGTATAGCAGAGTTGTCAAAAGAAAGAAAACAACAAGTCTCGATGTGACACAGCAAACATTTAGTTGGGCTGACTAATAACTACTGATCAGTAAAACAAGAAACTAGTATACTGCATAATTAACGCATATTAAATAAGCAATAAAGCTCCAACAAGTATGTATAAATTGACAATAGATTGTAAGTCAAAACAAGCGTACTGGTATAACAACTAAAAAACGTCATTTGATTAAGTTGACGACTTCATTTTTGCAGTGAGGTAGTCGAGTCACTCAGCCCAAGTCCAAGTTCAAGTTCAATGACAAGACATAATTTGAGCATGCAGCAAAAAACAACAAGACAATAAAACGTTAGAAATTAGTCAATGAGTATGTTAACACAATAATTAGTTGAAATACAAAAATCAATGATATGATGCATGATTTGCACTGGAAAACTGGCAGGCAAGCTGCCCGTTTAATCTAGCACATAAACTAAAAAGAACTGAAAAAGTTTTAAACGGAAATGAAATGAGAGAAACATAAATCCAGAAACAGATAGTTAGGAGAGAGATAGAAGCAGGAGATCAGAAAAACTGAAAAGGAACGAAATAACGATAACTGAAACTCGAAAAAAACTGAAACGAGAAAAATGCGCAAGCAAGTCCAGATATCCGTGAAATCACTCCGAAAGGGATGCCTGATGTCCATGGAGGGTAGGATTTGAGAAAGAGAAAGTTTTGAGGTTGGAAAAAAGAATGATGGGGTGACGGATGATAAGACTTGTGATGACGACAATGATGGGAGGAGACGATAATGGAGGAGTGATGAATCAGGAAGAGGCGGATCAAGACGTGGCTGACGAAGGGAGTGAGGAAGTTGATTCCAGAGGTGAGGTGATTTTTAAGGAGTGAGTAGGTGGACGAAATATTTTTACCAGCGCAAGAACTTATTATTATTACAACCTAAAATTCTACTGACGTTAGTCTGGACAACGAGTTCTCTCGAGAAGAGCTGGCAGCGACTGAAAATCACTTGGGTGGGAAAGACAGGAAGATCTGTATGTCATCAGGAATGAGATGAAATAAGTGTGCTGAGGGGGGTGGTATACAGGATGAATAGAAAGGGACCGAGAACTGAGCCTTGGGGTATGCCATAGAGAGAATCATGGTGCAGTTATTTCCAAGTCACACAGCACTGAGTCTGAGTCCAGAGGGTCCGAGTCCGAGTCACCAGAGTTCGAGTCTTGAGTCCAGGTCTTGAGAAATAAGTACTCAAGTTTATACTGCCAGAGTCGAGTACTACATCACTGTATTTTTGCTGATGCTGTTTCCTTCTCAGTCAACTCCTGCGTTTCAGCCTTTGGGTCCTTCAGAACATACTTCTTGATTCCCTTCCACAGATTACAGTAATATTGCTCCAAGTCAATGCCAGGAAAGTCGATGGCAAACTCCTGTGACAAAATGCATGACAGAATTGAACTATCCACTGGTTCAAACAAACAAAAACTGACAAAAATTAATTACTACTACAAGCATAAGCAAGCACATTTCTTCTAAATATGGTAACAAACAGTAAACGAAAGAACAGTTTCACTACTTTTTTGTACTTTTTTGCTGTAACTCTTAACTTCACCATAATTAAAACTACATCGGTGTCTGCCTTCAGTACAATACTGCATATTCACCTTGGCGGCTCAGTGGTTAGGGCATTGGATTCATGACCAAGAGGTTGCAGGTTCGACTCGCGGCCGGTCCTCTATCAAGTAACAACACTGGGCAAGACGTTCACACCTACATGCCTCTGTCAGTGCAAGTGGTTGGTGTCGACTCATAACTTTCAGGTTACGGTTCGACTCTCATCACGAGTCATTTGCAAGCAATCTTGAGCACGTTGCTCAAGTCAACTCAGCCTCCTACCCTCAGCAGGTGGGAAATGAATAGTAGCCTACGGGCTACAGGGTGAAGGCCTAGTGTGTCTGATGGGGATGGTGGTATCAGCTGACTGCTCTGTGAGTTCAATTATTCTTCGTTGGCGCATGCAATGGATGGCCGCATAATGTGCAGTGGTATCATTAGCTGACACAAATCAGCTGCCACTGACGAGGCTGTAAAGTGCTCCTGGTGATTAGCAAGTACTTGACCCTTTACCTTGGCTCGATGTAATGAGCTACAATAAGACTTGGATGAGGTGGATTATTATTACATTATAATTACTGAAGCAATTAACAGCTACAAATAACCTTTCTATCATGTTCAGTCATGTCTCTGTACATTCTCATCGTGTTGTCATTAGACCAGTTGTAGCCATTCGACGTGAAGAATCTCACAACGTCCAAAAACAACCATGTCCGGCGGTACAGTTTCACCAACCTTAACACCACATGACCATTAACTGATACACCATAGTTCCCACACAGGTACACCGACTCCGACTGTCTCCATTAACACTGCAGTTCATGCTGTGCTGTGTGGTAATAAGTTTTTTCAAAAACAACATCAACAATCACAATCACAATTCAGTTGTGATACCATAGTTTTGATCACTTTCCAATCTAACTTACACCAAAAAAATTACCAAGCAACTAAGTCACTGCTGTGTAACATATACATTAAGACTGAATCATTAGTAACTGTGCATGCAGGTATGGAAGCTAAGATGTAAGGTGTAAAAATTTCTCAAGCAACAGTACTGCAATTACTGCGGTAAACCTTTGCAAGCATGATGCTGTAATGACTTAAATTACTATCATTCCTCCAGCTTTGCACACAATAAATTCCAATACAGTTTGAGTGTGTGTCAACTTTTGGCCCATAACAACAATAGACAGTGGCTTAGTGTGACACAGTAAGGAAAGAGTGGAACATTTACTTCTGTCATGCACAAAACGATTAAGCGGAATGCCAGCACCAGTTTGTGGAATCTACAGTCTCACATGTGCTTAAGGATTACTCGAATACATTGCAATTTCTTGCCTCTACCTTGTGCTAATGGGCTGGATACAACAACAACCTCTACAACTGCTGCTACTACCTTCTGCAAATGGGCAGGATACAACAACAACCTCTACAACTGCTGCTACTAGTGATCAGGATGTTTGAAACTGTATGATGATACCGGGCATGATATCAGACACACACCAGTGACTGAAGAAAATGATGAAAAGCACACAAACAGATAGGAACAATTACCTTGGCTGTCGACCAGTCAGAACCAGAATGCAGTCAGCTATCAAGCAGCGAAGTGGAACGTAAACTCGAGTCCAGTACCAATACAGAACCCTACAACAACAGTTCGATCGTGTCACGTGTTCTAGCATTGCAATAACAAAAAAATCCAACTGACAGTCATGACACAAAACTCAGTACTTTGTCACACTTTAACCGACAATCTGCATGTTTCACTTTTCACACTGCATATTGACAGTACATACACCAATGTGCCCAATGACAGATGCCCAAATTAAGCTGAATAAAAACTACTACAGTTAAATATCCATAAAACCATAACAGACAAAAAACAATCAGTTGGCACATCAAGATCTGCACAAAATAAAAAAATAATGTCATCAACATCATATTTTGTACGTTTTTTCCTATCTGGCCATCATGTGATCATTAGCCAGGCCAGATTAAGGCTCATGATCAAAAACCTCAGAATCCATTTTGCACATGGCTCAATACATCTATGTAACCAATCCAATGAGAATAACACTGCCAAAATTGTTGTAATTCCAAGCATATTGTTGAAACATGCTTTCTGTGCTTTTATCATAAAGTAGCGAGTGAACGAATGAGTAGTTTTACATCCCGATTGAGTCTCAACACATTATAGGTCATGTTGCGGACAGTCAATCACTTACTTTGGTACGGACAACAAAAAACAACAGCAAAAATCACACAAACTAACACTAAAACCTAAATTACAGTAGTAAACTACCTACATGATGAACATAATACTAACCAACAACAGATTCAAGTACACACAACAATCTATCGATGCACAACTAAAAACTGGGGCCACATTCTAGAAACTTTCCTAAAACATATTCCAAAGATCTTCCTATGTCCGTCAATTTAGGAATTCCAACATTTTCTTTTCAGAATTCTCCATGGCTTTCTTTGCATTTCCTAAGAAGTTATTCTTTTTCTTATCTCTGTAAACTAGTTCAACCAATCAGATGTGCTTATACAGACCACGTGATGTAATCACCCCAGTTTAAAAACTTCTTTGGAGAAAATCTTTGGAAAACTTCTTATCTTGGTACGTCGATGGAAAACATAATTTACACACCGCTTCTTTGTTTTGAGTTGACCAAATGCAAATTTGCTCGACTTACTCATTGCCGATTTAACAGCATGGTGACATAAATAATATATGACACTACATACGCCGTCTAAACTAAGTGTCAACAATGCGTACTTTTGTAAAAATGTTGTTATTATTATGCATCTTTCTTTTGTACGACAAAGTTAGTGTTTTCCTACATATTTTCCTAATTTTTTTTCCAAAGATCTTTCCAAAGAAGTTTTGAGAAAGCACCCTTTCCTAATATCTTCCAAAGATGCTTTCCAACGAAGTTTCAAAAATGCGCATCCTTTCCTAGGAAAAGAAATATTCCAAAGATCTTCCTAAGAAGTTTAGAGAATATGGCCTTAGGAGCCTTTTACGCCATCCAGCCAGGAAATGGATTGTGCTTATTCTATAGCTCCAGGGAGACACATGGGACTCAAAGCAGTTGGTTGCCACCTTGTCAGTGCTGACACGGCGGGAATGGCTGGTATTTGGACTCACACCTGTCCTTATAACACTGCTATAGTAACAGATGACAGTAAAAGAAAAAATGCATACTACAATATTTGAGTAATATTTAATATTGATTGACAACTGGATGTCTGACTACAGTAGTCTACTGGCCGACAGCATTTACAGTAAATTGCTATTTTGTGTATGCTCAAGACACCTTCAACATAGGCACAGTAAAACCGTAAGCATACACAGGATATGGTGACAACTCACTCGCTGGTGGTGCAGAAGCCAAGACGTGAGAACGGTCGTCTAACTGGCAGCTGAGAGTATGGCGACTGTATTATATACTTCGTCATTCGAGCAACTGCAGCATACAATAGTTTGAACTACACGTAGACCAAATAAAAGGTAATGCAGCAGCAATTCCAAAGCTCTTTACTCATTAAAAATTTAGCAAATTAAATGTTTGGGTCAAGCAAAAGATTCGCAGATGAAACCGTTTATACTGCCAGTTTTATACTGCCAGTTTTATACTTCCCTGTTTTCAATCAACAAGATTTATAAAGTAAAGCTATTATTATTATGTTCTGTAATGGTTGACTTTCATCACTAGCCAACAGGCCAGGCTACCAGTCAGTGAAAAATTTCTTTCTTAAACAGTTACCGCATTACTGTTTTGCAATGCTCTGCAGTGCCGAGTGTTATGTTACTCTCAAAAATAAATGACCCTGTACAAAAAACAGCTCTTCACTTACAATTTTCCGAAGAACAAAAAATAAAGGTGTTATTCAGGCTCGGGCAAGGCTTCTGGGAGCCCTGGCGTTGCCTGGGCAAGAACAGTTCAGTTTACTCGATCTTAAGTCCCACGCTCATGAGCTCACGTGTACTGTTTAACGCTTACTAGCAATTGCGTGAATACGACAAAGTAAGGGCTCAGATAATAACAATAAATACATCCATTCATCCAAGGAATAGTCAGATTTCTTGAAAAATGATCGCACGATAACAGACCACTGATGCAAGCCCATTTCAAATGATCAGTTTTGCCATCGAACATAGAGTAAAAAAAAATTGTTTTTCTGAGCGACGACGGCCAATGTTGTGTGGTCCGGGAAAACCTTCCCCACTTTCTCCCCATTGACAGACCTGACCACATTTACACTAAGGTCAAACAAAAGGAACAACATACCAGTTAACAGTTGTCAGAGTGAAACAGTAAATTCATTCATACCTGAATTATAAGCTGTGTCAGCGCCTTTATTTGTCAAATGATAAACCTGCAGCTGCTGCTTCTGATCTGCTCTGAATCACAACATATATAATAAAGCAAACCTTTGCACAATTTAACATGATTTGAAAATGCTGGACGTAATTATACTTCCAAAATATCCACACTACAGTCAGCACTACCATTGCTCAAACAAACGTCGTTAACAACTGTGGAAATCGTATACTGTGGATGAAATGTCAAAAAGGTCTGGAACTGTCGGTTTTGGCCTCAATCCAGTCTTGAGTTCTTGGTCTTGGCCTCGAGATCTGTGGTTCTGATCGTTCTTGAGATTGTGGTCTTGTTTACGTCCATGCCGGACAACACCTAAATGCCATTACGTTGAGCCTACAGCAACAGTCTGAGATCATAACTGTGTGCTACACAAGACTAACTTGTTCATTGTGGCAATGTGCCAGCCAGCCGCAATAACTGCATTGGCCGCCATGTCAACTGGAATGATATCAACCGTGCTGTGCGGCTTTGACGTTATGATTGAGCGCACCAAGCCAGTGCCAAGCTGCCAGAACATAACATCACCTGCAAGATTAGCCTGAACTAATACCACTAACTGAAAGTCCTAGTTAAGACGGAGAAATGGAACCTGCACAACAAGCAAGTCAAAAACTGGATATAGCAAACACTGCACACATTTATCAAAATAAAACACTCATTCACAGTACCACTGCAATAATTATTTATGCACATATTCCTCCTAATCCTCCTAAGATACAATCAAACTTAGGGGAATCAAATTTGAGCGAAATTCGGCAAATCTTGTAACATGTCTTACTTTCATGACTGCCACTCTCAGTCAATTTTTCTCTGTAACGCTGTACAGAAAAATTCAGCCATATGCTGCAACTGCTGCAGTTGTACAGATTTCAATGTGAGTCAAAACACAAAACCGCACCTAAGACTTTCACTATCTAACATCTCTGCCACATAAAATGAAATGATACTAGAAAATGAATTGCTCAAACATACGCCAATGAAGATGCCATTTGCAGCAGTGAAGTTGTCTAACCAACCCTAAAAAAAATGAAAATGAAATAAATGACTTTCAAATTCCAGTCATGGAAAACCATCACAACAATTAGCAACAACAACCACTGTTAAGAGACAAAAACAGGTAACAGTGGAACATTATTTAAAAAACAGACAAAGAAAGGACAGAAGGAACTGTAGGAGAATTGATAGAACAGCTAAACGTGCACTGCATTATATACAATCACTACAAAACATTCTGCCATATAAAATCATATGATACTAGAAACTCAACTGCTCAAACATAAGCCGATGAAGACACCATTTAACACCTTTTTGGGTAAACCTCCCATTTGGGAGGTTAGAAAGTAGAATTCTGTTCTAATCAGACCCTGCTTTCTTTCACCAATGACAATATTTGTGACACCACATTTGACCTCACATCCGTGTATAAAATCCAAAATATGAGATGGGTTTTCTCACAGAGAGAAAACCCAACTGCACAAAGAGCTTATTCCTGTAAGATACATGGAAGCTATGTTCCAAATTTGGTGTAGATCGGTCCATAAATAACGTCACAATCTTGTCCATAGACGCCGGCCGGACAGACGGACAGACGTTTACGTGATTTTATATTCTGTCCAATACATATGCATTGCACTGGCCAGACAACTAGACGGTTGGAACATGCCCCCAGTAAGTGTTATTTTTAAGGCTGATGGTATGAACACCACAAACAGTCGTATCTACTTCACACGCTGATTTGAGTACTTGACATAAAAACCACTTATGAAACCCAAAATGTCACCCAACTCAATGGGTCTACTCAAAGCTAGAATACTGGGTGTGCATTTTTTTATTTTGTAAGACTTTCAGAACAAATCTGCTTATTAGGCACACTACCGGAGAAGCTACAGATTTCATGAATTTCAGGAGAAGTGGGAAACCTGTACAGGCATAAAAAACAGTTTTACGTTAAAAGCTGTAACTTCATCTCTTTGGGTTCTATATAAATTATAACATTTTCATCCACGTTTTCGATACTGTGTTGCCATTAAAACTGCAGACATCTTTTAGCACTCTGCAGTAACGTTTCGCAGTAAACACATCTAGCTGCAAGATATGAGTTAAGTCATACAGAAACAGGTTCTTGGTAAGAACCAGAAACGATCGCAGGTCTCACGACACAGCATGGAATGTCTCCGCGTTGTTCTTCAACAAGTTTCTCGCCAACGGCTTTTGTCAGAATGTACGTATTTGGTCTTCGATGCTGTTTTAGAAGTTCAGGAGTCATCGTTTCTAGTTCGTCACTCGACAACGTCCTACGACATACAATATTTTGTGTGGTTAAACAGATGTACACCACACATGCAAGCTTGCATTTCCAACTAGATCTAGAAATTTGACTGCATTTATCATACACAGTTTTACAAAAGTTACTAATTGATGCACTACACATAAATTATGTAACAAAGCAGTTTTATGCTAAAAGCTATTTTCACTTATAACTACAACTCTCCCACTTCTATGTACATGTTCATATAAATTATAACACTTCTTCATCCACGTTTTTGATACTGTACTGCCAGTGCCATTAAAACTGCACACATCTTTCAGCAGACTGCAGTAAAGCTTCGCTGTACAAAAATCTAGCTGCAAGATGTGACCTTAAACCTGAAACACTTCCACTGCCTTTGATTCTGCTGAAAAGACGTTAAAGTCCAGATCAGGTGTACAAAAAAACTAGAAATATGGGGCAAAGCCCAACATGAGGCCGCCTGGGGCCGTAAGTCCGACTGGGAGACAATTTAGGTGCTGAAATCTTGCTCCTAAGAACGCCGCCTGGGAATGCAATTGCATTAGCCTACACAGCATGCACACTGGTGCAGCGTTCATTTTGAGTGCGTAAACATTAGCCACGTAAACTCTTCTGTTAGTGGACCAAAGTTTGCGTCTTTTTTGCTGAACTAAGGACATAAACATTGATTCTCACTGTGTCATGTTGATAAGATGACTGGGTGATACAGGAGCATCATAGATGACCTCGTCAATGTTTGTCTTGTCCACCTGTGAGTAGGCAGTGGACACGTGGACCAAAGACTGCATACACAACGTTGAGCATCATGACACACAACTAATATTAGCTGGAACCAAAAAATACTCATACCTAACAACAGATAAGTTCAGCAGAGCATTGGGGTTTGATCAGAATTAGTCGAACAACACCAAGAAACAGTCAGATTTATGGACTTTCAAACCACAGACTAGATGAACTCATACGCCTACCTGAAACCTGAATATGATCATTGAAATAATAATAATAATAATAAGTTGCTAAGATTATAGTGTCACTATCGAATAACCGCAGGGCCACTTTACAATGTCACACGGAGTTCAGTTGTCTGGGAATGAAATGTTAAACAGAAAGGTATAAGTTCACAGCGGAAAGTTAGGTCAGATGAAACACTATGCACAAGAATTTTCACCACTGCAAACCATTCAGACAATAGAATAAATCAGACAGAAATGCTACCGGTAACAAAAGCAATTGACTGCAAAATCTACATAGATATACTGGATGACAAAAAAACTTTGTTAACTGCATGCTCTAAAACACATTTTGATAACTAAAAGTTAATGCAGATTGGTCAGAATCTGGTAATCTTTTTGTTTTATTGAATATAGTAAGTCCAATAATTTACACCAGGAACCAACATCACTGACAGTCACACTGCACTGAAAGCTGTTGTTGCCAGCAACGCTAACAAAACTGATATAAAAGGTAAAACTTTGTAAGGAATTGGAGCATAGCAGCACGTTCAGAACAATATGGACAACAATAACCAAAACAGAATAACAGCAGCACAGGAATAAAGTTTATTTTACCTCAAGATTTGGCAGTGACTTGCAGAGAGTAAGCATCCTCTGCACTCCGAGAACGTTCATGTTAGCAGCATCTCTACAGATCATGACTACATTAACTGCACATTTCAACTGGCTATGATGTAAAACAATAATAAAATGGAAAATATAAATATGTAAAAAAAAACTACACTCAATTTATGAAGGTTCTGCAAAAGTGACATTGTGGCAATTAGAAGAAATGCACAACTGCAAAATTCACTGATTTCATCATCACAGAATTACAGCTTAACAATTACACAGTCAGCGTGGCATAATTTGTCACATCAAGACATGCCAACGGCAACTGTCAGAACAAACCTGGGATCTTCAGAGTTTTGTGTAGGCTACACAAGTTGAGTCAGGTCAATGTGAATACTAAACGCTCCTTCAAAACAACACAGATGACAGCTACCACATGTTAGTCATGTGGACTTGCATAATATGCCAACTGACAAAGCATTTCAAAGTTGCCTGACACTGGAATGCAAATACATGCAACACTATCAAGACATATGCAACATGGCAAGAAAAGCATTTGAACGATGACAGAGGCACACCGAATACTCAGAAACAGAGACTGCGACTAATAATTATTTATTTTTATGCCACTGTTGGCATCACTACAGCATATCACTAATAACCAGTGGCTGATTAATTATTTTGTGAGCTATGCTCCATTAGTCACTGAAATCGATGCTTATAGAATAGACTTATTACACAGGATGAAGTCATGCAATAATACTGTATGTGAATTTTCTGCACGATGTGTTTGGTAGACATGAACTATAACCTAGGTTTCTAGCTTACAATTAGGTTGTGCACTGTTTTATTTTACGTACAGTATTTCCTTGCGTTTTATTGCTGCTTGTTTTGTTTTCCTGTGCTTTTACATTATGCATGCATGTGTGTGTGTGTGTTGCTGCTACCATGGCAAAATAAACTTTACAATAATGTCAACAGTGTCAGCACTCTACCAGTCTACCTGAGAGTCACGGCAAAGCCGAGAGAAGCCGCCAGGTGAATGACAACAGATACATTTGACTCCAGATGCTGTCGGTCCTCATCACTGATGCCAAGAGCATCTTCAGTTACATCACCGACAACTGGAACAATCTGCCGTGAGAAATGTGGTTTCAGCATTCCCAGCCTCTCAAACACCTGAGACACACAGAGCACCGATAGTGACATCACTGACTAATTCAGTGTCAACATAAGATTTGCGCAGCTTGCTATTAACTTTATAGTCGGCTTTTAAGAAACAGGCTTCATAGAAAGCTGACAAGGTAAGTGCTATTTTCACTCCACTATGAAGTAACCACCATGTTCACCTCACAAAAAGTAGTAACATAAAACAAATATCACAATATATCTTTCACTGTACAATATTACTAAATGAGGTAAGATAGTAGACATCTTTGTCAGAAATCGAGTTTTCCACAAAGATATTACCAAATCTGTCTTTAATACAGCAATATTTGACAAACCGCTGACGACAAAGTCTGCTGAAGCCGTTGCTGAGGTGACTGGCCCTTCTTTGACCTCATCAGAACATAGATATGGTCGATGTCGGAGCAAGATCGGAGAAGCTTCTCAATGATTTGTTTGCCAATGAACCCTGAACCACCGGTGATGAACACACTCCGACCAGCATAGAACTTGCCGATAGACATCTCTGTTTAAATCTACATGCAATGGACGCATTTGTCTCTGGTCACATATAAAATTTTGTGATTGAAATGCATTCAACTACTATTTAATCAATAATCTGCACCTTTTAACATTTATGGTAATCTTTTGAGTTGACTTGACCTATTGCCGTTGCGACGATGACGATGTCACCAAGTGTTAGTAGCCCATAACCTCATATGTCAAACAATGTTCCTCCATCGTGTCCTTTGCATAGTGAGTTGTGGAGCACGTTATACTGTGATGCCCATCTCTGTGCAGTCCTCGCAAATGTTGTCTAGCCATTTCTTCTTCGGTCTTCCCTTGGGATGTTGACTATATGTATATCCACGTAGAAGTACACATGGCAATTGGTCCTTATTCATGCGGGTCACATGGCCAAAGTACGTCAGTCTGCGTGTCTGCAAGACTTGTACAATGCCTCTTTCAATGGCCAGCTTTTTCCATATATCCACAATGGATCCACGGTCTCTCCTTGTAATCATGCAGATTTTCCTCAATAATGACATCTCAAAAACTTGTCACTTCCTTTTTTGTTCCTCTTTGACAGTCCACATCTCTGAGTTGTAGACTATATAATCTTTTACAAATAATGAATTAAAAGCAAACGATTATATTGCATTGCAATTTTCAAAATTTATAGTAAATTTTTACAAATACCGGATTATGGGCAAATGACATTTAAAAAATCACTTGCATATGTCTGTCATGAAACCCAATAAGAGTATCTAACCACAGTATCTAACCTCTATCTAAAGCTGTACATAAATCACACTCCAGTCACTGTCAGAAAAACTCCTACCAAAAAGAGACTCAAGATACCTCTATGTGTCTCAACAACGTGCGTTAACAGGTGAACAAAGTAACATTTTTCGGAATAAATTAAAATCGTGTGAAACGTTCGCAAATTTTATTTCATTTTCGGACTTTAGACATGTACTGGACTTGATTAAGCACAGAAAAAAACACAAAAATTTACTTTTTAGCTTTGATGGCATTTCACCACTTTCGTTCCTGGGAACGAAAGTTCTTTGGTACAAAAGTTCCATAATTCGACAATAACACTGATGGTCCCAGGATTAAAGTCATTGCCATATAATAATAATAATAATAATAATAAGTTGCTAAGATTATAGTGTCACTATCGAATAACTGCAGGGCCACTTTACAATGTCACACGGAGTTCAGTTGTCTGGGAATGAAATGTTAAACAGAAAGGTC